>Ga0081538_10000841_pt1 | contig 33283 bp, 18 predicted proteins | sample TabmetS5T2R1_FD_71022 | JGI IMG/M metagenome (GOLD analysis project Ga0081538, IMG submission 71022) | Tabebuia heterophylla rhizosphere microbial communities from the University of Puerto Rico - S5T2R1 | ecosystem: Host-associated > Plants > Roots > Rhizosphere ...
CGGTGCCGCACGACCCCGACGTGCTGTCCGCTGCCGCCGAGGTGCTCGCCGGGATCCGGGGGGCGAAGTCGACGGCCAAGGTGAGCATGCGCACCGAGGTGTCGACCGTCCAGGTCAGCGGCCCGCAGGCGCGGCTGGACCTGATCGGTCGCGCCATCGACGACATCCGGGCGGCCGGCCGCGTCACCGGCGAGATCACGCTCACCGACAGCGGCGTGGAGACCGGTGACGTCGTCGTCGAGTCGGAGTTGGTCTCCGCCAAGTCGGCCTGACCCCACTCCGTGCGGTCGAGTTCCGAGTTGTGGAGGGTGTGGAGGACCCCGGACGGGCCACAACTCGGAACTCGAGCGACAGCTGGGGGCGGACGTTAGGGTCGGCGGCATGACCGAGCTGAGCCGCGAGGCCGTCGTCGACGCTGTCCGCTACTTCGACACCTGGGTCGCCTTCCGGCAGCGGTACGCCCGGATCCCCGGCGTCCAGGCGGCCGTGCTGCACGGCGACGAGCTGCTGCTGTCCGCGGCGTACGGTGTGGCCGACCTCGAGGCCGGGACGCCGTTGACGCCGCGACACCTGTTCCGGGTCGCGTCGCACTCGAAGACGTTCACCGCCACGGCCGTCATGCAGCTCGTGGAGCACGGCTCGCTTCGGCTCGACGACCCGGCCGGTCAGTGGCTGCCCTTCCTCGCGGAGACGCCACTCGGCGCGGCCTCGCTCCACGACCTGCTGTCGCACAGCGCCGGCGTCACCCGCGACGGGCACGACGGCGACCACTGGCAGCTGTATCGCGCCTTCCCCGACGAGCCCGGTCTCGAGGCGATCGGACTCGACCGGGCCGACGTCCTCCCGACCAACGAGCACTTCAAGTACTCCAACGTCGGCTACTCGCTGCTCGGCATGGTCATCGCGAAGGCGTCCGGGCAGTCCTACCACGCGTACGTCCGCGAGCACATCGTCGACCGACTCGGGCTCACCGACACCGGGCCCGAGTACGAGCCGGCGCGGGCCGCCGAGTACGCCGCCGGCTACAGCGCCCTCTCGTACGCCGATCGCCGGATCCCCATCGAACACATCGACACCGGCGCGATGGCGTCGGCCACGGGCTTCTACAGCACCGCCAACGATCTGGTCCACTACGCCGCGGGCCACTTCCACGGCGACGAGCGGCTGCTCACCGACGCGTCGAAGCGCCGCATGCAACGCACCCAGTGGACGATCGGGGACGACGCCGAGTACGGCCTGGGCTTCGACATCGCCGAGGTCGGCGACCGACGCGTGCTGGGCCACGGCGGCGGCTATCCGGGACACATCACCAACACCAAGTTCGACCCGGTCGACCGGCTCGCCGTCTCGGTGCTCACCAACGCCATCGACGGCGAGGCCGGGCTGCACACGACGAACTTCCTTCGGCTGGTCGAGCTCGCGGCCAAGCCCAAGGAGTCGTCGGAGCCGAGCGACCTGGACCTCGACCGCTTCTGCGGCCGCTTCGCCCATCTCTGGGCCGTCCGGGACGTCGTGCGACTCGGTGGCCGGCTCTACCAGGTCGATCCGACCGTCGACGACCCGACGCACCAGCCGATCGCGCTGGAGGTCGTCGACGACCACACGCTTCGGATGTCGGTCGAGAGCAGCTTCGCCTCACCGGGCGAGGAGCTGCGCTACACCTTCGGCGACGGTGGCGTCGTCTCGGTCCGAGGTGGCAGCGGCGCCACCGCCTACCCGTACGACCGGTTCGTCGAAGTGGCCGCGAGTCGGGACCGGGTCACCCTGGGCCATCCGCTGACGCCCTGACCGGACGAGAGCGGAGTACGCGTGAGCGACCAGGAGCGGGTGCGGGGCGGCCGGCGTACGTCGGCCTTCGTCGGCCGCTCCCGTGAGCTGACGGCCGTGGCTGAGACGTTGCCCGCGGGCCCAGCCCTCCTCCTGGTCGAGGGCGACGCCGGCGTCGGGAAGTCGCGCCTGGTCCACGAGGCACGGTGCCGGGCGGGCCTCGCCGACGACGCCGTCCTCCACTGCGCCTGCCCGCCGGTCGAGCCGCAGTTCCCGCTCGGCCCGATCCTGGACGCGCTGCGGCGCCGTTCCGTACGCGAGGTCGAGCTCAGTCCACTCGCCGGCGCCCTTCGACAGCTCTTGCCGGAGTGGAGCGACGACCTGCCGCCTGCCCCCGAGGCGCTGCCCGATCCGGTGGCGACCCGACATCGGCTGCTCCGGGCCCTGACCGAGGTGATCGACGCGCTTCGGGTCGAGGTCCTGATCGTCGAGGACGGCCAGTGGGCCGACCCGGCGACGCTCGAGCTCCTCCTCACGATGGCGTCGTCGCCGTCGACGAGCCTGAGCCTGGTCGTCACGTACCGGCCGCAGGAGGTGCCGGAGGACTCCCTGCTGCTGCGTCTGACCTCGCACTCGGCGCCGCACCTGTCCCAGCAACGGATCGAGCTCGGCCCGTTGAGCACCGACGAGGTCGGACGGCTCGTCGCGGCGACGTTCGACACCGACGACGTGTCGTCCGGGTTCGTGGAGTTCCTGCACGCCCGGACCGACGGCGTCGCGCTCGCGGTCGAGGAGAGCCTGGCGCTGCTCCAGGAGCGCGGCGACATCGTGTGGCGGGGCGGCGGCTGGTCCCGGCGCGCGCTGGAGGAGCTCCAGGTGCCGCCGACGGTCCGCGACTCCGTCCTCGAGCGGGTCCAGCGGCTGGCCTCGGAGGCGCGACCGGTCCTGCAGGCCGCGGCGGTGCTGAGCGCCCCGGCCGACGAGACGGTCCTGACCGCTGTCGCCGACCTCGAGCCGGACCCGGCCCGAGCCGGGCTGGCCCGTGCCATCGACGCCGGCCTGCTGCACGAGGTTCGGCCCGGCAGCTTCGCGTTCCGGCACGTCCTCGCGTCCCGGGCGGTCGAGGAGGCGATGCCGGTCTCGGAGCGGCGCCGCCTGCACCGGCGAGCCGCCGAGATCCTCCGGCACACCACGCCCGAGCCGATCGCCCGGCTGAGCCGCCACTACCGGGAGGCCCACGACGTCGCGGAGTGGAGCCGGTACGCCGAGGCGGCGGCGACGCTCGCCCTGCAGTCCGGCGACGACCGGACCGCCGTCGAGCAGCTCCTCGACCTGCTCACGTCGGCGCCGCATCCGCTCGACCGGCGGATCCGGATCGCCCGAGCGCTCGGCGACGCGGCCGCGTGGGGAGTCGCCGGTCTCGGCGAGCTCGGTCACCGGGTTACGGCGGCGCTTCGCGAGACGCTGGCCGACGAGGCGGTGGAGCCCGAGAGCCGGGCCGAGCTGCGGCTCCTGCTCGGCCGACTGCTGCTCCAGCTCGGCGAGTTCGACGACGCCGCGGAGCAGACGTCGGCCGCGATCCCCGACCTGACCGGCCGGCCGGCGTTGGCGGTCCGGGCGATGATCTCGCTGTCCTGGCCGCGCGGTCGGGAGTGGTCTGGAGCCAAGCATCTCGACTGGCTGCGCCGCGCCAGCGAGCGACTGCCCGGCCTCCCACCCGGGCCCGAGCGCACCACGCTCGAGGTCGACCGGGCCAGCGCCCTGCTCATGCTCGGCGAGGAGGAGGGCTGGGCGATCGCCGAGGAGATCGCCGGCCGGGACGGCTCCCTGGTGGAGCGACGCCAGTACGCCCGCTGCCTGATGAACGTCGGCCACGTCGCGATCGCGTGGGGTCGAGACGACCAGGCCCGGCGGGCACTGGGTCGCGCCGTCGAGCTGATGCGCGCGACCGGGTACGAGCGACTGCTCAACTCCGCCGCGTTGACGACGGCGTACCTGGACTGGCACAGCGGGCGCTGGGACGGCCTGGCCGAGCGGATCGACGCGGTGATCGACGCCGAGGACACGCTGCCGGAGGCTCGACTGGAGGCCCGCTACACCCGAGCGCTGCTACGGCTCGCGGGTGGCGACCGCCAGCCGGCCGAGGCTGAGCTCCGCGCGGTCGTGGCCGAGCTCTCCCGGCGCGGGATCGTCGACCTCCAGCTCGTCGCCAGCGCCGCGTTGACCCAGCTGCTGCTCCGCGACGACAACCCCGCCGAGGCACTCGAGACCAGCCGGCCGGCGATGCGGACCCTCGAGGCGAAGGGCATGTGGCCGTGGGACGCGTCGATCGTCGCTGCCCACGTGCAGGCGCTGGTCGACACCGGCGACGTCGAGGCGGCCTCCGCTCTGCTGGAGCGGTTCGCCGCCGGACTCGGCGACCGTGAGGCGCCGGCCCCGCGAGCCGCCCTGCTGACGAGTCGGGGCGTCGTGGCCAGTGCCGGCGGCGACCTGGACGTCGCCGCGGACCATTTCGCGGCCGCGGCCGCCATCTGGGCGGAGCTGCCTCGACCGCACCAGCACTTGTTGGCGCTGGAGCGGACGAGCGTCAGCCGGCTCGGTGCCGACCGCGACGAGAAGAGTGTCGAGACCCTGGTCGACGTGCAACAGCGACTGCACGACCTGGGCGCCCGCTGGGACGCCGACCGGGTGGCGCATCGGCTGCGGCAGCTCGGCGTCGACGTGGCTCGAGTGTGGCGCGGTGGTCGACGGGGTTACGGCGACCAGCTGTCGCCTCGGGAGCTCGAGGTGGCCCGGCTGGTCGCGCAGGGCATGACCAACCGCCAGGTCGCGACGGCGCTGTTCCTGTCGCCGCGGACCGTCGACCGGCATCTCGGCGCGGTCATGCGCAAGCTCGACGTCCACTCCCGGACCGCCGTAGCGCTCGCCGTCACCGAAGCCGGTCTGCTCTCCGACGCGACCGATCACGACTAGTCCACCGTCGCCCGACCATCCGCGGCAGGCGACGGCGAGCCGCCAAAGAATGGGTGAGATACCCACTCGCGAGCGCGGCGCCGGGCCGGCCACGATCGGGCCGAGCGGGGGCGCCGATCTCGTCCAGTCACGATCCAGGAGTTGGACCTCAGCGATGAGCATCGTCTCCCGCCAGACCCCGGGGCGTCGGCGTTGCGCCGGCGCACTCCGCCGCGGGCTCCCTGCCGGCCTCGTGGTGGCCGCGCTGGCCGCCCCCGTGGGACCGCCGCCGGCCGCCGCCGGGCCGTCGACCCACGGGGCGGTCGGCACGGTGTCGACGTACCCGGTGGACGCCGACGGCCCGCTCGCCGGCACTCACCGCCTCACCCTCCTCACCGGTGACGTCGTCGCCCTCCATGTGACCCCGGACGGCCGACAGGCGGCCTGGATCGTCGACCCGGTACGGGCGGCCGCCGAGCCGCGGATCTACGAGCTCGACGGCGAGGTCCACGTCGTGCCGGCCGAGGCCGCGCCGTACGTCGCCTCCGGCGCCCTCGACGCCAAGCTCTTCAACGTCACGCTCCTGGCCCGAGACGGCTACGACGACCAGGCGACCGACGAGCTGCCCCTGCTCGTGGAAGCGGGCAACACGCGGCGCGCGGCGGTCCCATCGGTGCCCGCGGGCGCCGACAAGGTACGGGAGCTGGACAGCGTCGACACGGTCGCGATCACCGCTGACAAGTCCGAGATCCGGACGACCTGGGAGTCGCTTCGCGGCCCGACCGGCGCACGGGCCGACAGCACCGACGCCCGCCTGGCCGACGGGGCGACGGTCTGGTTGAACGGCACGATCGAAGCCACGCTCGACGACAGCGTCGCCCAGATCGGCGCGCCACAGGCCTGGTCTCGCGGCTACGACGGCGACGACGTCACGGTCGCCGTCCTCGACACCGGGTACGACCCCGACCATCCGGACCTCGCCGACCAGGTCACCGCCGCCGAGAACTTCACCGACGTCGCCGACCCGTCCGGTGCGGTCGCCGTGGACGGCCACGGCCACGGCACCCATGTCGCGGCCACGGTCGGCGGCACCGGAGCTGCCTCCGGCGGCCGTCGCCAGGGCGTCGCGCCGGGCACCGACCTGCTGATCGCGAAGGTGCTGGACAACGCGGGCAACGGGTCCACCGACCAGATCATCGCCGGGATGGAATGGGCCGTCGAGCAGGGCGCCGACGTGGTGAACCTCAGCGTCGGCTCGACCTGGGCCTCCGACGGCACCGACCCGCTCAGCCAGGCCGTCGACGAGCTGACGCTGTCCTCCGACACCCTGTTCGTCGTCGCCGCCGGGAACTCCGGGCCCGACGAGGAGTCGGTCGGATCCCCCGGCGCCGCCGACCTCGCCTTGACGGTCGGCGCCGTCACCAAGGAGGACGAGCCGGCCGCGTTCTCGTCGCGCGGCCCGCGGCTCGGCGACGGCGCGATCAAACCGGAGATCACCGCTCCAGGAGTCGACATCGTCGCGGCCCGCGCGGCCGGGACCTCGCTCGGCAACCTGCTCGACGCCCACTACACCTCGCTCAACGGCACCTCGATGGCGACTCCTCACGTCGCCGGCGCCGCGGCCATCCTGGCCCAACAGCACCCCGACTGGAGCGCGGCGGCCCTCAAGGCCCGGCTGCTGTCGACGAGCGAGTCGCTGGCCGACCAGCCGGTGACCTTCCAGGGTGCCGGGCGGGTCGACATCGGTGCGGCGATCCGCGGTCGGGTCACGGTCGACCAGGGCACGCTTTCCCTCGGCCGACTCGCCGACACGGCGGAGCCGGTCACGCGGGAGCTGACCTACCACAACGCGTCCGACCATCGCGTGCTCGTGCGACTGTCGTCGGGCGTCCGGGGAACCGGCTCGGACGCCGACCGGCGACCGGCCCTGCGGCTCGGCCGGGAGATCGTGTCGGTCCCGGCCCACGGCTCGACCGCCGTCACCGTCACCCTGGCGCCCCAGTCGACCGAGCCCGGTGGCTATGCCGGCGAGATCGTCGCCCGTCCGATCGGCGGATTCCCGACCGGGCCGATCCACACCACCGTGGCCTTCACCGTGGACGGTCCGCTGCGAACCGTCACCGTCCAGGCCGTCGACCGGTCCGGCCAGCCCGCGACCGGACCGGTCGACCTCTGGAGCGCGGAGACCGGCGAAGAGGACCGCGTCTTCCTTCGGCAGGGGTCGGCCACGTTCGAGGTCCCCGAAGGGCTCTACACCCTGGTCGCGGCCGTCGAGGGCTCCGCGCCGCGGTCCGCCGAGACCACCATCGCCGCCGAGCCCGAGCTGCGGGTCGACGGCGACCGCACGGTCCGGTTCGACGCCCGGGACGGCCATCCGATCCGGGTCGAGACGCCCCGTCGGGCCGACTTCGACCTCTTCAACGTGATGTGGCACCGCTCGATCGGCGGCCGGTCGGCGACCTCGATCGTGGCCCAGGGCAGCATCACCGACTACCTGTACGCGCTGCGCAGCCCGCGGGCGAGGGCCGGCACGTTCGCCCTGTCCACGCAGTGGCAGCTGCAGCAGCCGCTGCTCACCGTCGAGACGGCCCGAGGCGTGGTCACGACGTCGCAACAGGCGTCGGTGCCGGCGTACGAGGGCCACCAGTCCCTGCCCCTCGTCGATGCCGGCGACGGCACGACGGAGGCGCTCGCCGCGGTCGACGTCGAGGGCGCGGTCGCCCTGGTCAGTCGCGGTCCGGCGGCCAGCAGCCTCGCGGCCCAGGCCCAAGCCGCGGCGACGGCCGGTGCCGAGGTGCTACTGGCCTACAACACCGTGGTCGACCGGTGGACCGACTCCGCCGGCGCCGCCCCGATCCCGGTGTACCGGCTCGAACGGGCCGCCGGTCAAAAGCTTCTCGACGCCCTCGCGGCCGGGCGGGACCGGGTCGACCTGGCCGGCGTCGGCGACTCGACGTACCAGTACGAACTCGCGTTCACCGAGGACGACCGGATTCCCGACGGTCGGACGTACGCGGTCCGATCGAGCTCGCTGGCGACCGTCGAGTCGGACTACCGCCACAACTCCGACCGGCAGCGCCGCTCCGAGTCGTGGATTCCGTACGTGGACGGTGTCGGCGTCGCCAACGCCATGTCGCAGCAGCGCTCGGGTCCGCTGGTCCGCACCGACTACGTCAACACCGACGGCGTCGAGTGGCAGCGCTTCGGCTCGCCGTCAGAGTTCCCGAGCTACTACTGGACTGGCGACAACCCGCGGGACTACCGAGCCGGCCGGCGCTACCACCAGGTGTGGTGGGGACCGCTGGTCCATCCGGCGGTGCCGCCGCTCGCCACGGGCGCGACGTCGGCCCCGGTCCTCGGCGGCGGCTACCAGCCGGTCAGCCGCTACCGCGACGCGCTCCGGTTCCACCTGCCGCACTACTCGTACGGCGGCGCACTCGTCGGCACCATCTACCAGCAGTTCGGCGACCAGTCGGAGCTGACGCTGTCCAGCGGCGGCGAGGTCCACGGGACGTGGAACTGGCCACGGGCGCAGGTCACCGTGCCGGCCGAGCGGGCGACGTACGACCTGACGCTCGACGTCGTGAACGGTGCCGGCAACTGGTCCGACACGTCGGTACGGACGTCGACGACCTGGCGGTTCGAGTCGGCGCGGACGGCCGAGTCTGGTGCGGCGGTGCCGCTAGTCCAGGTCGACTACGGGCTCGACACCGACGCCCACAACGCGATGCCCGCCGGCGCCTCGTACCCGCTGCTCCTCGACCCCGGCTACCAGCCCGAGGCGGACGGGCCGGGTCGCTTCTCGGCCGAGGTCGAGGTGTCCTTCGACGACGGCGCTACCTGGGTCGAGGCTCCGGTCGAGCGCGACGACGGACGGCTCCGGGCCGAGGTGCCGGCAGCCGACGGATCCGGCTTCGCCAGCGTTCGCGTGGTCGTCTCCGACGCCGACGGCAACCGACTCACCCAGCGAATCGACCGCGCCTGGCGCCTCGCCGCACCCTAGACGACTCACCCTCCAGAGGATCGGCATCGTGCGCGCCCAGGAGCGCACGATGCCGATTCTCGTGTTCGCGGAGAACGTTGGGTAGTTCACCGCATCGCGACCGCGAGTCGGTCCGTCCATGCTTCTGCCATGGACCCCCAAGCGCCGGTGGGCGACGACTCCGACTCCGTCCTCGACCCGTCGCCCGAGCCGTTGCCCGCCGAGCCCCAGCCGGGCTCCGACCCCGAGTCAGTGACCTCCGATCGCCGATCGACCTGGGAGCCGCTGTGAGAAGAGCGAGCCTGCACATCGCCCGCACCGCGGGACGGACACCGCGACGCCGACTGGCCGCTGTCGGCCGCGGACTGGTCGGCATCGGAGCCGTCCTGGCGGTTGCCGTCGCCCCGATCGCGGTCCCCACGCCGACGGCCGATGCCGAGCCGACCGTCGCCGACCGGGACCTGGCCACGAACGCCGCTCCGGCCCGCCACGGCGACGCCGGCACCTTCCGGATCACCCTGCTGACCGGCGACGTGGTCGCCTTGCAGGTCGCGCCGGACGGCAAGCAGGCCGCCTGGGTGGCCGACCCCGTCGACGAGCGTCGGCCGCCGCAGGTCTATGAGGCCGACGGCGAGGTCCACGTCGTGCCCGCCGAGGCCGCGCCATACGTCGCTTCCGACGTACTCGACGACGACCTCTTCAACGTCACGCTGCTGGCCCGATCCGGCTACGACGACGCGACGACCGACGAGCTCCCGCTCCTCATCGAGGCGCCCGACCATGCCCCGGCGTCCGCGATGCCCGCCGCTCCCGAGGGCACCGACGAGGTCCGCGCGCTCGACAGCGTCAACACCGTCTCGGTCGCCGCCGACAAGTCCGACATCCGCGCCGCGTGGACCGACATCCGCGGACCACGGGCCGCCGCGATCGACGCCGCCGGGGCCACCCTCGCCGGCGGCCGGACCGTCTGGCTCAACGGCCGGGTCGAGGCCACCCTCGACGACAGCGTCGCCCAGATCGGCGCGCCGGAGGCGTGGGCACGCGGGTACGACGGCACCGGGACGACCGTCGCCGTACTCGACACCGGCTACGACCCCGACCATCCGGACCTGTCCGGTCGGGTCGCCGACGCCCAGAACTTCACCGACCCGGCGCAGCCCGACGACGCCGTCGACGGCAACGGACACGGCACGCACGTCGCCGCCACGGTCGCGGGCACCGGAGCCGCCTCGGAGGGCGACCGTCGCGGAGTCGCCCCGGGCGCGGACCTGCTCGTCGGCAAGGTCCTCGACGACAACGGGGAGGGCTACGAGGACCAGATCATCGCCGGCATGGAATGGGCCGTCGACCAGGGCGCCGACGTCGTCAACATGAGCCTCGGCACGCCGTGGTCGTCGGACGGCACCGACCCGATGAGCCAGGCCGTCAACGACCTGACCCGCGAGTCCGGCACGCTGTTCGTCGTCGCGGCCGGCAACTCCGGGCCCGGCGAGCAGACCATCGGCGCACCTGGCGCGGCCGACCTCGCACTGACCGTCGGGGCCGTCACCAAGGACGACGAGCCGGCGTGGTTCTCCTCTCGCGGTCCCCGGGTCGGCGACGGCGCGATCAAGCCCGAGATCACCGCGCCCGGCGCCGACATCGTGGCCGCCCGCGCCGCCGGCACCTCGCTCGGCAACCTGGTCGACGAGTACTACACGTCGATCAGCGGCACCTCGATGGCCACTCCCCATGTCGCCGGCGCCGCCGCCATCCTGGCCCAGCAGCATCCCCGCTGGGGTGCCGCCGCCCTGAAGGCTCGCCTGGTGTCGACCGGCAAGACGCTGCCCGACCAGCCGATCACCTTCCAAGGCGGCGGCCGGGTCGACGTCGCCACGGCCGTGCGCGGCCAGGTCTCGGTCGACCGCAGCGTCGAGTTCCTCGGTACGGTCCGCCACGCCGCGAAGCCGGTGAGCCGACAGCTGACGTACCGGAACGCGTCCGACCACCGCGTGCTGCTGCGGCTGCACGCCGACGTGACGGGCACCGGCTCCGACACCGACCAACGACCGGAGCTGCGCCTGAGTCGCCGATTCGTCCCGGTGCCGGCGCACGGGTCGGCCAAGGTCACCGTGACGCTGCTGCCCCGGTCGACACAGCCGGGCGGCTACGCCGGTCGGATCGTGGCCCGACCGGTCGGAGGGTCGCAGGCCAAGCCGGTGCACACCACGATGGGATTCACCGTCGACGGGCCGACCCGGACCATCACGGTCCACGCCGTCGACCGCGCCGGCAAGCCCGCGAGCGGACCCGTCGACCTCTGGAACGCCGAGACCGGCGAGCTGGTCCGCAACTTCCTCACCGACGGCACGACGACGTTCGAGGTCAAGGACGGCCTGTACGCGCTGGTCGCGTCGATCGAGCGGGCCGGCGAGTGGTTCGCCTCCACCCAGCACACCATCGCCGGCGATCCGGAGCTCCAGGTGCGGGGGGACGTGACACTGCGCTTCGACGCCCGCGACGGCAAACCGGTCCGTGTCACGACTCCTCGCGACGCCGACGTCAACGCGCTCGACGTGTTCTGGAACCGCACCGTCGGCGACCGCTCGGTGTCGGTCATGGCCGCCCAGGACTGGTTCGGCGGGCAGGTGTTCGCGGTCGGCAGCTCGGGCGCCCGGACCGGGTCGTTCACGCTGGCCAGCGAGTGGCAGCTCGCCCAACCGCTCCTCGTGGCGAGGCTCACCGGACCGGGCGGCTTCCGGCTCACCACGCCCCAACTGGCGTCCCCCGGCGCCGGTGGCTGGTGCCAGTGCCCAGCCCAGGTGTTCGAGGGCGAAGGGACACTCCGGCTGGTCGACGCCGGCACCGGCACGCCCGAGGAGTTCGAGAGCGTCGACGTCGACGGGGCGATCGCGCTCGTCGAGCGCCGATCCGATCCGGACGCCCTGCGGGCCCAGGCCGAGGCCGCGAAGGCGGCCGGCGCCGCGCTGCTTCTGGGCTACAACAACGCCGCCGGCTTCTGGGGCGACCAGGTGCTGGACGGGCCGCTTCCCGTCTACACCGTCGACCGGTCGACCGGGCAGGCGTTGCTGGACGTGCTCGCCGACCGGCCGACGGCGAAGCTCCGTCTCGATGGGATCCTCGACGCCACCTACCAGTACGACCTCGTCTTCACTGAGGACGACCGCATCCCGTCGGGCGAGTCGTACCGGGCGCTGCCGGGCCAGCTCGCGACCGTGCGGTCGGACTACCGGCAGAACTCCGACCGGATGGTGCGGTCCGAGGGCTGGATCCCGTACGTCGACGACGTCGGCGTCATGAACATCATGGGAGCGCTCCGCAACGGCCCGCTCGTGCGCACCGAGTACGTGACGGCGACGGACGGCGTCGAGTGGCAGCGGTTCGGACAGCCGCACGAGTTCGCCCGCTACTACTGGACGAGCAGCTCACCCGAGCGGTATCGCCCCGGCCGCACCTATCACCAGGTGTGGTGGGGTCCGCTGGTCCATCCGGCGGTGCCGCCGACCGATGACGGGACGTCGTCGGCCGTGCTGCTGGGCAACAGCTACCAGCCGGTCGCCCGGTTCCGCGACGCGATCCGGATCAGCCTGCCGCACTACTCCTTCGGCGGCTCGCTGACGAGCACGATCTTCGAGCAGTTCGGCGACCGGTCCGAGGTCACGCTGCGACGCGACGGGGAGGTCGTGGGCACGACCACCTGGCCGACCGTGCAGTGGACGGTGCCGGCCGACGACGCCGCGTACGAGCTGACCCTCGACACCGTCAACGGCGACGGCAACTGGTCCGACACCTCCGTGGCGTCCGAGACGACCTGGCGGTTCCGGTCGGAGCGGACCAGCGAGCAACGTACGGTGCTGCCGCTGGTGCAGGTCGGCTACCGGCTCGACGCCGACGCGCACAACGCGATGCCCGCAGGCGAGTCGTACCCGCTGACCCTGACGGCCGGCTACCAGCCCGAGGCGGACGGGCCCGGACGATTCAGCGCCGAGGTCGAGGTGTCCTTCGACGACGGCGCCAGCTGGCAGCCCGTGCCGGTCGACCGGCTCCGTGGCGGGTTCCGGGCACAGGTGCCGGCGGCGGACGGGCCCGGCTTCGCCAGTGTCCGGGCCGTCGTCACCGATGCCGACGGCAACCAGCTCAGCCAGCGGATCGACCGCGCCTGGCGGATCGCGGGCCCGTAGCCCTCAGACCTGGGTGGTCCTGGAGCCTGCCTCCTGCGTCCGGGGCCACCCAGCGCCAGCGGTCGGTCAGCGGCGGCGCCAGGCGCGACGGCGGCGCAGGCCGGGCTGCGGCCGAGGCGACTCGGTCTGGGCCCAGACCCGACGCCAGGGGGCGACGTCGGGCCCGGACGGGTCGGGGACCGCGTCGTCGGCCGCCCGGCGGCGCGCCTCCCACCAGGTCGACCGGTCCTCGTCCAGCAGCGACGCGACCGCCGTCCGGATCCGCGGCGCGAACTCACGGGCCGACTCGCCCTCGACCGGCCGCAGCGGCGGGCCGAAGCGCACGGTCACCGCCTTACGGCCGGGGCTCGGCCAGCCCTGGCCGCGCGGCATCGCGGCGAACGTCCCGCGATGGGCCACCGGGACGATCGGCACCTGGTGCTCGACGGCGAGCCAGGCGGCGCCCATCCGGAACGACCCGACCCAGCCGTCGACCGAGCGGGTGCCCTCGGGGTAGACCACGAGGTTCCACCCCTCCCGCAGGACATCACCTGGCGTCGACGCCATGGACCCGCCGCGACGCTCGATCGGGAACGTGTTGAAGACCAGCGCCGAGCCCACGGCTCGCCACCAGGTGTCGAAGAAGTAGTCGGCCGCGGCGGCGACCGCGGTCACCCGCCGCCAGTCGTTGGGGAGCGACAGCAGGATCAACGGCGTGTCGAGGTGCGAGGCGTGGTTGGCGACGAACAGCACCGGCGGCTCGACCCGGTCGAGCATGTCGAGACCCTGGACGTGCGGCGACACCTGGGACCGGAACAGCGGCCGCAGCCCGGCCTGCTGCACGACCTCCCGCACCGCCTTGGCCGGGCGCCGCCGCGACCAGGCCGTCGGGAAGACCGTCGACTCCTTCGCCAGCGCGTGCGCCTCGGCGGACCGGGGTACGAGCGAGCGTCGGCCCCATCGCCAGCCGCGCGCGGTCGTCCGTACGTCGTCGACGCCGCCCTTGATCAGCCCGGCCATCAGCGCACGTCCGCGATCAGATGCGGCGGGTTGCGCAGGTACGTGATCGACGGCGAGCTCCCGACGGTGCCGGACACCATCTCGAGGGCGTCGGACAGCGTCGACGCCGCCCGGAAGCCCATCCGGGCCACCGCCCTTCGGTTGCCGCCGACCCACACGACCTCGTCGACGTGGTCCATCGCGTGCGCCGCCCAGTACCACATGTAGAACGGGTGCACTCCGTGGTAGGCGTGCGACGTGCGGTAGAGGTGGACGTACCAGGGGTCGGTCGCGTACGCCTCCTCGTGCTTGGCCTCGATCACCGCCGGGTCGGTCGACTCCGCGAGCACCTCCTCGTAGAAGTCGACGTACGACGGATGGTGCAGCTGGTTGAAGTCCGGCTTGACCGGGTGGTAGAGGATCACGGCTCCCCCGCGCCGGACGACCGGCTGCCCGCGGTAGGAGTTGAAGTAGTAGCCGAGCCCCATGCAGGTGGCGAGGATCGGGTTCATCACGGAGTTGACGTTGTACGGCCCGAGGTAGGGCACGCCGAGGACGAGCACGTCGGACTGCCCCTGCACCTCGACCATCTGCTGCCGGTGCACGTTGGCCAGCGTCTTGGCGTGCACCGCCTCGGTCTCGCCGGCGTGCACGCCGGTCACGCCGTACGGCGCCCGAAGGTCGTGGAACATCTTGTGCCGCAGCTTGTCCGGGGCGACGGCGAGGCCACGACGGACCGCCAACATCGAAGCCTGGTCCCGGACGCTCCACTCCCACTCGCGCTTGAGCAGGAAGTCGTACGGCTTCGGGAAGACGTCGTTGTTCATGGTCGTCTCGATCGTGAAGACCTCGAGGTGATCGGCGAGCAGCCGGCCCATCCGCCACGCCGAGTGGTGCAGATGCGACTTCTCCGGGTCCATGAACGAGTGCGAGCGCACCATCGTCTTGGAGTTGTGGTGGTGGCGCAGGCTCTTGTACGACGCGAGCCCGATCGGCACCGACTTGTGGCCGCCGTCCATCGCGACGAGGTTGACGTTGACGTAGATCAGGAGGTCCGACTCGGCCGCCCGGCGGTTGATCTCGACGTCCTCCTCCTGGTCGGTGAGGCCGACGTGCAGCAGGTTGTCGCGGTCCTCGGCGTCGTGGTTGTAGAGCAGTCCCTGCGGATGGAACGAGCGGAACACGCGCTCGCCGACGATCTCCTTCAGCTCGGCGTCGGTCATCCGACGGTGCAGCGCGTTGGCGGCGACCAGCTGCACGTCGTCGACGCCGGCGTCGGCCGCCATGGTGAGCACGGCCTCGATGACCCGCTGCCGGACGTCGGGCTTGCGCATCGGCGGCAGCGGGATGGAGAGGTCGTCGAAGGCGATGGTGAGCCGCATGTCGGGCCGCAGCAGCGACGGCAGCGGGTCGGACCCCTCCGGGTGCAGCAGCGCGTGCTGGATGGCCTCGTCGACGTCGCGAAGGCCCGGCAGCGACTCCGGCGGATACACGACCTGCGTGCCGAGGGGAAACTCCTCGAGCCGGAACCCCTCGCCCTCGTGAACGACGAGTGGAGGGGTCCGGTCGTCGACCTCCAAAACGAACCCTGGACGACTCACCTGGTGCTCCTCGGATCGAAGGTGACTTTGACGGTGCCGAGCCGGCCGGCCGCATGCGCGTGGTCGAGCGCCTCGCGCCATTGGTGCAGCGGATACGAGACGACTCCGGACGCGACGTCGGCGACGCCGCCGCCGGCCGCCAGCTCAGTGGCGAGATCGAAGCTGCCTCGGCCGTCGGCGGCCGGCTCTCGACTGGCCGACGCGTAGGACCCGATCACCTCGAGCTCGCGGAACCACGCGGCGGAGAGGTCGGCCGCGGCCGGCATGCCGGACAGGACCACCCGGCCACCGGCTCGGGTGGCGTGCAGCGCCTGCTCGACGGACCGACGAGACCCGACCGCGTCGACGGCGATGTCGACGCCGCCGAGCAGGTAGGACCGGCCGAACTCGCCCTGGACGTGGAACGCTCGGGTGGATCGGCGCACGCCGCGCAGCGCCTCGTCGGGCACCACGACGTCGGTGGCGCCGAACTCGCGCGCCAGGTCGCGCTGGTGGCCGTGCTTCGCGACGACGGTGATGTCGCCGGCCGGCGTGAGCTGCCGGAGGGCGAGGGTCGTGAAGAGCCCGACCGAGCCGGCGCCGCTGACCAACACGTGGTCGCCGCGACTCACGCGGGCCCGCAGCGCCGTGTGGACCGCGCAGGCCAGCGGCTCGATCAGCACAGCCTGCTCGTCGGTCAGGTGGTCCGGCACGACGTGCAGCTGGCTGCGGTGCGCGATCAGCACCTGGCTCCAGCCGCCACCGGTGTCGGCGCAGTAGCCGGTCTGCAGGCCGGGCGCGAGATGCCCCACCGTGATGCGGTCACAGCGGTTCGTCGCGCCCTCCCGGCACGACGCGCACGGCTCGACGCCACGAGCGGCGCAGGTGAGCACCGGATCGAGCACGACGCGCGTGCCGCTCGGCAGGTCGTCGCAGTCGTCCATCAGCTCGCCGACGAGCTCGTGCCCGGGTACGAACGGCATCGACACGACGCCCGAGAAGTAGAGGCTGGTCCGGCCGGACAGCGCGCCGAGGTCGGAGCCGCAGATGCCGGACAGGTGCACCCGGATCCGGGCCCAGCCGGATCGCGTCGCCGCCGGCTGCTCGCGGTTGACCAGACGCAGCGGCGCGGCCGGCCCGGACAGGATGCCGGGGATCCGGCCGCCCATCGCCTTCGCCGCCACGAGCCGCGACACCGACCGGAACATCTCGAGCGCGAGGATCACGACCGGGCTCCCGTCGGCAGCAGGATCCGCGACGCCGACGCGGGGCTCGCCCAGTCGACGATCGGCCACCGGTTCTTCTTGGCGTGCCGCTGCAGCGTGACGTCGGGGCGGACGGCGACCGGATGGCCGACCGCCTGCAGCAGCGGCAGGTCGGAGTGCGAGTCGGCGTAGGCGTAGGACCGGGAGAGGTCCACGCCGTTCTCACCCGCCCAGTAGCGCAGCCAGGCGGCCCTGGACTCGCCGACCAGCGGGGGCGCCTGCAGGTGACCGGTGCACACGCCACGGTCGTCGACGGCGAGGTCGGCCGCCTCGATGTGGTCGAACAACGGCTCCAGGGGCCGGGTCAGCGGCCGGATCGCGCCGGTGATGAGGACCGTACGCTGGCCGACCGCCCGATGCTCGCGGACCCGGCGTACCGCCTCGGCGGACAGCCGCTCGAGCACGTGCGAGGCGAGCAGCTCGTCGGCGAGCGCGTTGAGCTCGTCGAGCCGGGCGCCGTCGTACTCCCGGTAGACGGCCCGGAGGAACCCGCTGCGCTCGTGCCGCTCCTCGCGGATGAAGCGCGGAAGGTGCGCCGCCATCCGGCCGAGCTCGGCGAGCCGATCGGCCGGGGCCATCTCCTGGAGCCGCATCCACAGGTACGTCTCGATGACGTTGGACGACAGCAGCGTGCCGTCCATGTCGAAGACGGCGACCGCGACGTCGTCCGGCTCGATCCGACGCGGCGTCGCGGTCGACGAGCCCTTGCGCTTGCGCCGGACCTCGTCGAACCGGCGCAGCGGCTCGGTCACGGCCGGACAGTGCACCTCGCCGAGGTAGTGGTCCCAGTCGATGACGGACGTGTCGAACCCGAACTCGTCCCGGTCGTCGGGGTGCAGCCCGTCGAAGAGCTCCATCGTCCGGGTGTCGGAGAAGTGCAGCTCGGCCTGGGCGTACTCGCGGTAGAGGTCGATGTAGCGGCGCAGGAAGTCCAGCCGGCGCCGCTGCCGGTCGAGCTTGCGGGCGAACTCCCGGGTCCGGTCGCCGCGCGGCGCCCTCGTGACGACGTAGTCGGCCACCTTGTGGGCCCGCTCGCTCGTCACGAGCAAGCGCTCGACCGCCTGGGCGCCGGGGAAGCGCCACTCCGGGAGCCGGGCCGCGCCCCGGTCACCCACCTCGAACGGGTGCCGGTCGAAGTAGCGCCGGACGATGTCGTAGAGCCGCCGGAACGTCAGCGGGTTGCGGGCGCCCGACGACACGTGGAACCAGCGTGGGTCGCCGGCCGGCGGCGGCTCGCCCAGCGCCGCGACGATGGCGGCGACGACGTGGTCGACCGGCACGATGTCGACGATCGAGTCCGGCGATGCCGGGAACTCCGGCAGCTCGCCCCGGCCGTACGCCAGGATCAGCGGCTCGGCCATCTTGAAGCCCTCGATCCAGCCCGCGTCGGGCGTCTCGAGCGCGGACTCGATGATGCTGGGCCGGACCACGGTGACCGGGTGGGTCCGGGCGTACGCCTCGACGACGCGCTCCCCCATGGCCTTGGTGAACGTGTAGCAGTCGGTCCAGCCGAGGCTGCGGGCGCGCTCCGAGCCGGCCCGGATCAGCTGCTCGCGGACCCACTCCTGCCGCATCTGCTCAGCGGCGCCGGCGGCGGTCAGGAGGCCGGCCCGCCGGTGCTCCCGCTCGGCCTTGGCTCGCAGGTCGGCGAGTACGCGTGGGGTCCGGGACCGCTCCTCGATCGCGGCCCGCTGCCCGGTGCCCCAGGCGAGCTCGGCCTCGGCGTCGACGGTGTGGTCGACCGGACCCTCGGGGATCGTGCCGCGCCGCCGGCCGGCGACGTAGGCGGTCGACACGTGGACGTAGTGCACGTCGCGATCGATCGCGGCGACCCGGTCGAGGAGGGCGCGAGTCCCGACCACGTTGGTCTGGAACGCCTCGTCGACCGGCGGGTCGAAGGACACGTCGCCGGCGCAGTGGACGACCGCGTCGATGTCGTCGGGCAGCGCGGGCACGTCGGACAGGTCGCCTTCGAGCACGCGTACCCGCGCCTCGACCAACGGGTCGACGCCTCCGGCCGACTCGACGACGGAGGCGAAGATCGACTTGCCGAGCAGCGCCTTGGTCCGGTCGAGACCGGACGCCGAGCCCTTGGGTCGGACCAGAACGGTGACGACGACGTCCGGAACCTGAGTGAGCAGGCGATGCAGCAGCGCCTCACCGACGAACCCGGTGACCCCCGTCAACAGCAGTCGGCGGCCGGCGAGACGGTCGGCCAACCGCGGCGTCGACCGCTGGGCCGGATCTGCCATCGGCGCTCCCCTCGATGTCAGCGCAGTCTCGGATGACGCCGTACGGGCCGGCGACCAACCCATCCTGCCCCACGGTCGCCGTCGGTACGTACTCGGGCGGTCCGGATTCCATCGAGCCCACGGAAATTCCGCGCCGCCGCATCCATCGCAGCCCGTGAGGGGTGACGACGTGCCGTGAGCTGCGCCGAAGGCCGATCCGTAGGCGCTCGTTCGCTTCGGGCGGGTGTGCCCCTTTTGGGCTGGGCCGGAGCTGGTGCCGTGGGTTAGATTCGCCGCGGACCAGCGCGTTCGGGGCCGGACGCGCTGAGCCCGCTCACGCCCCAGGCGAAGCTGACGTCCCGATGTCCCTGGGGGTATCTCGGCGGCGGCGTCGACCTCTGCTCCGGCGTGGGCGCACGGCGACGCGAAGAGGGGCCCGTGGCGACGATCGCGGTGCGGCTGCTCGGGCCGTTCGAGATGACGCTCGACGGCCGGCCGTTCTATGTCGAGAGAGGCCCGCACCGGATCCTGCTCGCCGCCCTCGCACTCGACGCCCCACGCACCGTCCCGGCCGCGCGGCTCGCCGGATACCTCTGGGGCACCGACCAGCCACGGCGGCCGGACACCGTCGTCGCGACCGCGGTCGACCGGCTTCGGGCCGTCCTCGGCGCCGACAGCGTTCGGGCCGACACCGGCGGGTGGAGCCTGCCAACCGATCCGGCCCAGGTCGACTCGGTCCGCTTCGCGCGCCTCGTGACCGCGGCCTACGCTCCACCTGGCCTGACCTTCGAGCTTCTCGAGGAGGCACTCGAGCTCTGGCGGGGCGATCCGTTCACCGGCGTGGACTCGCCGACGCTGCAGCGGCTGCACGGGCCCGCCCTCGACGATCTCCACGTGACGACCGTCGAGCGGCTGGCCGACTACTCGCTCGCGGAGGGACACCCGAACGCCCATCTGGCCCGGCTCCGCGAGCTCGCGGTCCGGCATCCGCTCCGAGAGCCACTGTGGGCCCGGCTGATCTCGGTGCTGGTCGCGTCCGGGCAGACGGCCGAGGCGTCCGGCTGCTTCGAGCAGATCCGGCAACGGCTCGCGGAGACCGTGGGCAGCGAGCCCGGCGCCGACCTGCAGCGGCTGCGGCGGCAGCTCGTCGAACGGTCCCGCGTCACGGCGCTCGCGGCTCCCGCCACGCCGGCCCGATCCACGCTGCCCCTCGACGCACCGCACACCCTGCCGCCGCGACCCGACGGCTTCGCCGGCCGGCGCGCCGAGCTGGCGGCGCTGAACAACCTGGTCGCCGGCCGCCACCAGGCGCCGCCCACGGCCCAGACCGTCTGCACCATCCACGGCGCGGCCGGCGTCGGCAAGACCGCACTGGCCCTCGAATGGGCCCATCGGGTCGGGGACGAGTTCCCGGACGGTCAGGTCTATCTGGACCTGCGCGGCTCAGGCGTCGACCCTCCGGTCGATCCGGCGGCCGCCGTCGCCAGCCTGTTGCGGGCCGTCGGCGTCCCGGCCGCGCGTACCCCGAGCGACACTGCCGGCCAGATCGCGCTGCTCCACGCGCTGCTCGCCGACCGTCGGATGCTGCTCGTCCTCGACAACGTCGACGACGACGCCCAGGCCCGACCGCTGCTCCCCGGCGCGAGCAGCGTCGTCGTGCTGATCGGTCGCAACCCGCTACCCAGCCTGCGCACCCGCGAGGGCGCCCGGGAGGTCGCGCTGCGGAGACTCGACCCGGAGGACACGCGGGCGCTCCTGGCGTACGCCATCTCACCGGCGCGACTGTCGGACGAGGCGACGGCGGCCGACCGGATCGGTGACAGCTGCGGTGGCATTCCGCTGGCCCTCCGGCTGGTGGCCGCCCAGGCGGCGACCGACCCGGAGCTGGAGCTCGCCCGCATCGCCGACGACGTCACCCGGGCCCGGGCCCGGCAGACGACCGCGCTCGACCACGACCCGACCCTGGCGGCGAGTGCCGCGCTCGCGTGGGCGTACGCGCGGCTGCCGGCCGAGACCGCCGCGGCCTTCCGCTGCCTCGGCCTGCACCCGACCGGCGAGTTCTCCCTGGACTCCGTCGCGGCCCTGGCCGGCGTGTCGAGCCGCGCCGTCCGGGCCGAGCTCGACCGGCTCGTCACGGCTCACCTCCTCGAGTCCGGTGGCGCCGGCCGCTACCGGCTGCACGCCCTGGCGCGGAGCTATGCGATCGAGCTGGCCGGTGCCGACAACCCAGTCACGCGCATCGAGTCGACCCGCCGCCTCGTCGACTGGTGCCTACGCGCCGTGGCGAGGGCCGACGATGTGCTCGGTGAGGAGCCGGACATTGACGTCGACCGGCCGGACCCGAGCGACGCACCACGCCTGTGGACCCGACCCGAGGTCGCCGCCTGGTTCGAGGCCGAGCGGGACCTCCTGGTGGCGACGGTGCTGGCCGCGACCGAGCACGAGCTGTACCGCCGGGGCCATCAGCTCGCCTACCTGCTGCGGCCGCTGTTCCACTGGCGGCAGCGCTGCGAGGAGTACGTCCCGGTCGCCGAGCTGGGCGTCGAATGCGCCCGACGGCTGAACGATGATCCGACGCTGTCACGCGCCCTCCGCACGCTCGGCGTCGCGTACGCGTGGGCGGCGCGCGGCGAGAACGCGGAGGCACCCCTGCTGGAGGCGGTGGCGCACGCCGAACGGACCGGCGAGCTGGGTCAGGTCGCGATCGCGATCAGCGACCTGGGCATCCGAGCCGGGCGCGCCGGGGACGCCGACGAGGCGATTCGCTATCACCGGGAGGCCATCGACATCAGCCGGCGCTCGGGCGACCGACGGCTGATCGGCGCCACCCTGCTCAACATGGGCTTCACCCAGATCGAGTCCGACGACTGCGAGGCCGGCATCGCCACGACGCAGGAGGCGCTGGGCCTCTTCGTCGAGATCGGCGCGGAGCAGGAGGCGGCGTGGGCCCTGGGCAACCTCGCCAACGCCTTCCATCGGACGCTGCGGCTCGACGCCGCGGAGGAGCTGGCCGAGCGGTCGCTGGTCACGCTGCGCCGGCTCGGAGACGTCGACGCGACCGCCGAGGTCCTGGTGACGCTCGGCCGGGTCCGCCGGGCCACCGGCCGGGTGCGAGAGTCCGACGCCGCCTGGCAGGAGGCCGACGAGCTCATCGGACCGGAGCACTGGCTCGCCGACGTCGTCGCAGGGCTGCGCCGCGACCACTCCCGAGTGGTCAACGGCTACTCGCCCTCCACGGCGAACAGCCGCTGACCCTCGTCGCCCCGACCCCCAACCGGCGGAGCATGCCCCGGTCCACGCTCCGTCGGAGACCGACGATCACCACGAGTTCAGGCGCTTCTGGGCCTCGTCGTAGCCGGTCGTGTAGTCCTGTCCGCCGTTGAGCTCGGCGTTCTGCAACTCGGCAGACCATTGGCCCTTGTCCCGCAGGAAGCCGCGCCAGGCCGCCTCCTGTTGCGGCGTCCACGTCGACGGATCCGGCCTGGCCTGCAGCTCCGGCGGCAGCGCCGAGGCCGGCATGTTGCGGTAGACCGCCGCCTGCACGCTCAGCTGCTGGGCGGTCTTGCCACTGGTCAGGTCGGCGCCGATGTCGTAGTTGGTCGCTCCGGTGTGGCTGTGCTTCATCTTCTCCTCGGCGCCCTCGAGGACCGTCTTGATCAGCTCACCGGCCAGCGGCGAGTGTCGCCCCGGGAACTCCGCGACGATGATGTTGACGGCGTCGAAGCCGAGCTCGATCCGGTCGTTGGCCTTCTCGTCGGCCTCGACCGTCGTCTGGTGGTGCGCCGCCGACGCGCCGTAGTCGAGCGCGCCGAGCACCGAGCCCGACACGTTCGAGATCCGGCCGGCCTGGGCCGCGATGTCGTGTGGATCCGTGACGCCGGACAGGTAGTGGTCGTACGCCAGCGCCGCGTACACGTTCTCGCTCTGGACGAGCGTCTGGTGCGCTCCCTCGTCCTTGCCGAGGTCGGCCAGCACCATCGAGAGCTCGTGGGTGTCGAGGCGGGCGCCGAACGTCTGGATGCCGGGCAGCACCGGATCCCAGTCGCCGCTGGAGTCCGGCCCGATCGCGTCCGGGTCGCCGGCCATACCCTGGTGCACCGAGCTGATGTAGTCCGCCATGATGTCGCCCAGCGCCGGCCGCAGCGCTGGGTCGATGACGTCGGTCGCCTCGAACGTCTCGGCCTTGTCTCCGGTCTGACCGAAGTCGCCGTTCTCGAAGCCGTGGGCCTCCTCGTCGATCGCCAGCTCGTGCACGATCGACTCGACGATGTGGGCCGACTCCGGGGTCGGATCGACGGTCGTGGCCGCCTTGAGCGCGGCGCCGAGGTCGGCCATGCCGGTGATGTTGTCCTTGGCGTCCACGTCGCCCGGGTCGCTCACCTGGTCGTAGACCCACTCGCGGTCGGTCATCAGATAGTCCAGACGCAGCAGCCGCGGCGGGTCGGTGTTGAGGACCTCGCCGGTGAAGAAGTCCCGACTCGCCTCCGGGTCGTTGGCCAGGCCCCGCATCAGCCCGGTCATCGGATCCCAGCCGGCGGTGTCCTGCTTGTCGTCGTAGCCACCGGTCCAGTCGAGCCGGACGCCCTCGCCCACGACACCGCCCGGCTTGACCTCCGACCACGGCAGCCGACCGTCGTTCTCCGCGGCGAACTTCTGCTCGAAGCTGAGCAGGTCGCCGCCGACCTGGTTGAGGAACGCCGACGAGTGGTCGCCGTGCGACAACAGCGGGCTGAGCAGCTGATAGCCGTACACCTCGGCGAGTCGCGCGTCCGAGGCGTCGCTCAGGATCGGGATCTTGTTCCGACCCTCCGCCGTGAGCTGCTGCACCCAGTCGCTCGAGACGTACGTCGCCGAGCCGTCGCCGGTCCAGTCGTGCGCGGTCGGCTGGCCGGAGGTCCCGGCCGCGAGTGTCACGCCGAGCGTCTTCTGTAGGGCGCCGATGCTGTCGGCGTACGCGGAGTCGAACGGGAAGCCGTCGGGGTGATATCCGGTCAGGTCCGAGGTGTCCCGGAACGCGCTCGCGATCCGGCCGTTCAGCTCGAGCAGGCCGCGCGGCCCGACGGTGTTGAGGAACGACGTCGCGACGACCGGGTCGGCACCGTAGGCGGCCAGCACCTTGTTGAACGCGTCGATCTCGTCCTTGAGGCCGTCCTGGCGCTCGTCGAAGCCGGTGCCGAGGGTCTTGCCCTGCCGGCCGAGCTCGTCGCCGATGAGCTGCTTGACGTGTTGGTTGAGCGCGGGCAGCAGGGTCGCGGCGAGCTCCGGGTGCTCGAGGGCGTACCTGGCGACCTCGTCGTCGGACTTGCCCTGCAGCTCGGGCGGCAGCTCCCTCATCGGCGTGGCCGCGAGGTTGTACGCGGGGAAGGCCTCCTGGGCGACGAGGCTCAACGCACCGACGCTCCAAAGCGCGCGGACGTCGGCCTCGTTGGGGCCGCGGTCGAGCATGGCGGCCGAGTGCGACGCGTCGCCGTCCAGCGTCTGCCGGAGGGCTCGGTAGCGCGCCATCAGGTCGCCGAGCAGCGCGACCCTGGCGTCGGCCACGTCGTCGGCGTACTCGGTCTTCGCGGCCTGCCGATCGGCCTCCGTCCCGGTGTTCGTCGGCGCCGCGACACCGAAGTCGTTGGCGGCCGCGGCCGCGTACTCCTCGTTCAAGCGCCGTACCCCGTCGTTGAACGTCCGGACGGCGGAGCCGAACAGCCGTACGCTGCCGCCACCGAACAGCGCGGCCTGCATCACCTGCGACATGTTGGCCCGCACCGGCTCCGGAGCGGCCGCCATCGGCCCGGCCAGCATCCCCTGGACGCTGGTCCGGGCGAGCAGGTGCGTCGCGTCGACGGTCTCGGAGGTCGAGGAGACCGTGCCGCCGGTGGCCGAGATGTCGTCACCGGAAGCCTCGACGGTCTCGGGACCGACGTCGTAGTACGGGAAGGGCCCGTCCGCCTGGAGGTACACGATGTGCCTTTCGTTCGGGTTCGCACGGTCGCGAGCTCGCGATGTGGGCCGGACACGACCGGCCGTCGCTACTGTTTGTAGGCCGCGCCGTCTTCAGAGCGGTTTCAGTTGCCTTTCACCCACCGGCTCTCGGGTCGGCGACAGCACCAAGAGGGGACATGCCGACGGTCACCGTGTCGCTCCTCGGACCCTTCGAGGTCAGGCTCGACGGACGTCCCGTGAGCGTGCCCCGAGGCCGACAGCGCGCCCTGCTCACGTGCCTCGCGCTGAACACGTCACGTGTGGTCGCGATGGAGACGCTCGTCGACTACGTCTGGGGCGACGAGCTACCGCGCAACCCCCGGAGCAGCCTCCAGGTGCAGATTCGTCGACTGCGCGCCGTTCTCGGCGACGACGCCATCCGCACCGAGGGTGCTGGGTACGCACTTGCGGCCGACGCGGACGACGTCGACGCGGTCCGCTTCACCAGCCTCGTGACGGCCGCCGCGACGGCGGAGCCGACCCGGGCGCACGACATGCTGACCGAGGCGCTCGGTCTGTGGCGCGGCGAGCCGCTCAGCGACGTCGAGTCGGATCGGCTGGAGCGCGACTACGGAGCCGCCCTGGTGGAGCGTCGGCTGCTCGCCGTCGAGCGGCGCGCCGATCACGACCTGGCCGCGGGCCGTCCCAAGGCCTGCCTGCCGACGCTTCGCGAGCTCGCCACCGAGCATCCGCTCCGAGAGCCGCTGTGGGTCCGGCTCATCACGGCCCTGGTCGACTCCGGCCGGGTACCGGACGCGCTCGACCGCTACGACCAGGTTCGCGAGCACCTGGCCGACACGCTCGGCGTCGACCCGGGCGCGGACCTCCAGCGTCTGCACCGGCGGATCCTGGACCTCGACGAGCCGGTAGCGCGGGGCCCGCGACTCAGCCTCGGCGGCGGGCCGCCGCTGGAGGTGCCCCACCAACTGCCGCCCGACCCGGTCGGGTTCGCCGGCCGCCGCGAGGAGCTGGCGGCACTGACCGAGCTGCTCGCCGGGCACCATCGGGCGCCGGCCGCGGCCCAGACGATCTGCGTCGTCCACGGCGTCGGCGGGGTCGGCAAGACCGCGCTGGCGATCCACTGGGCACACCGGGTGGCCGACGACTTCCCGGACGGCCAAATCCATCTGGACCTGCGCGGCTACGGTCCGGACGCCCCGATCGAGCCGGCCGGGGCGGTGACGACCGTCCTGCACGCCACCGGAGTCCCGACCGACCAGATGCCGACCGAGCTGGCGACGTTGACCGCCCTGCTTCGGACCCGGCTGGCCGGGCGTCGGATGCTGATCGTGCTGGACAACGTCCGCGATCCCGACCAGGTCCGACCGCTGCTGCCGGGAGCCCGGAGCCTGGTCGTCGTCACGAGCCGCAACCAGCTGCGCGGCCTCAGCGTGCGCGACGGCGCGAGACACGTGGCCGTCGGCGAGCTGGGCGACCCGGATGCGCGCAAGCTTCTGGCACACAGCATCGCGCCGGCCCGGCTCGCCGCCGAGCCCGAAGCGGTGCAACGCGTCGTCGAGCTCTGCAGCGGTCTGCCGCTCGCGCTCCGGATCGTGTCGGACCGGGCCGCGTGGCAGCCGGAGACGAAGCTCACCCAGCTCGCCGACGACATCGCCCACGCCCGCGGCCGGCTCGACGGGCTGTCCGGAGGCGACGACCCAGCCTCCGACCTGCGAGCGGTGTTCTCCTGGTCGTACGACCAGCTCGAACCCGAGACGGCGGCGACCTTTCGCCGGCTCGGCCTCCATCCCGGCCCGGAGCTCACGCCGGTCGGCGTCGCGGCGCTCCTCGACCGGTCGACCCGGGACGCGCGTCGGGAGCTGGACCGTCTGGTGTCGGTCCACCTCCTGGAGTCACGCGGCCGCGGCCGCTACCGCCTCCACGACCTGCTCCGGGAGTACGCCGCGGAGCTCGTCGCCGCCGACGATCCCGACGTCGTCGACGCCGCGATTCGGCGCATCGTCGACTGGTGCCTGCACTCGGTCGTACGGGCCCGCGACACCATCGGCGAGCACCTCGATACCGGTGTCGCGTCGGCGCCGGACATCGAGCCGCTCACGTTCGCCACGACCGACGACGTCATCGCGTGGTTCGACACCGAGCGCGAGATGCTGGTCGCCGCGGTCCGCGCGGCCGCCGACCACGGTCTCTACCGCCAGGGGCACGAGCTCGCGCATCTGCTGCGTACGCTCTTCCACCGGCGGCTGCGCTACGAGGAGTTCGTCCTCGTCGCCGAGCTCGGCGTCGCCTGCGCCCGCCGCCTCGGTGACGATCTCGCCCTCGCCCGTGGCCTGCGGACGCTCGGCGTGGCGTACTCCTGGGTCTCGCGCACCGACGAGGCGGCCGGGCCGCTGCGGGAGGCGGTCGAGCACGCCGAGCGCCTCGGCGACACCGCCCGGCTGGCCAGCGCCGCGGACAACCTCGCGATCAACTACGCGCGGTCCGGCGACTATCCGGCGGCGCTCCGCTACCACCGACGGGCCGTGGACGCGAGCCGGGAGCTGGCCGACTCGCAGTTGCTGGCGGGCACGCTGATGAACCTCGGCTTCACCCAGATCGAGTCGGGTGCCTACGACGGTGGGATCGAGACGACGCGCGAGGCGCTCGCGCTCTTCGAGACGATCGGTCCGGAGCTGTCGGCGGCGTTCGCCCACGGCAACCTCGCCGACGCCTACCAGCGGACCGCCCAATCCGAGCTGGCGCTCGACCACGCCGGACGGTCGCTCGCCACGCTGCGGCGGCTCGGCAACCTGGACGCGACCGCCGAGGTGCTGGTCACGGTCGGACGGGCTCACCAGGACCGGGGCGAGCTGGACGACGCCGTCGCCGCGTGGAAGGAGGCCGCCGACCTCGTCGGGCCGGACCACGGGCTCGGCGCGACCATCGAGGAGCTCCTGGCGTCGGTATCGACACCGACCCGCTGACCGCGCCGGGTGCCGCGGCCGCCGACGAATCTTGAGGGATTTCGGCTGCCAGGGCTACCCGAACCCCTCGAGATGCGTCGGGGACCTAGGCCGACTTGCGGGACTTCTTGACCGGCTCCCGCGGGACCAGCGTCGGGTTGACGTTGTCGAGGACGACCTCCTTGGTCACCACGACCTTGGCGACGTCCTCGCGGCTGGGCACCTCGTACATCACGTTGAGGAGCACCTCTTCGATGATCGCCCGGAGGCCGCGGGCGCCGGTGCCGCGCAGCATCGCCTGGTCGGCGATCGCCTCGATGGCGTCGTCGCCGAACTCCAGCTCGACGCCGTCCAGGTCGAACAGCCGGGCGTACTGCTTCACCAGCGCGTTGCGCGGCTGGGTGAGGATCTCGATCAGCGCGTCCTTGTCGAGCGAGTCGACGGTGGCGATGACCGGCAGCCGTCCGACGAACTCGGGGATCAGACCGAACTTCAGCAGGTCCTCGGGCATCACCTGGGCGAAGATCTGGTCGCGGTCGGCCGACGTCAACGACGCCACCTCGGTGTTGAAGCCGAGCGTGTTCTTGCCGATCCGCTGCTCGATGATCTGCTCCAGGCCGGCGAACGCGCCGCCGACGATGAACAGGACGTTGGTGGTGTCGATCTGGATGAACTCTTGGTGCGGGTGCTTGCGGCCGCCCTGCGGCGGGACCGAGGCGGTCGTGCCCTCGAGGATCTTGAGCAGGGCCTGCTGGACGCCCTCACCGGAGACGTCGCGGGTGATCGACGGGTTTTCGCTCTTGCGGGCGATCTTGTCGATCTCGTCGATGTAGATGATGCCCGTCTCGGCCTTCTTGACGTCGTAGTCGGCGGCCTGGATGAGCTTCAGCAGGATGTTCTCGACGTCCTCGCCGACGTAGCCGGCCTCGGTGAGGGCCGTGGCGTCGGCGATCGCGAACGGCACGTTGAGCATCCGCGCCAGGGTCTGCGCCAGGTAGGTCTTGCCGCAGCCGGTGGGGCCGATCACCAGGATGTTGGACTTGGCCAGCTCGACCGACTCGTCCTTGGCGTGCCGGCCAGCCGTCAGGCCGGCCTGGACCCGCTTGTAGTGGTTGTAGACGGCGACCGACAGCGCCTTCTTGGCGTCGTCCTGGCCGATCACATAGGCATTGAGGAAGTCACAGATCTCGCGCGGCTTGGGCAGCTCCTCGAGGCCGACCTCGGCACCGTCGGAGAGCTCCTCCTCGATGATCTCGTTGCACAGGTCGATGCACTCGTCGCAGATGTAGACCCCCGGCCCGGCGATGAGCTTCTTGACCTGCTTTTGGCTCTTTCCACAGAAGGAGCACTTGAGGAGATCTCCCCCATCACCGATGCGTGCCACCCGCCGTGTCCCTTCTTTCGAGTCCGCTGTCCTCGGGCCCTGGCCGCGCGGCCGTACCGCGCTGCTGTGCCAAGACTGAGTTGCCGAGACCGTGCATCCAAGACAACCTGCTCACCCGACCGTACCGTGGCTTCGGGTCGTTGTGGACGAGGACGCACCCGCGATCGGGTACGCCGAGGGCGAACACACCCTCACGCCGACTTCGGAACCGGTGTCTTGAGCGTCTCGAGGATGGTGTCGATCAGCCCGTACTCCACCGCCGCGTCGGCCGTCAGGACCTTGTCGCGCTCGATGTCGCGGCTCACCTCATCGGCCGATTTGTTTGAATTGTCCGCGATCATCTTCTCCAGGAGTGCCCGCATCCGCAGGATCTCGTTGGCCTGGATCTCGATGTCGGACGACTGGCCGTAGCTCGCGCCCTCGGTCGCCGGCTGGTGGATCAGGATCCGGCTGTTGGGCAGCGCCATCCGCTTGCCCTTCGTACCGGCGGCGAGGATCACCGCGGCGGCCGACGCGGCCTGGCCGAGGCACACCGTCTGCACGTCGGGCTTGAGATAGCGCATCGTGTCGTAGATGGCCGACATCGCCGTGAAGGAGCCGCCCGGCGAGTTGATGTAGATCTGTACGTCCCGATCGGGATCCATCTGCTGCAGGCACAGCAGCTGCGCCATGACGGCGTTCGCGACGTCGTCGGAGATCGGCGTGCCGAGGAAGATGATCCGCTCCTCGAAGAGCTTCGCGTACGGATCGATCCGGCGGTAGCCGTACGAGGTGCGCTCTTCCCACTGGGGAATGTAGTAGTTCATCGACGCGTCCTCACTCACTCGCCCTTGCCCTTGGCCCGACGGCCCTGTTCGGTGACCTCACCGGCGGAGGACACGACGTTGTCGATGAAGCCGTACTCCAACGCCTGCTCCGCAGTAAACCAGCGATCCCGGTCCGCGTCGCTGGTGATCTGCTCGACGGTCTGGCCGGTGTGCCGGCTGATCAGGCCGAACATCGTGTTCTTGATGTGCAGCGACTGCTCGGCCTGGATCTTGATGTCGCTCGCCGTGCCGCCGAGACCACCGGTCGGCTGGTGCATCATGATCCGCGCGTGCGGAAGCGCGAACCGCTTGCCGGGCGCGCCGGCGCAGAGCAGGAACTGCCCCATCGAGGCCGCGAGGCCCATCGCGACCGTGGCGACGTCGTTGGAGATGTACTGCATGGTGTCGTAGATCGCCATGCCCGAGTCGACGACGCCACCCGGCGAGTTGATGTGCAGGTAGATGTCGGCGTCGGGGTCCTCGGCGTTCAGCAGCAGCATCTGGGCGCAGATGGCGTTGGCGTTCTTGTCGACCACCTCGGATCCCAGGAAGATGATCCGCTCCCGCAGCAGGCGCTGGTAGATGTGGTCGTCGAGGCCGTAGCTCGGCACGTCGGCTTGCATCCTTGGGGTGTCCACGTCGCAGACCTTAGCGGGGCGCCGTCTCGATCCCACGCGGCACCGGTCCTTGTTCGCTGACGGCGCACGAACCACCCCGCACCGGGACACGCCGACGCCGACGTCCGCACCCATCCGGGTCGGCGGGCCTACCCTGATTGCACGGATCGTCCAGGGTGGGTACGACATGGCATTTCGACTGTGGCTCCGAGTGAGCAAGCTCTTCGTGGCACTTTCCACCGCCTCCGAGCGGATCAACAACGCCGTCAAGGACCGCCGCACCGCACCGCAGACGCCGCCGGCGCGGCACCCGTAGGCCGGGTCGGACGGCGCTCAGCCGCGTTCGACCTCGGTCTTGATGCGGTCGAGCGTGGTGTGCATGCCTTCCAGCAGTTCGGCGTCGTGATCACGTACCCCGCCGAGAAACGCCCTGGCGAAGAGCTCCGCGAACGTCGACATGCCCTCCGGCGGGGCCTCTCGTCGCTCGATGACCAGCGTGCCGCCGTCCGCGGTCGGCTCGAGCTCGTACGACCACGTCATCCGGCTCTCGAAGACCCGCCACGCGATCGCCCGCCCCGGCTCGTACCGCACGATCCGCGAGTTCGTCGGCCAGATCACCCACCGGCGCTGGTTGACGCCGAGCACGCGCGCACCCCGTCGCGGCACACCGAAGACCACCATCTTGCGGCACTCCGGGCTCCACTCGCCCATCCGAGCGAGGTCGGAGACGACGGTCCAGACCCGATCGGGCGGCGCCCCGATCTCGACGTGCGCCTCCAGAGAAGCGCCGCCCGCGCTCACGAGTCGTCCTTGGCCGCAGCCGGCGCGGTCTCCTCCCCCGTGTCCTCGCCGCTCTCGCCCGCCTCGTCGCCCTCGCCCGTCTCGTCGGTGTCCTCGGAGGCGTACGTGCCGTCCGGAAGCAGCCGCTTCAGCTCGACCGGGTTGCCCGACGCGTCGACGACGTTGGCCGCCTCGACGATCAGCGCCAGCGCCTTGCCCCGGCGTACCTCGCCGACCAGCTCGGGCACCTGACCCTGCTGCATGGCCTGTTGGGCGTACTCGTCGGGCTGCACGCCCGTCTGCTGGGCGCGGCGCACGATCTGCTGGGTGAGCTCGCTCTCGTCGACCCCGAGCTGCTCGGCCTTGGCGACCTCGTCGAGCAAGAACCGGGCCGCCAGCGCGTCGCGAACCCGCCGCTCGAGGTCGGCCTCCCACTCGTCGACGGTCTGGCCCTCGGTCTCGAGGTACTGCTCCTCGGTGAGTCCGGCGTACGCCAGCTGCTGGTTGATCTGCTCGCGGCGCGACTGCTTCTCGTCGGCGACCACCTGGTCCGGCAGCGGGATCTCGACCATGTCGAGCAGCCGCTCGAGGACGGCGTCGCGGGCGGCGGCGGCCTGCTCGACGCGCTTGGCCCGACGCAGCCGCTCGGTCAGGTCGCCGCGCAGCTCCTCGACCGTGTCGAACTCGCTCGCCAGCTGGGCGAACTCGTCGTCGATCGCGGGCAGCTCCTGCTCCTTCACCGCCGACACGGTCACCGTGACGTCGACGTCCTCGCCGGCGAGCTCCCCGCCGACGAGCTGGCTGGTGAAGGTCTTGGACTCGCCGGCCGACATGCCCTCCAGCGCGTCGTCGAGGCCGTCGAGCATGGTGCCGCTGCCGGCCTGGTACGAGTAGCCGGTCGTCTGCGCCTCCTCGATCGGCTCGCCGTCCTTCGCGGCCGACAGGTCGAGCGTGACGAAGTCGTCCTTGGCGGCTGGCCGCTCGACGTCGCGCAGGCTCCCGAACCGCTGCCGGAGCCCCTCGATCTGCTCGTCGATGTCGGCGTCGGAGACCTCGGCGTCGTCGACCGACACCTCGAGGCCGTCGTAGTCCGGGACCGTGATGTCCGGCGCGACGTCGAGCTCGACGGTGAACTCCAGCGGTTGCCCGTCGCCGTACCCCGCGATGTCGACCTCGGGCTGGGACAGCGGCTCCAGATCGTTCTCCCGGAGCGCCTGCAGGTAGAGCTGCGGGATCGAGTCGTTCACCGCGTGCTCGAGAACCGGCTCGCGGCCGATCCGCTGGTCGATGATCGCCGCCGGCACCTTCCCCTTGCGGAAGCCGGGGATGGCGATCTGCTGGGCGATGTGCTTGTACGCCGCGTCGAGGCTCGGCTTGAGCTCCTCGAAGGGCACCTCGACGGTCAGCTTGACCCGCGTCGGGTTCAAGGTCTCGACGGCGCTCTTCACGGTCTTGCGCTCCTGGTGGTAGGGGACGGTAGGCATGGCACGCCGACGAGCGAGGCGTGGTCGGGGCGACAGGACTCGAACCTGCGATCTCCTGCTCCCAAAGCAGGCGCGCTAGCCACTACGCTACGCCCCGCGGCGACCGGGCGAGTCTAATGGACCCCCGACCAGGTCGCGGCACCGATGGCGACGCGGCAACAGCGGGCGGTCATGGCATCATGACTCTGGCGTCCGCTACGGCGGACGTACGTATGCGGGTGTAGCTCAATGGTAGAGCCCCAGCCTTCCAAGCTGGTGGTGCGAGTTCGATTCTCGTCACCCGCTCCACAGCACCAAGCCCAGGGCAGAGCCGATTCGGGATGACCGGGCCTCGTGGCGACGGAGCCGCACACCCATCCCATGCGACAGACGTGCCACTCTCACCCGTCAACGCCTCGAA
>Ga0081538_10000842_pt1 | contig 33275 bp, 32 predicted proteins | sample TabmetS5T2R1_FD_71022 | JGI IMG/M metagenome (GOLD analysis project Ga0081538, IMG submission 71022) | Tabebuia heterophylla rhizosphere microbial communities from the University of Puerto Rico - S5T2R1 | ecosystem: Host-associated > Plants > Roots > Rhizosphere ...
GGGATCGGAGAGGACGCTGGACAGCGGATCGGGCGTATGGCTGTTGCCACCGGCGCGGTTCATGATTTGGATGCCGATCCGTTCGTATTTCTTCGCGAGCTCCTCGCGGACCTCGTCCTCGCTCTGCCCGCGCTTCGGCCTGAACCCGTCGGCGAACTCGATCCGCTCAGGAGCCATCGCGCAGGCGCCGACCATCCAGGCCGAGCGCGCGGTCGCGCTCTGGACGTCGCCGCCGACGCCCGTCGAGTTCTCGCCGTAGAAGACGCGCTCGGCGGCCATCGCGCCCAGCGTCCAGATCAGCCGCGCCAGCTCCTCGCTGCGCCAGGAGCTGAAGCGCTCCTCCTTCTCGAGCGCCTGGTGGTGGCCCAAGGCCTCGCCGCGGCGCCGGATCGACAGCCTGGTCGACTCGGCGCCCTTCATGAACACGTGGCCGGCGACGGCGTGCCCGGCCTCGTGGATGGCAACGGCACGCGTTTCCTCCGGGATGTAGTCGATGTTGATCGCCATGCCCGACTCGATCGTCGTCATCGCCTCGACGATGTGCTCCCAGCCGAAGGCGATCTTGCCCTCGTGGTGCGCGTAGGTCAGCGCCATCGAGCAGACCTGCTCAATCATGGCCGGTGAATAGCCGTTGGTTATTCTTGCAATCTCGTCGCGGCGCTTTTCGGTGTCCAGCTCGGGCTCGTGTGCGACCTTGCCGAGGTACAGGTCGAAGATGTCCAGCCGGTCCTTCTTCGTCGGTGTCCGCAGCCAGACGTAGCGGCCCATGCGCCCCGGCCGGGTCAGCGCCGGGTCGAGCACTTCGAGCGGCACATTCGTCGCGCCGATGAAGTAGATCTGCTCTTCGCGCGGCTTCGGCGGCGGCAGCCGCAGCGAGTACTTGCCGATGCGGCGGGGAACGATGTAGGTGGCGTCGAGGAAGGTGTTGATGCGGTTCGTGAAGACCTTCTTGCCGAACGGCGGGTTGTCGATGCCGTCCATAACGACCAGTAGCTGGTTGAGCGCCAGCTGGCCCATCCCGCCGAACATGCCGCCGGGGAAGGCTTGGTTGACGATCGCGCCGAGACGCTGGAGCGCGGTCTGCGGCCGCTCCGGTGCCCGGGCCTCGAAGAGCTTCTCGCGCCAGACGCGGTTCTCGAGGATCAGGTCGCCGCTCGACGTCAGCGATCCGAAGCGGCCGTGGAACGCGAAGTCCTCGAAGCTGACAGGCCGAGAGAAGCCGCCGAGGCCCTCGCCGCCGAGCGCCGAACGGCGGCGGCCGACGGCGTCGATCTCGTCGATGAAGACGATGCACTGTCCTCCCCACTTGCGGGCCAGCCGCTTGGCCTTCCAGGCCAGGTACCGAACGATCACGACGTCGAGGCCGATGAACGTTTGGGCGAAGCCTGAACCAGGCATTGACACAAATGGACAGTTGAAGCCTGTGGCGATCGCCTTCGAGAGCATCGTCTTGCCGGTTCCCGGCGCGCCCAGGAAGAGCATGCCCCGCTCTCGCTTCCCGCCCGCGGCCTCGAAGGCCTCGCCCGACTGCCAGATCGAGACGACGCGGCGGACCTCTTCCTTGGCCTCGGCCTGCCCGCGGACGTCGTCGAGCTTCACCCCCCACTCCGCGTCGCCCGGCTCGAAGCCCTGCATCTGCGTGATCCCCATGGCCAGCATCGGGCCGAGCAGAATCAGGAAGTTCATGACGAACAGGAGCGGGAAGATGATCGCGTATACGAGGACGGCGGGGTTCGTCATCATCTCGATGAACCCGTCCCAGGCCCCGGTCACGATTCCGATCCAGCTGTCGTCGCCGCCCGGGATCAGCAGCTTGACGAACCAGATCAGGGTGATGATCCCGAGGACCCAGGCGAGCCTCCGGAACCACTTCGCCCAGTACCAGGCGCGCCTCCGGTTGACGACATCCTCTTCGCGCAGGCGCTCCTCGTCGGTGCCGAAGAGGCTCGGCCACGGGATGAACTTCCGAAGGACCACGTCCATGAGGCCGCGGAACGCGATGACCGAGATGAACGTCCAGAAGAGCGCCCAGCCCCAGCTCAGCCCGACCTGCTCGGTGAACCAGATGAAGGCGACCGGGCTGGTGAGGACGGCAACCGCCGTGGCGGTCCGGATCAGCCGCCGCCACTGGAGAGTGAGTTCTTTCGTGGCCTCGCCCGAGGGAAGACCGACGAGGCCCTCGTCGGATGCCATCTTCATACGTTAGACGGAGAAAGCTGGAGGTTTGATGGAAAGTACGTTAATCACCGTCCAGGAGGATTTCTCCGCCGCGCAGGTCGAGCGGGCGCGCCGTTACCACCGTCCGATCTACCTCGTCCGCCTGCTCGGAATCGCCCTCTCGCTGCTCGTGCTCGGCCTCCTGAGCTTCGGCGCTCCGGGTGACTGGCTCTATGGGCTGGTGGAGAGCCCCTGGTGGGCCGCAGCGCTCGTCTTCCCGGCCCTGATCGTTGTCGTCCAGTCCCTCGTCCACACGCCGCTCGCGTTCTGGCGCTACCGGCACGAGCGCCAGTGGGGGTTCTCGACGCAGGCGGTCCGCGGCTGGGCGGCCGACCGGCTCAAGGGGCTCGGGATCGGGGTGGTGCTGACCGCGCTCCCGCTCTTCCTGCTGATCGCCACCGTGCACGTCTTCCCCGGCTGGTGGCCGGTCATCGCCGCCGGCGGCGCAGCCGCGTTCGTGCTGGTGGTCGGGTTCGTCGCCCCGGTGGTGCTGGAGCCGGTCTTCAACCGCTTCGAGCCGCTCCGCGACGAAGAGCTGGCGCGGGAGCTTCGGGCGCTCGCGACGCAGGCCGGCGTGCCCGTTCGAGACGTGCTGGTCGCCGACGCGAGCCGGCGGACGAGGAAGCACAACGCGTACGTCTCCGGGCTCGGCAAGACGCGCCGGGTGGTCCTCTGGGACACCCTCCTCGAGGATGGAGACGAGGCGCAGGTCAAGCTCATCGTCGCGCACGAACTGGGTCACCGCCGCTACAGGCACGTCGCCCGCGGGACGGCAATCGGAATGGCCTCCGTCGCCGCCTTCGTCCTGCTCCTCTGGCCCCTCTTTCAGTGGGATGCGCTGCTGGATGCGCTCGGTGCGTCGGGGCCGGGCGACCCGCGGGTGCTCGCGTTCGTCCTGTTCCTCGGCCTCGTGCTCAACCTCGCGTTCCAGCCGCTCGCGCTCGCCCTCTCGCGGCGTTGGGAGCGGGATTGCGATCGCTTCTCGCTCGAGCTGACCGGGGATCCCGAGGGCTACGAGCGCACACACCGGCTGCTTGCCCTCCAAAACCTCGGCGATCTCGAGCCCCCGAAGGCGGCCTACCTCTTCTTCTTCAGCCACCCGACGGCGCGTGAGCGGCTCGCTCTCGCGCGCTAGTTGTCGATCCGCCCGCAGCTCGACTTGGTGATCTGCTTCGTGTTCGGGTCGATCTCGATCATGCAGAGGTAGCTCTCCGGTCCCTTGCTCGGGGTGACCGTGCAACGCCAGCCCGACGGAGACCCCGAATCCTTGACGCAAGCGACCAGCTTCGGCCGGTCCGTCTCGAGGTGCACGACGCCGCTACCGCCCTGGCTCAGCTGGGTCTGGAGGGCGCTTTCGACGTCCGCGGCCGAGAGGCTCTCCGAGCTCGTCGCGGTGGCTGTGCCCTCGTCGTCCGAGCCGCAGGCGGCGGCCAGGACGACGAGGGCGACGAAGAGAGCTGCGCGGTACATCCGTGTCGGCTACCCCGTGACGTTAGGCGAGCAGTAGGCGGTGCTGGTCAGATCTCCGCCTGGACTCTCCGTCGTGTCGACAGTGACCGACCACGCGTTCGTTGCGGACCCTGAGCTGGTGACCGTGGGCGTACCAGTACTGCCAGCCGGAACGAGATGGAACCCACCGCTGACGACGGCCATTCCGCTTGGGCATGTGGCGACGACCGTGTCGGCGGCGATGCCGCCCGGAATGGTCTTCGTCGCACTCACCGCGACGAGCCGCTGGATCCCCTGAAGTCCCTGCGGGCCGGGCGGCCCCTGCGCACCCTGGCTGCCACGCGCGCCCGGGAACCCCCGCGGGCCCCGCGCGCCCTTGAGCGCGCGCTTCGCGCCGGCGCTGATGTCCACGGTCTGAATCGTGCCGTTCTTGATGTTCTTCGACGTGACCACGATGGCCGCCGCCGTGCTGCTGGCCGCTGCCACCACCGCAGCGACTACTGCGGCGATCAGTGCGTTTCTCACGGGTAACCCCCTTGTACCGTTGTCCCCGGCGCCGCCGCAGCACGACGCTCACTTCTCCAGAGGGTACAACTCGCCCCGAGCGGCGTCACGCCTTCGGGGTCGTCGTCGACCGACGCCTCCGAAGGAGCGAACCCGATGGCCGCGAACGTGATCAGCGTTAGACCAGCAGCCGTCCGTACAGGCAATTGGGCCCGCCTGGACTCGAACCAGGGACCAACCGATTATGAGTCGGCTGCTCTAACCAGCTGAGCTACGGGCCCGTTCCGACAGGGTAACCGCGTCTCGGAGGTGGATAGGATGGCCGTCGTGAAGGTGTTCCAGGGGGAGAAACAGCTCCGCACCGAGGGTGGGCTCTCCGTTCGGGACATCACCGACGAGGTCGCCGACGCGGTCCGCGAGAGCGGCGTGAGGGACGGCATCGTGTGCGTCTACTCGCCGCACACGACCTGCTGCGTCAGGGTCAACGAGTTCGAGAACGGCTTTCTGGAGGACTTCGCGACGCTTCTGCGCCGACTCGTGCCCAGCGAGGGCTACTACGCCCACGACGACTGGGACCGGCGCACCGAGAACATCTGCGAGGAGGACATGGAGCGCGGCAACGGCCCGGCGCACTGTATGTCGATGCTGCTCGGGAGCGCCGGCGAGGCGATCCCGATCCGCGGCGGCGAGCTCTGCCTCGGCACCTGGCAGCGCATCCTCTTCCTCGAGCTCGACCGCGAACGCGAACGCCGCTGGCTGGTTCAGGTCGTCGGCAGCTAAGACGCGCGCGCTGCCGCATCCGGGCGGCTGACCAGGCCCCGGTCGGGATCGAACTCGAAGCGCCAGAAGTCCCGCACCGGGACGGCGACGCCGACGTTGAAGACCGGCACGCCGTCGATCGAGCCCGCGAAGGTGCCCCCGTGGCCATGCCCGTGGAAGACGGCGTCGGGACGGTGCGTCGCGATCGGCCTCGCCATGCGGTCGCTGCCGAGGAACGCCCAGATCGTCTGGCGCTCCCCCTCGAGGGTGGTCGTGGTCGGCGAGTAGTGGAGGAGCACGATCTTGAGGTCCGCGCCGGCCACGGCGCGCAGCCCGCGGTCGATCGCCTCGACCTCCGCGCTCGTCTCCGCGTACACGCGCCGCAGGATCGGCTCGCCGAAGTCTGGTAGGTGGGCATCCGGGAAGCCTCCGATGAAGCCCTTCGTGCCGACGATGCCGACCGTCGCGCCGTGAACCTCGACCGTCGTCGCATCGCGCTCGAGCACGCGGACGTTCCCCTCCTGGAGCGTCTCCACGATCTCGTCGCGCCGATCGGCGTGCCAGTCGTGGTTTCCCAGGACCGCGAAGATCGGCGTCTCGACCTCCCGGCTGACCTCGGCGAGGACCGCGGCCTGCTCGGGCTCGCCGTACGTCGTCAGGTCCCCGGCGAGCAGGATCAGGTCGGCGTCGAGATCGGCCTCGGCGAACGCCCGCTGGAGCCTCGCCCGCTCCTCCTCGGCACAGTGAATATCGCCGGCTGCAGCGACGCGGATCTGCATGCCCTCTTGATTGCCCAAAGGCGCGTAAGGGTAACGACCGAATGTGAGCCACGAGCAGCCGTTCAACGACATCAAGGAGAGCCTCAAGCGCGTCGCAGGCGCGCTCAAGCAAGCGGACGTTCAGTTCGCCCTCGGCGGTGGCCTCGCCATCTGGGCCCGCGGCGGGCCCGCGACGGGTCATGACCTCGACCTGATGGTGAGGCCGTGCGACGCCGACAGAGCCCTCGACGCGCTCGAGTCCGAAGGGCTTCGAATCGAGCGGCCTCCCGAGAACTGGCTCTACAAGGCCTGGGACGGCGACGTCCTCGTCGACCTGATCTTCCGGCCCGTGGGCGAGCCCGTGGACGACGGGCTGTTCGCGCGCGCGGACGAGCTGGAGGTCAACTCCGTGCCCATGCAGGTCATGTCGGTCGACGACATCATGGTCGCGAAGCTGAAGGCACTAGACGAGCACGAGCTCGACTACGAGCGTCCGCTCGAGTTCGCCCGCTCACTCCGTGAGCAGATCGACTGGGACCGGGTCCGCCAGGAGACTCGCGACTCGCCCTATGCCAAGGCGTTCTTCACCATGGTCGAGGAGCTCGGCATCGTCCCTCGCCGCTACCGCTGAAACGACCTCACCTGAAGATGTTCAGTAGCGCCGCGAAGACGTTCGTCGTCGGTGGGACCACGTTCGCCGCCCGCTGGATCTCGAGGTTCCGGCATGAGTTGAGCGGATCGGCGATTGCGGTCTGCGCTGGGTACTTCTCCGGCTGGCCGGCGCCGACGGCGACCTGATCGATCGTCTCCCAGGTCCCCTGGAAGGCGTCTGCCGTCGCGGCTGCGTTGCAGGCGGTGAAGATGATCCCGCCGGCGGCGATGGACCCAGCCTCGCGCACCTGACGCTGCAGCGTTCGGACCTGCCGGTTGAGCGTCGTCACCTGGCGCTGGAGCGTCTTCACCTGCCGCGCGAGGCGGCGTTCGCCCGGCGTCGCGGCCGAAGCCGGCGCAGCCAGTGCGGTCACGGCGACGAGCGCAGCAATCGTCGTCAGAACTGCGGTCTTCACAGAAACCTCCGTTCGGTGTGGTCAGACCCCTTGGGATTCCCAGTGTAGGCCTCTCTGCGCGCAGTAAACACCTCCGCGCCCACGGTCCTCAAGAGTCTCTGAGGCGCGGCCAGAGCCACGCCGTGGCGAGCGCCGCCACGACCGAGCCGCTGAGGCCGAGGGCGAGGTCCCCGAGAGTGTCCTCGTACGCCGTCTCGCTCGGGCGAGTTGCGGATGAAGGTGAAGTACTCGGCGAACTCCCAGAGCACGGCAGTGACGGCGCCGAAGCCGATCATGAGCCCGACGGCCTCGACCCGGCCGACGGGAAGCAGCACGAGCAGCTGCCCGAATGCGGCGACGAGGAGCCCCCAGTTGACGAAGTGGTTCGCGTCGTCCCACCAGTCGATCGAGTCGTAGAGATCGAGCGCGTTCCCGGCCACGTCGATCAGGAACGGCAGCGTCAGGAGGATGTCCAGCGCGTAGGGGTAGCGGGCGCGGCGCTTTCGACCGTAGAGGAACCAGACGGCCGGCACGAGCAGCGCGGCGAGCGGGTAGGCAATCGCGCGTCCCGTCATCGCCTTCCCTTCGAACTGCGGCAGGTCGGGGAAGAGCACGGCGAGCAGGAGGAGGCCGATCAGCGCGGCCTTCAGGGCCACGTCGACCCAGAGCGCGATCCGGCGAGTCATGCCGCGACCTTTCGGCGGACGGGTCTGTAGCGTTCGCCGGACCCCCGCCCAGGAGAGGAGCCGTTAGGTGGAAGCTTCCACGATCGTTCCCGATCCACGCCGCTGGCACGCGCTGGCGCTCGTCTGCGTCGCGTTTTTCATGGTCGTCCTCGACGTCGCGATCGTGAATGTGGCGCTGCCGACGATCCAGACCGATCTCGACATCTCGCAGGACACGCTGCAGTGGATCGTCACGGCCTACTCACTCGCGTTCGGCGGCTTCCTGCTGCTCGGCGGACGGGCCGCGGATCTCTTCGGCCGGCGCCGCGTGTTCATGGTCGGAATGGCGATCTTCACCCTCGGCTCGCTCGCCTGCGCTCTCTCGCAGAACGGCGGCATGCTGATCGCGTTCCGAGCGATCCAGGGCTTCGGCGGGGCGATCGTCTCGCCGGCCACTCTCGCGATCATCAGCGCGGCGTTCCGGCACGGGGGTGCCGAGCGCAACAAGGCGTTCGGGATCTGGGGCGGGGTCGCGGGCAGCGGCGCCGCCGCCGGGGTGCTGCTCGGAGGCATCCTCGTCGAGTACCTCGGCTGGGAGTGGATCTTCCTCGTCAACGTCCCCGTCGGGATCGCGATCTTCGCGCTCGCCCCGTGGCTGATCTCCGAAGGGCGTGTCGTGGACGCCGATCGGCGCATCGATCCGCTGGCAGCCGTCCTGGTGACGGCGGGGCTCGTGTCGTTCGTCTACGCGATGTCCGAGGCGCCCGATGCCGGTTGGCTCTCCGGGCAGACGATCCTCTTCACCGCGATCGCGGTCGTGCTGATCGCCGTCTTCATCGTTCGCGAGCTGCGGACCGACGCGCCGCTCGTCCCACTCTGGATCTTCCGGCTGCGGCCGGTGACGGTGGCGAACGCCGTCGGCGCCCTCCTCGGCGGGGCGATCTTCGGCGGCTTCTTCCTGCTCACCCTCTACATGCAGCAGGTGCTCGGTTACTCGCCGCTCAAGGCCGGTGTCGCGTTTCTCGCCACCGCAGGAACGACGATCCCTGCAGCGGCGATCTCCCAGGCGCTCGTCACCCGTATCGGGGTCAAGCCCGTGATGACGGCGGGCCTCTTCTTGATGGCCTTTTCCTACCTCTGGTTCACCCAGCTGCCGCCGGACGGAACGTTCTGGACGAACCTCTTCATCCCGTACTTCGCCAGCGGGTTCGGGCTCGCCTTCATCTTCATCCCGCTCTCGCTCGCCGCGCTCACCGTCGTCGAGGACCGCATCACAGGCATCTCCTCCGGCCTCCTGAACACGTCACAGCAGATCGGCGGCGCGCTCGGCGTCGCGATCATGGCGACGATCTCGACCACCCACACGGAGACGCTGTTGGAGGAGGGGCGCGGGCAGGCGGAAGCGCTCACGTCCGGCTTCAACTGGGCGTTCTGGGTCGCAGCGGGGTTCATGCTGCTCGGCGCCGTGATCACGCTGGTCGTGCTCCGCAACCGGGACGTGCCGACCCAGGAGGTCGTGACCGAGCCGGCCTAGGAGGTCGGAGGCCGCCCGTCGTAGCGCGGCAGCCCGTCGGCGGGCAGGCGGTCCCACGCCGCCTTCGAGCCTGTGAACGAGTGGTACTGGGGGCGGATGCCCGGATCGCCGTCCAGCGAGCCCAGGCGAACCGAAACCTCGGGCCCGTCGGGCCAGGTCCCGCCGAAGAGGCTCGACCCGCAGACGGAGCAGAACGCCTTGACCGCCGTCCCCTCGGGCGGCCGGTAGACCTCGACGAGCTCCTCGCCCCGTAGGAGGCGGAAGCCGTCGCGCGGCACGCGCCCCTGGCTGAGCCCGAACGTGCCCGAGTGGCGCCGGCAGAGGGAGCAGTGACAGTGGTTCGCACGCCGGAACGGCTGCGTCAGCTCGTAGCGCACGCCGCCGCACAGGCAGCCGCCGGTAAGCGGAAGCTCCGGCTGCCGCACGCCGCCGACGGCGTTCACGACGATCTCGGCGAGCCGCGCGGCGAGCTCGCCGGTGTGGTCGAGGTCCGGGTCGAAGATCGTCACCTCCAGGCCCACGGCGCCGTCGGCCCAGACGAGCTCATGGAGGAGTCGCTCGGCTTCGTCCCAGCCGAGGCCTCCCGGAGTGGGGCTGTCGACCGCGGGCATCACCGATTCGTCGAGGACGTCGACGTCGAAGTGCACCCAGAAGCGACGGTCGGGCCACGCGGCGCGGTCCGAGACGCTGATGCCGGCCCGCTGAATCTCGCCGAGGTAGGGATCGTCGCGCCGGATCCCGATCGCGACGACGTCCTCTTGGCGCAGCAGCGGGCGGTCGCCGCCGAGATCGGCCAACAGGCCGCCGAGCCCGGTGACGAGCGCGAGATCCTCCCCGGCGGCGGCCCCGACGCTGTGCGAGTTCCCCGGGTGGCGGTAGTCGCTGTGGGCGTCGACGAACACGAGGCCGTAGCGCCCGCGTCGCTTGAGGGCGAGCGCGTTGCCCAGGAGGATCGAGCAGTCGCCGCCGAGCACGACCGGGAACGCGCCGCGGTCGAGCACGCCCTCGACCCGGTCGGCGAGCCGCGCCGAGTACCACGCGATTGCCCGGTCCCGATCGGTCGGCCGGTAGCGCGGCGGAGTGACCACGCCACCGTCCTCCGCGCCGAGCCGGCCGACGAGGCCCTGGTCCCGGAGCGCGCCGGCGAGCTTGTAGACGCCGGGCGCCACCCCCTCGTCCGGCGGCCGCAGGCCGAGGTTCGACGGCGCGTCGATGACCACAAGTTCAGGACGCACGTCTTCGCGAACGTCGGTAGAGGGCGAAGCCTTCCTCCTCCTGCCTCCGCGCCGTTCCGTCCTCGACGAGCCCGTCGAGGGCGGCGCCGGCCTGCTTCCGCGTGCAGCCGACGACCGCGGCGAGGTCGGCCGCCGACAGCTCGCCGGCGGAGCGGAGGACGAGACCGGCGAGCTCCATGCGCGCAGCCTCGACCTCCGGCAGCTGCCCGAGCCGGTCGGCATAGCGGCGCCCGAGGAGGTCGACGACCACCGCCCGCCAGCCTTGCGGCCGCTCCTGCGCACCGGCCGTCGTCAGCACGAGGCGCCGCTGGAGCCGGTCGACGGCCGCCGCCACCGGCTTCCGCTCGAACCCGATCAGGCCCGGAAGGTCAGCTGTGCTGCACGGACCGTGGTCCCGAAGGAAGTCCGTGATCGTCCGATCGAGCGGCGACGGCTCCTCCGCGTCGCCCCTCGCCGCGACCAGCGCGGGCAGCACACGAAGCGAGACGAGCGCTGACCGGCCACGGACGTGCTTCCCGACGCAGACGAGCCGGCGTTCGGGCAGCTCGTCCTTCCAGCGCCACACGCGGCCGAACTCGGGGCTGAAGTCGAGGAAGCGCCCTTGGTCGTCGCGCGAGGACCAGGTGATCTCGGGCGTCCCGGCGACGGCCTCCCAGAGCGAGGGCAGCTCGAGGTCGTCGCTGGGGAAGATCAGGGCGAGACCGACGCGGTCGACCCACGAGGTCGCACCACGGATGGTCCGGATCAGACGAGACGGCGTTCCAGGTATGCGGCGAGCCTAGTGAGCGGAAACGAGATCAGGAAGAACAGCGCGAGCACGAACCCGAAGATCACGAACGGATGGCCGTCTCCGGCGAGCGTCAGGTTCTCGAATTGGCGATTGGCAGTCTCGAGGAGCTCGCTGACGCCGATCACATAGGCAATCGTCGTGTTCTGGATGATGTTCACGAGCAAGCCGACCATCGGTGGGATCAGCCGCCTGACCGCCTGCGGGACGATCACGAACGTGTGCCGGCCCACCCAGCCGAACCCGAGCGCCGACGCGGCTTCGTGCTGCTCGCGCGGGATCGACTGAACCGCGCCGCGGGTGGCCTCGGCGACCTGGGCGCTGCCCCAGAGCGAGAGCCCGACTGCCGCGGACCAGAAGGCGCTGAGCTCGAAGCGGAAGCCGCCGACCTCGGCCGTCGCCGTCCAGTAGATGAAGAGCACCGTGACGAGGATCGGCAGCCCACGCCAGACCTCGATGTATAGCCGGATCAGCGCCCGCAGTGGACGAAACGGGATCGTGATCAGCGTCCCGAGGACCATGCCGACGACGGTGCTCACAATGACCGCGACCGCCGCCAGCTTCAACGTTGTCGGCAGCCCTTCGCGGAGGATGTACTCCGCGACGTTGCGGAACCAGTCGGGATCCTGCTGCACTATCTCGACTCCGGGAGCGCCAGGCGCGCCTCGAGCAGGCGGACCAGCGCGGACAGCGTCCAAACGAGGGCGAGGTAGACGACCGCGATGACCGCGAACATCTCGAAGGTCCGGAAGGTGACGGACTGGATGTGGTTCGCGACGCTCGTCAGCTCCGCATAGCCGATGACGAGCAGAAGCGACGTGTTCTTGAGAACTGAGATGTAGGTGTTGATGGTGGACGGCAGCGCGATTCGACCGCCGATCGGCAGCGTCACATTGAGGAACGTCTTGAGCGGGGTGAAGCCGAGCGCGTAAGCCGCTTCGCGGAACTGCCTCGGCACCGCCTCGAAGCCGGCGCGGAAGTTCTCCGTGTTGAACGCGCCGCCCCAGATCGTGATCGAGAGCCACGCGGCGAGGAAAGGAGTGCCGGTGTACCCGAGCCAGGGGAGAATGCCGAAGTAGAGGAAGAAGATCTGCACGAGGATCGGCGTGTTGCGGATCAGCTCGACGTAGATCGCGGCGAGCTGGCTAACGACGGGGATCCGGTGAGCCCTGGCCGCGCCGAGAACGACGCCGATCAGGAACGAGCCCGCGATCCCGATCGCGGCCGCCCGCAGCGTGTTTTTGAGGCCGCTCCAGATCTCCGCCCGGTTCTCCCAGATGAACGACCAGTCGAAGGCGGCGAAGACGATGTCCACGGGTGGCTATGAAACACGAGCGGCCGCCGTAGCGGCGGCCGCTCGTGCTGCGTAGATCACCTGGGGCAGTTGTTCTCGGGCGTCGTGGCCCGCGGGTAGCGAAGCTTGTTCGTCGGGCTCGGGACGTTCGCCCGGAACGTCGAGTAGAAGCGGCGCGGGACCGTCCGGCGCATGATCGGCCAGAACATGTTCCTGTTGGCCATCCCGGCAATCGCCGTGTCGACCCACCGCTTCAACGGGCGCTCGCCCTTCCTGATCCCGATCCCCCACGGGACATTGAGGAACCGGTGCGCGGTCATCTTCGTGCCGGGATCGTTCGCGGCGACGCCGACCAGGAACGCATCGTCATACATGAACGCGTCCACCTGGCGGTTCTTGACCGCGAGCACGCCCGCACCCGGACTGGAGATGACCTGGAACTGGGTGTCCCTGAAGCAGTTCCTGATCCAGCGGTCGTAGATCGACCCGGACGTGGATGCGATCCTCTTCCCGCGCATCCAGCTGGTGAGCTGGCCGACGTTCGTCTGGTTGAGGACCAGCAGCCGACCGACGGCACCGTAGTACGGCAGCGAGAAGTCGATCTGCTGCTCGCGCTCGGCCGTCCAGGTGATCGTCGAGATGATGATGTCGACTCGCTTTGACAGCAGCGTCGGAATCCGGCTCGCAGTCGTCGTGCACGTGTAGTCGACTCGATTGGCATTGCCGAACGCCCACCGCGCGAACTGCTTTGCGACCTCCACGTCATAGCCCCGATGGTTGCCGTCCGTGTCCTGGTAGCCGAACGGCGGCGTGTCGCACTTGACTCCGATCTCCCAACGGCCGCGGTTTCTGATCTCTGCCGGCAGCGCCGGTAGCTTCGGCTTCGCCGGCAGACGCGCCTCCTGCGCCCCCTCACGGGACGGCGCCGCCGTCCCCAACGTCACTGCGACCCCAACCGCCAGGAGCGCGATCAGGACGGTGACGAACCCAAGTCGTTTCATACGACGTCTCCTTCCTCGGTGATTGTCAGCTCTTCCAGCGAATGCGCCATCTGAACGGAGCGCTTGAGGAATCTCCGTGTCCGCTCCTCCTTCGGACGATCGAGGACTTGGTCAGGACTCCCCTGCTCGACGATCTTCCCGTCGTCAATGAAGATCACCCGGTCGCCGACCTCCCGGGCGAACTGCATCTCGTGCGTAACGACGAGCATCGTCATTCGGAGCTCGCGGGCAAGGTTGCGCATGACGACGAGCACCTCGCCCACGAGCTCCGGATCGAGCGCGGACGTGATCTCGTCGAAGAGCATCACGTGCGGGTCCATCATCAGCGCCCGGGCGATCGCGACGCGCTGCTGCTGACCACCCGAGAGCTGGTGTGGGTACTGCCTCGCCTTCTCCTCCAGGCCGACACTCGCGAGCAGCTCGTGGGCCCGCGCCTCGGCGTTCTTCCGCTTGAGGTGCTTCACGCGGCGCGCGGCGAGCGTCACGTTGTCGATCGCACGAAGGTGAGGGAAGAGGTTGAACTGCTGGAAGACGATTCCGACCCGCTGGCGCACGGCGCCCACGTCGACGCCCTTCGAGGTGATCTCCTCGCCCTCCAGAAAGATCTTGCCGGAGTCGATCGGCTCGAGCAGGTTCACGCACCGCAGCAACGTGCTCTTGCCGCTGCCGCTGGGCCCGATGACGACGAGCACCTCGCCGGTCGCGACCTCGAGGTCGATGCCGTTGAGGACGACGAGGTCACCGAAGCTCTTCGTCACGTCCTCGAGGCGAACCATCGCACCGTCGGCGGTCGCGCGCGACGCCTCGTCCACGCTCGGTTGTAGCTGCGCCACAGTCCCCCTCACTCGTAGTTCCAGGGCGTAAGGATATTCGCCGTACGGCTATCCAGGAGGACGGGGTTGCGCGGCACGACCGGCGGGACCACGATGAGTCCCTGAACTACGCCCTGAAAGCTGCGGCTCTCGCCGCCGTCTACGTTGCGGCGGCCAAGCTCGGCCTCGAGCTTTCGGTCGCACGCGGCGTCGTGACCCCGGTCTGGGCGCCGACGGGCATCGCGATCGCGGCGCTCTACCTGTTCGGGCGCAACCTCTGGCCGGCGGTCGCCGTCGGAGCCTTCATCGCCAACACGACGAGCGACGCGTCACTCGGCGTCTCTGCGGCGATCGCGTTCGGAAACACGCTCGAGGCGGTGGTCGGCAGCGAGCTGATGCGGCGAGCCGGTGTCAGGCAAGCGCTCGACCGAGTTCGCGACGTGATCGCACTCATCCTCTTCGCCGCACTGGCCGCTCCGGTTCTTGCCGCCACGAACGGGGTCACCGCCCTCCTGATCGCGGGAGACGTCGAGCGCTCGTCGTACGGCTCCGAGTGGCTCCTGTGGTGGGTGGGCGACGCGATGGGTGCGCTGATCGTCGCGCCGCTGATCCTGGTCTGGTCGACGAACCCGCTCCGCCGCATCCAGGGGTGGCACCTCGTCGAGGCGGTCGTTCTCGTCGGCGTGCTCGCTGGGATCAGCGCCGTCGTCTTCCTCGCCGGCTTCTGGCGCTATCCGCACCTGATCTTCCCGATCCTGATCTGGGCGACGCTTCGCTTCCGGCAGCCGGGCGCGGTGACCGGCAGCTTCCTCGTCACGGCGATCGCCATCGCCGGCGCCGTCGACGGCTCGATTCCGCTCTCGGACCGCAGCAACACCGAGATCGTCCAGATCCTCGAAGGGCTGCTCGCGGGAGTTGCGGTCAGCTTGCTGATCCTCGGCGCCGTCCTGGAAGAGCGGGTGCGCGCCGTCGAGCAGGTCGCGGAAGCCGTCGCGGGCTTCAACGAGGCCCAGCGCGTCGCGCATGTCGGGAGCTGGGACTGGAACATCGAGACGAACCGCGTGACCTGGTCGGACGAGCTCTTCCGGATCTACGGGCTCGAGCCGCAGTCGCAGGAGGTGACCTACGAGTCGTACCTCGAGCGAGTCCACCCCGACGATCGCGCGCTCGCCCGCGAGACGGTCGACCGGGCGTTGAGAGAAGGCGAGCCGTTCGTGTTCGACGAACGCATCGTCTTGCCCGACGGCGGAGTGCGCTGGATCCAGTCGCGCGGCCGAGTTGTGACGGACGACACCGGGAGGCCGGTGAGAATGGTCGGAACGGGCCAGGACGTGACCGAGCGCAAGCGCCTCGACGGCCTTCGCGACACGATCCTGGCCAGCGTCTCGCACGAGCTGAGAACGCCCTTGACGTCGATCCTGGGTTTCTCGCTCACGCTCCAGGAGCGCGATGAGCAGCTCGACCCCGTCCGCCGGCGCGAGATCATCACGCATCTCGCCGAGCAGGCGCAGCGGCTCTCGAGGCTGCTCACCGATCTGCTCGACCTCGACCGGATCCGCCTCGGCCTGCTGGCCCCGGCGTTCACCGAAGTCGACGTCGCCGAGCTTGTCACCCGCATCACGAGCACCCACGGCATCGCCGTCCACTCGGAGCCCGTCGTCGCCGAGGTCGACCCGGTCAAGGTCGAGCGGATCGTCGAGAACTTGCTCTCGAACGCGCACAAGCACACGCCCGTGGGCACCGACGTCCGGGTGTGGCTGGAGCGGCAGAATGGCGGCGTGTTGATCGCGGTCGACGACCGCGGGCCCGGCGTGGCCGAAGCCGAGCGTGAGGCGGTCTTCGAGATGTTCAGCCGAGGGCGAGATCTCCCGGTGACCGTTCCCGGCGCCGGCATCGGACTGGCCCTCGTCGCCCAGTTCACGGCGCTCCACGGCGGTCGCGCTTGGGTCGAGGAGAACCCCGGCGGGGGCGCGTCGTTTCGGGTGTTCCTGCCCACCCGCTCGGGCTAGTCGCGGACGGTACGCCCTTCGCGCACTACCCCAACCCGCATGACGAGCCGCCGTCGATGCGGTAGAGATGAACGGCGTTCCCGTCAGCGAACTGATCGGTGAATGCCCCGTTCGTGACCGGCACGGAGCGGTTCTCGCCCAGGACCGTCGCCGTAGCGTTTCCCACGCAGGGGATCGCGAGGTTGCCCTGGAACGGGCCGCCGTTCGCTGCGCTGCCGGCGAGCACGTAGAAGTTCTGGCCGTCCCACTTCGCCACCGCCCTCACGTTCGCGTTGGCGGAGAACCCAGACGTGAGCTTCGGGCCGTTCAACGCCGGGGCGATAGACGCGATCAGCGCGTTAACCGACGTAATCATGGTGATCATCGGCTGGTTACAGTCGTTCGCCCGCAGCGCGTGATGTGTCCGACACGGCCCCGAAAAGTTGTGCTGGAAATAGAGGATGCCCCTGGCCCCGGCGATCAGCGAATGCCACACCGCCGCCCGCGCCTGCGCTGGAGTGATGCACATGCCGTTGTTGAACGGACAACCGACCTCCACGAAATTCCAGATCGGATGGCGCGGCGACGCGTTCAGAGCGTCCAGACGACGCATCTCCTGCACAACATCCCCGTAGTTGCGAGCCCTGCGACATTCGGCCTGCGTCAACGCCCGGATACCTTCCAGCCCGTAGAAGCGCGGCCCCTCCGAAGGAGAGGAACACACCCCGCCATCCGTGAACCAGTAGATGTCGTCCGAATTCACCTCGTCGTAGTTGACGCAGGCGGCAGCGTCGGCGTCCGAGCCCCAGAACATGACGCCCTTGCCGTAGTTCGAGTAGTAGAAGCGGCCGTCGTTCGGGAGTTCCAGCTTGCGGGCGTTGTTGCTGCTCGTGCAGGCAGAGGTGCCGATCCTCATGTCTACTTCGTCGTCCAGCAGCCACCCGTGCGTTTCGACTCCTGAGTTCAGCGCCGAATCGGAGATGGCGTGTTGGCCGGCCTCGCGAATGTTCTGCATGAACGCCGGGGACTTGTCGGCGACCCAGACGTAGGTGTTGATGCCGACCGCCTGGTCTTTCGCGATGTTCGTCATGTCGTGCGCGTAGCTGCCCCACACCGCGAGCGGGAAAAACGCTGGGGATGACGGAAGCGGGTTGTTGAACTGGGCGTAGTAGTTCGGCCCGCCGTCAACCGCCTGAAGCGTCACCTGACCCGGAGGGGGAGGCGGTGGTGGCGGCGGCGGCGGGACCGGATCTAGCTCACTCCTGTCTCTCTTGCCGGTGCAGCCCGGGTCGGCCGGGTAATCGATCTTGCGGTCGCCGTCGTCGTCGATGCGGTTGTTGCATTGAGGCCTGGAAGCCGACGCACCCCCCGGCGTGCCGTAGATGCTCGCCGTCGTGGCCAGGAGAGCGATGACGAACAGGAAGACGACTGCCCGATCGCTCGGGTGGAGCCGCCCCGCAGATCGAGGCGCCGCGGACCCGGCCATCTCGACCTCCCGTTGGTCTAGCAATTGTCATTGCGGCGTGGTCATTTGTCAACCGCACTGGGATGGAGGGTCAGCACTTACGCTCTTCGGCGATGAAGCTTGGCCTGATCACCTTGGTCGCGGTTTCACTCGCGGCAGGCTCTTCGGCTGCCGGCGCCCGGAGCCCCGGCTTCGTCGGAGTTGTCTCGAACGTCACCAGATCCGAGCTTCGATACTCCTATCGCCCGGGCTGCCCCGTTCGGCCCGCACAGCTCCGCGTCGTCCGCGTGAGCCACTGGGGCTTCGACGGCAAGTCCCGGGTCGGCTCGGTCGTCGTTCGCTCCGACGTCGCCCGCGACATCGTCGCCGTGTTCCGCCGCCTCTACGCGGCCCGCTTCCCGATCCGGCGGCTGCAAACGATCGACGCCTACAAGGGCCGCGACGCCGCGTCCCTGGCCGCGGACAACACCTCCGCCTTCAACTGTCGCTACGCGATCGCGCCCGGTCCCAAGCGATGGTCGGCCCACGCCTACGGCCTGGCGATCGACGTCAACCCGGTCGAGAACCCCTACCTCGACCGCGGAACCGTGAAGCCGCCGGCCGGGCGGCGCTACCTGAACCGCTCTCGGGTCAGGCCGGGGATGGCGGTCCCCGGCGGCGTGCTCGTCCGCGCGTTCGCCGCCGTCGGCTGGTCGTGGGGCGGTCGCTGGTCGCCGCCCGACTACCAGCACTTCTCCGCGACCGGCGGCTGACGACAATCGTTCGTTTCGGGTGATGTCCAGAGGTCCGCGGTCGTGTTGAACTCCGATCGGATGAAGCGCGCGAGCATCGTGGTCGTGATCCTGATCGGTGCCTTCTCCCTCTCGGGGTGCGGCGGGGACGACGGAAGCGAGACGACGTCACCGAGTGAGTGGGCGGACTCCCTGTGCACCGATCTGGGCCAGTGGAAGAGCTCTATGGAGTCCGTTGCGGCCTCCTTCGGCGGCGGCAACCTGTCGCAGGAACAGGTCCAGGACGCCGTCAACGAGGCCGCAAGCGCGACCGAGATGCTCGTCGGGAACCTTCAGGATCTCGGCCGGCCCGACACCGAAGCGGGACAGGAGGCCGAGGACGCCGTCAATCAGCTCGCCGACGAGTTGCAGACCGACATCGGGGAGGCAGAGCGCGCCGCCGCCGGGGCCGATACGGCCCAGACCGTCTCGTCGATCCGGGACACATTCACGACGGCGCAGAACCAGGTGACGTCGGCGGTCACGGGCCTCGAACAGCTCGACCCGCAGGGCGAGCTGACGAGCGCGCTCGAGCAGAGCGACCGCTGCCGCGACCTGTCGTCCTCCTGAAGCGAAGCAGCGTCGCGCGCGCGACGCGGCCGGCGAGCGCCTCCGACGAAGCGCCGACTCCGCGCGCGTTCCAGGTCAGCACGACGGCGACGAACGCCCCTCCCTCCCAGTAGACGACGCCGCCGTCGTGACGGGCGCGCGTGATCCAGCCGGGCTTGTGCAACACCGCCGCCTGCTTCCCGCCGAGCCCGCCGCCGAGCCAGTTCGGCTGCGCGTGGGCGAGCAGGTACAGGAGGAAGCGGGCCTCGCTGGGGACGAAGCCGCCGAGGCGCGCCAGCGGCCCTCGTCCCTCGGCGGAGAAGTGCAGGTCACGGAGCAGGCGGGCGAAGTCCCGAGCCGTCGTCCGCTTCCCGACGAACGTCGGCTGGGCGTCGTTCCGCAGCGGGATCGCCCGGCGGCTCTCGACGATGTAGCCGCCGTACATGTCGGTGTTCCGGAGCCCCAGCGCTCGAAACAGGGCGTTGACCCGAGCCGCGCCGGCCAAGGTCGACCCGCCGAGCCAGGCCAGGAGCTCGTTCGCGGCCTTGTCGTCCGACGGGACGATCGCCTTCCGCAGCAGCCTGTCGATCCGGCTGCCGCGTGGCGGCTTGCCCCGGAGGGAGCGGAGCACCTCGATCGCGATCGCGACCTTGAGCGTCGACGCCGCCGGAAACTCGACGCGCGCGTTCCAGGCGGAGCCGACGCCGGTGCGCAGATCCTGGACGAAGATGCCGCAGATGCCGGAGAAGCTCCCCGCCAGCGCATCGATCTCGCGGGCGAGCGCGGCATCTTCGGAGCTCCGCCGCGGCGGCGCCCGCGGCGATCCGCCGCGCGGCAGGCCGAAGACCGGCGCGACCGTCGTGGACGACCGTCGACCCCGGCTTGCGATCGCGGTCACCGTCAACCGAACGTCGCGCTGAGGCAGCGCGACGTGGAAGTCGAACGTCCGCCGAGCCGGATGAACCTCCTTCTCGGCGGCGACGCGCCCGTCCACGCCGACGACGATCCGGGTGGTTCCCCGCGGGATGCGCCCCGCGACGCGCCCGAACGAGACCTCGCTCGCGCTCGGCGTGACGAGGACAGGCGGAGGGAGAGCGACCGGCACGCCCCTATGATCGCCGCGCGCTAGCGTCTCCGCATGGCGGCGCTCCACCTCGGCGTGATCCTGCCGAACTACGGCGAGGGTCTCGACGCGGAGCGCCTCGCCCGGTCTGCGGTCGCCGCCGAGGAGGCCGGGCTCGACTCCGGCTGGGTGACCGACCACGTGATCGTGCCGCGCGAGCATGCGCCGATCTACGGCACGATCGCCGAGGCGCTCGTCTCGCTCGGCTTCCTCGCGGGCCGCACGACGCGGATCCAGCTCGGCGTTTCGGCGCTCGTCGTCCCCCAGCGCAATCCGCTCGTCGCCCTGAAGCAGCTGACGACGCTCGACTTCCTGTCCGGCGGCCGGATCGTGACCGCCGTCGCAGCCGGCTGGATGGAGGGCGAGTTCGCCAACCTGGGCGCCGACTTCCGGCAGCGCGGGCGCGCGCTGAACGAGTGGCTCGAGCTCGCCGCCTCGGCCTTCGACCAGATGCCGGGACCCCTCGAGGAGCTCGACGGCTGGCTGGCGCCTGAGCTCGTCCGGCCCGGTGGCCCGGAGCTCTGGGTCGCAGGGGTCTCCCGGGCGACACTCAGGCGCGCTGCGACGACCGGCGTCTGGCACCCGGTCGCGCTTCCCGTCGACGAGCTCCGCACGATGGCGGCCGAGCTGCGCGAACGGCGCCCCGACAGCCGCGTCGTCCTGCGGATCGGCGTCTACCTCCAGGACGAGCCGGCAACGGGGGCCGACGAGCGCGGCCGCCACGCCGTCGCCGGCCCCGCGGACTGGGTCGCCGACCGGCTCTCCGAGTACGTCGACGCAGGCTGCAACGGCTTCGTCGTCAACCTCGACTACGACCGGCCCGGCCTCGAGGAGCGAATCGGCGCGTTCGCAGCCGAGGTTGCTCCGCTTCTTCCCGGCTGAGATCGCCTGACTACGATCAGGAGGCCGGGGCCTCGTCCCGCCAAACGCATGGACCAAACGTCTTCAGCCACCCTTGAGGCACCGCGCTACGTCGGCGCCGGCGTTCGCTTGCCCGCAGCCGACCCCGGCATCCCGGATACGCGGTCGCCCGCGCGCCTGCTCCTGTGGGTCGGGAGGCACCAGGTGACCACGCTCGTCGCGGGCGTTGCCTTCGGCGTCTTCTGGATGCTCGCGCAGGCGCTGATGCCGTTCGCGATCGGGCGAGCGATCCAGGAGGGCATCGTCGACGAGGACAACCGGGCGCTGGCGCTGTGGACGGCGATCCTCCTCGGTCTCGGCCTGACGCAGGCGGTGGCGGGTGTCATGCGCCACCGCTACGCCGTCCTCAACTGGCTCCAGGCGTCATTCCGCCTCGCGCAGGTCGTCTCCCATCACTCGGCGCGGTCCGGCGCCGCCGTCCGCGGGCGACTCTCCACCGGCGAGGTCGTCGCCACCGTCTCGAACGACGCGATGCGCGCGGGTGGGGCGTTCGACATCACCGCGCGGCTCTCGGGCGCCGTCGTCGCCTACGTCGTCGTGGCGTTCATCCTCCTCTCCTCGTCGGTCGTGCTCGGCCTCGTCGTGCTGGTCGGGGTGCCGCTCCTCGTCCTCCTCCTCGGCACCGTGATCAAGCCGCTGCAGGAGCGGCAGCGGGAGCAGCGCGATGAGGTCGGCAAGCTGACGGCACTCGGCGCCGACACGGCCGGCGGCCTGCGCGTCCTGCGCGGGATCGGCGGCGAGCAGGCGTTCTTCGACCGCTACCGCGGACGCTCGCAGGAGGTGCGCCAGGCCGGCGTCAGGGTTGCGCTGCCCCAGTCCACGCTCGATGCGGCCCAGGTCTTCATCCCCGGGCTCTTCGTCGTCTTCGTCACCTGGCTCGGCGCGCGATTCGCGGTCTCCGGCCGGATCGGCATCGGCGAGCTCGTCGCGTTCTACGGCTACGCCGCGTTTCTCGTCATCCCGCTGCGGACTGCCGCCGAGGCCGTCGACAAGGTCACCCGCGCCTACGTCGGAGCGCGGCAGATGCTCCAGGTCCTCAAAGTCGAACCGGACGTGGTCGATCCGGCGTCGCCGGCTGCAGAGCCCCCGCCCGGGAGCGCCCTCTCGGATCGGCGTTCGGGCCTGGTCGTGGAGCCGGGGCTCGTGACGTGTCTGGTCTCGGCCCGTCCAGCCGAGACGGCCGCGATTGCCGACCGGCTCGGACGCTTCGGCGACGACGAGGGCGTCCTGCTCGGCGACGCCCGCCTGGACGACCTCCCGCTGAACACCGTCCGCCGGCGGATCGTCGTCAGCGAAGCCGATCCCGTGCTCTTCTCGGGCACGCTCCGCTGCGAGCTCGACCCGTGGGAGCGGGCCGACGACGAGTCGATCCTCGACGCCCTCTCCGTCGCCAACGCCGAGGACGTGCTCGAGGCCCTCCCCGAGGGCCTCGACGCGTCCGTTGACGAGCGGGGCCGGTCGTTCTCGGGCGGCCAGCGACAGCGCTTGATCCTGGCGCGCGCGCTCCTCGCCGACCCCGAGGTGCTGGTTCTCGTCGAGCCGACGAGTGCCGTCGACGCGCACACGGAGGCCAGGATCGCCCGCCGGCTGCGCGAAGCCCGCGCCGGCCGGACGACGGTGATCGTCACGACCAGCCCGCTCGTCCTCGACCAGGCCGACCGCGTCGTCCTCGTCGAAGGTGGCCGCGTCGTCGCCGAGGGCCTCCACCGCGAGCTGCTCGACGACCGCGCCGACTACCGCGACACGGTCACGCGCGGGGAGGACCTATGAGCGAGCTGCTACCGATCGCCGAGGGCCCCGAGCTGCGCGCTCAGGTGCGCCAGCTGGGGCGGCGCCACCGCGGCGCACTTCTGGGGATGGTCGGCCTTCACGCCGCCGCCGCCGCGGCCGGCCTGGCGGGCCCGCCCCTGCTCGGCGCGCTCGTCCAGTCCGTCCAGGAAGGGACAACGGCGGCGTATGTCGACAAGATCCTGCTCCTGCTCGCCGGGTTCCTGGTCGCCCAGACGATCCTGACCTGGCTCGCACGCCGCGCGTCTTTCGTGCTCTCGGAGAAGATTTTCGCCGAGCTGCGCGAGGACTTCATGCGTCGGGTCCTGGGCCTGCCGCTGTCGACCGTCGAACGGGCCGGCACCGGAGACCTCGTCTCGCGGACGACCGCCGACGTCGACTCGTTGGCGCGGACGGTTCGCTTCGCCGTCCCCGAGACCCTGATCGCGGCCGTGACCGTCGTCCTCACCGTCGCGGCGGCGTTCTGGGTCAACCCGCTCGCCGCGCTGCCGTGCCTCGCAGGCGTGCCGGCGCTGTGGCTCAGCACGCGGTGGTACCTGCGCCGCGCCCCCGAGGCCTACCTCAGGGAGCGCGCCTCCTACGCCACCCTCGCCGGCCGCGTCGGCGAGACGGTTGAGGGCGGCCGAACCATCGACGCGCTCGGCCTGCGCGACGAGCGCGTGCGGCGCATCGACGCAGACCTCGAAGAGGCCTATCGCGCGGAGATGCGCACCCTGCACCTGCGCATGCTCTGGTTCCCGTCCGCCGAGTTCTCGTACGTCCTCCCGGTCGCGGCGGCGCTCGCTTGGGGCGGCTGGCTCGTCTCCGCCGGCCACGCGACGCTCGGCGAGGTGACGGCTGTCTCGCTCTACGTCGTGCAGCTCGCCGATCCGGTCGACCGGCTGATCTCCTGGCTCGACGAGATCCAGGTCGGGGCAACCTCTCTGGCCCGCCTGGTCGGCATCGTCCGGGTGCCGCCCGACCGTTCGTCTACGGACGAGACGCCGGAAGGCGACCGCATGCGGGCGGACGACGTCCGCTTCGCGTACATCGCCGACCGCGACGTCCTGCACGGGATCGACCTCGATCTCGAGCCGGGCGAGCGCGTGGCCGTCGTCGGGCCGTCCGGCGCCGGCAAATCGACCCTCGGGCGTCTGCTCGCGGGCATCCACCCACCCCGGCTCGGACGCGTCGAGATCGGCGGCGTGCGCCTCGTCGACCTGCCGCTCGACACGCTTCGACAGGAGGTTGCGCTCGTGACGCAGGAGCAGCACGTCTTCGTCGGGACGCTGGCGGAGAACCTCCGGCTCGCGCGCCCCGGTGCCTCGAACACCGACCTGGCCGCGGCGCTCGATGCGGTCGACGCGCTCGAGTGGGTCGCCGCGCTCCCTGACGGCCTCGAGACCGTCGTCGGCGCCGGCGGTGCCTCGCTGACCCCGGCGCAGGCGCAGCAGGTGGCGCTCGCAAGGCTCGTGCTCGCCGATCCTCACACCCTCGTGCTCGACGAAGCGACGTCTCTGCTCGACCCGCGGGCCGCCCGGCACCTCGAACGCTCGCTCGCGTCGGTGCTCGAAGGCAGGACGGTCGTCGCGATCGCCCACCGCCTCCACACCGCCCACGACGCCGACCGCGTCGCGGTTGTCGAGGAGGGCCTCCTGGAGGAGCTCGGGACGCACGAGGAGCTCGTCGCCCAGGGCGGGTCCTACGCCGCGCTCTGGGACTCCTGGCACGGCGACCGTTAGAAGGTGGAAGGGGCGCCTTGGGAGCGCCCCTCCGTTCGATCGGTGCTAGATGGCGTCCGCCAGCGCCCGCAGCTCCCGACGTAGGTCGGCGAACTGCGCGCCCGTGAGCTGGTTGGCGATGGCGTTCAGCTGTGCCTTCGCCGCGGCCTCCTTGCCCTGGGCGCGGAGCCGCTCGGCGCGGTCGACGAACTTGTCGACCTGAGCGAGCGTCTTCGCGTCGATCTCGTTCGCCCGCTCGAGCTGGTCGCGGTAGGAGCGGACGACCGCGAAGCTCGGCAGGTTGACGAACCGAGGCTGGTGCTGCGGCGTCAGCCGGTCGAGCTGGACCTCGGCGGCCGCTTTGATCTCGTTCGTGGACAGCTCCTCGTTCGGGGTCAGGCCCCAGACGTCGAAGCCGCGGGCGATCTCGGAGCCGTAGACCGCTCCGTTGTAGTAGTAGGTCGACCAGAGACCACCGAGCACGAGCGAGGTCGCGCCGATCGGCCCTCGGTCGTAGAAGCCGATCTCCTTCGGGTTCGCCGAGTCGGTGAAGTCGACGAGCGACGCGCCGCCCTGGTACCAGGCCTGGACCATGAGGTCGCGACCGGGCACGGGCACGAGTGACGGCAAGTGGCCCACGCAGTTCTCTCGCGTCGTCTGGGGAGCCGGCATCTTGAAGTAGCTCCGGAACACGAGCTTTCGGTCGACGATGTCGAAGATCGTGTTCGCGCCCCAGTTGAGCGCGTCGGCCGGCCGGCCGGTCACCGGGTCGGCTTCGCGGCAGCGAGCAGCCGTCCCGCCGCCCCACTCGTCCGTGAACACGACCTTGGTGCCGTCGTTGGAGAACGTCGCGCCGTGCCAGTAGGCGTAGTTCGGGTCGGACACCGCATCGATGCGGCGCGGGTTCGCCGGGTCGCTGATGTCGATCAGCAGCCCGTTGCCCTCACAGGCCCCGGCGGCGAGCCCGATCTCCGGGAACGTTGTGATGTCATGGCACGCGTCGGTGATCGGCGTCGGGCCCCAGTTCATCCCCGAGGGGTGCTGCGGGGTCGGCGGCGCGTTCTGGAGGCCGTTCATCGCTCCCGTGACCGGATCGGTGAAGAGCCGGACCTCGTTGACGACGGCGGCGTTCTGCGGAGCCGCGAGCGGCACCCTGATCACTTCGATGCGGTAGAAGGAGCTGTTCGGGTTCTCGGCGCCGGCGTTGACGCAGCTCGCCAGCTCGGTCGACGAGCGGACGCCGCCCGTGCCCTGGACGTAGACGTAGAGGTTCGCGTCGTCGTTCGGACTCTTCAGCAGGGTGTGCGTGTGCGAGCCACGGCAGGTCTGAACGGTCGCGACCTGGACCGGAGCGTCGAGGTTGCTGATGTCGAAGATCCGGACGCCGCGGAACCGCAGCGGGTCCCCGCTGGGGACGCCGGGCGCGCCGCAATCGGTCCGCGAGCGCGACTCCTCGGCGGACATGAACAGCAGGTTCTTGTAGACCGACACCTCGCCCTGGCCGCCTGGGCAGACGACCGCGGTGCGGAGCGCGGGGTTCGCCGGGTCCGAGATGTTGTAGATCAGGAAGCCGTTGAAGTTCCCGACGAACGCGTGGTTCCCCTCGAACGCCAGGTCCGAGTTCACGAACCCGAAGTCACCGGGGTTCGCCGGGTTGAACCACCCAGCGGGCTTGTTCCGATGCGCAAGCAGCGTCATCGCTTCTGCGGCGACGCCCGGGTTGTCGAGCCCTGGGGCGAGCCCGACGCGAGGATCGGTGGTCAGCTGCGCTGCGGCCACGGAGGTCAAACACGCGGCCGAGATGAGCAGCGCCGCGAGCATCGTGAATATCGTGCGGCGCTTACGGGTACCTCGTGATGGTGCGGCGAAAGGCTGGTACATCCACTCCCCCCTCGGTTGCCTGCTGGCCGCAGCCTGTTAATCGCGAGTTCAATATCGCGAAGTGCCGAGTATGACAAGGGGCCTTGTACCCAGCCTTGTGCTTGTCCTAACCGTTCTCGGCTGTAGCGGCGGCTCCGGCGAGCCCGCGGCAGAGACGGCCCCGAACATCGTCCAGCCGGGGGCTCCCGGCCAGGGGACCCGGACGTTGACGCCCGAGGAGCTGGAGGACATCGAGCGCACCGAGCACGTCGAGGCCGACGTGCGGTTCATGCAGGGGATGATCCACCACCACGCGCAGGCGATCCGCATGACGGACCTCGTGCCGACGCACACTAAGCGGCGTGCGATTGCACTGATCGCAAAGCGCATCGACCTCTCGCAGGAGAGCGAGATCGAGCAGATGCGGAAGTGGCTGGAAGCGCATGAGGAGGAGGCTCCAGAACTTCACCGCGTCCACGGCCATGCCCACGGCACGGGTCAGGCAAAACTGATGCCGGGGATGCTGACCGAGTCGCAGCTCAAGCGTCTCGCGGCGGCGCGAGGCACGGCGTTCGACCGCCGTTTCCTCCAGGCGATGATCTACCACCACTCGGGCGCGGTGAAGATGGTCGACGACCTCTACGCCGCCGGCGCCGGGGCCGAGCCCGAGATCGACGCCTTCGCACGGCATGTCGACGCGGACCAGCGCATCGAGATCCGCCGGATGCGACAGCTGCTTGGGCAGCTACCTCCTGACGGGACTCGGTGAGCTTCGTCCGATTGAATCTCTAATCGCTCGAAGTCGAACCTCATCGATCAAGGGGGCTTCACTTGGCAGACACAGAGCGCAACAAGCAGACGGTCGCGCGGCTGTTCGACGCGTTCCGCGCCGGCGACGTCGACGCCTTCGACGAGCTGATCGTCGAGGACTACGTCCAGCACAACCCGCAGGCGGACAATGGCCTCGCGGCGGTCAAGGAGTTCTTCCGGCCCGTCGGGCCCGTCGACGTCGACGTGCACAGAGTGGTCGCGGAGGGCGACCTCGTCGCCGCGCACTCGAACTACAAGAACTGGAACATGGCCGCCGTCGACATCTGGCGCTTCAACGACGAGGGCAAGATCATCGAGCACTGGGACGTGCTCCAGGAAATCCCGGCTGAGACGGCGAGCGGCAACGACATGTTCTCGCAGCTGAGCTAGGCCGCTGCAGAAGATCAGCGATCGCGTCTACTGGCTGCCTCCGGCGCCGCCGGACCGACCGTCGCTGTGCGCGGTCGTCGGCGAGCGTCGAACGCTGATGCTCGACGCGGGCTCATCCGCTGCGCACGCCCGACTCTTCCTCGACGGGCTCGCGGCCGAGGGCGTTGCGCGGCCGAGTACCGTGGCGCTCACGCACTCGCACTGGGATCACGTCTTCGGCGCGGCGACACTCGATGCGTTCGTCATCGCGCACAGCCTGACGTCCGAGGCGCTGGACGAGCTGGCCGCCACGGACTGGAGCGACGAAGCGCTCGACCGGCGCGTGGCGGAGGGCCTGGTGTCGGCTCAGCACGCTGCGAACGTCAAGGAGGAGCTGCCGGCTCCGCGCGAGGTTCGCGTCGCGCCGGCAGACATCGTCTTCCGTGACGGGCTCGACCTCGAGCTCGGCGGCGCCACCGTCCGCGTGCGCCACGTCGGCGGAGACCATGCCGCCGATTCGTGCGTCATGTTCGTCGAGCCCGACCGGGTGCTCTTCCTCGGGGATTGCCTGTACGACTCTCCGGACGGGCGCTATACGGCCGAGCGCGCTCTCCCGCTGCTCGACGCGGTCCTCGGCTTCGGCGCCGAGCTCTACGTCGAGGGCCACAGCGAGACGGTGATCTCTGCGGCGGAGCTCGAGGCGCTCGCCGGCAAGGTCCGGTTCGCGGAGAAGGTCGTCCGAGAGTCCTCGAAGCGAGACGAGTCGTCCGTCCTGGGGCGAGTCCGCGAGCAGACGGCGGACGAGCCGGACGAAGACCTGGTGTTCTTCGTCCGCGCCTTCATCGCCGGTTACTCGCCTCCGACCTAGCGTGGACGAACGGAACGCCGACTTGCGCGCAGTCGTGCTCGTCGAAGGGGTGAGCGACCAGGCCGCCCTCGAAGCGCTGGCCGGACGTCGCGGCCGGGATCTTGCCACCGAAGGCATCTCCGTGGTCCCGATCGGGGGAGCCCAGGCCATCGGTCGCTTCCTCGACCACTTCGGTCCTCGGGGACTCGACCTCGAGCTGGCCGGACTCTGCGACGCCGCCGAGGAAGCGGAGCTCCGCCGCGGCCTCGCGCGGGCCGGGCTCGGCACCGATCTCACCCGCACCGACATGGAGGCGCTCGGCTTCTACGTCTGCGTGGAGGATCTCGAGGACGAGCTGATCCGCGCGCATGGAGCCGACGCGGTGGAACGGGTCGTCGATGCGCATGGAGACCTGGGGCGCCTCCGCACTCTGCAGAAGCAGCCTGAGTGGCGAGGACGACCGCCGGAGGAGCAGCTGCGGCGTTTCATGGGCAGCGGCGGCAGCCGGAAGATCCGGTACGCGCGCTTCCTGGTCGAATCGCTCGACCTCGCCAGGATCCCCCGGCCGCTCGAACGCGTGCTGAGTCACGTTCTGTCGGCGACCACAGAAGTCGGCCCGAGGCTGCCGTGACCAAGCCACGCCTGCAGGACCGCGTAACGCTCGTGACCGGTGCGAGCCGGGGCGGCGGCAAAGGCATTGCGCTCGTCCTCGGCGAGGAGCGTGCAGTCGTCTACGTCACCGGCCGCTCCGTCCGCGGGCAGCCAACCACGCTCGGCCGACCCGGCACGATCGACGACACCGCCGAGGAGCTGACCGCCCGCGGCGGCACGGGCATCGCGATTCGCTGCGACCATACGGACGACTCGCAGGTCGAGGCGCTCTTCGAGCGGATCCGCAACGAGCACGGCCGGCTCGACCTGCTCGTCAACAACGCGTGGAGCGGCTACGAGCTCCCGCTCTACTTCGACACGCCGTTCTGGGAGATGGAGTGGCGCCACTGGGACCTGATGTTCGAGGGAGGTCTCCGCGCCGCGGTCTTCGCCTCGACACTAGCCGCCCCGATGATGATCAAAGCCGGTCGCGGGCTGATCGTGAACATGACCTGGGTGCTCGACCAACCGCACGGGGTCACGTTCTACGAGGTGGTCAAGAACGCCACCAACAAGCTGACCGAGCAGATGGCAGACGACCTCCGGCCGTACGGCGTCGCCTGCGTCGCAGTCTCGCCGGGCTTCATGCGGCTCGAGCGGATGGATCTGTCACCGGAGACGGCGGCGAAGGCCGAGTCGCCGGAGTTCCCGGGACGTGCCATCGCCGCGCTCGCCAGTGACCGGAACGTGCTCGCGAAGTCGGGCGGCGTCTTCACCACGCCCGCCCTCGCCCGCGAATACGGCTTCACCGACGTCGACGGCAAGCAGCAGTCGGCGTTCTGGGACGAACACTGGGCCGACACCGTAGGCACCTAGCAGCCAGGGGAGATTGCAATGATCCCGGCGACGTGTTCCCGGGTCGGGGGATCCGATGAGACCCGAGCTGCCGGATGCGGTTCGGGGGCTCCGTGACGAGCTCGCCGCAGTTCGCCTCGAGCTAGAGGTTCCGGGAGCCGCCGAGGCACGACGGGTCCGCGACGACCTGGTCGCGCAGGCCGACGACTACCTCCTGCCGCGCCTGTCCCAGATGGACGCGCCGGTGCTGATGGTGGTCGGCGGATCGACCGGAGCCGGGAAGTCGACGCTCGTGAACAGCCTCGTCGGATCGGTCGTGAGCCCGGCAGGGGTGCTCCGGCCGACGACCCGCGCACCGGTGCTTGCCTGTCACCCCGACGACCGGCGCTGGTTCGAGGGCGACCGGATCCTTCCGAACGTCCCGCGGGCAACCGGCGGCTCTCCTGCGCCCGGAACTCTCCAGCTCGTCTCGGACACGGCGCTTCCGGCCGGGCTCGCCCTCCTCGACTCCCCCGACATCGACTCGGTGCTCGCGGAGAACCGAGCGCTCGCGAACCAGCTGCTCACGGCCGCGGACGCCTGGTTGTTCGTGACCACGGCGCTGCGCTACGCCGACGCCGTGCCCTGGGAGTTCCTCCGCACCGCGCGGGATCGCGGAACGGCTATGTCCATCGTGCTCAACCGCGTCCCCGACGACGCTGCGCGCGAGGTCACGAGCCACATGAGCGAGATGATGCGCACGCAGAGGCTCGATGCCGACCTGCTCGTCGTCCGCGAGGTAGCCCTCGAAGACGGGTTGATCCCGCGCGCGGCGCTCGCGCCGGTCCGCCAGTGGCTGGATGGACTGGCGGCCGACGCGCAGGCGCGGGCGGACCTGATCAGACGGACGCTGAGTGGTGCCGTGACGAGCCTCCCTGCCCGCGCCGGAACGGTCGAACGGGCCGTTGCCGACCAGCTCTCCGCGGCTGCCGAACTTCGCGCCGAGATCGATCTGGCGTATGCAGGGGCACGCCGGGAGATCGAGGACGCCTTGCGGAGCGGCACCCTCCTGCGCGGCGAGGTGCTCGAACGGTGGCATGACGTTGTCGGGACGGGCGACGTCATGCGCGCGGTCCAGTCTCGCATCGGCGAGGCGCGAGACCGCCTGAAGAGCATCATGACCGGCAAGCCCGGCGCCGGCGAGGAGCTGCGAGTCGCCGTCGAGCACCGTCTCGAAGCGGTGGTTCGCGCAGCCGCGGAGCGGGCTGCCGAGGGGGTCGCGCGCTCGTGGCGCGAGCACGAGGCAGGCAGGGCGCTGGTCGAGGCGACGCCTGATCTGGGCCGGGCAGCAGCTCGCCTGCGCCTTGACACGGAGGAGCAGGTCCGCGCGTGGCAGGGGTTCGTCATGGAGCTCGTGCGCCGCGAAGGCGCATCGAAGCGGACCTCGGCGCGACTGGCGTCGCTCGGCGTGAACGGGGCGGGCCTCACGGTCATGCTCGGGGTCTTCGCTCACACCGGAGGACTGACCGGGCTCGAAGTCGTCGTTGCCGGCGGCACCTCGGCGGTCGGTCAGAAGGTCCTCGAAGCGATCTTCGGCGATCAGGCGGTGCGCGAGCTCGCCGCCCAGGCGCGGCGCGACCTCGTCGAGCGCGCTGATCAGGTGCTGCGGGACGATGCGAAGCGCTTCGAGGCCCTGATCGAGGGTGCCGCCACCGAGGCGGACGGCTTTTCCCGCTTGCACGCGGCGATCGACGCGGTCAGACGAGCTTCGTGAGCCGGGATCTCGACCGCAGGCTGACCGCGCTCGCGGAAGCGGTCGAGGTGGCGGACGGCCGGCTCGAGCCAGAAGCCGTGGAGGCAGCGCGAGCGGTGACTCGGAAGGCCGGTGTGCGGCTCGGTCTCGGCATCGAGAACACCGTCGTGGCGCTTGCGGGGCCGACGGGCGTCGGCAAGTCGCTGCTCTTCAACGTGCTGTCCGGGGCCGAGCTGGCGACGGTCGGTCGCCGCCGCCCGACGACCTCGGAGGGCCAGGCGGCGGTCTGGGGCGACGGCGCCGATCCACTCCTCGACTGGCTCCAGATCGGACGCCGTCACCGGGTCGACCCCGGGGCACTCCGCGGCCTCACGCTTCTCGACCTGCCGGACTTCGACTCCGTCGAAGGCGCCCACCGGCTCGAGGTCGACCGGATCGTGGCGCTCGCCGACCTGGTCGTCTGGGTCGTGGAGCCGCAGAAGTACGCCGACGCGTCCCTGCACGACGGCTACCTCCGGCCGCTCCGCACGCACGGTGCAGCGATGGCGGTCGTGCTGAACCAGGCCGACCTGCTCTCTCAGAGCGAGGTCGGCGCCTGGAAAGACGACGTCTCGCGGTTGCTGGCAGACGACGGGCTTCGGACCGTGCCGGTGCTCGTCGTCTCGGCGCGGACCGGAGAGGGCCTCGATTCGCTACGCCGCCTCCTCGCCGAGCGAGTCGCAGCGCGCGACGCCGCCGTCGCCCGACTCGCCGCGGACGTCGACGCGGCGGCCAGAACGCTGCGGGAACGGTGCGGCGAGGGACGTCCCGCCGGAATTCAGCGCGGCGATCGCGAGCGGCTCGTCACGGCGCTCGAAGAGGCAGCCGGCGTTCCGACGGTCGTCCGCGCCGTCGACGCCGGGCACCGCCACCGCGGCACGCTCGCGACCGGCTGGCCGTTCGTGCGCTGGGTGCGCCGTTTCCGACCGGATCCGCTGCGACGGCTCCGGCTCCGCGACCGCGCGCAGGACGGCGCCCCCGAGCCCGGCCGGACCTCCCTCCCCCCGCCCTCTGAGGTGCAGCACGCCCAGGTCGCCACCGCGGCTCGAGCCCTCGCCGACGGTGCTGTCGCCGGACTGCCGGCTCCGTGGCCGACGCTCGTCCGGGACGCGGCGACCGCGAACGAAGGACGGGTCGCCGACCGCCTCGAGCGCGCCGTCGGCGGCACCGATCTCCGCGTCACCCGGCCGCGGTGGTGGAGCGTCGCCGCCGTGCTCCAGGGCCTGCTCGCCCTAACCGTCGTCGCGGGGCTCGTGTGGCTACTGGCCCTCGCGGTGTTCGGCTACCTGCGCGTCGACGACGTGATCCCGACCCCTGAGGTTCGCGGAGTCCCGGTTCCGACCTGGCTCCTACTGGGAGGTGCGTCGGCCGGGGTCGTGCTCGCGTTCCTGGCGCGACTGGCCAACGGAATCGGCGCCCGCCGTCGCTCGCGACGAGCCGCCGGCGCCCTGCGGCGGCAGGTCGAAGAAGTCGCGCAGGAGCTCGTCATCGGTCCGGTCGAGCAGGAGCTCGAAGCTCACGAGCGGCTGCGCAAGGCGCTCGCTGCGGCCGGAGCGGACGCGAGAACTTAGAGTCATCTCACCAACGTCGACCGAAGGAGGGGACCGTGTCCGTTGCCAAGATCATCGAGCTGACTTCGACCTCGGCCGAGAGCTTCGAGGACGCCTGCAAGCAGGGCATTGCGAAGGCAGGCGAGACGGTCAGGAACATCCAGGGTGCGTGGGTGGACGGCCAGGAGGTCATCGTCAACGACGGCGACGTCAAGGAGTTCCACGTCCACCTCAAGGTGACGTTCCTGGTCGACTAG
>Ga0081538_10000843_pt1 | contig 33259 bp, 25 predicted proteins | sample TabmetS5T2R1_FD_71022 | JGI IMG/M metagenome (GOLD analysis project Ga0081538, IMG submission 71022) | Tabebuia heterophylla rhizosphere microbial communities from the University of Puerto Rico - S5T2R1 | ecosystem: Host-associated > Plants > Roots > Rhizosphere ...
ATCAGGTCGGCGAGCAGCGCCGCGTGCGCGCCGATCGTCTCGGTGTCCGCCTCGACGTCGACGGCCAAGGGCGTCGGCGTGTCGACGAACAGGCGCGTCTCGGCGACCACGGGCTCCCGCGCCGCCGCGGTGCCGGAGTCCAGCCGTCTGTCGACGGCCAGGCCGGCGGCGACAGCCACGAGCAGGCCGAGCGCCACGAGCACGCGCCGCCGCCGCAGGATCCGCAGCGCGCCGATCAGCTCCACTGCGCCGCCGTCCCTTCGTCGGGCCCCGCGGGATTCGCCACCACGACCGCCAGCAGCGCCGCTATCCAGAGGAAGATGTACGGGCAGTGGGGGAACGACATGATGTCGAAGAGCGTCGAGAGCACGAGGAACGCGACCGCCGTGGCAGCGGCGGCGAGCGCGACGGGCGCCTCGACCGGTCGTCGTGATCTGATTGGCCGGCGCGCGACCGCGACGATCGCCACGATCAGCATCAGGTAGGCCGCAAGGCCGAGCACCCCCATCTCGACCAGCTGCTGCAACAGCTCCATGTCGAGTATGCGGTAGCTCGTGTGGTCATACGTGCCGTAGCCGCGTCCGATCGCCGGGTTGCTCCAGACGTCGGGCCGGATCGCGTCGTAGTCCGCCGTGCGGTCGCTCACGGTGTTGACCGACAGCCGGTCGCCGCGCAACTGGAACGCCACCGAGCCGAGCGCCCCCGGTGCCAGCACCGGGATCATCAGCACGAGCGCGACCGCCAGCGGCGCGAGCCGCAGCAGCTCGCGGCGGCGGAAGTAGGCAAGCGTGAGCCCGACGGAGATCGGCGCCATGAAGGCGCTCTTGCGGAACGTCGACAGCATCGCCGCCAGCAGCAGCGCGGCCGCGACGCCGTACAGCACGCGCCCGCGCCAGGCGCGCGCGTGGATCAGGCCGACGAGCGCGATCGGCAGCGCCATCACCATCATCGCCACGGCCTCGAGCGGGATCTCCGCCGGGCCGCGCACGACGCGCCGGCCGATCGCGTCCAGCGCCGCCGACTCGGCCTCCCCGACCGTGAAGATGCCGGGCAGGAGCTTGTCCGACATCTCGTAGAAGACGTTGTAGTGGAAGCGGTACTCGAACAACGTGCCGAGCGCGCAGATGACCGCCAGCGCGAGCGTGTAGCTCATGAACGCCGGCACCTCGCTGCGACGCACCACGCTCGCGACGACCACGAACAGCGCGATGTAGGACGCCAGCAGCGTCAGCTGCTTGATGCCGGACTCCAGCTCGAGCGCGTTGCTCAGCTTCGTGGCCTGGAGGATCAGGCTGAGGCATGCGACGGCGGCGCACGCCGCGAGCGCGGCGTGGATCCACGAGAAGCGCAGGCGCGGGGCAGTCGGGCCGCCGACGGCGAGCGCGATCACCCAGGCGCCGACCACCAGCGGCAGCAGGAGGCGGTCGAGCTTGAGGTCGATCGGGAACGAGACCGAGAGCTGGATCAGGTTGAACGGCACGAGCCAGACCATCGCGAGCATCGCGGCGACCAGCCACGGCAGCACACGCGTCGTGTGGGGCCAGTCGCCGGCGTGGGTCGAGACGACGCGCGCCGCCGCGGCGAAGCCGCGCACGGGGCCCTGCGGACGCAGCCGGGGGAGCGCGAGCTCCGGCGCGGCGGCGACGGCCGCCGCCGGCCCGCTTGCCGCCAACGCGACCGCGCCGAAGCCGGGTCCGGGCCGGTCCCAGAGAGCGCCTGATGGTCGCCGGCGAGCGCGGGACGGCGCGACGGAGTCGCCTGCGTCGTCGTCGTCGTCGGGCGCGCCGCGTCGGCGCAGCGAGCGCGCGCGGCGGCGCCGGACGACGAGCGCCAGCAGCCCGAGGGCGACCGCGAGCACGACCACGAACGTCAAGCCGGCCAGCATCGCCTTGGACCGCCCGCTGATCATCGACGCCCTGGCGGGCCCGAGCTGCTCGATGCTCACCTGCGCCTCCGGATCGGTCCCGCGTCGCAGCGCCTGCTCGCGCAGCCACTCGCGCAACGCGGGCGCGGCGGCGTCCGCCAGCCGCGCCGCCTCCTGCACGTTGGGCGCCTGCGTGTACACGTTCACCGCGGGCAGCGTGGAGCTCGGTTGGACCTCGATCCGGTACGGCAGCTTCGCCATGGCGATCCCGTCGGCGCGCCGCTCGCTGTCGGGCTCGGTCATGACGCTCTGCACGTCAGCCGTTATCCGCGTGCGCGCTGCGATCCGGTCGGGCGGCAGGCCGGCGCGGGCGCCGATCTCCTCCACCATTGGCCGGCTCGTCAGCAGGTTGCCCATCAGCACGGAGCGGGCGACCAGCGTGTCGAGGTCCTCGCCCTGGGCTCCGAAGTCGCCGATCACCCCGTCCGGCATGTCGAAGACGATGTGGGTCGAGGCACCGGCGACCTCGAGCGGGCGCGGCTCCATGCCCGGCGGCAGCAGCCTGATCGAGCTGACGCTGGCGAGCGCCGCCACCCCCGCCACGAGCACGCAGAGCGCGATGCCGAGTAGCGCGCGCATTTGGCGGATCAACGCCCGGCCGGAGCGGGGACTTCCGCGAAAGTCCGCGCGCGGGCCGGGCGTTTGTTCGGCGAGATGGCAGAGACCAACGGCAGGCCTGAGCCGCTCGTCGTCCGGCGCGCGCTTGCGATCGCCAACGAGCACGTCGCCGGCGGCCGCATCGGCGACGCCCGCTTCCTCTACCGCGAGGTGCTCGACGTCGATCCCGGCAACCGCGAGGCGATCGCCGGGCTGACGGAGCTCGAGCCGGCTCCGATCGGCCGGCGCCGGCTGCCGAAGCGGCTGCTGGGACGGATCGCGCGGCCGGCGATCGAGCGCGCCGCGCAGCGGCCGCGCGTCTGGAAGTACCGGGCACTCTCCACCTGCCCGCGCCTGAGCGGCACGCCGATCCGCCTGCAGCCGGTGCTGTTCGTCGGGCCCGGCGAGATCGTCCTGGGCGAGTCCGTGCAGTTCGGCTGGAAGACCTCGCCCATGTTCTACGCCGGCTACTGCTACGTCGAGGCGGCGCGCCCCGAGGCGCGGATCGAGCTCGGGGACCGCGTCGAGTTCAACAACAACGCGATGCTCAAGAGCGAGGGCGCCGGAATCCGCGTCGGCGCCGACGGGCTGTTCGGCGCCAACGTCGAGATCTTCGACTCCGACTTCCACGAGCTGCATCCGGCCCGCCGGCGCGGAGGCGTTCAACGCGTCGCGCCGGTCGACATCGGACCGAACGTGTTCGTCGGCATGAGCGTGAAGGTGCTCAAGGGCGTCACGATCGGCGCCGACTCCGTGATCGGGGCGGGCGCCGTGGTGGCGAGCTCGATCCCCGCCGGCGTGATCGCCGCAGGCAACCCGGCGCGAGTGATCCGCGAGCTCTGAGGCCGATGGACGGCGGGCAGCCCGGCGACGTCCGCTCGAACGCGGACCTCACCGAAGCGACGGCCGGCGGCCTGCGCTGGCTCACCTACGCGCGCGTGCTGATCGAGCTGACGCTGCTCGGCGGGATGGTCGTGCTCGCGCGCCTGATCCCGCCCGCCGCGTTCGGCATGTTCGCCGTCGTGCTGATCGTCCAGGAGCTCGCGCTCGCGATGCCCATGGAGGGCGTCGGCAGCGCGCTCGTACAGCGCCGCTCGATCGGGCGCGAGCATCTGCAGGCGGGGCTGCTGCTGAGCCTGATCGTCGGCGCCGTCTTGGCGGCGCTCACGCTGCTTGCGGCGCCGCTGATCGTGGCACCGGCGATCGGCGAGGAGACCGCTTCGCTCGTCCTGCTCGCCACGCCGTGGTTCCTGATCGGCGCCGTCTACTCACTGCCGTGCGCGGTGCTGCGGCGCAACCTGGACTTCAAGCGGATGACGATCCTCGACCTGACGATGACGTCGTCGCGGGCGGCGGTGTCGATCGCGCTCGCCTTCGCCGGCCTCGACGCCGAGGCGCTCGTCTGGGGAAACCTCGCCGGCATGGCGATCACGCTCGTCCTCGCGCTCGTGTTCGCGCCGGTGCCGCCGCCGCGCTGGAACGGTCGCGCGATTCGCGACCTGCTGCCCTACAGCGGCCCGGCCGCGCTGGCCTGCGTCGCGTGGACCGGCTTTCGCAACGGCGACTACGCGATCGTCGGCGCGCGCCTCGGGACCGCGCAGGCCGGCTTCTACTACCGCGGCTACCAGCTGGCCGTCGAGTACCAGAAGAAGATCAGCGCGGTGATGAGCCAGATGGCGTTCCCCGTGCTCGCGCGCACCGCCGGGTGGGACGAGATGGTCGCGTTGCGGCGGCGGATGGTGCAGCTGCTGACCGTCGTCGTGTTCCCGCTGCTGGCGCTGCTCGTGCTGCTCGCGCCGGTCGTGATCCCGTGGCTCTTCGGTCCGCAGTGGGAGCCGGCCGTCGTGCCGACGCAGATCCTCGCGGCCGGCGGGGCGGCGACGCTGGTGATCGACACGGTCGGCTCGGCGCTCCAGGCGGCCGGCAGGGCGCGCGCCCTGCTCGGCTACGGGATCGCCCACTTCGTCGTCTACGCCGGCTGCGTCTTCGCGATCGCCGGGCACGGCCTCGTGGCGGTCAGCATCACCGCGGCGGTGGTTCACACCGGCTTCCTCGTGATCGCCTACGAGCTGCTGCTGCGCGGACGGGCGCACAACGTGCTGCGCTTCCTCTGGCACGACGTCGCCGCCGCCACCGTTTCCTGCGCGGCACTGCTGGCGGTGGCCACGCCCGTCGCGTGGCTGGTCGACGACGCGCCGGCGCTGCTGCACATGGCGGCCGTCATCGCGGCCGCCGCGGCCGCGTACCTGAGCGCGCTGCGGCTCGGATTCGCGGCCGCCTGGCGCGACCTGCTGGCCGCGGTGCGGCGCGTCGTGCCGGCCCGGTCCCTGATCGGGCGCGTGCGCAAGCGAGCGCCGGTCGCGGCTCCGCAGCTGTCCGATCCGGCTTGAGACAGGCGCTGGTTCACCGCTTGGGCTCGAGCTCGTAGAGCCGGATCGACATCTTCTCGGCCCACGCGCGGCCGGGCCGGAAGCCGCGCACGCTGCGCACGACCCGGAAGCGGTCCGTCGCCATCACACGCGCGTGCTCGAGCGGCGTGCGGTAGATCAGCCGAACGGTCCTGGGCACGCGGTCGACGGTCTCGATCAGCTTGGTCAGCAGTCCCTCGAAGATCGCACCCGAGAACGGGTTGTAGACGTAGGCGACCGTGAGATCGTCCGGCATCTCGAAGTCGAGCACGTCGGAGGTGACGAGCTCGACCGCGCCGCAGCGGCGCGTGCGCTCGGCAGCGGCGACGTTGCGCGCGGCGATCGCGGTCAGCTCGTCAGACAGCTCGACGCCGATCACGCGCTTGAACGGATAGCGCGCGGCCTCGAGCACGACCCTGCCCTTGCCGGACCCGAAGTCGGCGAAGACGTCGTCGGGAGCGACGTCGCCCGGGCGCAGGATGCGCCTCAGGTCCAGCCAGCCGGACGGCTCGTAGCGGACGCGCCCCTCGGCGGCGAGCCCGAGCGTCTGGAGATCGACCTCGGACGAGGTCTCGGTTCCGGTCCAGCGCTCGATCAGCGTCGAGCTGAGCGTGCGTCGGACGGTGAGGTAGGTGCGCCGGGCATGCGGGCGCAGACGGGTGGTGATGGCGGGCGGCATGCGGACCAACGGTCCGCCGCCCGCCCAATTTGCGCGCCGCTTGTGGTCTCGCACGTACTTGCGGGCGTGGCCACTAGGGAACGCGCGCGTACTTGCGGGCGAGGCCACTAGGGAATGCGCGCCCCCCGGTCCAGTCCGTCCGACGCGCTCCCCGTTCCGAGCGAGCCCGGCGCGAGCTTGTACCCGGCGTACGTCGACGGCAGCGCGCCGCCGACGAACACCGGCGCGCCGCGCAGGTCGAACGCGCCGATCGGGGCGCTCGCCGAGTACAGGTTGTAGTTCGGCGCCTCCCCGTAGCCCTGCGGCGGTTCGGGAACGCTGATGAACGCGAGGATGTTGTCCTTGACGATCGTGCCCCGTCCCGGGTCGTCCTCCGACTTGTGGCCGAGCCTGAGCTGCCCGCAGCGCTGGTTGTAGTCGCAGTCCGGGCCGCCGGTGTCCACCAGCGTGTTGTGGCGGATGATCGATCCGTCGTCGGACGCCAGGGTCATCGCCGCGCCGAGCTGATTCGCGTAGCAGACGTTGTCCTCGACGATCTCGTGGTCGGTGCCGTCCGGCCCCATGATGCAGTTCGCGACGTCGTAGAAGAAGTTGCCGCGGATCACCGTGTTGCGTGAGCCGTAGAGCTGGATCGCGTCGGCGTGCACGCCGCTTGCCGCGTCCGTCTGGCGGATCGAGAGGAAGCGGTTGTTGAGGATCCGCGTGCCGTTGGATCCGTTCTGGATGCCGTCGCTGTTGCCGCCCGGCCCGAACGTCGAGTTCTGCACGGTGATGCCGGACGGCTCCGAGGTCCGCTCCGGGAACCACATGCGCGCCTCGGTCGTGCCGGAGCCCTGGCCGGGGAAGTTCCACGGCCCGTGTGTGTTGCCGTCGAACAGGATGTTCGCGTTCTGGAGGCTGCCGGTGCGGAACTGGGTCTGACCGCTGAAGTAGGAGTTGCGGATCGTGATGTCGTGCGTCCGGCTGTCGTCCAGGTAGGCGTAGGTGATGTTCTGGATCCCGTCGAGCGTGATGTTGGCGGCGGGATCGAAGCGGACGCTCATCTGCACGTCCGCGCCGGCGGCGGGCCGCAGGGTCACCATCGATGACTTCATCGAGCCCGTGAAGTTGTAGGTGCCGGAGCCGAGGCAGATCGTCCCGCCGGTTGCGGCGGCGAGCACCGAGCCCAGCGTCGCGGGGATCGCGGTCAGGTCGCAGGCGCCCGTCGGCGGCGGAACCGGGGTCGGCGACGGCGAGGGCGAGGGCGAGGGGGTCGGCGACGGCGACGGGGTCGGCGAGGGCGACGGCGACGGGCTCGGCGACGGCGACGGGCTCGGGGACGGCGCGGCCCGAACGTCCACGCGCTGCATCGTCCGCGTGGTCCTGCCGTAGCGGTCGGTGACCGTCAGCCAGACGTACTTCGCGCCGACGTCCTCGAACGTGAAGCTCAGCGTGCGTCCAACCCCGAGGTGCCACGGGAAGTCGAGCGGCGCCGAGTCGTCCGCGTCGTCATCCCAGGAGTAGCTGCGGCAGTTGTCGGGGTGCCACTCGCGCCGGTAGGAGCACGTCGACTCGGAGGCATCGAATTCGACCTGCTCCCCCGTCGTGGGGTTCGCCGGGCTGACGCTGAACGTCGCTCGCGGGCTCCGGTCGGAGACCTGCGCAGCGGCCGGGAGCACGAGCAGGCAGGCGAGAACGAGCGCGAGCGGACCAACGAGCAGGATACGTGCACGACGGCAAGACACGACGCCGGCTCCTCTCGGAGTGGGTTGACGAACCACCGATCCACGACGCGCCGCGCCGGTCCCTCCCTCGGCGACTGCGTGTGCGATCGCTTGCCGAACCCCTCGATACGAGGGGCGGCCGCGACGGCACCCTACCAGCGCACCGCGCGCCGAAGTTGTGTCAATCTGGATAGAAGTCTATAAGCTGACCGAATTGCGGTCCGCTAGGTCGCGCGTGACGCCGCGGAAGTCGACCGCGCTCGGTACCGCGCGCACGACGGCATCGTGGTCGATGCCCGGGTGGGCCGTCACGATCGCCGCGAGGTCGGCGCCGTCGAGCGCGTCGGCGAGCTCGACGTGCTCGAGCCCGAAGGCGGACAGCTCGGGCACGTACGGGTCGTGGTAGCGCACGTCCGCCCCGCGCTCGCGCAGCAGCTCGATGATCTTCAGCGCGGGCGACTCGCGGATGTCGCCGACGCCCGGCTTGTACGACGCGCCGAAGACCGCGATCCGCGCTCCGCGGACGGGCTTGCCGGCGTCGTTGAGCGCCTGCTCGATCTTCTCGAGGCAGAAGTACGGCATTCGCTGGTTCACCTTGCCGGCGAGCTCGATGAACTCGGTCGCGAAGTCGAACTCGCGCGCGCGCCAGGTCAGGTAGAACGGGTCGACGGGCAGGCAGTGGCCGCCCATGCCGGGCCCGGGCTCGAAGCGCATGAAGCCGAACGGCTTCGTGGCGGCGGCGTCGATCACCTCCCAGATGTCGACGCCCATGCGGTCGGCGAGCATCGACAGCTCGTTGACGAGCGCGATGTTGACCGAGCGGAAGATGTTCTCCAGCAGCTTCGCCAGCTCGGCGACCTCGGGCGAGCCGACGGGCACGACGCGCTCGCAGACGCGGCCATAGACCTCGGCCGCCCGCTCGGTGCAGCCCGCCGTCAGGCCGCCGACGATCTTCGGCGTGGTGCGGATGGTGTAGTCCGTGCGCCCCGGGTCGACCCGCTCGGGTGAGAACGCGAGCGCGAAGTCGGTCCCCGCGCGCAGGCCCGACTCCTCCAGCAGCGGCGCCATGAAGTCGCGCGTCGTGCCCGGGAACGTCGTCGACTCGAGCACGATCAGCTGGCCTTCGCGGACGACGCCGCCGAGCGCTCGCCCGGCGCTCAGCAGCGGCCCGAGCTCGGGCTCGCGGTTGGCGGTCAGCGGCGTCGGGACGCAGATCAGGATGACCTCCGCCTCGTGCAGCTCGACCATCCGGGTCGTGAACCGGCAGCGCTGCAGCGCTCCGACAAGCCGCGCGTCCGAGACGTCCTCGACGTGCGAGCGCCCCTGCCGCAGGCCGGCCACCTTCTGCGCGTCGACGTCGACCCCGATCACGTCTTCGCCCGCTTCCGCGAACTCCATTGCCAGCGGCAGGCCGACGTAGCCCAGGCCGACGATCCCGATGCTCATCCAGCTCCCTCGTGACGTGTGCGGTGAATCCCCAGCATGCGCCGGCGCAGCTCGCGATGGGTGAAGCGCCGGTACTCCGGGTCGGGGACGCGCTCGACGCGCCGCGCCGCCGCCCGGGCATAGCCGAAGAGGAACGCGAGGCCCGACAGCGCGGCGGGCCGCCGGCGCGCGACCTTGAACGCGCGCAGCGCCACCCATGACGGCGTCTGGTGCGCGATGTACGCACATTCGCCGTGGCGCGCGTGGCCGCGCACCGTGCCGTCGGCGCTGCCGATCGGGCGGTGGTGGATGCTCACGAGATCGGTGAACGTGACCGTGCCGAAGCCCCGCATCCGCGCGTAGGTCTCGTCGATCGTGTCCCAGCCGAGGCGCTCCTGGATGCCGCCGATGCTCTGGAAGCACTCGCGCGAGTAGCACTTGAGCGCGCCGTGCACGTGGTTGCGCGCGATCCGCAGCCGCCGGAAGCCGCCGCCGGCCAGCGGCTCGTCGAGCACGCCGCCCGCGAGGCCGAGCGCGGCGTCGGCCGCGAAGCGCTCCATCAGCGTCCGCAGGTACGAGGGCGCGAGCTCGATGTCGCCGTCGAGCTTCATCACGTGCGTGTAACCGGCGATCTCTCCTGCGAGGGCGAGGCCGGCGTTGAACGTGCGCGGCGCGGCGGCGCGCGCGAGGCGGTCGCGCACGGGCGCGGCATCGCGCCGCGGCGCCTCGGCGACCGTGAGGAACGGGACCTCCGGCTCGAGCGCGCGCAGCAGCTCGAGCGTGCCGTCGTCCGACCCGTCGTCGATCACCATCCAGCGCGCCGGCGGCAGCTCCTGCGCCGCCACCGACCGTACGACGCGTTCGATGTGCGCGGCCTCGTTGCGGACCGGCGAGACGATGAGTATCCGGGCTTGCACCGACCGAACAACGTCTGGCTGGAGCGGCGCCTTCCGCAGCTCAAGCGACGGCGGCCAGGCGGGCCGCCGACCGAGCGTCGATGAACTCGCGCTGCCACAGCTCGAGCATGAGCAGCGACCAGATCCGCTTGGCGTCGCCATCGGCGCCGCCGGCGTGGCGGTCGAGCAGCCTGCGCACCTCGGCCTGGTCGAAGTAGCCCCTGGCGAGCGTCGCGCGATCCAGGAGCACCTCGTGCGCCCAGCTGCGCAGCTCGGTGCGCAGCCATGTGCTCAGCGGGACCGAGAAGCCCTGCTTCGGCCGGTCGAGGATCTCGTCCGGCACCCAGCCGCGCAGCGCCTGGCGCAGGATCCACTTCTTCTCCCTGCCGCGTACCTTCAGATCGGCCGGGATCGATGCCGCCAGCTGCATCAGCTCGTGGTCGAGGAACGGCGAGCGCGCCTCGAGCGCGTGCGCCATCGTGGCGATGTCGATCTTGGCGATCAGGTCGTCGACGAGGTAGGTCGAGACATCGACGGCGAGCATCCGGTCGACGACCGAGTCGCCCGATGCGGCCGCCCATGCCTCCTCGATCATGCGCTCCGCGGGCGCGGCATCCAGCGTCTCGGCGAACTCGGGCGTGTAGAGGGCCGCGCGGCTCGGTGCGTCGAACCAGGACACGTAGCGCGCGTAGCGACCGGGACCGTCGAGCGCGAGCGAGCCGGCGAGCCGGCGGAACTTGTTGCGCATGCTGCCGATGTCGCCCCCGTCCGGGACGCGAGCGGCGAGCGCGGCGAGCCCGTGGCGCAGCGGGGCCGGGAAGCGCTCCAGACGCCCGCCCACGGCGTTCGCGACGTAGCGCGTGTAGCCCGCGAACGACTCATCGCCGCCGTCGCCGTTGAGCGCGACCGTGACGTGCCGGCGGGTCATCTCGGCGAGGTAGAAGCTGGGGATCGCCGACGAGTCCGCGAACGGCTCGCCGTAATGGCGGATGATCCGCGGTACGACCTCGATCGCGTCGGCGCGGACCTGGAACTCCTCGTGCACGGTCCCGAAGCGCTCCGCTATCAGGCGCGCGTGCGGCAGCTCGTCGAAGCGCTGGTGGTCGAACCCGATCGAGAACGTGCGCACGGGCTCGGGCGACGCCTCGGCCATGGCCGCCACGACCGCCGACGAGTCGATCCCGCCGGAGAGGAAGGCGCCGAGCGGGACGTCGGAGATCATCCGGCGCCGTGTCGCGGCGCGCAGCGCGTCGCGCACGCGCTCGCAGAGCTCCTCGACGGGAGCGTCGAGCTTGCGGCCGTGATCGAGCTGCCAGTAGCGGTTGAGCTCGGCGCGGCCACCGCGCATCACGAGCGTGTGCGCGGGCGGCAGCTTGCGGACGCCGCGGATCGCCGTCAGCGGCGTCGGCACGTAGCCGAAGGCGAGGAAGCGGTCGAGCGCGACGGGGTCGGCTTCACGCGGGATCTCGTCGTCCTGCAGCAGCGCCTGCAGCTCGGACGCGAACGTGAGCGTGCCGTCGCGGATCGTGTACAGCAGCGGCTTCTTGCCGACCCGATCGCGGGCCAGCAGCAGCTGCTCGCGACGGCGGTCCCAGAGCGCGAACGCGAACATCCCGTGCAGCCGGCGCACGCAGTCGGCGCCGTGGTCCTCGTAGAGGTGCGCGATGACCTCGGTGTCGCCCTGCGTCTTGAGCACATGGCCGCGCGCGAGGAGCTCCTGACGCAGCTCGCGGTAGTTGTAGATCTCGCCGTTGAGGACGACGACGACTGAGCCGTCCTCGTTGTAGATCGGCTGATCGCCCGTGCTGAGGTCGATCACGCGCAGGCGCTGGATGCCGAGGCCGGCGCGCGCGTCGTGATGCATGCCGCGCGAGTCCGGCCCGCGGTGCTCGAGCCCCGCGCACATCCGCGCGACGAGCTGCGGATCGACCCGCCGCCCGGGCGGGCAAAGCTGTCCCACGATGCCGCACATGTCAGACGAACGCGCGGCCGGGCGCGTTTCTCGCGCGCTTCACCAGCGCACCGCCGCGGGCGAGGCGGCGTTCGCGATGTACCGCTGCGGCCTTCCGCCGCCGTCCGCCGGCGCCATCCAGACGTCGCCGTCTGCGCCGTAGAGCACGCGGTCGTCGTCGAGCCACTCGGCCTGGTCGTCGATCGAGCGCAGCTCGGCCAGCGGCGTCTCGCTCATCGTGGCGAGGTCGAGCACGGTCAGCCGCCAGAGCCGCCCCTTCGACCCGGTGCGGCGCTTGTACGCCACGCGGGTCCCGTCCGGCGACAGCGACGGGCACTCGACGTTCTCGTGGATCACGCGCGCCGTCAGGCGGGAGATCGAGCCCTCGACGAGGTGCGTGCGCCCGCCCGTGGCCATCGTGGCGTAGAAGCGATCGCCGTCGCGCGCGAACGTGACGCCCCAGAAGTTGACGTCGATCGCCGTCACCAGCCGGCCGTCGTGCGTCACGGAGAGCTCCTCGAGGTTCGCGATCTTCTCCCCCCGCTCGAGGTCGATCAGCGTCGTCTCGGTCGAGAACTCGCCGGCCTCGGCGTACGAGTGGCCGGACACGAACAACGTGACGGAGCCGTGACGGCCGTCGGGCGACACGCGCGCCCGGCTGGGCACGCCGGCCACGTCGACCTCCCCCTGCACCCGCAAGTCCGGTCCGAAGACCTTCGCGCGGTAGCCGGCCGCGAACCCTTCGCCGCGCGCGAGGCACAGCCCGCGCCCGCCGGAGAAATGGACGCGATCGCACGCGAGCGGGAGCAGCGTGCGCTCGCCCGCGGCGTTCCCGGCCGGCGCGGCGGCGATCGTCCCGTCGCGGTCGAGCAACCGGTAGAGCGCCAGCGAGCGCCCGTCTGCGCGCGCATCCCGGAGCACGGTGCGCGCGGCGGCGCCGGACTGGGTGCCGCCGGCGCTCGTCGCCGAGACGATCGCGGCGCCGGCGCCCGCGAGGCAGACGACGACGAGCAGCGCGAACACGAGGACCCGGCTACGCATGCGCAGCCTCCGGCGTGCGCGCCAGCGCGACCGCCGCCACCGCCACGGCGGCCAACAGCGCGGCGCCGAACGCCGCGAGCGCCGCGTCGATGCCCCACAGCGTCCAGACGGCGCCGAAGCCGATCGACGCGAACAGCCGGGCCACGCTCGTCGACGTCCGCAGCAGCGCGAGGCCGCTGCCCCGGACCTCGTCGGGCACGACGGCGCTGCCGAGCGCCATCAGCACGCCGTCCGTCGCCGCGTAGTAGCCGCCCAGGAGCGCAAGCGCCGCGAGCACGAGCCCCCAGCCCCCGACCGGCAGCAGCAGCAGCGCGTATACGCCGAGCAGCAGCGCGTAGCCGGCGAACAGCACGCGACCGCGGCCGACGCGGTCGGCGAGCGCGCCCATCGGGACGGCGAGCAGCATGTAGACCGCGGCGTTGCCGACGAACAGCAGCGGGAACAGCGTCGTCCCGAGGTCGACGGTGTCCTCGAGCGCGAGGAAGATGAACGCGTCGCTCGCGGTAGCGAGGCTCAGCACGCCGCCCGCGACGAGCAGCGCCCGGTAGCGCGGGATCCGCAGCAGCGCGAACGCGCCGCGCAGCGACGGCGCGGGCGGCGGCTCCGCGGCGTCGGCGACGGCCGCGCGCGGCTGCACGAGCAACACGAGGATCCCGAGCCCGACGATCGCCAGGCAGAAGCTGACGATGAACACCGATTGGAACGCCAGCGGCGCCAGCGCCAGCAGCGCGAACGCGACCAGCGGGCCGAGCATCGCGCCGGTGGTGTCCATCGCCCGGTGCACGCCGAACGCGGTGCCGAGCTGGCGCCGCGGCGTCGACAGCGAGATCAGCGCGTCGCGCGGCGCTGTCCGGATGCCCTTGCCCGCGCGGTCGAGCAGCACGATCGCGCCGATCGCGGACACCGCCGTGCCGGCCGTCGCCAGCAGGAGCTTGCAGAGCGCCGAGATGCCGTAGCCGGTCGCGGCGACCTCCTTGTGGCGGCGCCAGCGGTCGCCGACGAAGCCGCCGGCGAGCGCTACGAGCGCGGTCGCCCCGTTGTAGAGCCCGTCGATCACGCCGAACGCCAGCGGCGAGAAGCCGCCGACGTAGACGAGATACAGCGGCAACACCGTCACGACCATCTCCGACGAGATGTCGGTGAACAGGCTCGTCAGGCCCAGCAGCACGACGGTGCGGCTGACCGGGGTGCGCGCATGCTTCTTCGCAACCTTGCGCCGCCCGCGCAGGAGCACGGCAGGGTTGGAGACCTGGTACACGCCGAATGAACGGCGCGAGACGAGCCTGACTTGTGCGCGCTCAGGCGCCGAGCCGCTCGACCGCGGCGGCGGCGAACCGCCGCGCCGTCGCACACGGCGCCGCGACGCTCAGCACGCGGCCGCCGCGGAGGCCGACGAACAGCATCGGCTGGCCGAGCGTGCCGCAGTACGCGGTCTTGCTGCCGACGTCGATCTGCTGCGGCCGGCGCAGCAGGCGCTTGAACGTGGCGATCCGCTGCGACTGGACCGCGAGCGTGATGAGGTCGTCGCCGCTCTTCCCGCGGTAGATGCACGTCGGCCCCTGCGGCGCCTCGACCGGCGCCGCGAGCGGCACGCCCACGATCGCGCGCGCCTGCGCCGGGGTGACGAGGTCGCACGGCGTGAAGCGGGTCCGCGGCTTGGCCGTCTGGCGCTCGACCAGCTCCGCGTAGCCGGGCTGCTCGGCCTCGCGATGTCCCGGAGCCGCCTGGGCCTCGTTCGAGCGCGCTCCCGGCTGGGCGGAGCCGCCGGCAGACTGGGGCAGCTGCGCCTCCAGCGGGTTCTCCGGGCTGCCCGGGGCCGGCTTCGGCGACGAGTCGCCGCCGCACGCGCCGACCACACAGACGAGGGCGAGCGCGATCAGGAAGGACAGCCGCATCGCGGTCAGGCCCCCGGTGCGAAGAGCACGTCGACCCAGTAGTTGGTCGAGTTCCATGTGCTGCTCGGGAACACGCTGCTCGCGCTGTAGGCGTAGACGCCGTTCGAGCTGGCGAGGTTCGAGAGCGCGTGCAGCGGCGGGTTGTCGACCGGGCCGGACGCGAACGCCGCGCCGTTGACGGAGTAGTGCCCGTTGGGCGCGAGATAGGCCGCCACGTAAGTCGTTCCCGCCGTGACGGCGACGGGGGTGTCGAAGCGAACCGACTGCCAGCCGGACGCCGACTCGCCGCCGAACGTGGCCTGGCGCAGCAACTGCCCGCCGGCGCTCCACAAGGCGCCGACGTGCGTGCCGGTGTTCGCGGCGGCCTTGTAGAAGCGGATGCCGGTCACGGTGCCGGGCACGTCGGCGGTGAACTTCACGCCGAGCACTACCGAGCTCCCGTCGCCGGCATCGACGACGGCGGGCGCCGCGAAGTCGAAGATCGACGCCTCGGGCGCGACGGCGTTGGACGCGGCCGATGCGGCGCCGGTGCCGACCGCGTTGGTGGCGCTGACCCGGAACGTGTACTGCGTGCCGTTCGTGAGCCCGGGGACGCGCGTCCGCGTCACCGCCCCGACGGTGACCGGCGTCTGCGCCTCGCCGCCGGCGAACGGAGTGACGGTGTAGCCGGTGATCGGGCTGCCGCCGTCGCTCGCCGGCTCGTCCCAGCTGACCCAGGCCGACTTCGTGTCCGGCGTCGCCGCGACGTTCGCCGGTGCGGACGGTGCGGTCGCGCCGAGCGGCGTGAGGGGGCCCGACGGGTCCGATACCGGCCCCGATCCGCTGGGGTTCGACGCGCGCACCGTGAACGTGTACTCCGTCCCCGGCGTCAAGCCCGTGACCGTCGTGCTGGTTGCAGGCGGCGAGCCGGTGATCGTCTTGGGCGTCTGCGCGGTCGTTCCCACGAACGGCGTGACCGTGTAGGACGTCGCCGGGCCGCCGCTCGCCGGCGCGGTCCAGGACACGTTGGCGGACGCCTGCCCGGCGGTCGCCTGCACGCCCGTGACCTGGCCGGGAGCTCCGGCCGGCGCGTACAGCACGTCGACCCAGTAGTTACCCGCGTTGAAGGTGTTGGCCGGGAACGAGCCGGCCGGGCCGTACGCGTAGACGCCGTTCGGGCTGGTCGCGCTGTCGAGCGCACGCAGCAGGCCGTTGTCGACCGCCGAGGAGAAGCCGCCGCCCGTCACCGAGTAGTGCCCGTTGGGCGCGTGGTAGGAGGCGATGTAGGTCGTCCCGGCCGTGATCGCCACCGGGTTGGAGAACGTCACGCTCTGCCAGCCGGAGCCGGTCTCGCCGCTGAACGTCGCGTGCGCGAGGCGCTGGCCCCCGGTCGTCCAGAGGCTGCCGACGTGCGTGCCGGTGTTTGCGGCCGCCTTGTAGAAGCGCACGCCCGTGATCGACCCGTCGAAGTCGGCACGGAACTTCACTCCCAGCTCGACGGCGCTGCCGTCGCCCGCGTCGGGCACCGACGGCGTCGCGAAGTCGAAGATCGTGGCCCGTGGGATCGCCGCGCCGGATGGATCGGACGCCGGGCCGGTGCCGACCGCGTTCGTCGCGCGGACGCGGAAGGTGTACGTCGTGCCGTTGGTCAGGCCGTCGATCACGGTGCTGGTGGTGCCGCCGCCGACCTGCACCGGCGTCTGCGCCGTCGTGCCGATGTACGGCGTGACGGTGTAGCCGGTGATCGGGCTGTCGCCGTCGGAGCCCGGCGCGGTCCAGCTGACCCGCGCCGACGCCGTCGCCGGCTGCGCCGACACCGCCGTGGGGGCCGACGGCGCGACCGCCGCCTGGGGGGTGACGGCGTTCGACAGCGCCGACTCGGGTCCCGCGCCGTTGGCGTTGACCGCCCGCACGGTGAACCGGTACGTGGTGCCCGCGGTGAGTCCGGTCACGGTCGTGCTCGTCGCCGAGCCGTTGACGGTCTTCGGCGTCTGCGCGGAGCCGCCGACGTACGGCGTGACCTTGTAGGAGCCGACCGGTCCGCCGCCGGCCGGCGGCGACCACGAGACGTCCGCGGACGTCGTCCCGGCCTCGGCGGCCGTGACGCCGGTGACCTGGCCCGGCTCGGGCACGGCGTACAGCACGTCGACCGAGTAGTTGGCGCCGTTGTAGGTGTTGGTCGGGAACGAGCTGGTGGCGGCATACGTGTAGACGCCGTTCGGGCTCGTCGTGGTCGCGTGCGCGTGCAGCGGCGGGTTGTCGAGCGCCGTGTTGAAGCCGCCGCCGGTCGCGGAGTAATGGCCGCGCGGCGCGAAGTACGACGCGATGTACGTCGTGCCGGCCGTGACCGCGACCGGCGTTGCGAACGTCGCGGACTGCCAGCCCGACGCCGACTCGCCGGTGAACGTGACCTGCGCGAGGCGCTGGCCGCCCGTGTTCCACAGGCTGCCGATGTGCGTGCCGGTGTTCGCCGCCGACTTGTAGAAGCGAATGCCGGTGACCAAGCCGTCGTGGTCGGCGAAGAACTTGACGCCGAGCTCGACGGGGTTCTCGTCGGACACGTCGACGACCGCGGGGGTGGCGAACTCCAGCAGCGTCGCCTGCGGCGTGACCGCGCCTGTGGGAGCCGACGCCGGGCCCGTCCCGACCGCGTTGGACGCCGTGACCCTGAACGTGTACGCGGTGCCGTTCGTCAGCCCGGTGATGACGGTGCTGGTCGCGGCGGGGCCGACCTGCACCGGTGTCTGGGCCGTGCCGCCGATGTAGGGCGTGACCGTGTAGCCGGTGAGCGGGCTGTCGCCGTCGGAGCCCGGCGGCGACCACTGCACGCGCGCGGACTGGGACGCCGGCTGCGCCGAGGTGTCGAGCGGCGCCGACGGGGCGACCGGCGCGGTCGGCGTCACGGCGTTGGACAGCGCCGACTCGGGCCCGGCCCCGGTCGGGTTGATCGCCTGCACCGTGAACCGGTAGGTGGTGCCGGTCGTCAGCCCGGTCATCGTGGTCGAGGTCGCCGGGGGCGAGCCGGTGATCGTCTTCGGCGTCTGCGGCGTGCTGCCGATGTACGGCGTGATCTTGTAGGAGGTCGGGTTGCCGCCGCTCGCCGGCGCCGTCCAGGACACGTCAGCGGACGTCCTGCCGGCCTCGGCCGCGACTACGTTGGTGACAGTGCCCGGCGCGGGGATCGGCGAGAACACGACGTCGACCCAGTAGTTGGCCGCGCGGAACGAGTTGACCGGGAACGCGCTGCTGGCGCTGTAGACGTAGACGCCGTTGGTCGTCGAGCCGGTGTTGCGCAGCCCGTGCAGCGGCGCGCTGTCGACCATCGCCCCGCCGTTCGGGCCCGGCGACGGCGCGCGGTAGAAGTAGTCGGCTGTGGCGGCGTAGTGCCCGTTCGGAGCGTGGTACGACGCCACGTAGGTGGTGCCCGGCTGGACCTCGACCGGGTTGTCGAACGTGACCGTCTGCCAGCCGGAGGCGGTCTCGCCGGTGAACGTGGCCTGGGCGAGGCGCTGGCCGCCCGCGGTCCAGAGGCTGCCGGTGTGGGTGCCGGTGTTCGCGGCCGACTTGTAGAAGCGGATCCCGGAGATGCTGCCGTAGGAGTCCGAGCGGAACTTGACGCCGACCTCGATCGGACTGGGATCGCCGTCGTCCGGCCGGGCCGGGGTGACGTTCGGACCCCACAGCGAGCACGGACAGGACACGTTCACCGTGTGGCCGGCCGCGGGCGCTTCGATGTTCCCGCTGTCGTCGACGGCGCGCGACCTGATCGTCGTCGACGGGTTGCCGTGCGCGATCCACGTGTAGGACCAGCTCGTGGTGCCGTTCGTCGCCGGGTGCCAGGTGCTGCCGCCGTCGGTCGAGACCTCCACGCCGGCGACGCGCCCGCCGCCGCCGTCGGTCGCCGTGCCGGTGATCGTGACCTGTGCCCCGTCGGCCACCGTCGCGGGCGGCGCGTTGATCGTCGAGGTCGGGGCGGTCGTGTCGGTCGACGCCGAGGCGCCCACGAGGCCGGGCAGCAGCGTGAACGGCTGCGCCCCCATGTCGGCGAACAGGTTCACGGTCGCCTGCCGCATGTTGTTGTCGACCGGGTTGCCGTTGGCGTTCTCGGCGTCCAGCCCCCATGACCACTGGACGCTGCCGGAGTTGAAGACGCGGCCGCCGCCGGGCTTGCGGTACATCGTCATGTGGTGCGTCGCGGTCTCGCCGGTCGTGATGAAGCTGCCGTAGTCGGTGAAGACCTCGAGGCCCGACACCGTCGTGGACGAGAGCCGGAACTGCCCCGCCGGGCGGAACCCGTTGTCGGCGTCCACGTCCCACTCGTAGCCCAGCGTGGCGGGCGCCAGCGGCAGGCTCTGACCCGGGCTCAGCGCCGCCGCGGCGGTGTTGCGCCACATGCGCAGGCGACCGTACTCGTGCGGGACCGTGATGCGCGACGTGCCCGAGTTGACGAGGAACGACAGGCCGCTCAGCGCGTTCTCGGGCGTGACGCCGTCCGCCTCGGTCGTGAAGCGCGGATCGCGCCAGGTGCCGGTCCACTCGACTGGGTCCTGCTGCGCCTCGAAGTGGGTGTCCTTGTAGGTGACGAGCGTGCGGTCCTGCGTGTTGCTGCCGTCCGCGCTCGGTTCCCAGCGGGTCTTCCAGAAGCCGGTGTTGCCGGTGAAGAAGGCCAGGTTCACGCCGGCGTCGCGCGCGGCCTCCATGTTGGCGCGCTGGGTCGCGGACCAGTACTCGTCGTGTCCGCTGGAGATGAACAGGTCGTGGTTGAGCAGCAGGTGACCGCGCCTGTGCACGTCGACGCTCGAGACGTAGCTGGTGTCGTAGCCGCTCGCCTCGAGGAAGCGGATCATCGGCCATTCGCCGCCGGTGAACAACGCGGACCGGCCGGAGTCGTCCTCGGCCGTGTTGAACGGTCGGTTGTAGGAGACCTTGAACGCGCCCTTGTAGCCGTTCGGGTTGCCCGGCGGGCACGCAACGTCGCACTTGTAGGTGCTGTTGCCGCCGTAGGTGTTGTACGCCTGCCAGGTGGCGTCGGACGTCTGCACGACGATGTCCGAGTCGCTCGCGTCGTCGCGGACCACGAACGTGATGTGGCTGCCGTCGCCGCCGGCGGCCGGCTTCAGGTGGGCGATGTAGACGCCCGACACGGCATCGGCGGGCACCGTCCATGAGCGCGACACAGACCAGTTGCCGCAGTCGATCAGTCCCGTGTTGGAGAACGTCAGGCAGTTGGGCTGCGCCGCCGTGTTCGTCGGCGCCAGGTTCGACGCGACGACACGCGCTCCGTCGCCGCCGTAGTAGCCGAGCCGCAGGATGTCGATCGTGTAGTTCGGTGTCGCCGACTTGATCTTGAACGCGATCGCGTCGCCCTTGTTGACGCTCATCGACGTCGCGTAGCCCTGGATCGTCGGGTCGCCCACTCCGTCGATCTGCCACGTGCTGGGGTCGGCGCCCGGCAGCGTGTTCTCGCATGCGACGGGGCTCGTGACCGGCGGGGTGCACGCGTCCGCCCACGACGCCTCCGGAGCCCACAACAGGATCGCCAGCGCGGCGACGACGAGCAGGCCTGCAACGCGCGTGCGCGCCACGGCGGACCCGGCTGTCGCTTGGCGGCCCGGCGGCCGCGACGGGCATTCCATACGGACGAGTAACGGAGCGACAGGGCCCGTGCAACCGCGCGCCGACGGATGAAATTCGGAGGACCCGCGACGGTCGGATCCGGTCGCGCCGGCGCTCGTGGAAGCAGCCGCGGGCTCGCGCCGTTGATCGGCCATGAGCACCGTGCCGCTGCACGATCCGCGCGCAGACAGCCAGGCGACCGTCGTGGTCGCCGGCGGCGCGACCGCGGACGTCGAGCGGGCCGCGCGGCTGCTGCGCGCGCAGGGGATCGCGATCGAGCCGCATCCCGGCGCGAGCCCGCAGCGCATCCTGCTGCTCGTAGAGAGCTGCCCCGCAGCCGCGCGCGTCGAGCTGATCCGCGCCGCGGCCGGCGCCGCGGCGGGCACCGCGATCGTCGCGACGATGCCCGACGACTCGGGCAGCGCGGTCCTGCGGCGCGCGCTGCGCGCCGGCGCCGACGGCATCGTACTCGACGGTGAGCTCGGCTGGGCCCTCGTGCCGACGCTGCGCGCCGTGTGGGCGGGCCAGCTCGCCGTGCCGCCGCGGCTGCGGCGCCAGATCGCGCCGCGCCACCTCTCCTACCGCGAGAAGCAGATCCTCAGCCTGGTCGTGATCGGCTACACCAACCGCCAGATCGCCGACAAGCTGCTGCTCGCGGAGAGCACGATCAAGACTCACCTCTCGTCGGCGTTCGCGAAGCTCGAAGCGCGATCCCGCGCCGAGGCGGCCGCGCTGGTGCTGGATCCCGAGGAGGGCTACGACGTCGCCATGGCGCCGGTCGCCGCCGAGGTCGGCGCGCCGGCCGCCTAGGACGAGACCAACTGGCAATGCAACCGGACAAGCAGGAGATGGAGACGCTGTGAGCAGAGGCGAACGCGTGCTGATCACCGGAGGCGCGGGCGCCGTCGGTTCGAACCTGGCCGACCTGCTGGTCGAGCACGGGGCGCGAGAGATCGTGATCCTCGACAACTTCGTGCGCGGGCGGCGCGACAACCTCGCGTGGGCGGAGGCGAACGGGCCGGTCACGGTCGTCGAGGGCGACATCTGCGACCGGGCGCTCGTCCGCGAGCTCGTCCAGGGCGTCGACGTCGTCTACCACCAGGCCGCGCTGCGGATCACGCAGTGCGCCGAGGAGCCGCGGCTGGCGCTGGAGGTGCTCGTCGACGGGACGTTCAACGTCGTCGAGGCGGCCGCCGAGGCCGGCGTGCGCAAGCTGGTCGCCGCCTCGTCGGCCTCCGTCTACGGCCACGCCGAGCGGTTCCCGACCGCCGAGGACCACCACCCGTACGACAACGACACGCTCTACGGCGCGGCGAAGACGTTCAACGAGGGGCTGCTGCGCTCGTTCCACGCGATGACGGGGCTCGACTACGTCGCGCTGCGGTACTTCAACGTGTACGGGCCGCGGATGGACATCCACGGGGTCTACACCGAGGTGCTGGTGCGCTGGATGGAGCGCATCGCGTCCGGGGAGCCGCCGCTGATCTTCGGCGACGGTCACCAGACGATGGACTTCGTGTTCACGTCCGACATCGCGCGCGCCAACCTGCTGGCCGCCGAGAGCGATGCGACGGACGCCGTCTTCAACGTCGCGAGCGGCAAGGAGACGAGCCTGCTCGGGCTGGCGTCGATGCTGCTGCGCGTGATGGGCTCCGACCTGGCGGTCGCGCACGGGCCCGAGCGCGGCGTCAACAAGGTGCCGCGCCGGCTGGCGGACACTTCAGCCGCGCGCGAGGCGCTCGGCTTCGAGGCCGAGGTCGATCTCGAGGAGGGGTTGACGCGGCTCGTCGAATGGTGGTCCGTGCACCGCCACGACGGGCGGTTCCAGTCCGCCGACGAGCCGCTCGCGAGGACCGCGTGATGGACGTCCCGTTCGCGCGACCGCGCTTCTACGGCGGCGAGGCCGAGGCGCTCGCCGCGGTGATCGAGTCCGGCTGGGTCTCGCAGGGCCCGCGCGTGCAGGAGTTCGAGCGGGCGTTTGCCGCCCGCGTCGGCGCCGAGCACGCGATCGCCACGACGAACTGCACGACCGCGCTGCACCTCGCGCTCTATGTCGCCGGCGTGGGTCCGGGTGACGAGGTGATCGTCCCGTCGCTCTCGTTCATCGCCACGGCCAACGCCGCCTGGTACTGCGGCGCCACGCCGGTGTTCGCCGACATCGACCCGCACACCTACAACCTCGACCCGCGGGCGGCGCGGCAGGCGATCACGCCGCGCACGAAGGCCATCATGCCGGTGCACCAGATCGGCCTGCCGGCCGACATGGACGCGTTCCTCGCGCTCGGACGCGAGCACGGCGTGGCGATCGTCGAGGACGCGGCGTGCGCGATCGGCGCCGAGTACAAGGGCCGCCCCATCGGCTCGCTCGGGTCGCTCGCCTGCTTCTCGCTGCACCCGCGCAAGGTGATCACCACGGGCGAGGGCGGGATGATCACGACCAACGACGGCGAGCTCGCCGACCGGCTGCGCAAGCTGCGCCAGCACGCGATGGACCTGTCGGACCTCGCGCGCCACAGCGCCACCGACGTCGTCTTCGAGGCGTATCCCGAGCGCGGCTGGAACTGCCGCATGACCGACCTCCAGGCCGCGCTCGGTCTCTGCCAGCTCGCCGCGCTCGACGAGATCCTCGCCGAGCGCCGGCGCCAGGCCGAGCGCTACACGGACGCGCTCGCGGACGTGCCGGGGCTCGATGTGCCGTTCGAGCCGGACTACGCCACGCGCACGTGGCAGTCCTACGCCGTGCGCGTGCGTGCCGGAGCGCCGCTCGGGCGCACCGAGCTGATGCGGCGGCTGCTGCGCGACGGCATCGCCACGCGGCGCGGGGTGATGGCGATCCACCACGAGCGCGCGTACGAGGGCGAGGACGTGCTGCTGCCGCACACCGAGGCCGCGGCCCGCGAGGCGCTGATGCTCCCGCTGTTCCCCGGTCTGGGCGACGCCGCCCAGGACCGCGTGATCGACCGGCTGACGGCGCATCTGATGCGCGAGGCCGCCTGACAGCAACCCGGCATGGAAGCCCTCAGCGTTGCAATCACCGAGCGCGCCGAGCGAGTCGAGCAGGTCGCCGGAGGATCGGCGCTCCGGTGCCGCGTCCTCGACGTCCTCGTCTCGGCGCTCCTGCTCGTGCTGCTGCTCCCGCTGCTCCTCCTCATCGCGCTGGCGATCAGGATCGACTCGCGCGGCTGGCCGGTCTATCGCCAACGGCGGCTCGGACACCGCTGCCGCCCGTTCGTCGTCAACAAGTTCCGCACGATGGCCGCCGACGCGGGGCACGACACGCATCGCGAGTTCGTGCTCGCGCTGATCAGTGGCGAGCGCGGCGCGACCGAGCAAGGCGTCTTCAAGCTCACGGAGGACGACCGCGTCACGCGCGTCGGCCGCTTCCTGCGCAAGTCCAGCCTCGACGAGCTGCCGCAGCTGTGGAACGTGCTGCGCGGCGACATGTCGCTGGTCGGCCCGCGACCGCCGATCCCGTATGAGGTCGAGCGCTATCCGGAGCACTGGTTCGGCCGCTTCGCGGTCAAGCCCGGCATCACGGGGCTGTGGCAGGTGAACGGCCGGTCGGAGCTGACGCTGGAGGAGATGATCGCGCTCGACCTCGAGTACGTCCGGCGCCGGTCGCTCCGGCTCAACATCGAGATCCTGCTGCGCACCGTCCCGGCGGTCCTGCTCGGTCGCGGCGCCGCGTGATGCCGCGCGTCCTGTTCGTCAGCGAGAACGCGCCGGTCCCGTCCGACCGGCGCGTCTGGAACGAGGCCCGCACGCTGCACGCGGCCGGCTGGGAGGTCGTCGTCGTGTGCGCGCAGGGCACCGGCCGGCACACCGCGCCGTTCGAGGTGATCGAGGGGATCGAGATCCACCGGTTCCCGCTGCGCCCGGCGACCGGCGGCCCGCTCGGCTACCTGCGCGAGTACTCGCAGGCGATGTGGCGGATCCACGGGCGCGCGCGCCGGCTCGACCGGTCGCGCCCGTTCGACGTCGTGCACGCCTGCAACCCGCCCGACTTCCTGCTGCTCGCCACGCTGGGATTGCGCCGCCGCGGCGCCCGGCTCGTCTTCGACCATCACGACCTGGTGCCGGAGCTCTACCGATCGAAGTTCGGCGACGGCGGGCCGCTCTACCGCGCGGCGCTCGCGCTCGAGCGGGTCGGGTACCGCCTCGCCGACGTGGTCCTCGCGACCAACGGCTCCTACCGGAGGGTCGCGCTCGAGCGCGGACGTGCGGACCTCGACACGGTCTTCGTCGTGCGCAACGGCCCCGACCTGGAGCGCTTCCGGCCGGCCGCCGCCGATGCCGCGTGGCGGCGCGGCCGCGCGCACCTGCTCGCCTACCTCGGCATCATGGGCCCGCAGGACGGGCTCGACCACGCGCTCGAGGCGCTGGCGCGGCTGCGCAGGCGGCGCGACGACTGGCACGCCGTGTTCATCGGCGAGGGCGACATGCTCGACGAGATGCGCGGCCTCGCGGAACGCCTCGGCATCGCAGCCCACGTCGAGTTCGCCGGCTGGCGCTTCGACGACGACATCCGGACGATCCTGTCGACCGCCGACGTCTGCCTGGCTCCCGACCCACCGAGCCCGCTCAACGACGTCTCGACGATGATCAAGATCCCCGAGTACATGGCGATGGGGCGCGCGATCGTCTCCTACGACCTCACCGAATCGCGCGTCTCCGCGGCCGACGCCGCGCTCTACGCGGAGCCGGGGAACGTCGACGAATTCGCGGACCGCATCGACACGCTGCTCGGCGACGCGCAGCTGCGCGCCCGGATGGGCGCCGCCGGGCGTGAACGGGTCGAGCGCGAGCTGTCCTGGCAGCACTCCGAGCCGGCGCTGCTCGCGGCCTACGAGCGAGCGCTGCAGGCCCGCACGCCGCGGAGCGCCGGCATCGAGGCCGTGCCGGCGCCTACTCGACCCTGAGCGTCGTCGCCGCTCCGGGCGGCTGATCCGACGTCCTCGTCACGTCAGTGCTCGACGCTGCCGCGTGTGGGCGGTTTGCGCGCGACCTGACCCGCCCGGAGTCGCCCAAGGAGCGCCTCAGCCGGCGGGTCGCACGCGCACCGCCGTGCCGTAGGCGCAGATCTCGGTGCCCATCGTCCCCATCTCCGAGGTGTCGAAGCGGAACGCGATGATCGCGTTCGCGCCCTTGGCCTCCGCGTCCTCGATGAGGCGCTCCTCGGCGGCGTTGCGGCCTTCGGCGAGCAGCTTCGTCAACCCTTTCAGCTCACCGCCGACGACCGACTTCATCGCGGCGCCCAGGGTCGAGCCGATGTGCCGCGAGCGGACGGTCAGTCCGAACGCACTGCCGAGCACCTCGTCGACCTCGTGGCCGGGGATGTCGTTCATGGTCGTCACCAGCATGGTGTTCCTTTCGCCGTTCGTCGCAAAGTCTCCTCGAAGAACGATGCGTGCTCGCCGGCGCCGACTTGCTGGAACCGGCGTGTCAGCGCCGCTTCAGCGGCGTGAGCCCGCGGTAGAACTCGCGCATCGGGGTGCCGCGTCCCAGCGGGACGCGGCAGCGCGCGACGGGGCCCGCGGGGTTGCCCTGCACCATGGTGAGCGGCGGGACCGACTTCGTGACGACGCTGCCGGCGACCAGGACCGCGCCGTCGCCGATCGTGACGTGCGGGAGCAGCGTCGTGCACGGGCCGATGAAGACGTCGTCGCCGATGCGCACGGTCGGCTCGTCCGGGACGGACTCCCCCTGCTGATGGGCGATGATCGTCGTGCGAGCGCCGATGTCGACGCCGCGGCCGATGCTGACGAGCTGCGGATGGGCCGTCTCGATCAGCACGTCGGTGCCGATGAAGACGCCCTCGCCGATCCGCACGCCGCGCCAGCGGTGCAGTCGCACCCGTAGCGAGGAGGCACCGGGGCCGTAGAGCGCGAGCAGCTGCAGCACACGCCGGATGGCGCCGCGCGCGAGCCGCTCGTTCCTCATGGCTGCACCGCGCGCAGCGTCGTCGTGCCGCGCTGCGCGGCGGCCTGCTCCGCGACCGCGTGGCTGAGCGGCCCGAGCACGGTCAGCTCCTCTGGAGGCAGGTCGCCCAGGTCGAGCGCGATGTCGAGCTCCGCTTCGAGCGTGGTCACCAGCTCGAGGAATCCGAGCGAGTCGATCAGGCCGTACTGACGCAGATCCAGCTCGTCGGCGACGTCCTCGGCGCGCATGCCGAAGTCGGCGAGCGACTCCTCGCACTCGCGCAGGATCAGCGCTCGCACGGTCGCGGCGGTCACGGCGCTCATGCGCTGCCCTCCAGTCGCTCGCGCAGCGCGCGGCGGTCGAACTTGCCGTTGGCGTTGAGCGGCAGCTCCGCGAGCAGGTGGATCGCGCGCGGGACCATGTAGGCGGGCAGCCGCTCGCGCGCCGCCGCGAGCGCGGCGGGGACGTCGACCTCCAGGTCGCCGACGAACGCGACGATCGCACCGGCTCCGCTCTCCGTGAGCGGCCAGCCGAGCGCGACGACCGCGTCCACGCCGGTCGCCTCGCGCAGGGCGGCCTCGATCTCCCCGAGCTCCACGCGGTGGCCGAGCACCTTGATCTGGTGGTCGACGCGCCCCAGGTATGTCATCGGCCGGCCGTCGAGCGGTCGCCGTACGCGGTCACCGGTGCGGTAGAACACCGCCTCCTCACCGGGCGGGACGACGAAGGCGGCGTCGGTGCGCTCGCGATCCTGCCAGTAGCCGAGCGTCACCTGCGGACCTGTCATCAGCAGCTCCCCCGCATCGCCTGGCTCGACGCTGCGCAGCGCTTCGTCGACGACGATCGCTCGCATGCCCGCGTACGGCGTGCCGATCGGCACCACGCCGTGCTCGGACTCGGCGAGCGAGCGCTCGCCTACCCAGCGATAGAGCGCGCACGCGATCGTCAGCTCGGTCGGGCCGTAGAGGTTCTCGACCTGCGAGTTCGGCGCCGCGGCGGCCCATGCGCGGGCGACCTCGACGGGCAGCGGCTCGCCGCAGAAGAGGCTCCACCGCAGCGAGGGGAACGCGTCCGGCTTGAGCGCGCCGAGCCGGCGCATGAAGACGCCGGTGGACGGCACGGAGAACCACACGGTCAGCTCCGCGTCGCGGATGAAGCGCGCCGGGGACATGAGCGCCTCCTCCGGCGGGCAGCACAGGCAGGCGCCACGCTCCCAGGTGACGAACATGTCGAACGCCGACAGGTCGAAGGTCAGGTCGAACGTCTGCGACAGGCGGTCTCCGACGCCGATCCCGTAGCGCTCCACCATCACGTCGACGAACGCGAGCACGTTGCGGTGGGCGACCATCACGCCCTTCGGCTTGCCCGTGCTGCCGGACGTGAAGAGCAGGTAGGCGATGCCGTCCGGGTCGACCGCGGTGGGCTCGAGCGCATCGGCCGGTTCGAGGTCGGCGGCCCCGAGCACGGTGTGCTGCGGAAGCCGCGCGGCGAGCTCGCCCGCGTGGTCGAGCTCCGGCACCAGCACGACCAGCGGCCGCTGCACCGCTCCCAGCAGCGGCTCCAGCGCGGACAGGCGCTCCATGTCGACGACGACTGCGCCGCAGCCGGCGCGCTCGAGCATCTCGCGGTTGCGGTCGGCCGGGAACTTCGGGTTCAGCGGCACATAGCCGTGCCCCCGCAGCAGGATGCCGAGCACGCCCGCGAACGCGGTTACGGAGCGGGCGGCCAGCAGCGCGGTCAGCGGCGGCTCGTCGCCGGGCGCACGGCGCTGGAGCGTCGCCGCGATCGCGGCCGCGCGCTCGTGCAGCTGCGCGTATGTGAGCGTCGTGCCGGCGACCTCCAGCGCGGCGCGCTCCGGGTGCTGCTCACAGCTGCGCTCGAACCCGGAGCGCAGGCTGCGCTGGGTGCCGCTCGCGGCAGCGACGGACGGTGCGAGTAAGTCGGCCCTCATGGCCGACAAACGGCCAAGGGCCGAGCGTTCTTCTACTCGACCGTGACGGTCTTGGCGAGGTTGCGCGGCTGGTCGACGTTCAGCCCGCGCAGGCGCGCGATCCGGTACGCCAGCAGCTGCAGCGGGATGACCGCCAGCAGCGGCTGGAGCATCCAGTCGGTCGCGGGCACCCGCAGGACCTCGTCGGCGTGCGCGGCGATCTCGCCGTTGCCCTCGGTCGCGACGGCGATCACGTGCGCGCCGCGCGCGCGGACCTCCTGCATGTTGGAGACCACCTTCTCGAGCACCGGCGAGTCGGTCGCGACGCAGACGACCGGAGTGTGCTCGTCGAGCAGCGCGATCGGGCCGTGCTTCATCTCGCCCGCCGCGTACGCGTCGGTGGCGATGTAGGAGATCTCCTTGAGCTTGAGCGCGCCCTCGAGCGCGACCGGCAGGCCGACGTGGCGGCCGAGGTAGAGGAAGAAGTCCGAACGGTGATGCGCCTGCGCCGTGCGCTCGACCGCCTCCTCGATCGTCGCCAGCAGCTCCTCGACGCAGTGCGGAATCCGCTTGAGGGCGACGACGAGCTGCGCCAGCCGCTCCGGCGCAAGCGTGGCGCGCAGCTCGGCCAGCCGCAGCGCGAGCAGGTACATCGCGGCGACCTGCGCCACGAACGTCTTCGTCGCCGCGACGCCGATCTCGAGCCCGGAGCGCGTGAACAGCACGCCGTCGGCGTCGCGCGTGGCCTGCGAGCCCATCCCGTTCGTGAGCGCCAGCACCTTCGCCCCGCGCTCGCGCGCGAGCCGCATCGCCGCCAGCGTGTCCGCCGTCTCGCCGGACTGCGAGATCCCGACGACGAGGTCGTCGGGGCCGACGACCGGGTTGCGGTAGCGGTACTCGCTCGCGATGTCCATCTCGACGCCGACCCGCGCCCACTCCTCGATCGCGTAGCGGCCGATCAGCCCGGCGTGATACGAGGTGCCGCAGGCGACCACGACGATCCTGCGGCAGCGGCGCAGGAACCCGTCGTCGATCGATCCGAGGTCGCCGAGGTCGACGCCGTCGCCGCGCGCGGTGCGGTCGGCGATCGTCTCCGCCACGGCCCCGGCCTGCTCGTGGATCTCCTTGAGCATGAACGTCTCGTAGCCGCCCTTCTCGGCCGCCTCGGCGCTCCAGTCGACCTCCTCGATCGCCCGCTCGACCGGCGTGCCGTCGGCGCGCGTGAAGCGGACGTCCGCGGCCGTCACGACGACGATCTCGTCGTTCTCGATCAGCTGCACGCGGCGCGTGTGCGCGAGGAAGGCGGGGATCGCCGAGCCGAGGAACTGCTCGCCGTCGCCGCGCCCGACGACGAGCGGGCACTCCTTGCGCGCGGCGACGATCACGCCCGGCTCGTCGGCCGCCATCGCCACGAACGCGTAGTGGCCGCGCAGGCGCGCGTAGGCGCGCCGGACGGCGTCCTCGAGGCCGTTGCCGTCGAGGTGGTTCGAGATCAGGTGCGCGATGACCTCGGCGTCGGTCTCCGACGTGAAGACAGCGCCGGCGTCGAGCAGCTCGCGCTTGAGCTCCATGTAGTTCTCGACGATGCCGTTGACGACCACGTGGACGCGGTCGGCCGTGTCGAAGTGTGGGTGGGCGTTCGCCTGCGAGACGCGACCGTGCGTCGCCCAGCGCGTGTGGCCGATGCCGGTCGTGGCGGGCGGCGCGAGCACCGCGACGCCGCCGTCGCCGTCCCGCTCGTCGACCGCGCTGCGCAGCTGCGCGAGGTTGCCCACGGCGCGGACCGCCTCGAGCCCGTCCTCGCCCTGGATCGAGATGCCGGCCGAGTCGTAGCCGCGGTATTCGAGCGCCTCGAGCCCGGCGAGCAGGATCTGCTGGACCGGGCGGTGGCCGACGTAGCCGACGATTCCGCACATGGGCCGGCGATTCTAGCCCCGCCCGGCGGTTCCTCCCGGCCTTTCGAGGGGCGAGCGTCAGCGCCTGGACGGATGGTGGATCAGCCGGCGGCTTCGACCGCCGCGACGAGCCGCCCGCAGACCGCGTCGGCCTCGTCCTCCTCCGGCGCCTCGACCATCACGCGCACGAGCGGCTCCGTGCCGCTCGCGCGGACGAGCACGCGGCCGCGGCCGGCGAGCGCGGCGTCCGCGCGGCCGACCTCCTCGGCGGTCGCCTCGACGGCCGCATTGAGCGCCGCGCGGTCGGCGAACCGGACGTTGACGAGCCGCTGCGGCAGCTTCTCCATCGCATCGCGGTCGGCGAGGTCGCCGCCCTCGAGCGACTCGAGCGTCAGCAGCGCGGCGGCGATCCCGTCGCCGGAGGGGATGAAGCCGGTGTCGATGATGTGCCCCGACTGCTCGCCGCCGAGCGCCCAGCCGCGCTCGCGCAGCGCCTCGAGCACGTAGCGGTCGCCGACGGGGGTCGTGACCACCTCGATGCCGGCGGCCCGCATCGCGGTGTGGAAGCCGTAGTTCGTCATGACCGTCACGGCCACGCCGCCGCCCGGCAGCCGCCCGGCGGAGCGCAGGTGCAGCGCCGCGAGGGCGATCAGCTCGTCGCCGTCGACCACGACGCCGCCCCGGTCGACCGCCAGTACGCGGTCGCCGTCGCCGTCGAACGCGAAGCCCGCGTCGTGGCCGCCGGCCCTGACGTGCGCGGCGAGCGCCTCGACGTGCGTCGAGCCGCAGTCGGCGTTGATGTTGCGCCCGTCGGGCGCGTCGGCGAGCACGTCGACTTCGGCGCCGAGGCGCCGGAAGATCTCCGGCGCCGCCCGGTACGTCGCGCCGTTGGCGCAGTCGAGCGCGATCCGGCGGCCGCTCAGATCGAGCTCGGCGAAGCGCTCGTGCAGCGCGCGCAGGTAGTCCTCCAGCGCACCCTGGAGCGCCCGCACGCGGCCCACCGCGGAGGATCCGTCGGGCGACTCGAGCGCGCGCTCGATCTCGAGCTCGACGTCGTCGGACAGCTTGAAGCCGTCGGCGCCGAAGAACTTGATCCCGTTGTCGCGGAACGGGTTGTGCGAGGCGCTGAGGACGACGCCGAGATCGAACCCGTAGCGGTCGATCAGCAGCGGCGCGCCGGGCGTCGGGAGCACGCCGCCGAGCAGCGCGTCGCCGCCGGCGGCGGCGACGCCGGCCGCGACCGCGGCCTCGAGCATCTCGCCCGACTCGCGCGTGTCGCGGATCACGAGCACGCGCGGCTTCTCGGTCCCGGCCCGCTCGGTCGCGGCGCGCGCCAGCGCGAGCGAGAGCTCCGCGGTCAGGAACTCGCCGGCGATCCCGCGGACCCCGTCGGTGCCGAAGAGCTTGCGGGCCAACTAGTGGTTCCGGTCGTGGTGCGCGGCCGGGACCACTAGCGCTTCGAGAACTGCGGCCGCTTGCGGGCCTTCTTCAGGCCGGCCTTCTTGCGCTCCTTCACGCGCGCGTCGCGCGTGAGGAAGCCGCGTCGCTTGAGCTCCGAGCGCAGGTTCGGATCCGCCTCCACGAGCGCGCGCGAGATGCCGTGGCGCAGCGCGCCGGCCTGGGCCGAGACGCCGCCGCCGTGCAGCGTCGCCACGACGTCGATCTTCTCCTCCAGGCCGACCGTCTCGAGCGCGGTGCGGATCGTGCGCTGCAGCGCGGGGCGCGGGAAGAACACGTCGAGCGCGCGGCCGTTGATCTGGTATTCGCCGGTCCCGGGCTTGAGGATCACGCGCGCGACCGCCGTCTTGCGCTTGCCGGTCGCGGTGTAGCGGGCGCCGGCGGCGAGGTCGATGGCGGCGTCGGCGATCGGCTGCGCGAACTCCTCCTCGGCGGCTTCGCCCTCTGCCTCCGCGTACTCGTCCTCCTCGTCCTCGCGGTAGGCCTCCTCGCCCTCGCGGACGATGTCGACCTCGAGGTCCATGCCGGGGATCTCCGGCTTGACACGCGGGGTCTGCTCGACGTACTCGACGTCCTCGTCGGCGGGCTCGACCCGGGTGACGTCGGCCTCGATGACGGGCTCCTGGACGGGCGCCGTGTCGACGGGCTCGGCCTCCACGGGCGGCTGCTCCTCGGGAGCGGCGGGCGGGGTCTCCTCGGCGGCGTCCTCGGCCGTCGGCTCCTGGGGCTCGTCGCCCCGCGTCTCGTCCGTCATCGGGTGGTGATCTCCAGCTTCTCGGGCTTCTGCGCCGCGTGCGGGTGGTCCGGGCCGGCGTAGACCTTGAGCTTCGTCAGCTGCTTTCGGGCCAGGCGGTTCTTCGGGAGCATGCCGCGGACCGCCAGCCGGATGACCTCCTCGGGCCGGCGCTCGAGCATGTCGTTGAGCGTCCGCTTCTTCAGCCCGCCCGGGTAGCCCGAGTGGCGGTAGTACAGCTTCTCGTGCAGCTTCGCACCGGTGACCGAGATCTTCTCGGCGTTGACTACGACGACGAAGTCGCCGACGTCGACGTGCGGCGTGTACGTCGGCTTGCGCTTGCCGCGCAGCGCGTCGGCGATTTGGGTCGCGAGCCGGCCCAGCGTCTGGCCTTCGGCGTCGACGAGCAACCAGTTGCGCTCGCGGTCCGCGGGGGTGGCGACGTACGTCTTCATGGCAGGAACGAGCCGCGCGGCTGCGCGGCAGCGGCGCAGCATGATAGCGGGGGATCGCGGGCCGCCGACGTGGCCGGAGTCCTTCCGCAACGGTGTTTATACTGCCGCGCGTTCATAACGCCAGCCGAGTCCGTCCTGGGGAGGACGGAGCGGGGGAACCGAGGGGCTCCGACGCGGGGCCCGGGGGCGAATCCAGGCATCGCGGCCTGGTAGCGCGAGCTGCGCGAGCCCGTCAGCTAACTCCGTAGGCCGACGAGAGGGAGCGCATGCCGCGATCTGCGGTGGCCCGGCCGTGCCGGACAACTGAATCCGTGGGGTTGGCGGCACTCGTCCTGGCCCTCGCCGCGCCCGTCGCAGCACAGGCCCAGGTACCGACCGGCGGCACGTCCCCGACGCCGCCGTCCGCGCCCGCGACCTCGGAGCGCGAGCGCGCGCTCGCGCCGCCGCCGACCGCGAACCTGTACGGCAACCCGGCGCCGCTCATCAAGCGCTTCGCGTGTCGCAGCTCGTGCGGCGCCGGCGTCGCACGTCCCGGCTCGCTCATCCGCATCCGCGGCCGCAACGCCGGCCGGGTCGACGAGGTCGTCTTCCTCGGCGCCGAAGGCGACGGCGACGACACCTCGGCCGCGCCGCGCCGCGTCCGCCGCCGCGCCGTGCTCGCGCGCGTGCCGCATACGGCGGTGAGCGGCGCGCTGGTGCTCGTGCGCCGCGACGGCACGCGCTCGCCGGCCCCCGCGAAGCCGCCCCCGATCGAG
>Ga0081538_10000844_pt1 | contig 33145 bp, 35 predicted proteins | sample TabmetS5T2R1_FD_71022 | JGI IMG/M metagenome (GOLD analysis project Ga0081538, IMG submission 71022) | Tabebuia heterophylla rhizosphere microbial communities from the University of Puerto Rico - S5T2R1 | ecosystem: Host-associated > Plants > Roots > Rhizosphere ...
GGCCGTCGAGTTGGCGCTGTCGGAGGAGGTGGACCTGGCCGTGCTCGACGTCACGATGCCGCGCATGACCGGCCTGCAGGCGGCGCTCGAGCTGTCCAAGCGCAAGCCCGAGCTGCGGGTGCTGATCCTCTCGATGCACGACAACGAGCAGTACTTCTTCGAGGCGCTCAAGGCCGGCGCATCAGGCTACGTGCTGAAGTCGGTCGCGAACCGCGACCTGATCGAGGCCTGCCGCGCCACCATGCGCGGTGAGCCGTTTCTCTACCCGGCCGCGGTCCAGGCCCTGGTGCGCGACTACCTGGAGCGCGCCAGCCGCGGCGAGGCGGCGCCCGAGGATCCGCTCAGCCCGCGCGAACTCGAGGTGGTCAAGCTGATCGCTGAGGGGATGACGAGCGAGGAGATCGCCGAGCAGCTGTTCATCAGCAAGAAGACCGTCGACCGCCACCGCGCCAACGTGTTGGAGAAGCTCGGGATGCGAAACCGCGTGGAACTGACCCGCTACGCCATCCGGCGCGGACTCGTCACGCCCTGAGGCACTTTGTCGGCGCGCTCCCCGCGGAGCGGCCGCAGATCGATTCCGCACATCATGCACTCCACCGCCCCCTCGGGCAGCGGCTCGCTGCAGTGCGGGCAGCGCTCGTCGGCCTCGTCGTGTCTGCGCTTGCGTCCGAACAATCCCATCGGTCCTCCCGGTCGTGTGGTCGGAACCGCTGATGCTCGCCGCGGCAACGTGCCGCGTCCATGCATAAAAGACCCCATCAGCCGCGAGGTCCACACAGCCGGTGGCTCCGGTCAGAAAGGCGCGGGGGCCCGGCGCCGAGGATTTTGTCCCATTTGAGTCCGGCGGGATGCTGGCTTGTACCCATTGTTGTCCGGGCAGTCGGTGTCGACGATTGGGGCATGGTTCTTGCCATCCGCTGTCAGCCGATTGCGCCCGTATCCGCCGACGATCTTCAGGGTTGGCTCGAGTTGGAGCTGCACGAGCTTCGGGCGGCGCTGCCGCGCGGTACGGTGCGGCTGTCGCGCCTGACCCAGGGAGGGCCGAGCGCCGATCTCGAGATCGGTTGGCTGGTTGAGCTGGAGATAGCGGAAGGCGAGCCGCCGCTTGGCCAGGATCGTCTCGCAGACGCGCTGCGGGACATGCGGCTGCTCGGCCTCGAACCGAAGCTTCTGGTCCCAGCCCACCCGGGCGCGAGCGAAGCAGGCAACGGCGACACGCCCGCGCGCGGAGGTAAGGACTCGGGCCTCGGGGACGCAGAGCTGGTATGACCGCTAACGATCACGGCGGCGCCGCGCTGGCGCTGGCTGAGCCGCCCGACTCGCGCCGCATCGACCACGACGCCTTGCAACGCGCGGCGCGCGAGCTGCTTCGGGCGCTCGGCGCGGATGTCGACATAGGCGCGCTCGAGGAGACGCCGCGGCGGGTCGCCGACGCCTACGCCGAGTTGCTGACGCCGCGCCCGTTCCGGGCGACCACCTTTCCCAACGACGACGGCTACGACGAGTTTGTCGTCGCGCGGGCGATTCCCTTCCACTCCCTGTGCATGCACCACCTGCTCCCCTTCCACGGGGTGGCGCACATCGGCTATCTCCCGGGCGCGCGGCTCATCGGCCTGAGCAAGCTCGGACGCGTCGTCGAGTTCTTCAGCCGCGACCTCCAGATCCAGGAGCGGCTGACCACGCAGATCGCGGACTGGCTTCAGAGCGAGCTCGATCCGAAGGGGGTCGGGGTCGTGCTGGAGGCAGAGCACCTCTGCATGTCGCTGCGCGGGGTGCAGAAGCTGGGCGCCAAGACCGTGACTTCGGCGCTGCGCGGCCGCGTGCGCGACGACCCCCGCACACGCCAGGAGTTCCTGGCCCTGACCACAAGGACATCCCATGACCAGTGAGCACACCCACGTCATCATCGGCGCCAGCCTCGCCGGCGCCAAGGCCGCCGAAACGCTGCGCTCGGAGGGCTTCGACGGCCGTATCGTCTTGATCGGCGCCGAGCACGAGCGCCCCTATGAGCGACCGCCGCTGTCGAAGGACTACCTGCGCGGCGAGGCCGACCGCGAGACGGTCTACGTCCACGACGAGAGGTTCTACGCGGAGCAGGACATCGACCTCCGCCTCGGTCGAACCGCCACGAGCTTGGACACGTCGAACCGCGAGCTCGAGCTCGACGACGGTGAGCGGCTGCGCTACGACCGCCTGCTGCTGACCATGGGCGCCGAGCCGCGCAGGCTGGACATCCCGGGTGCTGAGCTCGACGGCGTGCTGTACCTGCGTAGCGTCGGCGACTCCGATGCCCTGCGCGATCGGCTGAATCACGGTGGCGCGGTCGTCGTTGTCGGCGCCGGCTGGATCGGCGCCGAGGTAGCGGCGTCCGCGCGCCAGCGCGGCCTCGACGTCACCGTCATCGAGGCGGCGTCGGTCCCGCTCGAGCGCGTGCTGGGTGCCGAGCTCGGCGCCTTCTACCGCGATGTCCACACCGGCAACGGCGTCCAGATGCTGCTCCGGACGGGCGTCGAGGCCTTCGAGGGCGAAACGGCGGTTGAGCGCGTTCGCACCAGCGACGGCCGAGAGCTCGATTGCGACCTGGTGGTCGTCGGCGTCGGGGTCCAGCCGCGCACCGGGCTCGCCGCGCAGGCGGACCTTGCCGTCGACAACGGCATCCTCGTCGACGAGCGGCTCCAGACCAGTGCGCGCGGCGTGTTCGCCGCCGGCGACGTCGCGAACGCCCACCACCCCTTCTATGGCGAGCGCATCCGCGTCGAGCACTGGGCCAACGCCCTCAACCAGGGACCGGCCGCCGCGCGCAACATGCTCGGCCAAGCCGCCGCCTACGAGCGCCTGCCCTACTTCTTCTCCGACCAGTACGACGTCGGCATGGAGTACTCGGGTTTCGCCCGCGCCTGGGACCGGGTCGTCTTCCGCGGCGATCCCGCGAGCCGCGAGTTCATTGCCTTCTGGCTGGTCCAGGACCGTGTCGTGGCCGGCATGAACGTGAACATGTGGGAGGTCAACGCCGATGTCCAGGCGCTGATCCGCAAGCGCGTGGCGGTCGACGACCGGCGGCTCGCCGACCCGGACATCCCCCTCGGCGAAGTCGCGCAGTTCGCGGAGGGCGGTGTCGCATGACCCGCCTCCGTGCGCTCCACGACGCCGGGGTCTCCATCTGGCTCGACACGCTGTCGCGCGAGCTGCTCGACAGCGGCGACTTCGCCAGGCTGATCGCCGACTACGCCGTGACCGGCGCGACCTCCAACCCGACCATCTTCGCCAAGGCCGTCACCGGCTCCGACCGCTACGACGAGCAGCTTCGAGCGGCGGTGGCCGCGGGGATGCGCGATCCCCAGGAGCTGTTCTTCGAGCTCGCGCTGGACGACGTCCGGCGGGCTGCAGACCTTCTGCGCCCGACCCACGACGAGAGCGAACGACGCGATGGATTCGTCTCGTTCGAATGTACACCCGACCTCGCCGACGACAGCGAGGCCACAGTCGAGCAGGCGCTCGAGCTGTGGGACCGGCTCGCCCGGCCCAACGTGATGATCAAGGTGCCGGCCACCGAGGCCGGCGTCCCGGCGATGGAGGAGCTCACCGCCCGCGGCGTGAACGTCAACGTCACTCTGCTGTTCTCGGTAGCGCGCTATGAGCAGGTGATCGATGCCTATATGAGCGGCCTCGAGCGGCGCCTCGGCGCCGGCCAGCCCATAGACGCGATCGCGTCCGTGGCGTCGTTCTTCGTCTCGCGCATCGACTCCAAGGTCGACGCACTGCTGCCGGCCGACTCCCGTCTGCGCGGGCGCGTGGCAATCGCAAACGCGCGGCTGGCCTACGCGCGTTACCTCGACCGCTTCAGCGACGACCCCTGCCTGGCGGATGGGCGCTGGCTCGCGCTCCGCGACGCCGGCGCACGGCCCCAGCGACCGCTCTGGGCGAGCACCGGCACCAAGAACCCCGCCTACTCCGACGTCCTCTACGTCGACAGGCTGGTAACCGGGGACGCCATCAACACCATGCCCGAGGCGACCCTGCGGGCGTTCGCGGACCACGGCGACGTGCGACACCCGCTGGGCGTCGCCGGAGCCGCCAACGCGACGCTGCGCCGAGCACGCCACGCAGGCATCGACCTCGACGCCATCACGGCCGAGCTCGAGCGCGAGGGCGTGAGCGCCTTCTGCGACTCCTACCACCAGCTGCTTGACTGCCTCGAAGCCAAGCTACGCGCGACGCTGCCGGGCATCGACCGGGCGCCCGCGGAGGAGGTGAGGTTCTAGATGGAATCGATAGTCGTAGGCACCGATGGGTCGCCCAGCGCCGAGGCGGCGGTGCGCGGCGCAACCGACGTCGCCAGGTGGAGCGGCGCTCTCCTACACCTCGTCACGGCCTACCCCGACATCGTCTCCTACAGAGAACGGATCGGCAGCAGCGCCAAGCGGGACTCGATTGACCTCGGCGAGGTCGCGGAGACCGTTCTCGCCCGCACGGCGGACGAGGTGACGCCTCAAGGCGTGGAGGTCGAGACGCACGCGCGCGAGGGGGAGCCAGCGAAGGTGATTCTCGAGGTGGCGCAGGAGCAGAGCGCCGACCTGATCGTGGTCGGGGCCAGAGGTCTGACCGGCTTCGAGCGCTTCCTGCTGGGAAGCGTCTCGAGCAAGCTATCGCACCATGCCCCGTGTAGCGTGATGATCGTGCGAGAGGGCTGAGCGATCGCCGACGAGCACGGCGAATACGGCTACGCCTTCCGCGAGGACTGACGATGAGCCGTCACTGTGAGCACGCCCAACGAGTGGCACTGCCACCGCCACGGCCGGATCCGCCGCTTCGTACCGCGCGGCCTGCGTGCCTCTGCCCGACCGGCCGCCGCCCGCAGGTGATCCGGCTGCAGCGGCTGGTCGGCTCCTAGGCCGCGATCCGTCGCTCTGCGTCGCTCCGCTGCGCGTCCAACCGCGGCACGTTCGACCGCTCTTCGCGGCCTCGCTCGAGCCCGTCGCCGAAGCTGCCGACGCGGTGCGTCGTCGCGGCGTCCGGCCGCTGCACGAGCCCGTCGGCGAAGCTGCCGATGCGCCGCCCCGAGCCTGTCCGGCGAGAGCGCGCGACTCCGTCGCTGTAGCCACCCACGCGCCACGAGGACGGCGCCGGCCGCATGCGCTCGATGCCCTCGCTGAATCGGCGAGGTGGCCGCGCGTAGGGTCGGTCTGGGACTACCGGGGCGTCGTGGTGAGAGGTCATTCGCCTCCCCTCCTTGCTGAGTTCCTCCGAGCCGTGTTCGGCCCGTTTACCGGTCTGCCTCGATGGTGCCGCGACGACGAGCGGCCGGCAATGCGTAGTTCTGTGCATCGGGGAGTAAGCCGTCCTCCAACCGTGCCTCGGTCGGTGCCGGCTCTGACCACTGTTCCACCGCTGCTGGTGGGGAATCCGGCGCTCCCGATTGGGGCTTGAGACCCATAGGTCAGAGGACGCTCACGGGCAACCTTGAGTGGCATGACTTCGGTGGATCTCCTGCGCGACCACGCATCCGCACTCGCCGAGGATGCCCACGCCTTCCAGCGCGCCGCCGAGCAGGAAGGAAGCCACCTGGGCGCGCCTGCCGCCCTCGAATCTCTGCGGGACGCGCTTCAGGTGCTCAGCGCCGCCTGGTATCGAATCGCGGCGGACGCCTCCCCCCACCCCGGCGATCGCCGGCGTGCCTGCCGCGCAGACGCGGGCTCCTTGGCTCGCAGCGATGGGCTGTCACGCGAGCAGGAGGTACGGCTCATGGGCGCACTTCACGATGTGGCCGCGGCATGTGCGCGCTGCGCGCGTGCATGCCGGGAGGCCGAATCGACGGTTGCGCCGGTGATCGACCAGCGCATCAACGCCGGAGGACGCGACGAAGAGCTTCCGTGGTTCGCTGGCCCGCCACCCGACCGGGAGCCGGTGCCGCGATGAGCATCCGGATCGGCACGCGGCGGTGGCTCCCCAGCCGGCGGCTGGCGCGACGGTCCCGAGGGCCGCTGCTTGGCGGGATCTGGCTGCGCGTGCACACGCGATGGCGTGCCGCTGAGCTCGATCGTCAGCTGGCGAAGGGGACCGATCCCATGCTGAGCGACGAGCTGAGCCTGCGCGCAGGCCAACTCGGTGCGCCGTGGACCAGGGGGCGACTGTCTCGCGCGCTCCTCGACGCGGTCGACCTGGCGAGCGGCCGTCGAAAGCCGCTCGTAAGGACGCGACTGCTCCGCCCTGAGATCCACGAGAACGAAGAGCTGCTGCTGACACTGGCCGACCGCATCCGGGACGGCCTGCCAGTCGGCGTGCAGGGCTTGGCGATGACAGCCCGGCTGGTCGCCGACCATTCCGGTCCGCTGTACCGAGCCGGCCCGAGCGACTCGCTCGCAGCCACCGTGCTGGAAACACTCGCCGCGCTCGAGCACGGCCACCGAACGTCCGGCACCGCTCCGGTATAGCCGCGACCGGTGTGCGGCTGGGTGATCGCGGTCGGGGCGGCGGTCGGCCCCGGCGACCACCCAAGATGGGTATCCGCTGACGCGCGGATGGTTGATCGAGCCCATGGAAGCAAGCGCGCACCAGGGACACGCTTCGTGGCACCCGACCCAAGGAGGCCACATGCCCAGCGGCATCTTCCCCGTTCCGGAGTTCCGTCCCGTCCCTGCCCGTAGGCGCCCCACCCTCGCCGCCCGGATCCGGACGCGCTGGACGCGCAAGCGGCTCGACGAGCAGCTGGCTCGCGGTGCTGACCCCGACAAGAGCGCCCAGCTGATGCTGCGCGCGGCGCAGCTGCGGTCGCGGAGCGAGCGTTCTCGGCTGGCTAACGCGCTGGTGGACACGCTGGGCGACGCCCGCGGGCCCAACCTCGGTGCGTTCGGGATGAAGACCAGGCGGCAGCATGCCGTAATTCGGGAGTACGCGGACGACGTGCTGGCGGTCGTCGGCCGCCTGCGCGACGACCCGCCCGTGGAAACCCGAGGCGTCGCCATCGCGGCGCGGCTGGTGGACGACGGCGCGAGCCCCCTGCATCGCAACGGCGGGCAGGATCTGCAGCACGAGATCCGCGCTGCGCGATTCGCCCTCGACACACCCGGCGCGACCGCAGAGGACCTGGCAGCCGCCGCCTAGGACGCGTAGAACCGCCACGGTTCACGGGTGGCGCGGCCAGTGCTCAACCCTGTGGCCCATTAGCCGCGGCGTCAATGCCGACGTAAGAACTGCCCGCGTGTCCGCGCTAAGAGAGATGTGGACGTGCCAACCGGACAGCACGCCGGCTCGGGCCCCGGGGCGACCGAGATCGTGGCGTGGCGCCGCATCCGCTTGCGGAGGGCGGGCTTCGACAACAGGCTTGCGGAGCAGCTGTCGCGCGAGTGCGCGATTGACCTGCACGCGTTGATCGAGCTGGTGGAGCGCGGCTGTCCACCCCCGCTGGCGGCGCGCATCCTGGCGCCGCTCGACCACGAGAGACGCGCGTGTTGAGCGCCCCGTCGACTGTTAGCCTCGGACCGCGCATGAGCTCGCGCCTGCCGATGAGCGCCGCCGAGAGCGAGCCCGACCGTGCCGAGGCCGACTCGCGCGCGTGGCTGAGCGTCCTCCGCGGCGAGGGCGCCGAGCGGGAGGCCGCGGTGGCGCGCCTGCACGAGCTGCTGCTGCGCGCGGCCCGCTTCGAGGTCTCGCGCCGCCGTGCGGCGCTCTCGCATGTGCGCGGCGAGGAACTCGACGACATCGCCCTCCAGGCCGCCGACGACGCCCTGGTCGCAGTGCTCGCCAAGCTCGACGACTACCGCGGCGCGAGCCGCTTCACCACCTGGGCCTACAAGTTCGCCCTGCTCGAGGCCGGGGTGCGGGTGCGCCGCCGGGCCTGGCAGGAACGCGAGGTGGTGCTCGAACCGGAGGCCTGGCCGCTACTGGCCGACGCCGCTCGTAGCCCCCACGACCAGGCCGAGACCGGCGAGCTGATGGCCGCCGTGCGGGACTCGATCGACGGCTGCCTGACCGACCATCAGCGGGAGGTGCTGGTCGCCCTGGCGCTGAACGGCGTGCCGCTCGACGTGCTGGCCGAGCGCCTGAACACCAGCCGCGGGGCGCTGTACAAGACCCTGCACGACGCGCGGCGAAAGCTGCGCTCCGACCTCGCCCGGAGGGGCTTCGCGCTCGACTCGATCTAGCGGAGATGACCATGGACAAGCACACGCACGACGACACGCTGAAGCGGCTGCTCGGCCCCGCCGGGCCGGAGCTGCTCTGCGACGAGTGCTTCGAGAAGCTCGACGAGTACGTCGAGCTCGAGCTGCGCGGTGCGGACGCCGACGGGCGGATTCCCGGCATGCGCGCGCATCTCGAGGGCTGCCCCGCCTGCCACGAGGACTACGACAGCCTGCGCGAGCTCGTCCAGGGCGAGCGCCCCAGCTAGAGCGCCCTCCCTGAGGCCGACCCCCCGCGGATTTCCCGGCGCCGGGAACGCCCGGCCGCTCCTCTGGGCCGCCATCGCCCTGACCCGCAGGGCCGAGACGTCGCGCGCTCGAACGTCAGACCACCTCGCCGGTAAGAACTCTCCTCGCTCGGCCGCTAAGCCCGGTAACCAACCGACCGAGGCCGACAATGGATCGTGAAGACACCCACGCCAGAGCCGAGCTCTCCCGCCTGCCCATCGCCGCCGACCCAAGCCTGGATACGCACCGGCTGGTCGGACGTTGTTGCGAGCTCGCGCTCGGGGCGATGTTCGCGCTGTCGGCGCTGGCCCTCGCCGGCGTGGCCCTGCGCCTCGACCGCGGCCCCGGTCCGATCGCGCTGGCCGCGGCCGTCCTGCTGCTGTGCTCGCTGCTGGCCGCCTATGCCGCGACGCGCCCGGTCGTCCTGCCGCCGCTCACTCAGGCCGAGCCGGTCGACGCCGTCGGCGCCGACACCAAGCTGGTCGAAGCCGCGGGGCTCGTGCTCGCGCTTCGCCTGTTGCACACCCCAGCGGGCCGGGCCAAGGCGCTGCCCGCGCTACGAGAAGGAGCACGATGAGCAGCACCACCCACACCGACAGACGACGGTCGAGCCTGCCGCTCGCCGCCCTCGTCGCGACAGTCAGCGCCCTGCTCGCGCTGGCCCTGGCCGGCGGCCACGCCGCCCAGGGCCATTCCGACGAGCACGCCGACGCCGCGAAGAGGAGCGGGATGAGCGAGCAGCGGCTCGCCTTCCACGACGAGATGCGACGCCTCTGGGAGGACCACATCACCTGGACGCGGCTGTTCATCGTGAGCGCCACCGACGACCTGCCCGACGCCCCGGCCACGACGCAGCGGCTCCTCCGAAACCAGGACGACCTCGGCGACGCGGTCAAGCCGTTCTACGGGCGCGCCGCCGGCGAGCGACTGACCGCCCTGCTCAAGGAGCACATCACCCTCGCGGCCGACCTGCTCGGGGCCGCCAAGGCCGGCGACCAGAGCGCCGTCGAGCGCCACAGCAACGCGTGGTACCGCAACGCCAACCAGATAGCCGACTTCCTCCACGAAGCGAACCCGCATCACTGGCCCCGCGGCGAGATGCGGTCGATGATGCGCGATCACCTCGACCTGACGCTGGCCGAGGCCGTCGCCCACCTCGAGCGCGACCACCGCGCCGACATCCGCGCCTACGACAGCATCCACCGCCAGATACTGAAGATGGCGGACATGCTCAGCGACGGGATCGCAGCCCAGTTCCCCGGCCGGTTCCGCTAGCCGGTCCGGTTCTCTCAGAAAAGCGAGCGGCGCGCCGTTGCGCGCCGCTCGCGCGTTGCCGCGGCCCGGAAGACCGAAGCCCTCATGCCGCGCGATGGCGACAGCTGCCCGCTGGTCAGAAGCCCGCCCGCAACCGCGCACCACCGACGAGTGATGACGCAACCGGAGGCAACCGTGGAACTGAGTCGAATCAGCCTTGCGACAGCCGGCCTGTGCTGGTCGTCGCCTGAGCGGAGGTAAGTTCGGCGTCGCTCGGGTCGCTAACTGCATATGGCGAGTGAAACCGTCTCCCAAGGAGGAGCATCATGAGCAGTGCAGTAGCGGCCGCCCTGCGGCCCGTACCCATCCCCACCCCGAAGGTGCTGCGCAGCGACCCGGCCGCCCAGGCCTTCATGCTGCTGCGCATCGCGTTCACGGTCGCGCCGATCCTGTTCGGCCTCGACAAGTTCGCCGAGGTCATGATCGGCGACTGGCCCAAGTACCTGGCCCCCGAGTTCAACGACATCATCCCCGGCAGCGCCCAGGACGCTATGTACATCGTCGGCGGCGTCGAGATCGCAGCCGGGCTCGTCGTGGCGATCGTGCCCCGCTTCGGCGGCCTGCTCGTGGCGGCCTGGCTGGCCGGGATCATCGTCAGCCTGCTGCTGGTCGGCGGCTACGCCGACATCGCGTTGCGCGACTTCGGCCTGCTGCTCGGCGCCCTCACCCTGGCCCGCCTGGCCAGCGCCTACCCGGCCCGTACAACCTCGCGCCAGCGCGGCGCCTGGTAGCTCTCCGAGGGCGGCCGGCGCGACCTGTCGGCCGCCCCCGAGTCCGCCCGCGCGTAACAACTGCAAGAGAGTGAGGACGAATGCCTGCTCGGGGCCTCGAGATCGACCGTGTCCCGTCTGGGAAGGCTGCTGTCTGATCGTGGGGATGTGTCGGACCTCGAACCCGCCGCCACCTAGACCCGGGTCGCGCTGTGGCTAGGGTCTGGCGGGATGGCCAGCGACAGCAAGCCTGACGCGGTGGTGGACCTGCTCGGCCGAGCGGGCGAAGGTCCCCTGTGGGGTCTGGCCAGTGCCGAGCTGAACGCGACGCTGCTCGCATGGCCACCGGGTCATGAGCTCGTGGACGACACTGCCGTTGAGCTCGACGTCCTGCTCATCGTGCTCGAAGGCGGCGGCACGGCGAAAGTCGATGATCAGGAGCACAACCTTGTCCCTGGCAGCGCGCTCCTGGTCGAGAAGGGCTGCACCCGGGCGATTCGGGCCGGCAGCGACGGCCTTCGCTATCTCTCGGTGCACCGGCGCCGCGGACCACTCCAGGTCGCCCGGCTGCCGGAGCGGCGCTGATCGACAGCGGCCGGGTAGCCTCAGGCGCATGAAGCGCAGCGAGGCGCTCAAGGTGCTCTCGCACCAACACCACCAAGGCCTGTTCGCCGCGCTGCAGCTAAAGCGTGCAGAGCCGGAGACCACGGCGCAGGCGCGGCAGGCTTTCCTCGACTTCTTCGAGCGGGAGGGTGCGAGCCACTTCCGAGCCGAAGAGGAGTTGCTGCTGCCGGCCTATGCCCGGCACACCGGATGCGACAGGCCGGAGATCGTGCGAGCGCTCACCGACCACGTCGACCTGCGTCGCCGCGGCCAGGACCTCGAAGCCAATGCCCGTCCCGACCCCGCGGCGCTGCGCGAGCTCGGCGAGCGGCTGGAGGCCCATATCCGTTTCGAGGAACGCGAGCTCTTCCCGATGATCGAAACGGCCTTGCCCGACGAAGAGCTTGTTCAGCTCGGCACGGCGTTCGCCCGCGCCGAGCTGAACAAGCCGTCGTAGCAGGGGACGCTCACCCAACGGTGGTCGCTTCCTGCTCGGGCACGGCGAGAGCCTAAGTTGCGGCTGGCTGTGCCGCAATCGAAGGCGGCGTCGAATCTGCCCCGCCACGCCGAGCCACTTCGAGACCGGAGAACCATCCTGGAGCTCGCCCGCCGGGTGGCGGCCGAAGCTGGTCTGTGGAGATGCCTGCGCGGGCGATCAGCCACGCGACGACGGAGTTCGAGTTCCACATCTCACCCGCCTTCAGCTCGTCGCGGCCCCACACCGGCGTTGGCACGGTCGCGACGAGACCCAGGAGGCGACGAGCGACCCGATGGTCGCTTGTCACTCGGCGGGGCGGACCAACCGCGTCGCCCAGGTCCGGGATCGAGCCGCCGCCCCAGCAGCGGACCTCGTAGCGAAAGAGGCGCAACCAGCCGATGATGCGGCTCCCGACGGCGCCCGTGGCTACCACTCCGCGACTGGCTTCGTCGGCGTTCGGCGACGGCGCGACCTCGATCGCGTAGCGATCGCCAGCCAGCTGGACGACGAGGGCCGCGTGGTAGAGATCGCGCCGTGGGCGATGCCGGCGCGCGGCGTCGAGGGCCTCGAAAACGCGACCGTTGAACCGGACGGACGGGTGACCACCCGCGCCCAGAGGAATCCAATAGAGATCAACGGCTGCTGTGTGAGACGTCGGCATTCCCGTCTCTCACCCTCGCTCGTCCGGCGCCGGCGGACATCCGGGCTTCGCCGCAGGGCGAGTGCGGATTCTCCGCAGCGGCGGCCTCCATTTAGCCACCGCGGGCCGGCCGTATGCCGCCCCTGATCAGCGCGTCGATCGCTGGGCCGGCGACTCTGCGCGCGCTCCGTGCTGGGGCGCGGGAACGCTCGTCCGGGGCTCCCTGACGGCGAGCGCCTGGCCTGCGCAGAGCCAGGCGAATGCGACCAGGAAGACGAAGCCCATCACGTAGTCGCCGCTGGCGTCCTTGACGATCCCCAAGAGGAGCGGCGGGAAGAAGCCACCGAGGCCCCCCGCGGCGCCCACGATGCCGGTCACGGCGCCCTTCGTCTCCGGGAAGAACGCGGGGACCATCTTGAACACGGCGCCCGCGCCCATCCCGAGGAAGAAAGCCAGCGTGAGGCAGAAGATCGTAACGGGGACGATGCTCGGGTCGGACGCTTGCCAGGAGAGGCCGATCGCGTCCAGGCCCACGCCGAAGAAGGCGACGCTCAGCACGCGCTGGCCGCCGAAGCGGTCGGCCCATCGCCCGCCGAGCGGCCGCGCGACCAGCGCGGCGACGACCACGAAGCCGGCCGCGCGCGCCCCCGAGCTCGTCTGCGAGTAGTCGAACCAGTCGGTCAGCAGCTTGGGCAGGTAGAGCGACATCGCGACGAAACCCCCGAAGGCCACGAAGTAGAACAGCGCGAGCTGCCAGAGGGTCCAGCCGGAGCGGATCACCCGGCCGTAGGGCGTGGTCTTTGGGCGGTGGTCGGGGGCGTTGCGCGCGGTGGACACCCAGGCGCCCGCGAACGCGAGAAGGACGAGCGAGTAGATGATGCCGGCGGCCTCCTGGCTCCAGGCGTCGTTGATCGCCGGCATGGTCCAGGCCGAGATGGCTGTTCCGGCGGTGCCGATGCCATAGAGGCCGAGCGCCTGTCCCTGCCGCTGGGGCGGGTACCACTCCGAGACGAAGGGCACGCCGATCGCGAAGGCGGCGCCCGAGACGCCCAGCAGCAACCCCGCCACCAGGAGCATGCCGTAGCTGTCGGCGAAGCCGACGAGCAGTGGCGGCAGCGCACAGTAGAGCAGCATGGCGGTGAACACCTTCCGCCCGCCGAGGCGGTCCGTCAGCACGCCTAGCGGGATGCGCAGCAGCGAGCCGAGCACCACCGGTACGGCGATCATCACCGCGGTCTGCGTGTTCGACAGGCCGAGCCGGTCCTCCAGCTTCGGCGCCAGCGGGGCGAGCATCCCCCACGCCGAGAAGCAGAGCAGGAAGGCCGCCGTGGCGAGCGTAAGGTTGCGGCCTTGGCCCCTCACCGGCTGCTCCTGGCGGCGGCCACACGGCCGCGATAGGGGATCGGGCTCCGCCGCAACCAGTCCACCGGGATGCTCCAGGCGTGCACGAGCCGGCTGAACGGCCAGAGCGCATACAGGAACCAGGCGGCGACGACGTGGAACTGGAAGATGAAGGTGACCTCGCTTCCGGTCATCAGCTCGGGGCGGGGATCGAGCGCGAAGAGGCTGCGGAAGTACGGCGCCACCGTCTCGCGGTAGTGGATCTCCTCGCCCAGGTTCGAGGTGAGCGTGCAGAGCATGCCGGTCACGATCACGACCGCGAGCAGCGCGAACACCGCGAGGTCCATATGCGTGGTGGTGGCACGCACGCGCTTGAAGCGCGCCCGGCGTACCGCCAGGACCGCGAAGCCGAGGATCACCGCCGCGCCCGCGGCAATCCCGCCCACTGCCGAGATCACGTGGTAGGCGTCGTCCGAGAGCCCAACCTCGCGGGTCCACGAGATCGGAATCAGGATGCCGAGCACGTGGCCTCCGATCGCGGCGAGCGCCCCGAAGTGGAAGATCGTGCTGCCGTACATGAGCCAGCGCGACTCGAGCAGCTGGGTCGAGCGGGCGGTCCAGCGGTACTGGTCCCGCCGGTAGCGCCACCAGTGCCCGACCAGGAAGGTGGCGATCGCCGCGTAGGGCAGCACCGCGTAGAGGATCAGCTCGCCCTGGCTCACCTGGGCGCCCCCATCGGCATCACCTCGGGCGGCGCGAAGGGTTCCAGCCCGACCTGCTCGGTGGGCGGGCCCTCGGCGGCGAGGCGCCTGACGCGCGCGGCCTGGGCGCCGGTCAGGCCCGGCAGCAGCGCGGTCACCGCGTCGAGCAACCGCGCGTAGGGGCTGCCGGCCTCGTGCAGGCTTGCCCTGACCAGCTCGATCGCGTCGCGGGACTCGGCGAGCGCGGCGAGCCCGACGTCCTCTGGAGCGAGGGCGGCGAACTCGAGCATGACCGGCAGGTAGTCGGGCAGCTCGCCGTCGAGCAGCTCGAGCCCGGCCGCGGCGTAGCGCTGCTTGAGGCGCAGCAGCGCGATGCCGCGCTGGCGGCGGTCGCCGTGCACGTGGTAGGTGAGGTAGAGGCTGTTGCGGCGCGCGAAGTCGAAGGTCTCGACGTAGGCACGGCGCAGCTCGCCGGGCTCCTCGGTCGCCCACCACGCGGCGAAGCGCTCGAGCGGACCGCTGGCGGCCACCGCCGCCAGCTCCGCGCGGGCGGCGAGCAGCTCGTCGGTCGGGTACTGGAGCAGCAGCGAGAGCAGCTTGGGCCGCTCGGCGCGCTCAGCGGCCATCGGTCCGGCCCTCCTCACCGCCCATCCGGACTATGTAGTCCTTCAGGTCGACGTCGGGCCCCTCGGCGCCGCCCTCGAGGTCGGGCACCATGGCGCCCGGAGGCTGGGCGAAGTCGAGCCCGCACGAGCCCTGGTCGGCAAAGGCCCCGGGGGACACCTCGCCGTGCGCCTTGGGAAGCACGTAGCGGTCGTCGTAGTCGGCGATCGCCACCTGGCGGTACATGTCCTCGACGTCCTCGACCGTCATGCCGACGGCCTCCGCCAGGGCGAGGTCTCCCTCGCCGCGGATGTTCCAGCCGCGCATGAAGCTGCGCATCGCGGCCAGCCGCCGCAGCGACAGGCGCACCGGCTCGGGGTCGCCGGCCGACAGGAAGCTCGCCAGGTACTCGAGCGGGATCCGCAGCTCCTCGATCGCGCCGAATACCTCGTCCGCGCCCGCGCCCGGGTCGATCGTCTCCTCCACCAGGCTCTCTACGGGCGAGAGCGGCGGCACGTACCAGACCATCGGCAATGTGCGGTACTCCGGGTGCAGCGGCAGCGCCACACGGAAGCGTTTGCAGAGCGCGTACACGGGCGAGCGTCGCGCCGCGTCGATCCAGTCGTCGGGGATGCCGTCGCGCGCGGCCTGGGCCCGCACGTCGGGATCCTCGGGGTCGAGGAAGAGCGACAGCTGCGACTCGATCAGGTCCTTCTCGTCGCGCACCGAGGCCGCCTCCCGCACCCGGTCCGAGTCGATCAGCACGATGCCGAGGTGGCGCAGCCGGCCGACGCACGTCTCGGAGCAGACCGTCGGCATGCCGGCCTCCACGCGCGGGTAGCAGAAGTTGCACTTCTCGGCCTTGCCGGTGTGCCAGTTGAAGTAGACCTTCTTGTAAGGACAGCCTGAGACGCAGAAGCGCCACGAGCGGCATGCCTCCTGGTCCACCAGCACGATCCCGTCCTCCTCGCGCTTGTACATGGCGCCGGAGGGGCAGGAGGCCACGCAGGAGGGGTTGATGCAGTGCTCGCAGATGCGCGGCAGGTACATCATGAAGGCCTGCTCGAACTCGAGCTTGACCTGCTCCTCGAGCCCGCGCCGGTTCGGGTCGCCGGCCGCGCTCGTGGCGGCGGCGGCGAGGTCGTCGTCCCAGTTCGGCCCCCACTCGAGGCTGAGCGGCTCGCCGGTCACCTGCGAGATCGGCTGCGCCACCGGCTGCACGTCGGACGCCGGTGACGAGATCAGCGTCTCGTAGTCATAGGTCCAGGGCTCGTAGTAGTCGTCGATCGTCGGCAGGTCGGGGTTCCAGAAGATCGAGACGAGCTTCTTCAGCTTGCCGCCACCCTTCAGCCTCAGCCGCCCGCGCCGGTCGAGCGTCCAGCCGCCCCTCCAGCGCTCCTGGTCCTCGTAGTCCCGCGGGTAGCCGCGGCCCGGCTTGGTCTCGACGTTGTTGAACCAGACGTACTCGGTGCCCCGTCGGTTGGTCCAGACGTTCTTGCAGGTGACCGAGCAGGTGTGGCAGCCGATGCACTTGTCGAGGTTCATGACCATGCCGACCTGCGCCCGGACCCGCATCAGTAGCGCACCTCCGACCTCCGCTTGCGAATGACGATCAGCTGGTCGCGCTGCGGCCCCGTCGGGCCGTAGTAGTTGAACCCCCACGACAGCTGCGCATAGCCGCCGATCAGGTGGCTGGGCTTGATCGAGATGCGCGTGAGCGAGTTGTCGGTGCCCCCGCGCGCGCCCGACAGCTCGGACACCGGCACGTTCACGTGGCGGTCCTGCGAGTGGTAGAAGAGCGCCACCCCGGGCGGCACGCGATACGAGACCGCGGCGCGGCAGGCGACCGTGCCGTGCTTGTTGAAGACCTCGAGCCAGTCGTTGTCTCGCACATCGATCTTGGCCGCGTCCTCGGGTGAGATCCACATCGCCGGCCCGCCGCGGAAGAGGGTCAGCATGTGCAGGTTGTCCTGGAACTCCGAGTGGATCGACCACTTCGAGTGCGGTGTCAGGTAGCGCACGGTCACCTCGGCGGCAGCCTCCGGCGCCGGCTCGCCCTGGACGTCGAGCTGGCCCACGTCCACCGGCGGCCGGTAGGCGGGCAGCCCCTCGCCCAGCGCCAGCATCCACTCGTGGTCGAGGTAGAGGTGCTGACGGCCGGTCAGCGTCCGGAACGGGATCGAGTGCTCGATGTTCGAGGTGAAGGGCGAATAGCGCCGCTCGCGCGACTCGAGCCCCGACCATTCCGCCGAGGCGATCACCTTGCGCGGCTGGATCGACACGTCCGCGAAGGTGAGCCGCTCCTCGGCGCGCTCGGCAGCGATCTCCGCGAGCGGCCGGCCCACGCGTTCCTCGAGCGCCCGGAAGCTCTCCGTCGCGAGCCGCCCGTTGGTGGTCCCCGATAGCGCCAGGATCGCCTCGCACACGTCCACGTCGCGGGTGAGCGAGGGGCGGCCGCGCGCCGGCCCGGCGCGCGCGGCCGTTGCGGCGCGCCAGCTCCTCGACCTCCTCGGCCGGCTTCCATGTGATCCCCTTCGCGCCGATCCCGACCTGCTCCACGAGCGGCCCGAGCGCGGTCATGCGCGCGTGCACGGCCGGGTAGTCGCGCTCGACCGCCACCAGCTTCGGCATCGTGCGGCCCGGCACGGGCTCGCACTCCCCGGCCCGCCAGTCGAGCACCACCCCGCCCGGCTGGGCCAGCTCGTCAGGCGTGTCGTGCAGGAGGGACGCCGCCACCACGTCCGTGCGCCGCCCGAGGTGCCTCTCGGCCAGCTCCGAGAAACGCTCCGCGATGCGGTTGAACGCGTCCCAGTCCGACTTCGTCTCCCAGGGCGGCGGGATGGCCGCATTGAAGGGGTGCACGAACGGATGCAGGTCCGTGCTCGAGAGGTCGTGCTTCTCGTACCAGGTGGCCGCCGGCAGCACGACGTCGGAGTAGACGCACGACCCGTTCATGCGGAAGTCGATCGTGGTGAACAGATCGAGCTTTCCCTCGGGGGCCTCGTCGATCCACTCGACCTCGGCCGGGCGCTGGTCGGGCGGCGACTCAGGATTGCGGATCGCGGCGTCCGGCACGCCGAGGATGTGGCGCAGGAAGTACTCGTGGCCCTTGCTCGACGAGCCAAGCAGGTTGGCACGCCACAACGTCAGGATGCGCGGGAAGTTCTCGGGCCGGTCCGGCTCCTCACAGGCGAAGCGCAGCCGGCCCTCGGCCAGCTCGCGCGCCAGGTGGGCGGCCGGCTCCGCGCCCGCGGCGCGCGCCTCGTCGGCGAGGTCGAGCGGGTTGCGGTCGAAGGTCGGGTTCATCGGCAGCCAGCCGAGCCGGGCGCCGAGCGCCACGCAGTCGGCCAGGTGCTTGCCGTCCAGTGCGCCGTTGCCGGCGGGCGAGGCGAACTCGCCGGCGCCGTAGGTCTCGTAGCGCCACTGGTCCGACATCAGGTACCAGAACGGCGTGGCCGGCTGCTGGCGCGGGGGACGCAGCCAGTCGAGTGCGAAGGCCACGGTCGACCAGCCCGTGATCGGACGCACCTTCTCCTGGCCCACGTAGTGCGCCCAGCCGCCGCCGTTCACGCCCTGGCAGCCGCACAAGAGGATCAGCGCCAGCACCGCGCGGTAGGTCTCGTCGCCGTGATACCAGTGGTTCAGCCCCGCGCCCATCACGATCATCGAGCGCCCGCCGGTGGCCTCCGCGTTGGCGGCGAACTCGCGCGCGATCCGCACCACGCGGCCCGCGTCAACTCCCGTGTGCTCCTGCTGCCAGGCCGGCGTGTGCGGCTGCGAGGGGTCGTCGTAGCCCGCCGGCCACTCTCCCGGCAGCCCCTCCCGGACCACGCCGTACTGGGCCAGCATGAGGTCCAGAACGGTGGTGACGAGGCGACCGGCGATGCGCCTTGCCGGCACGCCACGGCGCATCGTCGTGCCGCCCTCGGTCTCGCCGCCGTCGAAGCGCGGGAGCAGGATCTCGGCGGTCTCGTCGTGGCGTCCCAGCAGCGTGAGCGCCGGCCGAAGCTCGCCGAGGTCGAGGTTCCAGCGCCCCGTCCCCTCGGCGCCCCAGCGGTCGCCGATCGTCCCGTTCGGGACCGCGTACTCGCCGCTGCGCTCGTCGAGCACCACGGTCCTCCAGGCGGCGTGCTCGCCGGACTCTCCCAGGTCGCCGGCGCGCAGGAACGCGTCGGGCACCAGCGACCCGTCTTCGCGCTCCCTGAGCGTCACGAGGCACGGCAGGTCGGTGAAGCGGCGGGCGTAGCCGTCGAAGTAGCGCGTCCGCCGGTCGACGAAGAACTCCTTCAGGATCACGTGGCCCATCGCCATGGCCAGCGCGCCGTCCGTGCCGGCGACGGCGGGCAGCCAGTGGTCGGCGAACTTCGTGTGGCCGGCGTAGTCGGGCGAGACGACCACGACCTTGGTGCCGCGATAGCGCGCCTCGGTCATGAAGTGCGCGTCGGGGGTGCGCGTCTGGGGGATGTTCGAGCCCCACAGGATCATGTAGGACGAGTTCCACCAGTCGGCCGACTCCGGGACGTCGGTCTGGTCCCCCCAGGTCTGCGGCGAGGCCGGCGGCAGGTCCGCGTACCAGTCGTAGAAGGACAGGCAGACGCCGCCGATCAGCGACAGGAAACGCGTGCCCGCGGTGTACGACACCATCGACATCGCTGGGATCGGCGAGAAGCCCACGATGCGGTCCGGCCCCCAGCGCCGCACCGTGTGCACGTGAGCGGCGGCGATCAGGTCGGTCACGTCGCTCCAAGACGCCCGCACGAAGCCGCCCTTGCCGCGCCGCGACTTGTAGGCCCGCGCCTTCTCCGGATCCTCGACAATGCTCGCCCACGCCTCGACCGGATCGCCGAGTCGCTCGCGCGCCTCGCGAAACAGCTCCATCAGCACCCCGCGCACGTAGGGGTACTTCGGCCGGACGGGCGAGTACACGTACCAAGAGAACGACGCCCCGCGCGGGCAGCCCCGCGGCTCGTAGTCCGGCACGTCCGGACCGTTCGACGGGTAGTCCACCTGCTGCGTCTCCCAGGTCACCAGCCCGTCCTTGACATGGATCCGCCACGAGCAGGAGCCCGTGCAGTTGACACCGTGTGTGGACCGCACCACCCGGTCGTGCTGCCAGCGGCGCCGGTAGGCCGACTCCCACGCGCGCGAGTACGTAGAGTGCTCGCTCCAGCCCTCGGCGGAGCGGTCGCGTGAACCGAAGAACTGCCGCGCCCGCAGCAGCGAGCGACCCTCAGCCATGCACCACCGCTCGAAGCTGAATACAGCGCACGGCTCGGCATCCCTCCCGGGCTCCGCTGCCGAAAGCATCCGCGAAAACCACTGTTCGGCAGGAGCTCAGCGTCATCGTGCTCAGCCTTCCAGAGCACTCGGCGGGCGCGCATCGGGAAGAGCTACGGGTCCCCGTCCGGGAACGTCCCGGTCGAAGCTCCGCAGTTGTCCGCAGCCGAACCGCGGATGCACCCCGATGCTGAAAAGCCCGCTTATAGTCCGCCGCGCGTGACAGCTCCCCGCTCCCCAGCCCACGACGAGCGCACGATCCTCATCGGCTACGACGGCTCTGCGCACGCCGATCACGCCATCGACGAGGCCGCCCGCATGTTTCCGGGCGCGGATGCGGTGGTCCTCACGGCGTGGACGTCGGTGCGCGACGTGGCGCGCGCGGGTCGCGCCGCCCTGCCGGAGTCGGTCATCCACAAGGGGGCGAGCGAGATGGATGCGGTATCCGAGGCGGCGGCGAAGGCAACCGCCGAAGCCGGTGCTGACCGTGCAAAGGCGGCCGGTCTAAACGCCAGCGCGCAGATCGCCTGCGTCGAGGGGAGCGTGGCCCAGGCGATCTTGCATGCCGCAGACGAGCACGACGTGATGAGCGTGGTGGTTGGCTCCCGGGGCCGTTCAGGGTTCCGCTCCGCGCTTCTCGGCAGCGTCTCGAACACCGTGGTCCACCACAGCGCGAAGCCGGTCGTCGTAGTGCACGCCGGGCACGCCGACATCCCGAAGTGACCGGGGGGCGGCGGGACGCCGCCCCATCAGCACTGTTGTCCGTTTCGTTCCTCACTGGTCTCCTTTCGTCTCCTGCAGCATCGGCGCGGGCGCGACACGGGGAATCGGCGCGGAGCCCTCGCGGTGGCGCGGAGTGGCCACCGACCGTGTCCGTAGTTGTCCGCAGCGAGGCGGTGGAAGTGGTCGGATGCCGCGCCGCGCGGCGAAGCCGACCCTGTCGACATGAGCTTCTTCGCCCACGAGACCTGGTTCACCGACCCGCAGCTGCGCCCGGCCGTGTCGGCGCCGTCGCCCTGGGCCCGCCCCCGGCTCGGCCCGGGGCGCCTACCGGCAGCGTCGCGGACGTGACCAGTACGGTGCCCCGGTGGCGGAGGACATGATCACGATCGTGCTGGCGGATGACCATCCCGTCGTCCGCGACGGCCTCAAGATGCTGCTCGAGGCGCAGGACGACGTCGAGGTCGTGGCCGAAGCCGGCGACGTCGACGCCACCCGCCGCAGCGTGCTCGGCTACAAGCCGACCGTGCTGGTGCTGGATCTCAACATGCCGGGCGGCTCGAGCCTCGAGGCCATCCCCGCCATGATCGAGAGCTCACCGACCACGGCGATCGTGGTTCTCACCATGCAGGAGGACCCGGCCTTCGCCCGCGAGGCGCTGCGCGCCGGCGCCAGGGGCTATGTGCTCAAGCAGGCAGCCGGCACGGAGCTGGTGCAGGCCGTGCGCGCCGCAGCCGGCGGCGGGACCTGGCTCAACCCCGAGCTCGGCGCACGGATGGCCGCCGCGCCGGCCACGCCCAGCGGCCCTCCCGGCGATCTGACCGAGCGCGAGCTCGAGGTGTTGCGCCTGATCGCGCTGGGCCACACAAACACCGAGATCGCCGGGCAGCTTTACCTGAGCGTGCGGACCGTCGAGACGCACCGCTCGCACATCCAGCGCAAGCTCGGCGTCTCAAGCCGCGCCGAGCTGGTCCGCTACGCGCTCGACAACGACCTGATCGAGCGGTAGGCCGGCACCCGTGGAGGTCGCGGCTCTCGCGCTCGCAGGGAGCGCGACGGCGCTAGCTACGGGCCTGGGCGCGATCCCGGTCTTTCTGCTCGGCGTGCACGCCGAGCGGCTTCGACCGTTCCTGTGGGGAACCGCGGTGGGGCTCATGGGCGTGGCCTCCATAGTGGGGCTGCTCTTCCCCGCTCTCGAGGAGGGCGGTGGAGGCTCCGTGGTCGGCGGCTTCTTTGCGGGGGTGGCCTTTCTCCTCGCTTCCCGCCAGCTGCTGCGGGGTCGCGACGTGCATGTGGGCCAGCTGCGCGGGGCCGGTGTCACCCGCTCGCTGCTCGTCTTCGGGGTGCTGCTCGTGCACAGCCTTCCGGAGGGCTTCGCGATCGGCACCGCGTTCGCCTCCGACACACAGGGGCTGGCGCTCTTCGTGATACTCGCGATCGGGCTGCAGAACGTCCCCGAAGGGACGAGCGTGGCGATCCCGATGGCAAGTGCGGGCTTCGGGCGCTGGCAGCAGTTCTGGGCCGCCGTGCTCACGAGCGCTCCACAGCCCGTGGGCGCAGTGATCGCCTATCTCGCCGTCGAGGAGGTGACGGGCCTGCTCCCGTTCTCGTTTGCGTTCGCCGCTGGGGCGATGCTGTCGCTTGTCGCAGTGGAGCTGGCGCCGCAGGCGTTCGCGCGCGGCGGGCGCAGGGCGGCTGGCGGAGGTACGGCCGCGGGCGCCGGTCTGATGCTCCTGCTTGCGGTCACCCTCGGCGTAGATTGAGCGGTTGCTCGCTCTTGCGCTCAGAGTTCAGCCAGTTGGGCGCGCGTCAGTGATCTCGGCCTCGAAGAAGGGCTTGTAGCGCGGCGTGCCGAACCACCAGCCGACCGAGATCCGGCTGGGGATGATGAAGTCGCCGAAGGCGCGCTCGGCGCGGGCGACAAGACGGTCGTCGCCGTCCACACGCCACTCGACCCCGCTTCCCGGCAGAGTGCTCGCGGGAGCGAAGACCACGGCCTCGAGCGCCGCCCGGCCAGCCGCCGAGCGCGTCGTATCTGCGTCGTCGGAGCGCGACAAGTGCAGTCTGCCGAAGAGGCGCATCTCGACGCGAGAAGCCGATTCAGATCGCGCGGGCACCTTCCGCTTCTAGCGGGACGCTGCGGAGGACGCCGCGCGGTTGCGGTCGAGGCCGCCATGCTCGGTGCTCGTCGTGCGTTAGAAGCGCTCGAGTTGCGCTACGCGAGGGTGCGGAGGAAGGGACCGAGCTCCTCCGCTACCACCTTCTCGTCGGGTGGCCACGCCTGTTCGGTGGTGGCCTCGGACTCCATCCGACCGTCCTGCATACGCGCTGTGAGGTAGAGCGGCGCAGTACCTGTGTGCAGCACGCCGCGGATCACGGGGCGCAGTGGCTCAGGCGCCGGGGCGTCGCCCACCAGCGGCGCGATCCCGGCCGCCGCGACGTCGGCCATTTGCGCGCCCAGCCCGCCGTGCTTGATCGGAAAGTCGGTGATGTCGCCTGCGGCGAATACGCGCGCGCCGAGCCCGCGTACCCGGCAGAACTCGTCGACGGGCACGAACCCTCCCGCACTCGAGGGGACGTTCTGGATCTGTCGCCCCTCGATGCGCGGCATGGCAACGATCCGTTCGGGCTCCAGCTCCGGCCCATCGGGGCCGACGAGCAGGTGGCGCGAGGCGGGCACCTCGGGTCGCGCGTTCGTATAGACGCGTACCCGTTCCCGCTCGAGCAGCTCGCTGACCGCGCGGCTGGCGCCGTCACCGAGAGCGGCCATCGGCGCGGGCTCGGGAGTTACGAGAAAGACTGCGAGCCCCTCCTCGCCCATGCTGTTCGCCCGCTCACCCGTCATCAGCGCCAGCTCGTACGCGGGCAGCAGCCAGGCCGGGCCCCCCGGCAGAACCAGCGCCACGCTGCGCGTGTAGCCGCCCTCCACGTCCTGCACGATGCCGTGGTAGGCCTCGTCGGCGTGCGCGTCGTCGAAGACGGTGACGTGCTCGAACGGCCGCGTCAAGCGCGCGCCAATCGCGAGCAGCAGGGCGTCGTAGGAGAATGTCCGGCCGGCGGCGGTGCGAATGACCTGGCCCTCGGGATCGAGCCACTCGACCGCCTCCTGCTCCCACTCGGCCCCGGTCCGCTGCGCGATCCTCCACAACGGGTAGGTCTGCACGCCGCGCGCCGCGAAGGGCTCATGCACCGCCAGCGGCCGGTACCGCAAGGCGTCGTTGGGGGCGATCAGAGTGACGTCGACCGCGTCCCCGACCAGCCGGCGCAGGCGCAGCAGGCCCTCAACCGCAGCGATGCCTCCACCGCAGATCACAACCCTGAATCGGTCCACGACGCCGAGCCTACCCCCTGCGGGAAATCACGGACGCGAAGGGGCGCGATCCCCCGATGCCGAACCGTCCGTACGGCTCGATCCTGCGGGGCATGAGCGAGCAACGGATGAAGGTCACCATCGTAGGGGGCGGAGTGGCCGCACTCGAGGCGATGATCGCGCTACGCCGCCTGGCCGAGGAGCGCCTCAGGATCGAGCTTGTCACGCCCACGCCCGAGTGGGCATACCGGCCGATGGCCGTCGCCGAGCCGTTCGGGCTGGGCGAGGCGAAGCGGTATGACCTAGTCCGGATCACGCGCGATCACGGCGCGGCGATGCATCTTGCGGGCGTCCAGGCCGTCCGGCCCGAGGCGCACGAGCTGCTGACGTGGGACGGCCGCACGCTCGAGTACGAGCTGCTGCTGGTCGCGATCGGCGCCCAACCGATGAACGCCCTCCCGGGCAGCGTGACGGTGCGGGGGCCCGGCTATACCGGCCGGTTTCGCACCATGCTGCGCCAGCTCGAGCAGCGTCGCATCACGCGGGTGGCGTTTGCCGTTCCCGCGGGTGCGTCCTGGCCGCTGCCGCTCTACGAGCTGGCGCTGATGACCGCGGCGCATGTCGCTCAGCGCGGCCTGCGCGGCGTGGAGCTCTCGCTCGTGACCCCCGAAGAGGAGCCGCTCGAGCTGTTCGGGCCGGCCGCGTCGAACGCGGCGCGAGAGCTGTTGGCGGGCCGCAGTGTGGCCCTCCACACCGCCCGCTTCCCGGCCAACGTGCGGGAGGGCGAGCTGCTCACAACCCCGGCCGGGTCCATCGCGGCCGACCGGGTGGTCAGCCTGCCACGACTTCGTGGTCCCTTCCTGGCCGGCCTCCCGCACGACCCCGACGGGTTCATCCCGACAGACCTGCACGGCCTTGTCTTCTGCGAGCGCGACGTGTACGCGGCTGGGGACGCCACCACCTGCCCGGTCAAGCAGGGTGGCCTGGCGGCGCAGCAGGCCGACGCCGCGGCCGAGGCGATCGCCGCCCGAGCCGGGGCGGACGTCCACCCGCGGCCCTTCCGGCCAGTCCTGCGAGGCATGCTGCTCACCGGAGCGGCACCCCGGTACCTGCGCGCTGATGTCAGCGGCGCGGCGGGCGACTCGTCGACCGCCTCCGATCAGGCGCTCTGGTGGCCGCCGAGCAAGATCGCCGGCCAGTGGCTTGCGCCCTACCTGGCGCTGGGCAATGAGGAGCTCGAGGCTCCGCCCGGCGTGGCGGTGGACACCGACCTCACCGCGATCAAGTGGCGCGCGATGGTGGGGCGCGACCGCGACGGCCGCGCAACATTGGTGCACGCCGGGCCCCCCTCCTGAGCGGCCGCCCGACGCGGACGCTCGCCCGCGAGCTCACCGAGCGCTGTCGACCGACTCGTCGGCGTGGCGCGCCGGGAGCCGGGCGCGCACCGTCGTGCCCCGACCAGGGGCCGAGTCGATCTCGAGTCGGCCCCGGACGAGGGAGACTCGCTCCTCCATCCCGATCAAGCCGAAGCCTCCATCCTTCCGGCCCTCCGGAGCGAAGCCCGTGCCGTCGTCGCGCACCGTGACGGAAAGGTCGGGCCCCGCTTGCAGGATCTCGACGCGGACAGCGTCGGCGTTCGCGTGTTTGACGGCGTTCGTGAGTGATTCTTGGACGAGCCGGTAGACGGTAGTCGTCACCTCCGCGTCGAGCGGTGTCGGGTCGGGCCCATCGATGCCGGCGAGCTCCACTCGTAGCTCCACGTCAATGCCCGAGGTGGCACGCGTGCGGTCGACGAGCGCCTCCAGCGCCGGTCTCAGCCCCAACTCGTCGAGCGCCGCCGGGCGCAACTCGGTGATCAGGCTCTGGAGCCCCCGGATCGTGAGGTCGAGCTGGTCGACGGCTCGCCCGACGCTTTCGTCGAGTAGCTCCGAGCTGCCCGCAGCGCGCGCCGTCTCGAGGCCCATCTTCATAACGCCGAGATCCTGCAAGGTCTCGTCGTGCAGCTCGCGCGCCCAGCGCCGGCGCTCCTGCTCGGACGCACGGATCGAGTGGCGCAGGCGCTCCGCCTCGACCGACTGCGCGGTGGCGATGGCGATCGCGGCGCTCGCGCCGAAAGACGTGAGCAGATGCTCGTCGTCGGCGTCGAAGGCGGGGCCGTCCTGGGTCCGGTCAAGCGCGACGACCACGCCGCGCCCCTTGCCTCGGAAGCCCAGCGGCACGACCAGGGCCGACCGCGCATCCCTTACGACCGCGTCGAGGCCGTGGCCCGGGCGCCCGGCCAGCTCGCCGACCCGCTCCGGCGCACCTGTGTCGAGCACGGACCCCGCCAGCGTCCGTTCGAGCGGCAGTTCCACCCCAACCACGCCCGTCCCGACCTGACCGGCGGCGGCCGCCACCCGCAGCGTGCCGGCCTCGTCGAGCAGGACGAGCAGAGAGGCCGCATCGACCAGCGCCCGCCCGCGCTTCACGGTCAGCTCGAGCACCCTGGCGAGCTCCGTCTCGAAGCCCACCGCTCGCGCGATCGCGGCGGTGGCTTCGAGGCCTCGCACTGCGCGCTCGAGCTCCTCGCGGCGTCGCCGGACGCCCTCGTACAAGCGGGCGTTGTCGATCGCTATCGCGGCCCACTCGGCCAGGACCAGCACCGATTCCTGGTCCTCGTCGTCGAACTCGGCACCCCCGGCCTTGTCCGTCAGGTAGAGGTTCCCGAAGGCCTCCCCGCGGATCATCACCGGCACGCCCAGAAACGTCGTCATGGGTGGGTGCCCGGGTGGGAACCCATAGGACCGGGCGTGCTCGGTCACGTCTGCCAGGCGCAGCGGCTCCGGGCGCCGGATCAGCTCGCCCAGCACCCCGCGACCACGGGGCAGCGGGCCGATCTCGCGGCGGGTCTGCTCGTCAATCCCGACGTAGAGAAAGCGCTCGAGCTCCTGCTTGCGCTCGTCGAGAATGCCGAGCGCCGCATAGCGGGCACCGGTCAGCTCGCGCGCCGTATCGAGCACCTGGCGCAGCACCGACTCAAGCTGGAGCTCCGCCACCAGCGCGCGGCCGACCTCGAGCAGACGGCGCAGCCGCTCTTCACCCAGACGCATACTGGCGCCGCCGGCGGTCACCTCGGCAGCGTACCCCGGGCTCCTAGCCGATCGGTTTGCCGGAGTGGCGCCGCGTCGCGCTCGGCTTCCCCATCACGTGACGTCCGGCGCCGTGGCGGCGCCAATCTCCGCGGATCTCCCGGCGACCAATGGCGGAGAACTACGGACGAGTGAGGACCCGCGCGGGCCTACCGTGGCCCACATGAACGTACCTGCGATCGAGACCCACGATCTGCACATGCATTACGGCGAAGGACGCACCCAGGTGCGCGCCCTGGACGGCGTCGATCTGGTGATCGAGGCCGGCGAGATGGTTTCGATAATGGGCCCGTCGGGCTCCGGGAAGAGCACCCTGCTTCACGTCGTCGGGGCGCTCGAATCGCCAACATCCGGATCGATCGCGGTCGCGGGCCGCCACTACGAGGGACTCGGCGACCAGGAGCTGACCGAGCTCCGGCGCGACCACATCGGGTTCGTCTTCCAGTTCTTCAACCTGCTCCCGTCCCTCACCGCCGAGGAGAACGCGACCCTGCCCGCGGTGATCGCCAAGCGCCACGATCCCGCGGTGCGCGAGCGCGCGCGGATGCTGCTCGAGCGCGTCGGACTTGGCGATCGCATGGACCACCTGCCGGCCGAGCTGTCAGGCGGCCAGCAGCAGCGGGTCTCGATCGCCCGCGCCCTGCTTCTCTCGCCGGAGCTCGTGCTCGCGGACGAGCCGACCGGCAACCTCGACACGAGGTCGGGCCGCGAGGTGCTGTGCATCCTGCGAGACCTCAACGAAGAGGAGGGTCACACGATCGTCATGGTGACCCACGACCCCGCGGCCGCGGCTGCCGCCGATCGCGTGATCTTCTTGCAGGACGGCAAGGTCGCCGGCGAGGTCGAGGGCGGCTCGACGCGGCGCGCCGCCGAGTACCTGGCGTCGCTGCAGACGGAAGCCGAGCCCCTCGCCGCCTAGGAGTATCGGGTGCTGCGTTCGTTCAACTCCCTGGCGCTGCGACAGCTGCGAACCCGGCCGCTGCGCTCGGTCCTGACCGCCTTCGGCGTGGTGCTCGGTGTTGGGATGGTCTTCGGGGTCCTGCTGCTGGTGGGGACGATCCGGGCCACCTTCGACGAAGTCATCGACAGCGCCTGGGGCGAGACCGACCTGATCGTGATGGGCGAGGGCAACGGCACGATGGCCACCGACACCCTCGATCGAGTCAAGGAGGTCGAGGGTGTTCGCGAGGCGGCGGGGATGGTCGGCGGCATGTTCACGCGGCTGGAAGCGGACGGCCGCCCGATCAAGGGCACCAGGGGCCAGATGCTGATCGCCGGATACGAGACGAAGGGCTACCAGCCCTACGACTTCCGTGTGGTCGAGGGACGCAAGATCGCCGCCGGCCGCGAGGTCATGGTCGAGCAGAACTGGGCGCACGATCGCGGCTACGACGTCGGGGACCGCGTGCGGGTGGCGGGCCCCACCGGCGAAACGAAGCTGCCGATCATCGGCATCTTCAAACTCACCAGCAGCCTCAATGTCGGCGGGCTCGGCTACGCCGCGATGCCGCTCGGCGCCGCGCGCCGTGTCTTCGATCAGCCCACGGGCTGGATGCAGATCTCGATCGCCGCCTCGGACCGCGGCGAGGTCGAGCCGCTCAAGCGACGCGTCGAGCGGGTCGTGGGCTCCGGGGCCAACGTGCAGACCCCCGGAGAGGTCTCAGACCAGATCGGCGAACAACTCGCCGGCCTGAACATGGTCCTCTACTTCTTCTCGGGCGTGGCGCTGTTCGTGGGCGGCTTCCTGATTCTGAACAGCTTCAACATGACCGTCCTGCAGCGCATGCGCGAGCTCGGCATGCTCCGCACGCTCGGCGCGTCACGGAGGATGGCGACCGCGTCGGTGCTGACGGAGGCGCTCGTCATCGGCGCTGTCGGCACGGTGTTGGGGCTGGCGCTCGGGCTCGCGCTGGCGGCCGGCCTGATCGCGCTGATGCGCGGCATGGACGTGCCCGTCGGGGCCCTCGACGTCAGCCCGAGCGCGGCCGCCACCGCGGCGGTCATCGGCATCGCGGTGACTCTGCTCGGAGCGTTCTGGCCCGCTCACCGCGCCGGCCGGGTCTCACCGATCCGAGCGGTCGTCGGCGGCTCGCAGGCCCGCGGCCGCGCCTCGAAGCGGCGCCTCGCCGTCGCCCTCGCCCTCTTCCTGCCGGGCCTCTGGTTCGGCGGCTCGTTCTGGTTCGGAGGCGGGAGCGAGACGGGCGGGCTCGCCGCCTACGGCGGGATCGCCTTGACGATGGCGATGTTCGCCGGGATGGCCATCGCCGCCCCGTTCGTCATCCTGCCCGTCGTCCGCTGGCTCGCGCTGCCGCTCAGGCGCATCCTGCCCACGGGCGGCCGGCTGGCGGCCGATTCGCTCCTGTCGAACCCGCTTCGCACCGCTGCGACGGCCGTCGCGCTGACGATCGGCCTGTCCGTCGTCGTCGTGAACAGCTCCATGTCGGCGAGCTTCGTCGGCACCATCGAGGACCAGGTCGACAAGGCCTTCGCGCGCGACTTCACCGTCCAGGCGCAGGGATTCACGATCGAGCAGGGCGGCGGCCCGGGCGTGCCGCGGTCGGTGAAGAGGGCGATCGAAGCCATGCCCGAAACCGGAACCGTGGCGCCGCTGCGCGCGATGACGCTCGAGCTCCCAGGCGTGAAGAGCGGCTCCGATCAGGGCATCGCCACCGGCGTCGATCCGGCCAGGCAGCCCAAGGTCGACGGCACGGAGTTCCAGGGCATCAGCCAGTCCACCGCCTACGCCGGCCTCGAGCGGGGCGGGGTCCTTCTCGGTCGGCCATACGCGGTGAGGGCCGGGCTCGAGCGCGGTGACACGCTCGTGCTCGTCGGCCCCGCCGGGCGGCAGCGGGCCGAGGTCGTCGGCATCATCGACGCGATCGGCGCGATGGCCGGGATGGAGATGCGCCTCTCGCTCGACACGATGAAGCGTGTCTACGGCGACTACCAGCCGGCCGAGCTGGCCGTCGAGGCCCGCCGCGCCGACACGCGGCCAGCCCTCGAGGCGAAGATCGCAGCGCTCCTCGATCGCAGGTACCCAAACCTTGAGATGCAGTCCGCCGCCGACGCGAAGAAGGAGGTCGGCGACGAGATCAACCGCACCTTCAACATGTTCAACGCGATCGTGATCATCGCGATCGTCGTCAGCCTCCTTGGCGTCATCAACACGCTCGCCATGTCGGTGATCGAGCGCACTCGCGAGATCGGCGTACTGCGCGCACTCGGCGCCTCGCGCTGGCAGGTCCGCTCCACGATGCTCGACGAGAGCCTGATGATCACGATCGCGGGCGCGGCGGTCGGCGTCGCCGCAGGCACCGTGATCAGCATCATGTGGCTTCGCGGTATCGCCGACGACCTCCCCGGCATGAGCTTCCACTTCCCCGGCACGATCGCTCTGGCCGTCGCGATAGCCGCCGTCGCTCTTGGGGTGATCGCCGCGATCCTCCCCGCACGGCGCGCCGCACGGCTCAAGGTGATCGAGGCGCTGACCTACGAGTAGTCAGGGGCCGGGTGCCTACGTGCGCGCGTACTCCTCAGCCGAGCGCGCCTCGAACTCGAAGCCGACGAAAGTCTCGTCGCCGACCACCCACGCGTCATGACCCGCCTCGATCACGTAAGCGTCGCCGGGGCCGACATCGGCCTCGGTCCCGTCCTCGTGCGTGACGTGGAGCCGGCCGGACTGAACGACGCCCACGTGCCGGACCTGGCAGCTGTCCGTGCCGACGACCGGCTTCACGCACTCCGACCACTTCCAGCCCGGCTCGAACGTCATCCGGGCAGCGGTGGTGCCCCCAACGCGGATCACGTCGACCCGTGTCTTGTCGGGTGTCCGCGTCTCGTCTGGTGAATCGAAATCCAGCGCCTCTACACCGGCCATCCCAGCCTCCTCAGAATTGCGGTTGCCCGGTGCGACGAACCTAGCCGCACCGCGCTCAACGATCAACATCGTCCGAATGCAACCTTCGGACGCCTTGGAGGACTGCCTACTCCGGTCGCCGCACGCGCCGTAGAGTTCGGGCATGGACGAGCGAACTCAACGGGTAAGCGACCTGCTGCACGAGGCCGGCGAGGTCCACCACGTCGTGTACCGCATCACCGACGGCGCAGACGACGATTGGGCCTCGTTCTACGCGGACTGGCTGATCGAGCACTCCGAGCTCCCCGAGACGCTAGGCCGAGCCCCGACCCGCAGCCACCTCGTGCACGAGATCGTGGAGTCCGAACGAGCTCTCGCCGAGACGCCGCCGGAAGCCCGCTGGGAGGACTTCTACGCCAAGCGGATCGTCGACCGCTTCGGCTGACCGTTCGGCGGGGCGCCCTAGCCTGCGGGCCAAAACCGGCGATATCGCACGTCGCGCGAAGCGAAGGCGGCCGCGCGCGCCTAAAAGGACACTCCGCTCGGGACTGGCACCGTGGTGGAAGGGAGCGCGGTCAAGCCGCTGTCCCGAGCCGCGTCAGGGCCGATCGGACCGCTGCTAGCCGGGGAAGGCTCGCGCTAGGCGTGAGCGAGTCAGGAGCGAGTGCATGAAGCATCGGGGAAAGACACCGCCGTTCCGCGGACCGCGCGGCGAGGTCGTGGCCGGCAGCATCGCCGAGATCGCGTATCGGCCGCTCGGCGGCCTCGATCAGTGGGTGATGATCCGTGGCCGGAGCGTCGCCAACCCGGCGTTGGTGCTCTTGCACGGCGGGCCGGGGCTGAGCGAGACGAGTCTCTTCCGTTACTTCAACGCGCCGCTTGAGGCCAGCTTCACACTCGTCTACTGGGATCAGCGCGGCGCCGGCAAGTCGTATCGCCGCGACATCCCGCGATCGTCGATGACCGTCGAGCGGTTCGTCGCCGATCTCGACGAGCTCATCGACGCCGTGTGCGAGCGCCTCGGCAAGACGAAGGTGGCGATCTTCGGGCACTCGTGGGGCTCAGTGCTCGGACCGCTCTACGCCGCGCGCTTCCCCGAGAAGGTCGAGGCGTACGTCGGCAGCGGGCAGATCGGCGACTGGGCGGCTGCCGAGTCGGCCACCTACGGGTTCGCGCTCGCCGAAGCCGAGCGCCTCGGCAAGCGCAGGATCGCGACGAAGCTGCGCGCGATCGGCCCGCCCCCGCACACGGCGACGAGCCTGTGGACGCAGCGCACCTGCCTGTCGCGCCTAGAGGGCCGTATGCGTCCGAGGGCGCTCTGGAGCCTGGCGCGAGCGGTGCTCGCCGGTAAGGAGTCCTCGGTCTTCGAGCTGCCGACCACGATGCGCGGCTTCCGATGGTCGCTCGATGCGATGTGGTCTGAGGTCTCGCGCCTGAATCTGATCGAGCTGGCGCCCGCGGTCCACATGCCGGTGTTCTTCTTTCTCGGGCGCAAAGACCACTGGGTGCCGGCGGAGATCAGCCTGGCCTTCATCGACGCTCTGACCGCACCCTCGAAGAAGCTCGTGTGGTTCGAGGAATCCGGCCATGAGCCGTTCATGGACGAGCCGGCCAAGTTCAACGCCGCGATGACGGAGCTGGTTCGGCCAGTTCTATCCCCCGCCCCGCCGACACACGCAGGGTGACAAGCAGGAGCCTGGCGCCCTCCGGCGGATGCCGCCACCCGCGGCCGCGGCTTCGGCCTCGGCAAAGCGGGCGTCGTCGGGCGGGATCGCTCACCCCGGCGCCTGGTCGCCTGGGGCACCGTCGGCGCCGTCGGCCGGTGCGTACAGGCCGCGCTCGTGCAGCCTTCGGACCTGTGGCTCGAGCACCTCACGGCGATAGTCGTCGTGCTTGTAGGGCGCGTGCTCGGCGTAAAGGTTCTTCGGGTAAATGGGCTGCTCGTAGATCAGGCGGTACTGCTCAGTCGTGAGGTCCTTGAGCCAGTTGCCCCATTTGGCGTTGGCGCGGAAGTGGCGTAGGGCCCGCACGTCGACCGTGCCCGCCACCCAGGATGACC
>Ga0081538_10000845_pt1 | contig 33108 bp, 37 predicted proteins | sample TabmetS5T2R1_FD_71022 | JGI IMG/M metagenome (GOLD analysis project Ga0081538, IMG submission 71022) | Tabebuia heterophylla rhizosphere microbial communities from the University of Puerto Rico - S5T2R1 | ecosystem: Host-associated > Plants > Roots > Rhizosphere ...
AAGTCCCTATTCTTGACCCAATTTTCTCTTCATCTTTTGTACTACTAGAAGCCAACAAATTTAGCTACCCTGAATCACGTCCATCCATTACTCCAAGCGAACAATATCTTAATCGCTCCACAGTACTCATGGGTACGACTTCATCTAATAATACCCAACATTCTCGTATTTCTTTCTTAGAAATTTCAGACATTCTTTTTACTGCCAACAATCTGTTGCCATTACAAGAGCCCATTAAGTTCAAGATCCATTGTCTTTGCCAGGGTTCCATTTTAACAACGTGATCCACAATCCACTTTAGATAAAAAGGGCAAAAAATATTGTCTACTTTATTAAAACGCAGCAGCATTCATTGCTCTACAACATCAATGCATATACAATATCACAAAATAGTAGATGAGAAAGAAAAAGAGACATAGAAAACTCTTCATAGAAAGAGATTTTACTTCATAGTTACCACAAGCTTCTCCTCCTTGTTTTGAAGTCCCTCACAATAGCCTGTTACTGCTCTTTGGTTTTCATTCAGTCATTTCAGTTTCTTAAAATGCCATACATAGTTTCACAATTGACGACTTGACTTACTCGTTATTGATAAGAAATATTACTTGAAAGATTATTTCAAGCTTCACAACCATCATTCCAGGCATAACAATAAAGATACTAAGTTGACCAGAGACAAACAATATGGACATATAGAGATTGTCTATAATGAATAAAATTTAGAACGATTTGTTATCTTCGATAATGCTAAGTTTAGAAGTCGATAAAAGTTGAATCAAAGAAGTGATAGAGCCTGCACACCACCAGAATAATATACGATCACATTGCTAAGGAGATGCACGGAATGCTCGGAAATAACAAGTACAACATAGATACTAACTCTGCCGCCCATCTATGTCACTCTACTGCCTTTGATAAAAGATACGGTCTTCTCTTTATCCGATAAGTTCCATTAATCTTTGGGATGGCGGAATCTTATAACAAGAAGGGCGCCTCCAATAGGAAATTACTGCTTGCCAAGATACAGAAAAACAGACGCGGTTTTCTATGGGTGACATTAGGCTTCTTCGTCATCAGCCTGGCTGCGCATTGGGTATTCGCATGGCTTACATATGTCCAAGAACAGCAAGCGCATAATCAACCTATTCAAGCTGGAGACTACTTTAACATGACATTTCGAGATATAATGGAAAATTGGCAGTCAGAATTTCTACAACTGATGTGGCAGGTGGCAGGGTTATCGCTTCTATTGTATGTGGGCTCACCTCAGTCAAAGGAATCAAGTGAAAGAATAGAAGAGAAAATTGATTTAATGATGAAGAAACTTCAGGAACGAAACTCGGAGCAAAAAGAGAAGGAGCAAATAGCAAGATAAGAAAAATAATAGAGCAATGTAACCTCTATGTTATGTTATAATTTAACCACCTTTCTTACAGCGGCAATAGCATTGTATAATGCTTAGCAACAGTCTCTAATCGAACAGGACCCAATTATGTTGAAGAACATTTAACAAACTGCATCCATCAACAAGACTTAATATCCTTGGCAATCCGCCTATTACTAAGGTGCGGTCATGGTCTAGTTTGGTTATGACATGGGCTTCCCAAGCCTATAACCCGGGTTCGAATCCCGGTGACCGCATCTTTTACGCCAGTTCACAGGTGCATAAAAACAACAAATAAGAACAGATACAAGAATAGATTTCAAAAAGGAAGAAGATGAAGAAAATATCAACAATGTTTCAATGCGGGAAAGTACTATCAAAGATCAGCAGTCACATTCATAATTAAGTTCAATACTTTTTTAGGTCGCATCCACTGTTTGCCAAACCAGGGTCTAGGCATTCTAATCAGACTTCAAGTTGGAACTAGACTAAACTTTTGCAGCAAAACCTTTTTCTAATGATCTCCCTTAAACAATTTATTTTCTCTTTAAAACTCTAAAACAGTAGGTTTATTCGTTATTTGTCTGTGAGACTACGACTGCAATCCAGTAACTCTCTACACGCATTAGCAGCGCCTCTGATTTCGGAATTTTTCAATCAGATATAGATCACCATATAGCATGCTGCAACAACATTAGCCAAACCGTAAGCACAAAAATCAACAACCCATCCAATCAAGTGAAAATCTAGTGCATACATGATATGATTTCTACAGTAAATGTTTTGGAAAAATATAAGTAAAATAGAAATTTCATCATTCTACCAAGCATCAACTTAGATGAAAAAAGATGATGAAAACAAAAGTCTATTTTAGTGTAAAGTTCTTTCCGCTTCTAAATGCTATTACCCTTGCGGATGATTTGTCCCGTATCCCACGTCTGTTAGCCTCAGCATATTGAGGTAATGAGGTTCCGTGTTCATCTACTATCTCAATACTAATGCTATCATTGAATTTCATTTTCAGCTTATGGGCGATCTGCATTGCCATAGCGATATTGCCATCGCCTATTTTCACAACTTTTTTCCTCGACTCTATGCCTCCAAGTATAGCCGCAACATAGTTAATCGCATCTAGAAGAGAAGATTCGATAACTGCACTTGAAATCTCATGATGCAGATAGATGGCAGATATCCCGATCCTGCTGCCTGGATCTATTCCTATGATCAGCTGATCATCTGTTACCCGTTCACCCATAATGCTCCGCAGGATCTTTGCCTTGGCAATTGCAGGATACTTTTCAAGTTCGGTGTCAATCATGACGATTCCTTTCTTGTTTACAATACCCGCTTCATCTTGAGTAGTGATAATGACTTTAGCATTTGATACTGCAGCTTCCTCTGGCGATAACGAGTCAAACTGTAGCTCCATTAGTCTTAGTGCGCATGTTATATTATAGTAGGGACGGCCACGAACAGTTGCCACTGTGATCTTGTGATATGAAAGCTCCTCCTCGGTCAGGGGCGTTTCATCAACAACGAGCTTAAACAAGAAACACTTTTAAAGTTTATGGATTAACTAACCGGCCTGCCGTCTGAGGTATATTTCTGAACCTTGGTTGGTTGAGGTTGAGGTGCAGCAGATGACGATGATTGTGATTTTTTTTCTGTATTTTGGCTAGGAGGCGGTAGAGTAGCAGTATTTCCTAGAACTGCCTGAACTATGCTATCAACTGTCGCATCAAATGATGCCTTAATGTTCTTCCTAATGTTAGCTAGGTTTGCTCTTCCAATTTCCCCTATTTCCTCAGACTCCGCCTCAGCCTCCGCTCTAGCTGAGTCCACAATTTGCTTGGCTTCCTGATTTGCAAGAGTGATTATCTGTTGCTTTAGCTTCTCAATTTCTTCATCCGAGTGGGCAATTATTCGCCTCTTCATTTCCTCGACGCGACCATACATCCCGTCAATGTCATTTTCAAGTTCGGACAAAGCGCTAACAATATTCTCAACTGCAGAATGTGAAGTCGGTGGTGGAATGTCAGTATGCGTCGTCTTTCCCTTCGCCAAAGTCTGAAATCAAAAGTAGTAAAGAGGGATATTAAAACTAAGTGCTAGGTGGCAAGGTTAAGGATAGCCTGTGCCATGTCTCCCTTGCTCTCAGTCAAGGCCTGTAATGCCTTTTCTCTAGAAACATTAGCCTGTTGCATGACAAGTATAACATCTTCTTCCTTAAACGTAGGGACCTCTCGTTGTTTTTCTTCAATGTCTGATGCAATAACTTGAAAGATAGTGCTGTCTTTGCCTTTCATTTCTATTACCTGCGGCTTGATGAGGTAAAGCTCTTTTGTCTCGGTCTTGATAATTACCTCTTCTACATTATCCATTGTCTTCATGTCAAGGCCCATCTTATCGAGCATGCGCCTCATTTCTCGATTGCCGCGCATCATATACTGTGCCTCGATTACTCTATTCTACCTTTTATTCCTTGTCTAACCTTTACAGCCACGCCTTTGTGATATTGCTTCATCAGTTTCGAAGGCAATATTGCAACACCCACAGCGATCACTCTCGTATCGTTGTCTCCATTATTACTATTTCCATTGATGATTGCGACATCTGACCCAACTTTGATATTTGAACCACACCACTCGACGTGTTTGCAAAAGAGCGACCGACCTTCACTTACAAATGGCACGGCCTCCTGCATAGGCTTGACGCAATTTTCCCAGAACTGCTTACTATTCTCAAGCAGATACTGGGCACCCATTATGGTAAGTGCAAGCCCTCCGTCGGTCCGCAATGTTATAGCCAGCCTGCCACTTATACTAAAGTTCTTTATTCTGCCTGTACGCCTTGAAAAGCTGAATTGAATATCATCAGGCAAAGCGTCTGAGACCCCTGGCCCGAATATCGCATCGACGTGCTTGCACACTTTTTCTCTTGTGTCGATCGGCAGAGGATTCAAGTGCGATCACATATTTTGAACATACACTACATAAATGCACCTGTTATTTATCTCATCTATATAGATATGGAATACAAATATATAGACAACTAGAACAATTGCATCTAAATGGAAAAAATGCAGAGCGAAGAGCATGAGAATGAGAAAGGTCTTTTACAAAGAGAGGAGACTAGAAAATTACAATATACAGGGGGCTCTTCTTACATTGTCTCTTTACCAAAAAAATGGATACAGGATTTAGGCTTGAAACAGGGAGACCATGTCATAATTTTAAGACAAGGCAATTCTACACTCCAAATAGCGCCTGCATCAAAGAGACCCATCAAAGAGCAAAGGGAGGCAACAATTGAAGTCGGTAGAGATCATAACCCGTATTTTATTGCGCGCAAGCTGATTGCTCTCTATTTTCTTGGCTTTAACGTGATCAACGTTGTTCCCAAAGAGGACAGGCTACTTGTGGAACAAAGAGAAGTCATCAAGAATAGCATCAGGCGCGTCCTCATGGGCACAGAGATCATTGCAGACTCGGCTACAGGCATTACATTACAAGTTCTTATCAATCTACTTGACTTGTCTGTCGATACAGCATTCAAACGAATGTTACTTATCGCCAAGTCAATGTATCGTGATACTCTCCTTGCTCTGAGAGAGAATAATGTCGAGCTTGCAGAGGAAATAATCAAGTCAGACGACGAGGTTGACAGGTTCAGCTTTTACATTGTGCGTCAATTGAAGATAGCAATCAAGAATGAATATTTGCTGAAAGAGATAGGGCTTGAAGAGCCCCGCAACTGCTTGGGATACCGACTGATAGCTAAGTCAGTTGAGCGAGTGGCAGACCATGCAGTAAGAATAGCAAAAGATGTCATAGAGATACGCCAGCCGCTCAACAAAGACATTGTAGAAAAAATATCCAATATGTGCTACTTTGCCCTTGAGGTACTCGACGAATCATGTTTGTCCATGTTCAAACGTGATTATGAAGCTGCGGATAGAGCAATTGAAAAGGCACGTAAGATAGACGAGATGGAAAAGGCAATACTGAGGGCTGTGTCTAAACCTAGAGATATCAATGAACTATATAGAATCAAGCTGATAACTGAGAATATTCGCAGGGTTGCAGAGTACGCAAGTGATATTGCCGAAATAGTGATCAACATGACAGTTCAGCAGACTCTGAGAAAAGGCTAAATCCGCGCTTCACATATTGGTTCAAATGTCATACTGCGAGCTTTGCGGGCACCAGACTTTTGAGAAAAAGATGGTGGTAGTAGATGGCACGGTGTTCAATGTTTGCCTTGCATGCTCAAAACGAGGAAAGCCCTATATAATGCCGCAGGTCTCGGTCAAGAAGAAAAAACCGCTTACAATAAAACCACAGAAAAGGATAGGGTTAGCGGATGAAACTATCCTTACGCCTAATTTTGCAAGTCTGATAAGAGAAGCTAGAATGAAAATGGGATTGACACACGAACAGCTCGGCATGAAGATGAATGAGAAGGCGCAGATTCTCAAAAAGTTCGAAACAGGCTCGCTCAAACCTGATGAGATATTTGCAAGAAAGTTGGAACGATACTTGGGGATCAAGCTATACATCAGTGCCAATAGCGATGAGGAATAAATGGCAAATTCAAGAAAAGCCGTTCTCATAACATATCCTGTAGAGCAGGCGATAAATGAAGCAGTATCGCTTGCAGATGCGGCGGGATATTCTATCCTCAAGACTGTGACTCAGCGTCAGATAACAAAATCAAGATTTGGAATTGGTCGTGGGAAGGCAGAAGAAGTAAGAGCGATTGTCAAAGAAATCAAGCCGGATGTCATCATATTTGACGAAACTATCAAGCCAACTCAGTTATACAATCTGGCAAGTTTGTGTAAAGTGGAGATAATTGACAGAGAGCGATTGATCTTGGAGATTTTTGAGCGACGAGCAAGTACTACTGAATCTCACATTCAGATCAAGCTTGCTCAGTTGCGCTATGATATCGCTAGGGCACGTGAAAAGGTTCGGCTTGCAAGGGCAGGAGAGCAACCTGGATTCTATGGTCTTGGTAAATACGAAGCTGACATCTATTTCCTTGATATAAGGAGACGAGCTGCTATGCTAAAGAAAAAACTCGAAAAAGAAGAAACAAGGCGTCAATTGCACAGGAACCAACGGGCAAAGATCGGCTTGCCTACAGTATCACTTGCCGGCTACACTTCTGCTGGCAAAACTACGTTGTTCAACAAGATGACAGGGGAGACCAAGGTTACAGGACAAGGTACCTTTACAACTCTTTCTACATTTACTCGGGCAATAGATCTGCAGGGAGGTAAAGTATTGCTAAATGATACTATCGGCTTTGTCAGCAAACTGCCACCGTATATGATAGATGCATTCAAATCGACTCTTGATGAGTTGACTTATGCAAACCTTGCACTTTTGGTGCTTGACATTAGCGAATCGATTGATGAAATAAGAAGAAAATTTAAGAGCTCTCGTGATGTAATAAATGAATTTGAGGTTCCAGATACAAAGATAATTTATGTTCTCAATAAGGTCGACAGGACCACTGTAGAAGACGCATTTGATAAGGCAGATCAACTTGGCATCTTGGACAGCAAACGCTTGCTCACAGTGTCTGCCAAGACAGGTTACAACATTGATCATTTGAAAAATCTGATAATATCAATACTATTTGAAACTAAAGAAGCCAGAGGTGAATGAGATATTATTAGCACTCAACAGAGGAGGACAAAGAATGAATATATCAGTACTTAGGATTGGCCACAGGCTTGTGCGTGACGACAGGGTAACGACGCATGTTGCACTTGTCGCACGAGCATTTGGTGCAGATACGATATACATGACAGGTATTCTAGACAGATCTATCAATGATACAATTGCAAAGGTATCCCAGAGGTGGGGTGGAAGGTTTAGGGTAGAGGTTGTACAGGATTGGAAAAGTCTCGTAAGAGCCTGGAAAAAGGAAGGTGGTAAAGTAGCTCACCTTACAATGTATGGGATCAATATTGATGACATGACCGAAAGGTTGCGCAAAGAAAGTAAGATACTGGTAATAGTTGGGGCAGAGAAAGTTCCCCAAGAAGTGTATAGCCTTGCAGATTATAATGTTGCGATTGGCAACCAACCTCACTCAGAAATTTCGGCATTGGCAATTTTTCTAGACAGGATATTCACAGGTAAGCAGTTTAAAAGTATGTTTCCTAACGCCAATTTGAAAATAGTACCCACTGAAAAAGGAAAAAGAGTGCAAGAGAACAGATAGCAAAAAATCCTTTTTTGTTGTACTGCATCAGATGTCAAGAGAGTTATATGACACTAACCTGGCAGGTTGTTTCCTTAGCAGGAGGATTAAAGGATCACCATCACTTTGACTGTGACATATAGACAGAAATATTGAACAACAATAATATCTTGACTTACATCATCACTACTGTTTCATTAAACTTACTATTGCTTTAGCGACGTCCAGCTTGCAAAAGAGCAACTTAATTGCATCATTCTTGCTCCTCTTACTCGGGTTCAGCTCTATAATGTTTAGGTTGTTGTTTATCAGAAATTCAAGATGAAGTGATTTTCTTATGATGCTTACATTTCTTATTCCAAAGCGCTTACCTACAAGACTGTCAAGGTTTGAAGGATCAAGCGAAGATAGACGGATAACTGCTCCTACAAATGAATCAAGTAAGGCAAAAAGTGGATCCGGTTTATCATTATCTTCTTCTTTTATTATGCCCCACTTTACTTTGCTCTTAGTCATTGAGGCTAGGTTATCAAAGCTTTTGACAAACTCGCTGAACACAGATTCCATAGTAACACTGATTATATGATCTTTTGATCTGACAAATTGTGTAGTTACCTTTTGGTCAGTAAATTCCATTCCATGGTACTTGGCATATAGCAAAGGCTGGCCATATTTTACAATATAGGCTTCGCAACCATCTATTTGCGATATAAGGTGCATGAAATAATTTTTAGATGTTAGATTCTTTATGGCTGTGTTCATTTTGGAAATTATCATAAGGTTTACAAGATTCCTTACAAAATCGTCTGCATAGTTAGGAAACTCCCGAAAATCATAAAGAATCTCTTCCACGATCAAGACAATAAACTTCGTATACCCTATACATTAGAATTTTTCTTACACTATATGCTAAAAATGTCGCATACCAGTAACTGTCGCTGTATAGTTGCAATTATTAAGCGTCTCGTCAAAAGTCGGATTATTGACTGAGCGGTTCATATTTGTACCTTCAGCCGACCAAGTATCTAAGAGTAACATTGGCAGATTCATGAACAAGTATGGCATAGCCAACTGGCAACAGCTAGTTGACAAAGCAAACAGCAATATCGAGTGGTATTGGGATGCGGTCAACGAAGACTTGGGCATTGAGTGGTTCAAAAAATATGATAAGACCTATGACTCAAGAGAAGGCATCCCTTGGACAAAATGGTTCTTAAATGGTAAATGCAATATTGTCGTCAATGCAATTGACAGACACGCAAAAAAGCAGCCGGATAAAGTTGCCTACATCTTTGCAGATGAACAAGGTTCAAGAAAAATCACCTATCATGAGCTTGACGAGCAGGTGAGCAGACTAGCAGACGCGCTAGTGACAGCAGGTGTCAAAAAGGGTGATGTCATTGCCATTTATCTTCCTATGATCCCAGAGGCGTTTTATGCGATCTTTGCATGCTCCAAGATCGGGGCTGTCCATACTACAATCTTTTCTGGATTCAGCACACATGCACTACACTCTCGGCTTGTCGATTCCAAAGCAAGATTGCTTATCACCACGGACACAGCCAGGCGGCGAGGTAAGGATATTGATCTTGCAAGCCAATGGCAAAAGGCAGTGCAAAGCACAAATGTCTCCAGAATAGTGACTATCAGCGGTAATTACGGAGACTTTGTCAAAAATGCTGGCAGGGCCAAGACGGAATGGATGGATTCAGAAGACCCACTGTTTATCTTATACACATCGGGTACTACAGGCCATCCAAAGGGTACGCTGCAGGTTCACGGCGGCTTTACCATTGTTGCAGCCCAGCAGGCGGCATATCTTATTGATATGAAGCCTGAAGATGTTTTATTCTGGTATGCAGACATAGGCTGGATAACAGGACAGGTATGGGTCGTATATGGAAGCCCGATAATAGGTGGGACCGCACTAGTGTATAACGATGCCTTTGACTATCCTACAACAGATGCATGGTGTAGGATGATTGAGGAGCACAAGGTTAGCATCTTTGGAGCTGCCCCTACTGCAATTAGGCTCTCTATGAAAAACAATATACAGACCAACAGATATGATTTTCAATCACTTAGAGTTTTGGCTGCAACAGGGGAGCCAATAAATTTCAAAGCTTGGAGTTGGTATCTGGAGAATGTAGGAAAAGGACGGTGTCCTTTGATCAACTTATCAGGGGGAACAGAGATCGGAGGCGCGATACTTAGTGCGCTGCCAGTTATGCCACTTAATCCCTGCACAGTAGGATGTCCTGTCCCCGGCTTTGATGCTGACGTTTTTGATGATGCAGGCAATAGAGTAACTCAAGGATATCTTGTAATCAAAAAGCCATGGCCCTCCATGACACGTGGGCTCTTTGACGGCCCCAACAGATTTCTTGATACCTACTGGTCAAAGTATAAAGATGTATGGTATCATGGTGATCTGGTGCTTATCAATTCTGATGGTCTATGGTACATGCAAGGCCGCGCCGATGATGTCATAAAGGTGGCAGGTCATAGGATTGGTACTGCAGAAGTTGAGGCAGCTGCTGCATCTCATCCAGCAGTAGCGGAAGCTATTGCAGTAGGCAGACCCGATGAATTGAAAGGGGAGGAAATAGTTATGTTCATAGTTGTAAAGGATGGCTATAAGGCAGATAGCATTCTGGTAGATGAGATTGTGGCTCAAGTCGAAGAATCAATAGGAAGATTTGCTCGTCCTCAAGAGGTGAAAATAGTTTCCGAGCTGCCAAAGACTAAGACAGGCAAGCTAGTGAGGAGGCTTGTTAAAGCGAAAATTACTGGAGGCAATATTGTCGACCAAGACTTGTCGACAGTTGAAAACCCTTGGTCACTTGAGAGCATTTAATAAGTTATTTCTACATGTTTTTGCTTATCAATATCAATGGATGGAACTCATCTCTGTAAGGAAATAACTAATCTACACGACAAAATTGTCAGTGCAGAGATAATCGAAAAGGGAGTCACCATAGCTTCGCACATAAAGTCAGGCACACTTCCAAAGCTAGAGAGACTATTCGCCCAAACAGAACTTTACTTGGGTACTCTTCAAGCAAATGCCGAGCATTTGGGCAGACCACATTATTTAATGGCACATAACGACAACACAGATCTCTTTTTCTTTTCAATAGTTGTCAACGGTAGAAAAATGATCTTAGTGATAAGGGTGTCTGTTCCTTATACCTATAACGAGATAGTTGATAAGATGAGAGAAAATGTGGGCAATCTAAGACCACGATATCAATAACATTCAATGTGAGAGTTAGAGATTAAATACTAGCAGAGTAGAGAGAGATCCTTTCTGCAGGTGGCCATTTAGTGCAATTAGTCTGACGCAGCAGCAATATCAGGAGATGTGGTAATACGTATTGCAATGAATTCATTTAAAAAGGCAACAAGAAGCTTTATTTTATTATACTATCGAGGAGCATGTATACACCGAATGCACAATGATGATGATAACACAAGGAGAAATAAATTTGAGCTTCCCGGTAGTAGATCTCATTATGCTCCCTCGCTTTTATTTACGATTACTCACATGCGACTTGAGATAGAGCCAGACTTTCAGAACCTTATGATTAGTTGCCAGCAAAGGTTATCGATTATGACTTTGCAGGACGCTGACACGATAGAGCTTGATGCCGTTGAACTCCAAGTAGAGAAGATCTCTGCAGCAGGCAGGTTTGATTTTCGTAATCTTGATGACAAGATTATAGTTAAACTAGGCAGAACTCTAAAGGAGGGAAGTAAAATCGAAATCTACATTTCATATACTGCCAAGCCGCGCAAGGGTTTCTACTTTGTCGGGCCTGATAAATATTATCCCGATAAGTATCAGGAGGCGTGGACACAAGGTGAAACTACTGAAGCGAGGTACTGGTTTCCGTGTATTGATCATCCCCGAGTCAAGTTTTCAAGCGAGATTTCAGTTATAGTTCCCATAGGATTTACTGCAATTTCAAATGGGAAATTGCTAAACGTAGAGAAGCAGAATGAAAAACAGAAATACCGCTGGTATGAAACAAACCCACACCCAGCCTATCTTACATCTGTAGTTGTCGGCAAATACACTGAGATCAAAGATGGCAAGAACTTGTACTACTATGTCCCGCCAGAAAAAAAGCAAGATGCAGCCAGATCATTTGAGCATACATCTGAAATTGTCAGGTTCTTTGAAGAATATCTTGGCACAAACTATCCTTATGAAAAATATTCACAAGTGACGGTTCAGGATTTCGTTTATGGCGGTATGGAGAATTCCAGTTGCACTACTCTAACGCTGGATACACTTCATGACGAAAAAGCTCACATTGACTTTACAAGCGATTATCTTATATCCCATGAGCTAGCACATCAGTGGTTTGGTGACCTTGTTACATGCAGCGATTGGCAGCATATCTGGCTCAATGAAGGATTTGCCACCTACTGTGAGGCACTCTATTGGGAAGCAAGCAGAGGCAAAGATGAATTCCAGTATTTTGTGCTACAGATTGCCGACGACTATCTTGAAGAAGCTAAAACCAGATATACAAGACCTATTGTGACAAAGGTATACAAGCACCCTGATGACCTCTTTGACAGACACACATATGAAAAGGGTGGGTGTGTGCTTCACATGATGCGCCACCTTGTCGGAGACAAGTACTTCAGAAGGTCGCTTAAGACGTATTTGCAGCGCTTTGCCAAAGGCAATGCAGAGACAGATGACCTGCGAAAGGTATTTGAGCTTGAAACAAGCAAGAGCCTGCAGCACTTCTTCGACCAATGGATTTTTAGAGAGGGCCATCCTGAGCTTATCATCGATTTTCATCATGATAACCACAATGCAGAAATCAAAGTTAAGCAGTTACAGCCAGGCGAGCCCTTTGAGTTCCCTCTTGAAATAGAAATGTCTTTTGCAAACAGCCATAAGAAAATTTATACATTCAACGTATGGGACAGAGAGAGTGTATTCCAAATCCCTGTTGACGATGAGGTGGAATATTTCTCTATTGATCCAGAGTTCAAGATTTTGAAAACAATATCTGTTAAAGCACCAAAGGAGATGCTTCTCAAGCAGCTCCAAGAAGGAGATAATGTGATCAAGCGGGTGGATGCTGCAAGATCACTCAAGGAAAAGTCGTCAGATGTAGTAATTGATGCGCTAGCGAATAGTATACTGCATGACAAATTTTGGGGAGTATCAGTTGAAGCAGCAAAGTCATTAGGATCTGCCAAGACAAGCTATGCTTATGAAGCTTTGAAAGACTGTCTTAAAGTCAAACATCCAAAGGTAAGACGTGCAGTTGTAAAGGCGATAGGAGAATTCAAGAAAGAAGAGTCACTAGAGCTGATCAGACCATTGCTGCAGGATGATGAGAGCTATTTTGTTAGATCTGAAGCAGCAATAGCGATAGGCAAGACTAAGAGCAAGGTGGCTATTGATATCTTGAAAGAGGCCGCGGAAACTACCACATTTCAGAATGTCGTGGCACAAGGGGCAATAGCTGGCCTTAAAGAGTTTACCAGCGACAAAGAGGTTGCAGAATTTATCACAGAAAAAAGCAAATACGGAAATTATCATAGAATAAGGGAGGCGGCTGTTTTTGCTCTGGGCAGATTCGCAGACAACCCAATAGTCTTTGATCACCTTAAGACTCTACTTACAGACAAGTGGTTTAGAGTCCGCATAAATACATGCAGAGCACTCGCGGATTCTGAACTGATAACGGCGATTTCTGACCTGACATGGGTCATGGAGAATGACCTAGATCACAGAGTAAGGAGAGTAGCTGAAGAATGTATAAACATAATAAGAGAGGCAACAAAGAAGCCAAAAGAGGTCACACAGATGAGAGAAGAGCTTGAAAGCCTCAAGTCAAAGAATCTGGAACTACTGCAAAGAATGGATAGGTTGGAGCGGGAGATCCGCTAACTTGTGTTAACAAATTTTGCGGCTATCCTATTGAATAAATCTCTGGCTGCTCCTTAATAAATCTGCGACCTTTCCGCGGAATATGAAGACTCTGTATAGGGCACGCTACAGTTTGTTATCAGCTGTATTTGCATAGCCTAAAGACCAAACTTGTTGATTAATACTTTAGTGTACAATCTCCAAATCCAGTTCACTTGATTGAGCTAGATGATATCAATTCTCTGTTGTCCGTGCACTTTGTGCATAAATCACAGTAGTTTATTTTTACACATTCAAGTGCAGGAAATGTTTGCCACATAGGGAGCGCGCTTTCGATCTATGACTTATATATAATATTGCTAAATTTTATTACGTCATGTTTGGAGTTTTTATATTAATAATTTCTTGACTCATCGATCATCACAAAACCTAAAAGATCAAGAGCGCATACATGGCAGTCATATTGTCAAGTTCTTCAATGTTACCTTTCTTTTCGGTCTAGATGAAGATGCAATGGTAGGAGAACTAAAAGCGACTATTTCAGATATATAATCATCAGATTGGATTTGTGCAAATATCAACTTCCAAGTGTCTCAATAATTCAACTACGAGTGGAAGAAATGAGCTATATCCCAAATTGCTTGTTGTAAAGGAGGAACTCCTCTCCTTCTTGTATTACGAATTTATTGATAAATGATGTTACTCGTTGGCTATTACAGCAAACTAGCTGTAGACTTTCAAATCGGGCATCTAAGTAAAGATTTGTCACGAAAGAAACAAAGTGATGAAGGGAGCTTGCAGATACAACATCAAGATAAACTATTTGCAATATGTTAGTCCTGTCCCAGTAACCGTGCTTGTTGATTATTGCAACCCCATCGATAGGCAGACCAGTCAAAATAACACGTTCTTCTTTGACAAAATTCAAGAGTGCGGTATGATCAAATGTATACCAGTGCCATGACTTGACATATCTCTTCCCAGAGAGGTGGTAGATCTTGGATTGTTGAAGATAGTGCCAGATGTCCTCTATATCGTCAGCATTTGCAATTCTTGCGTTTGACTCTTGATGCCTTGGTGTACCTGCTGCACTGTAGTATTTCCACTTTGATAATATCTTAAAACCATTCTTTTTCATCATGCTCTTCGATGCAAAATTGGTTGCATCTACTATTGCAGACGCCTCTCTGGCTCCTTTCCGTCTGCCATACTCTAGCATTTTTGCAAGGAGCATTGTTGCAATGTTAGATCGACGATGATCAGGATGTACCCTTATACCTTCAAGCCAGATGACTTTACCTTCAGGACAGATAGCAACATGGGACATTGCAATCTTTTCTCCACTAGATTCGACTACAAATATCTGGCCATTACTCTCTTCATACCAATAATCCCATACTCTATGAATGTAGTCACCCCAGCTGAAGGTATTTATGCAAAAGCTTAGGATCTCATCCTTGTCTGATCTCCTAGCTGGCCTGATAGTTATCATCAAGTTTCTTATATCAGCTGGTTCCATCTTGTGCATAAGAGTTACTATGAGACAATGACATTATTGCTGTACAGACCTCTCAAGAAAATCAAACGCATATCGCCGACATATTTTGCATATAAGCTAGAGGTATTGATAAAACGTTGTAAATTTAGTCCAAAATAGTTTGCTGCACTCAAGGACGCTGCTATTCGGATTCTGTTAAGAATAATCGAATAGGCTTAAGTCAAAATGCTGCTAGATAAATTAGATAACATGAGCAGTGCTTTTGCTTACTGCCTTTGCTGATGACTCGGGGTCTGCGGTAATTACTGAGAGCCAAGGTTTTAGCAGATCGGGGTTGAGCTTGAACAGCTCGGCATTTGCATCTTTTAGCAGCTGTGTGCCGTCTTCAGGGTAGTCAGCAAGCACCACGATCCTCTTTATGCCGACAGTTATAGCCATCTTGCTGCATTCTAAACAAGGAGCAAAAGTAGAGTACAACATGGCTCCCTTTGTGCTTCCCGCGTTGCCAAAGAGGGCACACTGCATTATAGCATTAGCCTCAGCGTGAGTGCATAAGCAGCGATCAAGGCCTTCGCCGGACTTGACCTCACCATTCATTCTGGCAAGACAGCGAAGGCATCCACCCTCATAGCAGTTTTTTACCCCCGGGGGTGTTCCATTATAGCCGGTAGCTATCTGCCGATTGTCCTTAACAATTACTGCTCCAATGTGACGAGTAATACAATTTGAACGGAGTTTCGCTATTTCTGCCTGCAACATAAAATACGTATCCCAGTCCGGCCTCTGCATTCGCTATCAATAGTAACAATTACTATAAAAAGTCTAATGTAGTTAAATCTCACGCTGCAAGGATAGGACTTCTGCTGCATTGGCGATATGTCTGTCCAATAATTTCCTTGCATTTTGTACAATCTTTGAGGTGTCAATATTCTCCGCATCATCAATCTACTCCTTCAATTCTTCTGCATTTGAAACAGCATAGCAGCTCTCGCCTTCATTAAATCCTATATTTTGGATCAACATTTTCTATCTACTGTCGGTTTAGAATTATTGCACAATTGTGATATGATGCGTCCAAAAAGGTGCATTGGGTTCCATCTCCATCATTTGGCAGAAAGGACAGATCAATCATGAACTTTGCTTTTTCAAAATTTAGAAGTGGCATCAAAAAATGACACGAGAGACAGAGATGTTGTCTCTGCTGTCATTGAATTGGGAGGTTGTTGTTCTTGTGCCACTACAGAAATGGGGAGCGACTATAATTCCTGTGAAGAGAATTGTGAATAGCAATGCGAATGGTTCTTGATTACTCATGACATGATAAAGAGTTGTTATCATTTATATCAAGTAGAATATGATATTACAACTTTTCTCCGGCGTTTAAAGTTAACTAAGGAATATGTCATAACAAATCATTTCTTGGGGACAACCAAAATAAGGTTCCTAATTGTGATTGTAAAGGAAAATAAGCACACGGGATCGCTGTATTATAACTCGGATATTTTAAGGCTTACTTTATTCAGCCAAGCGCAAACAGGAGGGTTTTCCAAACAGGGAGCGCTATAAGAAATTGCCAATTACTTTAAACTTGTATTGCTGTCTCTCATACATTTCACTATACAAACGAGCATAACTCTCTGCAGCGTCATGTGTAGCAAATGTTTGTCGCAGGCCATCAATGACTGTTTCTCTACCGAACACATCATATACAACTATACGATATGACTTTGGCAGTCTTTTGTACTGCCTCATCATGATGTAAACACTAACTAGCAAGAAGCATATTGCGAGCACAACAATTATGGCAAATTCAAATCCTTTGACAAAGTTTGATAAATTGGATATAAGATTCTGATCTAGCCATCTAAAAGCGATACTCAAGGCCTTATCTGTTGCAGATATAATGATGTTTAGTATCATCATTACACTCCCTCAATCAATAAAGCAGCATTATATCATATAATACAGTATTGTATGCTGCATTATGTGAAGTGTCAATATGCATGATCTCAATTGCAGTACCTAATATTTCTAAAATCTTAGTCATGACCTTTCTTTAAACATCAAAATAATTATTAAAACTTGCTACTAATAATATCATTAGCAGCTATAAACATCTGCATCTCTTTACATTATTACTTTACCATGTGTGAGAACCCCTTGTTGCAACTGATCTATGAAGTGTTATTTGCGTGATTTTTTTGTTTTGCTCTTCTTGCTACCTTTGCTTCCCAGTTTTGCATTTGCTACTGCATAAGGATTCTTTGCGCTGCCTTTACGCTTTATTTTGTTTACAGTCTTTTCAAACTTTTGTTTGCTAACGCCTTTTTTTACTCCTCTTGGCACATCTACCTATGCAAAATATGACATATTAAAAGAGCCGAAGATTATTCTTTACCCGTTATTAGCTGATAAGTAAGGAATAATTGTTATTTAATGTCATCATCTTTGAATGTTATCAGATAGAAAAATTGTTTCAAATTATGGTTAATTTCATATGAGATGGTTTAAGCCTACATCAACAAAAAGATCTTGAACAACATCAAGCTATGAAACTCAATAATTATTTGGAATAGCTTCTTCTTCTTTGCATCTATTTTAAAAGGCTAATTTATCAGATATCCTCAAGATCCTATAACAAATTATAGAAGGTACAGTGAGTGGCGTTTCAGATTAAATGAATACATTTATTGATGAATCAATATACACATGGTTAACGAAGTAACAAATTTTACAACCAGCATTGGAGAGATTAGTAGTTGCTAATCATCAGTCTTTTGCGTCTCAACAGCAACTCATCCCTTGCCAGACGGAATCCTATCAGCCCCATAAGTACTGTCACAGTTGTAATCCCTGCCACAGCATACCATTCCATTATGGTGCTCTAACCTCCATCCAAACCATCCATGTCTTGCCGATCCTCCGTGCAGAATCCATTGCAGTAAGACTAGGAGTGGACCCCCGCACATCCAAACCAATCGAACCATGCATTTTGTTCATCGAACTATATTTACGACGGCTAGAATGATTAACTCTGCTCAAAAGTATTTTGTAAATATCAGTTCTAGGTCATAATAATTAGAATCTACGAACAATATCATGAACACTTTTGAGTAGTCAAAAACAGATATGATAGAGCATAGATACGCCTGCTAGAGAGAGATAATAAGTCAATTTTTTTCAGTCTATTCTATATTACAATTCAAAATTCGGAAACGGCTCAGAGCTAGAAAGCAGTCATCACTACCGTTTCCATAATAACAGCATGTTTTTAATATAACAACAAGCAGATAAACGTTAAGAACCAGCTGACAGGTTTACCCTTATAAATTGATAAAGAATTCTGATGTTGCCAAGGTTATGCGCGATCTTGGATTTCTCACAGAGATTGCTGAAGAGGATCCCAACGTGCAATTTCGAGCTCGCGCCTATTACAGGGCCGCTGATACGATTGCAAGCCTCCCAGAAAATGTTACCGACATATACAGCAAATATGGATTGAAAGGTCTTCTAGAGATCCCCTCTGTGGGTAAGGCAATCGCCTTAAAAGTTGAAGAATATCTCAAGAGTCGCAAGGTACACCACCTTGAAGAATTAAAGGCAAAAGTGCCTGTCAACATAGATGAGATGTATGGCATAGAAGGCGTAGGCCCAAAGACGGTAAAGATGTTCTATGATAAGTTGCAGATAAAGAACCTATCTGATCTAGAAAAAGCCGCCACTGAAGGTAAACTGAAGACCTTACCAGGCTTTACAGAGAAAAAAGAACATGATATCCTCAAGCAGATTGAGTTTTTCAAAAAAGGCAGGGGCCGCTTCATAATAGGTGAGATCTATCCTCTTGTAAAGCAGATTGAGACTCGTCTTCAAAGTATTTCAGGCGTAATAAATGCGGTTGCAGCTGGTTCAATTCGCCGCATGAAAGAGACTATTGGAGATATTGACTATCTAGTGGCATGTAGCGACCCAGAGCAGATAATAGATTTTTTTGTCAAAATGCCAGAGGTACAAGAGATTCTTGGCAGGGGGCAAGCCAAGGCATTTGTTAAGCTTGCTAGCGGAATCGATGCGGACCTATTAGTGGTGCCTGAAGAAAGCTGGGGTTCGGCTCTTCAGTATTTCACAGGAAGCAAAGAGCATTCGGTTCAATTGCGCAAGATAGCGATATCAAAGGGCCTACGGCTGAATGAATGGGGAGTTTTCAAAGGAGGCAAGCGCCTTGCGGGAGCTACCGAAGAGGGAGTATACAAAACATTAGGTATTCAGTGGATGCCGCCAGAAATGCGAGAGAATACTGGGGAGATAGAACTTGGAAGGGAAGGCAAGGTACCTAAACTCGTCGACTATGGAAGTCTGAAAGGAGATCTGCAAGTCCATAGCGAAAACAGTGACGGGACCGCAACCATAGAAGAAATGGCCCGGGGTGCTAAGGCATTTGGTCTTGATTATATTGCAATCACGGATCACACAAAGAGCCTGACAATTGCTGGTGGCCTTGAAGAACAGGAACTTTTGGAGCAGGCAGACAGGATAGCTCAGCTCAATGATAGGCTAGGGAAAGAATTCCGTATCCTATCCTCAGCAGAGGTAAATATTCTGAAGGATGGCTCCCTTGACATTTCAAACACGGTTCTTGACAAACTTGACATCGTAGGTGCGGCAATACATTCGCATTTTAACCTGCCAATTGAAAGGCAGACGGAACGGCTAATAAAAGCCGCCAATAACCCAAATGTTGACATCTTGTTTCATCCTACAGGGAGGCTCATAAACAGGCGCGCCGGTTATCCTGTCGACATTGATAAAGTAATTGATGTTGCAAAGAGTACTAAGACCGTTCTTGAAATTGATGCACACTATGATAGGCTAGACCTGAAAGATGAATATGTAAGAAGGGCAATAAAAAAAGGAGTAAAGTTAGTCATCGACTCGGATGCACATCATCCTATTCATTATTCCTTTCTTACATTTGGCATAGCGCAGGCAAGACGCGGCTGGGCTATGCAATCAGATATCCTTAACACACTGCAGGCTGACGAATTGCTCAAGGCATTAAAGTAAATCATATATCATGCATGTAGAGATACTTTATCCCAGTGCGCACGACATTTGAACGCGATACCTTGAAAGCAAGGAGAATATATCTGGGTGTTTTTTACTTTTGTGCCTTTGTCATGGCATCGGTAACCTTCTATGCCATCTATGTAAGCCTTGGAGAGTATCTGCAGACAGGTAGGGTCATAATAGGAGAGGTATTGGTGGAAACTGAGTTCCCCTTCAAAGGTCTGGCCAAGCTCACCACCTATTTGATGATAGTGTCTGTGGTTGGATGGTATTGTGTGGTCAAATTGGGTGGCGAAAAGGTTAAAGGTATTCCTCAATGGCTCAAAGCTATCATTCGATTGATGGTACTTGTATTTGCAGTCGTGGCTCTCTATGAATTTGTCTACAACTTTATCGTATGGAACTCACTGATTACTGCAGATGCAATGAGAGGCGTAATGAGATTTGATGATCTTAGTGTACAATACCCAAACCCTGAAACTCCTTGGAACTTAGTATTTGCAACCAAGATGTCGCTTGCTGCATTCTTGATCTCAGCCCACTGCTTTTATACAATTTCCAAGCCTGATAAAAAGTCAGATTAGCCATTCTTTTGCTCTACCTCTTGATTTTTCTCAGTTATGCTTAGACAATACTTAACCTGATCGAAGGGTCAGCAGGGCTTGAAAAATCTGCTTCGTGTTGTGAATCATCTTAACAATAGTGTACTTAAACTATGCATCAGCAATCAGTTATCGGGCTTCGCCTTGGGCAAATCTCAAAAATTGAGTTCCAAAGAAAGCGTATTATCTATCGTTCTTGGGTCATAGGTCTTATCAATATCTCATTTACATTTACGTGATTTGGAGCCTGTACTGCAAATATGATGGCATTTGCAATATCTTCAGCCTGCAGCGCTTCCATCTGCCTTGTCTTTTCAACATACTTTTCCAATGCCCTGTCGGTTATGGTGTTTATAAGTTCTGTAGTCACAACTCCTGGTTCAATGCAGGTAACTCGTATGTTAGACCTCTGGCTGAACTCCTGTCTAAGACCTTCACTGAAGGCAGTAACGGCATGTTTTGTAGCACAGTATACGCTCCCTGCAGGATAAACAATCCTACCAGCTATAGAAGAAATGTTGACGATGTGCCCCGAATTTTTGTTCATCATAGTTGTAATGACTGAAGCAGTGCAGTAAACTACCCCTTTGATGTTAACGTCTATCATTTTGTCCCACTCCTCGACCTTGAGATTTTTGAAAAAGCTTAGTGGCTGGAGACCAGCATTGTTAACAAGGATATCAATGGTGCCCCACTTTTTTAGGACAGCATCAGAGAATGCATCACATTCTGACTTTATTGTGACATCAAGTTTTTGAATAAAAACCTCTCCTCCATTTTTGGAGATCTCGTTTTGCAACAACTCCAATCTATCCAGACGTCTTGCCCCTGCTGCCACTTTTGCACCAGCTTTAGATAATGTCAAGGCAGCAGCATAGCCTATGCCGCTGCTCGCTCCTGTAACTATTGCAACTTTATCTTTTATCATCTACTATTATCATTCAGTTAGTTTTTTATATGTTGCAATAGGCTTTTGCCAATAGGCGTTAAGTTTAAGTATTTTGCTTCTTTTTTTAGAAACTGTGAATTAATGAGCCTCGATGACAGTGATGAGCTGGCCTACCTCTGGGCCAAGGTAAAATTTATCCAAAAGTATATGAACAAGCATAATTGCAGCTATGAAGTAGCTGAGCACGAGTTTCATATTTGGATTGAGGGATTAATGGATAGCAGGATTGAACGTGCTAATAAGATGCTAAACTCACATTAAACATTCTGTGGCGGCTGCTCAATCTTTTGCTTCCTTGCCATGAACAGTAAAAGTGCACCAAACATTCCAAGTACTATTGCTAGTCCCTGTGCGCCACCATTTGGAACTGCAAAAACATATGTGATGGCAAAAACTATGCAAGTTAATGCCTGCAGGAGGTATGATTTTGCAGCGTGCATCTTGGTCTTTTTTGCGATATACCCTACTGCAAAGAAAGCGGCTGCAGGATATATAGTAAGAAGAATGAACTGATCAATATCAATGCCAAGGTGAACCATTGACAACCAATTTGTGTCAATGTTAAATAAGAATTTTTAGTCTTGATTGATAACGGGTTGATTATTATCATGGTTCATCGGACACACATTATAGCAGGATTGTTTACTTGAATCCTGACTCCATCATCAATCAGGATTTCTTTTCACTTGTATCTTTCAGTGAACAGATTGATGCTTTCTTTAGGGTCTACAATTTTTTATTGTCACTGATGCTAGCCTATGCCCTTCTTTGCGCTGCTTTTCCATTGCAGATTTCTTGATAAGATATAGAAGACTACTCTGCTTTTTACAGCTCCGTTACTCGAACGGGTTCCCATAATTTCAAAGGATATTTTGAATTATTATTATCAATGCTGTTCTGAGGTTGCATAGATGATTTTTTGTTATTTAAGTTATTACAGATAACATTCTTTTATGCCATAACCCGCATCACTAATAATAAGATAAGCGATTAATAACTAATCATTTTGCCAGATTAATCAACACTTGCTTCGATTGCTCCACCGCTATCGATTATCGAACGAGCATTTTCAAATGGAAGGGATGCCACATCTTCCTGTGCATATGGTCCATACTTGTTCATATCTATCCCAACAAATGCTTCTATCGGCTTGAGGAATCTTACCACTATTTGTTTTGAGCGCATCTTTGAGGATATTGACTCTAGCACCTTTGGCCTACCTTTGACCAAGGCAGCCACAACTTCATCTACTCTTTTGTTTGATTCTCGTTTGCCATCAAGAATATATTTTTCCTCATCAGTTAGTTTTGAATAGTCTAAAATCTCCTCGCTTGAGCTGATCTTGACCTGTCTTGTCTCGATCATAAGAATTGATGAAATCTCAAGCATCTCGACCATTCTATCCCTTACCTTTGCTTCGACACCTTCATATGGCTGCTCTTTGAGGCCTCCTAGTGCCTCTGCTATTTTCTGGAAGGTGTCTGGTTCTATTGACTGAAGTGTTGGAGTTTCAATTTCTTTTTCCAACATTTTAAAGACATCTTTGAGGGCAAGGCTAGCGCTATTCCCGGTGTCCATTTCATTGTTATTTTGTTGTCCAGCTGCTGTTGACATTTGGCTCACTAATCCTTAAATTATAGGATTTTAGTGCCTACTGTTGGGATACCTTAATTGCCTTATAAATTGGTTGACGGCAGGATTGAACCATTAACTTTTAGTGCTGAAGAAGTAATGCGGCGGCTCAAAGAAGACAATATCAAGTTCCTCGATTTGCAGTTCACAGGGCTTTTTGGCAGATTTCACCACACTACAATTGACTCCAAGATGTTCCGGACTCAGGATTTCACTGATGGCCTTCCAAAGCTTGATGGATCTTCAATACGAGGCTTTACAGAAATACACGAATCTGATCTTATCATAAGGCCAGATTCGGATACATATGCTACCCTACCTTGGATTGGGACGCCTACTGCAAGGTTGATATGTGATATTTTGAGTGGAGGGAGCAAGCGTGAGATATTTCCACGAGATCCCCGAGGCATCGCAAAAAAAGCAGAAAGGTACATTGTAGATCAAGGCTTTGACACTTCTTACTGGGGGCCTGAAGTTGAATTCTTTGTTTTCGACAAACTCGAGGTTAACACCATGACTCCCTATCAAGGCCAGAGCTACCACATCACATCAAGGGAAGCACCGTGGTCCACCGACAGTGTGGGGTATGCGCTTAGGCTCAAGGAGGGATACCTTCCAAGTGCGCCAGGCGACACCCTCATGGAATATCGAAACGAATGTGTCGATGTACTTACAAATAATTTTGGAATAGTATGCGATGCTCATCACCACGAAGTAGCAACTGCAGGCCAGTGTGAGATAGATATCAGATTTGATACCTTGGTTAATGCTGCTGATGCTGTTCAAAGTTACAAGTATATTGTCAAGAATATTGCAAAGAAACATAACATGATTGCTACTATGATGCCAAAGCCGATAGCTCTCGACAACGGCTCGGGCATGCATGTTAATATAAGCCTTTGGAACAAAGGCAAAAATCTATTCTATGACTCTGCTGACGAATACGCAGAAATGTCGCAGATCGCACGTTATTTTTGTGGAGGCATAATAGAGCATGCCCGAGCGCTTGCGGCAATCGTAGCACCTACTACCAACTCTTACAGGAGGCTAGTACCAGGTTACGAGGCTCCAGTGTATGTAGCGTGGAGCACAGGTAATCGATCTGCAATAATCAGGATACCTGCTCATTATAAGGGAACCAGGTTTGCTCACCTAAAGCGAGTCGAATTTAGAGCTCCAGATCCTTCATGTAACCCCTATCTTGCGTTTTCCGCCATCCTCGCAGGCGGCCTCGATGGCATTAAGAAAAAGAAGGATATAGGGGAACCCGTGAATGAAGATATCTTTAGGATGACCGCAGAGAGGAGGCGCCAGTTTGGTATAACACAGCTGCCACCAAGCTTGAGAGAAGCATATGAGGAGCTTAGAAGTGATAATATATTCTTAAAGCCAATATTTGACAGCGAGATCATAGATAGAATAATAGAGCATGAAGAGAAGGAGCACGTAGAGCTGGCGGTGAGACCTCATCCGCATGAGTTTTCAATGTATGCAGATATCTGACCCACTTTTATGCAGAATTGATCATGTGAATCTAAAATAGAAAATTTGGTCTTTCCTTTACTTATAGAAGAATAAAAACTGCAAAAATTATCTAGACCCAGAGGTATGGGCATTAATCAGTGTTATGTTGTAATTATTTGTCAAGTGACAATTCCGCCTGTATGAAACTCGTGCAAGTACAGGAACAAAAAGGCAATCCGTTGATGCTTAATTCCAACCATAATCAGAAGATTTCTATGGGTTAAATTTCCAGAACAAAAGAGGCAGTTCTCCTTGTACAAGGTCAAGGCATCTGGCATGTAGACAGGAAGTGAAAAAAAAGCAGTATATAAAAGAGATATGACACCACCCAATCTACGACCCATGCGGGAATTATCGCTGGGTGATTTTCAACCTAGCGGTAGCTTCGTGCGCCCCATAAAGAATACAGATTAAAACATGCGACATGCAAAAATAAGTGTAGTTCAGTGACAGTTTGGAATTGTATCGTTCTATACCTATCCTAGACTTCTCAAACAGACATTCTAAGACGGAGAAAGTGGATCTTACTCAAATATATAAGGAATCATAGAAAGCTTATAGGACATAAACTCCTAACACATTTGTATTTGTGAATAAAAAATACCAATAAATGTATTATATATAATTCTATAAGATTCCTTACCTTACAAATAAACAACCATGTTTTCGAAATCATGATATAAGCGCATTCGGTAGTTGAGATAAAATGTTGGACGATGATTCTTCTTTGTCATCCTCGGCTGCGATCCCTTTTCCAACGCTTACAATTCTGTATTTACCATCGGAGGCCAAAACAGTAGTTGAAGAAGTTGGTCAGAAATACCCCAACAGTACGGTAGAGGAATGTATTGGTTTTTTCCATGGAGTGCAGAGACACTACAAGAAGATCACTATCTGGAGTCAAGGTATAGACAGTTTGTGGCTCAATGCGGTGGTAGCAAGGGCAAAAGAGCTTGCAGGAGTGGAGTTTGTGACACTTGTTTCAGGGGGAATAATGTATCTGCTATAGGGCTCGAAGAGAGATATGAAAAGGAAGCAAAATGCATAATTGCGTCGTAGGATTATGTTGTTAATGTATTGCAATAACTCTGTTCTTATAAGATAAAAATTCACATCCAGTAAAGGTAACTCCGTAAGATAGAGATACAAAAACTGTATGGTGTCTTTTTTTCTAGGCTTTTGATCCGGTCTTGAGATGATAATACTAACAGATGTGGTGCCCCGCGACTTAAACTCAAATAATGCTTGTGCTTATGTGAAGAGTGTGAAAGAAGGAGAGGAAAAGGCAAAGAGCTGCCCTATTTGTGGATGTACTGAGCACAGGCTCATTGGGTGTGGCAACCACTGGAGAAAACACAAAGAAGGACCAGATGGTAGATGCATTCCTCGCTAATCATTTTAGCTCATAAAGCGCGACTGAGAGTTTGAATGCTAACTTGTCGTCAGTCGCAATTGCAATTGGAACCACATATTTTTGAGTCTCTTCTTTGTATCTTGTCACCTTATCCTTGAAAGTCTGGCCCTTCATGCTTCGGATATAATCCAACCTCTCTGCCAGTTTGATGTACCGACTATCCTTGGGTGCTTTTGTCATCTTAGCAAAATATTCTTCTGAAGCCTTTTCCTTAGCCCAAGAGTCAATAGTGCTTAGCATATAGTATACTCGCTCTCCAAACTCTTTCAGATCATTGTCAGGTATCTGTGCATCATGTAATAGTGCTGCGCATACCAGATCAATATCATGTATTTTGAGCTCTTCGGCCAAGATGAGCGCAACTCTCAGAGAATGACCAAGATAGTGTTCATATTTATTGATTGAATGCTGTCCCCTGTAAGCCTTGGTTGCAATCCCAAATGCTCTTGTTATCTTGACAACATCGTCCGGGTTATCATCAAACGACCTGAGCAGTCTAGTGAACCCAGCCTTAAGATCGGAATTCATAAATGTTAGGCCTAGGCTTTAACTCTAATGTAACTTTGCCTGTCCCTTATTGTTCAAATCCAATTATCGGTATTCCTCCGAAAAGATCCGAAGTCCCAATCGTGTTTCCAAACCCTACTACCAGTATGCCGTTTTGGATCATTATCGTGACAGGAGCATCTTGCAATACAGTTTGACCATTTGAGACAACATCTATCGTACCTGCTAACACTAAATTATCATTTATTCGATTAACGGAATGTACCCCAAGTCCGCTCATTTCATATTGAATAGAGTCACTACCGTTTGAGGGTCTATAGACAAAATTGGTGACAAATCCCGACGTACCATTTAGAGACCAGTCACCAAAGAGGACTGCTTCCACTTCACCACTTGTGAGGTTGAGACGAGAGCTTGCAATCTTGCCAGAGGATTGCATATCTATTTGAAGATTATCACTGCTTGTACTGGTCACTATCCTGTTTGAAGAGGAAACACCTTCGCCATTACTACTACTTTCGCTTGTTATAACCGAGTCACTTGTAGAGCTTGACTGTGACGAGCTTGAGGATTGCTGCTGTGAGACTATAGAGGTTGCTGCCACGCTATTATTGATCCCATAACCAACAATAAGAGAGGTAGAAGCAGTAACAACCAACGCAGCTAAAACATAAACAGTCAGATTCATGTGGGGGATAAACGAATAAACTTTATAAAGGTTATATATGACACATCATTTTTATCTATTATATTCAATCTATAGATAATTTAGCTGAATGGCAAACCTATGGAATTAGGCGATCCTCTGCTTACTACTACTCCACCAGATACATGGCATTCAGAATATACACATCAGGATTCTGCATAGTTGTATCAAAAACACTACATGCTGGGAGGTAGAACCTATCTTTTGTTAATTTTTAAAAGATGATGTCCTGACTCTCTTCTCAACGAATAGAAAAATATCAATAGAAGGTAGTTAAACAGAGCTCCTGTATTTTTGAGGGTTAAACACAAAAGCCCAACCTTAGAGATAGAGGCATTATGAATTTCATCATAAAGAGTTTGTATTGTTGTTGCTATCAACCGATGTAAATTCGCTTTTGCCAGTTCCTATTGATTCTGTTGATTCTAATATCTCCTGTTCCTCTTGAGCAGGCGTAGGGGATGTCACTTCTTCAGATGCAATCTCGGTAAATGCAGCAGGACCAGGCACTCTTTCAGCACGTCTGGTCTTTGTCCGAGGCGAAGGTTTTCTTCGGGCTGCCTTTTTCTTGCCATTCTTACGGACCTTGGATATAGATTTTTTCTTTATGCTGCTTTTTCTTCTCGTTTTTGAGAGATTTGCTTGCTTCCCTTTCTTTTGTTTACTTTTGGCTTTTGCCATAACGTTTAGCAATATTTGCCGCTTATTTTTAAATTTGATCTTTTTTAGCCAAGCAGAAAGAGTTTGTAAAAAATTTTTCAAAATATCGATAGGACATAAAATGACATGACTAAATGACAGATACTGCAGTATAAATGGTCAAGATGTTTCTTTCCAACGGAATAGGAATAATAAACATGGACTATTTACGCTTATAGCACGAAAATAAATGGCAAATGTCTTTGCTCCTGGTTATTATCAACTAGGTTCACATATATACAACAATAAGTATACAAATTATTTTATTAATTCTAAACTGTGTGATGCTGCACTTCAAAAATCTGTGCTAAGCGTTATTATTAATTTGCAATAAGATATAATAATTCAATTAACTCACACTTGGTCATTATTGACAGACAGCAAAGGTTACTATGCAGTTCTTGGAGTTCCGGAGAAGGCCAGCTACAAACAAATCAAGTATGCATATAGGCGGCTTGCCAGAAAATACCATCCGGATAGGAATAACTCAGTTTATGCTGAAGAAATGATAAAAAAAATAAACACTGCGTTTGAGGTTCTGTCAGATGAAACAAAGAGGGCGCAATACAACAATACCAGGGTATTTGACAATTCGTTTGGGATGACAGAGTCAAAACAAGAGCAAGTACACACAAATCCTAAGTCCCAGAAAATGGCAAACGAAAGTGAGATTACAGATATTTTCAATAGGCAATATTTGCCTGATACACCAAGAGGCAGATTCCACATAATTGTCGAGCCTTCCCTATGTATGGCATTTGGGAGTTGCGAGGTTCTTGCGCCAAAAGTTTTTGTGGTAGAAAAGAACAAAATGGTCAATCCGAAGGCGAAGGTCGAGTGCGAAACCTGTGCAGACTATGAAAGAATATACGCTGCTGCAGCAACCTGCCCAACTAAGGCAATAAGGATCGTAGACCGCTATACGGGCGATCAGCTCTATCCATAATAAATTTAAATTGCTCTGAGATTGTGCTGTAACCTATGAAACTTTTCTGTATTGGATGCGGCCCAGGAGACCCAGACCTTCTCACAGTGCGGGCAGCAGACCTTATAAAAAGCGCAGATATGGTATTTGCACCTACTGCAAGGGAAGGCAAATCTAGTATTGCGCTTTCTGTGGTTGAAAAATATGTTAGCAAGTTTACTAAGACAGTCAGCCTTGTTTTCCCCATGGTCAAGGACAAAGAATCGCTCAGGGACTACTGGAAGAGAAACGCTGACGAAATAGCAAGTGCAGTTAGAACTGGTAAAAAAGTCGTATATCTCACAGTAGGAGATCCTGCGCTTTATAGCACTTGGATATATATACAGCGCGAGTTAAAAAGGGCATATAAGGACATAGCAATTGAAATAGTTCCAGGTGTGACGTCCATGTTTGCAATTGCTGCAAAAGCAGGGATTAGCTTGGCAGAAGGTGACGAAACCGTAGCTATTGTACCAGCGTGCTATGATCTGGAAAAAGTCAAGCGCACTGCCAGCGCCTGTGATACTGTCATTTTTCTAAAGGATGGACGTTATTTTGATAGCGTGATCGATATGCTGGGTGAAGCAGGCTTTCCTGACAGCGCGACTGTTGCAATAGCTCAGAATGTTTCAGATGAAGGAGAGGTGTTGGAGATGAAAAAGATTTCAGAACTCCGCGGCAAAAAAGGTCCAACTGAAAAGTACTTTTCTATCATGGTGGCAAAAAAGAATGCAAGAGACTAGAACTGTGTATTTTGTGGGCTCAGGCCCCGGGGATCCTGAGCTTATAACGATCAGGGCAAAAAAGCTGGTGGAAGAAGCGGACACTATTATTTATTCAGGCTCACTTCTTAACCCAAGGATTTTGCAATATGCCAAGAAAGGTGCGCAGCTTTACGATGCTGCAATTATAGACAGAGAAAAAATCTATCAGATCCTGCATGATTCTGCTAATGAAGGCAAGATTGCTATAAGGTTCCACGACGGTGATCCAGCCCTTTTCAGCGCAATCAGAGAGCAGATAGACAAGCTAGAGTCAGAGGGCATAATGTGCAAGGTGGTGCCAGGCGTAACTGCTTTATTTGGAGCAGCTGCAGACACGAACTTAGAGCTAACGCTGCCTGGAGTAACACAGACTTTGATAATAACAAGAGCGGAACTCCGCACGCCGGTTCCACAACGCGAATCAATAGCGGAGCTTGCTAAACATGGCGCAACAATGGCATTCTATTTGAGTGTGCACCTAATAGAGGAGGTAGTAAATGAGATACTAAAGGGTGGAGTATATACAGGGAAGACTCCCGCCATGGTAGTCTATCGAGCGACATGGGAAGATGAAAAAATAATCAAAGGGACCCTTGGGGACATTGCTAAGAAAACGAAGGAAGCCAAGATAATCAAAACTGCACTAATAATTGTGGGTGAAGCCATTGCCCCATCAAAATATGAATATTCAAAAGTGTATGACGCAAAGTTCACGCATGGATATAGAAAAGGGGTAGTAAAAGAAAAGGAATAAGAGTGAAGAAGGTTTAGGGTCTTCTCGCCCACAAGGTTATCACACTTGTGCTAATGGCTGCACCTGCCACTCCGCTTATCAGAGCGAAGACAATGCTTGCATCTACATGTAGGATGGTGGATAATGCATGTGCAACTGTTGGCGATGCTAAGAACGCTAAGAACCCAATAGCAAACCCAATTGCTCCAAAGATTGCAAGTATTCCTGTTCTTGATACCATTTTACATCACTGTTGACTTTCAGTGTCGGAGATTCTGAAGCTACTGGCAGGAATGGATGGGAACTTGTCGTTCATCTTCTGCTCTGCGACTGCAGAAGCTTCCATCATTATCTGATCGATGTCGCTGCCAGAACTTGTATTAATCTCGATTCCAGGACTGCTACCTTGCAAAGACTCAACCATGATACCGTTGAGTAAAGTCTGCATGGTGTTGATCTCACTGTCTGCACCGGGCACAAATCTTCCAAGACCGGGCTTTAGGCTCTTTATGGAGGTTATTGCTGGCCCCAGTGCGAGCATTATATCGCCCATATCGTGTATAGTAGAAAGTCTCATAGAGACCTGCTCAAATGCCATCTTGGCTTGACCCAATGTACGCGAGACCTTGCGCACCTCCGCAAGCTCATTTGAGAGAACTTTGGTGGTATCGGTGTCGTGCCTCTGCACAGCATCGACTACTCGTCTAAACAAAGAGGCATCTCTCTCATTTAGTTTGGTAACTATGGCATCTAGCTTCGATATCTGTAACTGAAGCTTATTGGATGCTGTCTCTAATCGAGGTTTGAGTGGACCCTGAGTTGCAAGTGCTTCTTTCAACTTGTCTCCTGTGCTCACCCTATTTTGATTACTCCAATTCTTATCGAAAGCATTCATAGAGGTTCGAGCGTGTATTTGCTATTAATTGCGGGTGTGTAATTCGATAAACCATAAGCTAAACTAATTGTCTTCTAGTTTTAAAGACAGTTAGCTTGTGTAATGGACAATGAGAATGACAGATATCATAATGGTACCCTAAAAAGTTCCTTCTGGGCGATAGACGCCCATGCGCCCATGCCTTGCCCACCGCTATCACTGTCTGTTCCAGTTATCTGACTCACCACAATCTCCTTTGGAGCCATGGGAGGCCACAGCATCGCCACATAATCACCAGCATCACCAGCCTTATCAAGGGATGCAGGTTGCATATTTTCTCGCAGGAATTTGGCCGTAACAAGTTTGTCCATTACAGATTCTATGAGATGACGTTGCCCATGTACTATGAGGTGAATCTTCTTTTTGTTATCAATTTCAGACATCATATTTTAATATGCAAGATGCAATAAAACTATAAGCATGTTAAATAGTTTTTTCTCACATGATAATTATTGACTCTTATATGGCCATGATTTTACCCGATGATATCGCAGAGCGCATCTCGGGGTTTATTGCAGGCAAACGAAACTTTCCCTTTGTAGACTCTGACGAGCTGATGTGCATTATGTACCTATTCGGCAGAAATAACATGATAAAAGAACAAGAGATTGATGAAGTCAGCAGCCTGGCACAGCACACTGCTTCCCAGCTAGATCAAGAGATCGATATTTGTATGAACAGCTCAGCAAGCAAACTTGAAACAGAATACATTAGAAGTAAGTACATAAATAGAGAACTGCAATTGGCTGTTGAAAGAAAACAACAGGACATCAAGAAGCGAATAGTGGGTGACCCCACGATAATATCTGACTGCTTTGTGCATCATGTTGCTTACTACAAGCAAGACTATTTTTTGGAGCTGTATGGTCCGCTTAAGGATTCTGAGCTTACATCAGACATCCGTTCGATGCTGGCTAACAGGATGATTATGGTGTGCTACAACAGAAAAGGAGCACAAGAGACCAGACTGGCTCATCCCCTTATTCCAGTATATGTGTGGTTCAAGGATCAGGCGGGCGCAAAGCCATGATAATACGGAATTTGAGAAAGCTCTTCCTGAGGCATCTGAACAATTGATATCAAGTGCCCGTCAGGATCTTGGATTATTGCGTGTTTACCAAAAGGCTCTTGCTTGGGCTTTTTGTAGAATTTGACCCTTTTCTTTTTCAGGCTATTAATACCGTCGTCAAAGTCGCTTATGCTAAATCCCACCAACATGCCATTGTTCTTTTTGACTCTCTTTCTTTTCGCAGGGTGGAGAGCTAGGACAGTGCCGCGTGTTGAAAACTCTGTCCAGTCCTTTGACTCTTGCTTTAGATCCATACCAAGGGTGTCGCGATAGAACCTAATTGATCTTTTCATATCAGATACAAGCAAAATGACCGCTCCTATACGGCTAAACATTGCGATAGTGTATACATACATCCATAGATATAATAGCTTATCTGACTGGTATCCAACAGGCTAATTTCAAGCAGAGTCAATCATTCAATCAGTCAGCCATTCTCTTGTCGATAGTGCCTTTTGATAAGTGGGGATGGTGGTCGTTATTAATTCTTCGCCCATGACTGCCGCCATCAGCTTTGAATTTGAAATCCTGTGATTCTTGTCTTTAT
>Ga0081538_10000846_pt1 | contig 33031 bp, 32 predicted proteins | sample TabmetS5T2R1_FD_71022 | JGI IMG/M metagenome (GOLD analysis project Ga0081538, IMG submission 71022) | Tabebuia heterophylla rhizosphere microbial communities from the University of Puerto Rico - S5T2R1 | ecosystem: Host-associated > Plants > Roots > Rhizosphere ...
CAGAATCACGCACGGCCCGTCGCCAACTCCCACGAAAGCGTGCTCCGTCCAGGGAGGCGAGTGGAAGAAGTCCCAGGCTCGGAGGCGTCGCTCCTCACCCTCGACGAGCAGCCTGCACTCGCCGGCCAGAACGAGGAACGCCTCCTGATTCGACTCGGCGTGATAGACGCCGCTCTGGCCGGGCTCAAGGACGGTCACGTTGATCCCGAGCTGCGGAAACTCGATCGGAGGTTCACCGTACTCGCTCTCGAACCAGCACGCCGCGCCCCTCGTCTCCGAAGAGAACCACTCCGCGTCGCGCACATTGACGACGAACCAGCCCTCCGTGACGGGAGCAAGCCCAGAGCCAGCGTCCTCAAGCCGCGCTTCGGCCACGAACCCGATTCTCGCAGCCCAAGCGATGCGTGCTAGAGCCGGTCGGGGATTAAGACAACTCCGTAGTCACGCAGGCGACATGCGGCAGACCGAACGACGAGCAGCTACATGCTTGGCTGATGCAGCCTGCGGATCAGCCGCCCGATCATGGCACCCAAGGCGACGACCGCGGCCATCCAAATTGTGAGCGCGACGTGAAACGCCTGGTCCTCGTTGTAGAGAATCCAGTCGTACACGAGCGAGATGACGCCCATCATCGCCCAGGCGGCGGCTCCCAGTTTCCACGGCCAACCACGTAGCTCCATCACCAGCCCCGTTACCAGTGGGCCAACGATCACGATTGGGAAGAGAATCGCGTCGATGGGGCCGAAGTTCAGGACGAACAGCGCGGCTCCGCCGAGTAGTACGAGGAGGGCCGGCCGTACACGATCCCTCAGCTCAATGTCGGCCACGTGCAGGTGAGGCTAGAGGCTGCGGTGCTTAGGCGGAGCCCAAACAACCGTTCGAACCTACAGAGACGACTTGATGTGAAAACTCCCGCGCGTTCTGGCCTGAGGCGCTACTGAGCTGGAAGGCCGCCCGGGACGGAAAGTCAGCTAGCCGGACGCGCTCCCGCGTAGATCGGTACCCCCACCTGCTGGGCAAGGCCGAGGTCGTCCCGGTGGTTCCAGATTTCAGCGACCCTTCCGTTCTCGAAGCGGTAGATGTTGACGCCGGAGAAGGTCGCTTCGCGCCCGCTTGCATCGACCGCGCCCACCGGCCGCTGTGGGTGCCAGTCGCCGTCCAGCGACCGACGACATAGTCGTCTTCGCCGAAGAGCAGATCGACGACGAATCGGAGATCGGGAAAAGCAGCGCGGAAGTCGTCTGCAATCTTCTTCTGCCCCTCCGGCCCCGGCAGAGCCTCAGGGGCGCAGAGGTCGTGCCGGACGTAGTCGCCGGCGAAGACTTCGAACGCGAAGTCGGTGTTGCCCCCCGATCCCACACTTCCTCGTAGAAGCGGCGCACAAGCGCCTTGTTGTCATCGACTGACATCCGCTTCCTCCTTCCTTACCGCCCTGACTGCTACGGCGCTGATCCGTGTGAGTTCTGGCCCGTTGGTCTCTGCTACTGAGCGTGGATGGGCCCCAGGCGCCACGACCGGCGCGAATCTCACATCCAACCCTCTAGGTGCGTTGGAAACCTAGGAATACTCCTCAAGACCACCCGAAGCCCCGGCGCGAGGACGTCCGGGACCGGGCTAAGCGGCTTCGGACTGGAGCTCGGGGTCGCGCGCATCGAGGCGCAACTCAAACAGGCGCCGGATGTCCTCGCCGGTCAGGCGGCTTTCGACGCGTGGGCGAGGTGGCACGAAGGCGATCACCTCGACGCTGACGTCGCGATCGCCGTAGCACCTCGCGTAGCACTCGGCCTCGTCGAGAACCCGCAACCGCACGCCGCGGACCGTAAATTGCACATCGGACGGTGACGATTCGCGCGAAACACTTCGAGTACTGGGTTTCGCTCGGCGAAGACGGCGAGCTCTCGACCGACGGCGAGCCGGTTCAGCTGGGAGAGGACGTCAGCGCCGAGCACCTCCTCCTCGCGGGGCTGGCCCGGTGCTCGATGCAGAGCCTCGACTACTTCGCGCGTCTGCGGAACCTCGAGGTCAGGGCGTCCGCCTACGCATCGGGGACGGTGACCCGGCGCGCGGAGGACGACCGCTACGGCTTCACCGAGATCGAGTGCCGGATGGACGTCGAGCTCGACGGCAACCTCGGCGACGACGAGCTTCGTTCGCTACGCGAGAGCGCCGAGTGGGGCTGCTTCGTCGGCGCGTCGCTCAAGCCCGCCCCGCGCTACACCTGGCGCGTCAACGGGCGCGACGTGTGAGCACCGCCGTCCTCGACGTCGAGGCAGTCCGAGCCCGCTTCTCCGCGCTTCAGCGGCCATACGCATTCCTCGACGCGCCGGCCGGGACTCAGGTGCCGGACGAGGTGATCGCCGCGATCGCCGCGTATCTGCGCGAGTCCAACGCGAACGTGAACGGCGCGTTCGAGACCAGTCGCCGCACCGACGCCCTGATCGACGAGGCTCGGGCGGCCGCCGCGCGTTTTCTCGCCTGCGCGCCGGAGGAGACGATCTTCGGGCCGAGCATGACGAACCTGAACTTCATGCTCACGCGCACGCTCGGCCGGGAGCTTCGCGCCGGAGACGAGGTCATCGTCACGCGGCTCGACCACGACGCCAACATCGCGCCCTGGCTCGAGCTCCAGCACGACCTCGGCATCGTCGTTCGCTTCGCCGACCTCGATCTCGGCGACCTCGAGGACCAGCTCTCGGGTCGGACCCGCGTCGTCGCCTTCCCGTGGGCCTCGAACGCGCTCGGAACGATCACCGACGTCGAGCGGATCTGCGCCCTCGCCCACGAGGCCAATGCGCTCGCCTGGGTCGACGCGGTGCACTACGCGCCCCACGGGCCGATCGACGTGGCGTCGGTCGAGGTCGACGTCCTGCTCTGCTCGCCGTACAAGTTCTACGGCCCGCACCTCGGCCTCGCGTTCGTCCGCCGGGAGCTGCTCGAGGGCTGGCGGCCGTACAAGGTGCGGCCGGCACCCGGCTACGAGACGGGCACGATGCAGCACGAGCTGCTGGCCGGTTTCGTCGCCGCCGTCGAGTACGTCGAGTCCGTCGGCTGGTCCGCGATCGTCCCCCACGAGCGCGAGCTCGGGCAGCGCTTCCTCGACGGCCTGCCCGACCACGCCCGCCTGCACGGCCTCCCGACGATGGACGGCCGCGTCCCGACCTTCGCGCTCAGCTTCGACGACCGGCATCCGACGGAGGTCGCTCGGCGCCTCGGGGACCGCGGCATCTTCGTCTGGGACGGCGACTACTACGCCGTCGAGGTCATGCGGCGGCTCGGCCTCGATGACGGCGCCGTCCGCGTCGGGTTCGTTCACTACAACACGGCCGACGAGGTCGACCGCGTGCTCGCCGAGCTCAGAGCGCTCTAGAGACCGACGGCCACCAGTCGCCCGTCCGGCGGGTGGCGGCGCTCGCCCGGGCGTAGCTGCGCGACGCCGACTCGTCCACGGCGAGGGTCACCGGCCCGTGCGCGATCAGGCCCGGCTCAGCGCGCTCGCGGATCAGGTCGGCGAAGAAGCCGTCGACGAGCCACTCACGGCCGGGTGGGACTGCGGCGCGCGAGCTGATCCGATAGAGCGTCTCGGACAGCTCGTCGACGCTGTCGATGCGCGGTCGCTTGACGAACGTGGTCGGCCCCTCGGGCAGCATCGACGCCACCGAGTCGACCATCTCCACACCCCGAGCCCGGTCGGTGACGAAGACCTCGAGCATGAGCTCCTTGGCGCCGCGCGGGAGCACGCGCACGGCCGGAATCTGCGAGTTGTGGACGTGGATCACCTCGCCGTCGAGCGTTCGCAGGCGCGTGTGTCGCAGCGAGACCTCCTCGACGATGCCCTGAAGCTCGTGTCCCGGGATGTAGATCGTGTCGCCGAGCGAGTACCAGCGCTCCGCGAACATGACGAGGCCGGCGATGACGTCGGCGAGCACGCGCTGAATCGCAAAGCCGGCGAGGATCAGCACGAACGACGCTCCGGCGATCGCCGTCAGGCGGTCGATGCCGCCGATCAGCTGGCTGAGCGAGAGCACCGCAGCCGTGGCGAAACCAACGTACGTAATCACCGCGCGGATGATCGACACGGTCGTCTCGCGCCGCTTGAGCGCGACCATCTTCCCGGTCTGCTCGAGATCGGTCTGCGCGTGTCGCCGGTCGTTCCAGACCAGGACCTTGAGCGCGAGCCAGCCGCTCGCGCGCGCGAGGAGCCAGGCGGCCGCGAACAGCAGGACGATGATGAGGGGATCGAACATGGGGGGCTGCAGGCAAGCTATCGACGTGCCGGCCGCTCGCACAGGCAGTTTCCAACAATCTTTACGCCGCTTCACAGGACGTTGAGACTCCTGTTCCTCGGAGGGACGAAGTTCCTCGGCCGGGCGACGGTCGAGGCGGCGCTCGAGCGTGGTCACGACGTGACGCTGTTCACCCGTGGCGAGACCAACCCCGGTCTCTTCCCCGAGGCTGAGAAGCTGCGGGGGGATCGCTCCGCCGACCTCTCTCCAATTGCCGGCCGCAGCTGGGACGCCGTCGTCGACACCTCCGGCTACTTCCCCGGCGCCGTGCGCGCCTCGGCGGAAGCGCTGCGCGACGTCGTCGGTCGCTACGTGTTCGTCTCGAGCATCTCGGCCTATGCCGACTTCAGCCAGGGGCCCAGCGAGGGCTCGAGGCGGGCCGAGCTCGAGGACGGGCATCCGGACGACGAGATGCTCCCGGAGTACGAGAACTACGGCGCCCTGAAAGCGCTGTGCGAGGACGCCGTCACCGAGAACTACGGCGGGCGGGCGGTGATCGTGAGGCCGGGCCTGATCGTCGGTCCGCACGACCCGACCGGACGCTTCACCTACTGGCCGCACCGGATCGCGCGCGGAGGCGAGTTCCTCGTCCCCGCGCCGGCGGACGGCCAGTTCCAGTTGGTCGATGCGCGTGACCTCGGCGCCTGGCTCGTCGACCTCTGCGAGGACGGCGACGGCGGTGCCTTCAACGCCACGCACCCCGGCTTCACCTGGGCCGAGCTGGTCGAGTCCACGCTCCGCGTGACCGGATCCGAAGCCACGCCGGTCTGGATCGACGGCGACTGGCTCGCCGAGCGGGGCGTCGGCGAATGGATGGAGCTGCCGCTGTGGCTGCACGACCCGGACTGGGTCGGGATGAACCGGGCGGACGTCTCGCGGGCGGTCGCCGCCGGTCTTACCTTCCGATCGCTCGACGACACTGTTCGCGGCACGCTCGAGCACGCCGACACCACGGAGGACGCCGGGCTCAGGCCGGAACGCGAGCGGGAGCTCCTGGAGGCCTGGGGGCGATGAGAGCGCTCGCAATTGCGCTCTCCGCGCTCATCCTGGCCGCGCCGGCCGCCGCGCAGGAGGAATCCATCCTCGAGCAGGCCGCCGCGGCGCTCCGCGCGAGCCCGGTCTACATCTACCCGGGCACGACGATGCTGACCGATGCCGAGGCCCAAAACCTCCGCGACCTGATCGCGCGCGAGGGCAACGGCCCGGTGATGATCGCGGTGCTCCCGGCCGAAGCCAAAGCCGAGGCCGACAACTCGTCCACGCAGGTCGCCTTGCGACTCGGGCGCCTCGTCCGGATCGGCGGCGTCTACGCCGTGGTCGTCGGCAACGAGTTCCGCGCCGTCAGCACCGACCTCGGCAGCGGCCGTGCCGCCAATCTCGCGACCCAGGCCTTCGACGCGCACCGCGACGACGGCGTCGCGGCGGTGCTCGCCAACTTCGTCGAGCGGGTCGGCGAGGCCCGCAGCGCGGGACGGAGCGCGCCGATCTCCAACAGCGACGGATCGCGCTTCTGGCTCGTGGGGCTCGTGATCGGAGGCGCCGCGCTCGGCGGATTCCTGTTCTTCCGTCGCCGGAAGCGCTCTGCCGAGCTCGCCGAGGTCAAGGAGACCGCGCGCGAGGACCTCGTCGCGCTGGCCGAGGACGTCAGCGGGCTCGACGAACAGGTCGAGGCGAATCCGCAGGCGAAGGAGGCCTACGCGCGGGCGATGGAGAGCTACCAGCGGGCGGACGACGCGTTCGACCGGGCGAGCTCACCACAGGACGTCGCCAGGGTCACGTCCAATCTGGCCGACGCGAGGTACGAGATGGAGACGGCGAAGGCCCGGCTCGCGGGAGAGCCTCCGCCCGAGCGGCGGCCACCGTGCTTCTTCGACCCGCGGCACGGGACCTCGACCCGCGAGGTCTGGTGGAACTCCCCCTATCGCGGGCCGGTCCTCGTCCCGGCCTGCGAGCAGGACGCTCGCCGTGTCGACGCCGGCGAGCAACCGGAGTCGCGCGAGGTCACCGTCGGTGGGCGCCGACAGCCGTTCTGGCAGGCCCCGTCGTACTTCGCCCCGTGGGCGGGCGGCTACTACGGCGGCGGGCTCCTTCCGGGCCTGCTCGCCGGCTCCTTGCTGGGGTCGACGTTGGCCGGGACGTCCGACGCGTACGCAGCGACAGACGTCGGCGGCGGCGACTGGAGCGGTGGCGACTTCGGCGGCGGGGACTTCGGCGGCGGCGGGGACTTCGGCGGCGGCGATTTCGGCGGCGGCGGGGACTTCTAGCTGGCGAGCTCGTCCGCGGTTGCCCGGGCAAGCGCCAGTGCGTCCTCGGCCGACAGCTCGCGTCCAGCCGCAACGTGCGCCTCGTCGAGCTTGCCGACGGCTTGCACGTACCGCTCCCGGTCGTCGGCGTCCATGACCCGCTCGGACTCGAGCTCAAGCCGGAGGAAGGCGCCCCAGATCCGGGCCGCCTCCTCCCCGCGGCCGAGAAGCGCAGCGACGGCGGCGATCCCGGCGAGCTCGTAGGCGCGGTCCAGGCTCGAGCCGCCCTCGATCAGGATCGGCTGCGATTCCCGGTAGCGCGCGAGGGCCGACCGGACGTCGCCCCGCTCCAGGGCGACGTCACCCAGCGCGTGGATGCACCCGCCCACCCCGGCCAGGTCACCGGCGAGTCGATACTGCTCCGTCGCCCGCACGAGCAAGGACTCCGCCCGGTCGAGATCGCCGTCGCGGATCGCGTAGTAGGCCAGGAAGGTCATGCGCCCACCGGCCGGCGCGTGGTCGCCGAGCTGGAGGAAGAGCTCCATGCTCTCCTCGAACAGCGCTTCGGCCTCCTTCCGGGCGCCTTGCTCGGCCAGAAGATGTCCGAGCCCGTGCAGCGCCCACGCCGTCCTCGTCCCGTCGCCGGATGCTCGAGCGAGCTCCAGCCCGTCTCTTAGCCATCGCTCGGCGAGGTCCGCCCGACCCATCTCGATCACCGACCGGCCCGCCAGCGTGAGCGCGCCGCCCCGGACGGCTGGATCGACCTCGCCCTCGAGCGCGAGCAGCGGCTCGAGCCAGCGGACCGCTTCGCGCTGACGCATCCCGCGAATCCACAGCGGCTCCAGCGCCTCGGCGGTTGTCAGACCGAGCGCGGGGTCCTCGGTCTCGAGCGCGTAGGCGAACGACGCTCGGAAGTTGTCGAGCTCGAGCGCCAGCCGGTCGATCCACGGTTTCTCCTCCGGCGTGCGAGCGAACTGCCTCGCGTGCTCGGCAAGGGCGAGCATGTGCTCGGCGAGGCGGCGGCGAAGGTCGTCCAGCTCACCGCTTTCGACGAGCCGGTCGTGGGCGAACTCGCGCACCGTCTCGAGCATCGCGAAACGATCACCGTCACCGCGAACGAGACCGAGCTCGCCAAGAGCGACGAGATCGCCGTGATCTGCGTCGCAAGCGTCCTCGGCCGCCTCGCTCGTCCAGCCCCCGCGAAAGACCGAGAGCCGGGCGAGCAGGGCCTGTTGCGACTCGTCCAGCAGGTCGTAGCTCCAGGCGATCGTTGCGGCCAGCGTGCGCTGCCTCGCCGGCGCGTCCCGGCGGCCGGGAAGCACCGGTAGCCGGGCTTCGAGCCGCTCGGCGAGCTTCGCCGCCGTCGTGCCCTGAGCACGGGCCGCGGCGAGCTCGAGCGCGAGCGGGAGACGGTCGAGCCGCTCGCAGATCCGGCGGACCGGCGCGCCGTCGCCGAAACGGGGGTTCACGTCCCGGGCACGCTCGACGAACAGGGCGGCGGCGTCGTCCAATGGGAGCGGCTCGACCCGGTACTTGCGCTCGCCCCGCACTCCGAGCGGGACGCGACTGGTCGCCAGCAGGGCGATCTCCGGCGAGCTCCGCGCGAGGCTGACGACCGGCGGGGCCGCCTCGAGCAGGTGCTCGAAGTTGTCGAGCACGAGCAGCAGCCGTTGGCCCTCCAGCCGTTCCTCGAGCGCGCTCGCATCGTTCACCGCGAGCACGTCGGCGATCGCGGCCTGGACGAGGTCCGGGTCGCGCAGCGGGGCGAGGTCGACGAGGTAGACGCCGTCGCGAAAGTCGTCGATCACCCTGGAGGCAGCCTCGACCGCGAGCCTCGTCTTCCCGGAGCCGCCGGCGCCGGTGAGCGTGACGAGCCGCGCAGGACCGCGGATGAGCTCGACGAGCTCCTCGATCTCCGGCTCGCGGCCGACGAGCGCCGTTGCCTGAGCGGGCAGGTTCGAGTTCGGCGGCGGCTCCTCCATCGCGAAGGCCTCGAGGAGGGCCTCCCGAAAGCGCTCGGCCGGCGGCGTGAGCGGCACGCCGCGCGTGTGGACGACCGCGATGGTGCGCGCCAGTCGCCAGCGCGGCACGTCGAGGATCGCCAGCCGGCCCGCCTCGAGCTCGAGGTCGAGTGCAAGCCGGCTGATCGCCGCAATGCCGATGCCCTTGGCCACGGCGAGCTTGACCGCCTCCCAGGACTGAAGCTCGAGTGTGGCCACTGCGTGGAGACCCAGCTCCCACCGGGCCGTCTCCACCGCGGCCCGCGTCGCCGACCCTTCCTCCCGCGACAGCCACGTGAGGCCTTCGAGCTCCCTGGGCCGGAGCCGCCGCCCGCCGAGCGAGGGCGGGCCGATGAGGACGATCTCGTCCTCCACGAGCGGCTCGCTCTCGAGCTCGGCGGGCACGGTCAGGCCACCGACGACGCCGAGCTCGACCTCGTGCGCCCTCACCAGCTCGAGGGCGCCGGCCGAGGTCGTCACCGCGAACTCGAGGTTCACACCCGGATGACGCGCTTGGAACTGCGCGACGAGCTCGGGAAGAAGGTACGTCCCGGGAATGCCGGAGGCGGCGATCGACAGCGTTCCCGTGTCCGCCTCGGCGCCGGCCGCGAGCGCTCGGCCGGCGTTGGCCAGCAGGGCCTCGGCTCGAAGGACGTAGTCGGCGAGCACCTCACCGGCGGGCGTCAGCGTCGCGCCCTCGCGCCCTCGTTTGACGAGGGTCCTGCCCACCTCGGCCTCGAGCGAGGCCAGGTGCTTCGAAACTGCCGGCTGGCTCACGTAGAGCTCCTCCGCGGCGCGGGACAGCGAGCCGCACCGGGCGATCGCGGCAAACGCACGCAGCCTCGCCTCGATTTGCATCACCTCAAGTTATAGAAGAAGGGCAGAACATGTATTTGAGTTCGAGGAGTCGCCGCCGTACCGTGGACATCGAGCTCGACGGCGGCGACCTCCAGCAAGCCGCCGAGAGCGCTACCGCAGGAGGTATTCACCATGCGCAGGATCGCGCTCGCCCTTGCGCTGCTCGTCGGCTGCAGCGGTGTCGGCCTGACCGCGTCGTTCGCCCGCGCCGAGCGGCCGGATCGGTTGACGGACATCGAAGGCACGGTCTGGGTCGCGAATCGCGGCGCCCACACGATCCAGGGCTTCGACGCGGGGACCGGGAAGGTCGTGGAAACGATCGCGATGGCGCCGAGCTCGCAGCCCGGCGATCTCGCTTACGCGAGAGGCAAGCTCTACGTCGCCGAGGAATTCGGTGCAGCACCCGGGGTTGCCATCGTCGATCTGGACTCGGGCGAGATCCGCAGGATCCCGATCGGCCCGACCCCGCCCGCCGCGTCCGCGCGCCCGCACCACGTCCATGCGAGTCGCAACGGCAAGCTCGTCGCCTTCGGCTTGTACGGGACGGACACGGTGGCGGTTATCGACACCCGCACGGACACGCTCCTCGGGCCCTGGGACATCAATACCGCGACGACGAACGGGCGCGCCCACGCCGGCGTCTTCGCGCCGGACGGGCGGATCCTGTACGTCGCCAGCGACGCCTCGAACGAGATTGTCGCGCTCGACCCGCGCTCGGGCGAGATCTTCTGGCGGCTCACGGTGCCGGGCGCGCACGAGCTCGCCGTGACTCGGGACGGCGACACCGCTTACGTCAGCCGTCGGACGGCGAACGCTGTCTGCGTGCTCGACCTGGAACGGCACGATGCGTGCACGGACGTGCTCCAGCTCGGCCTTCCGGACACGTTGCGGCTCGCTCGGCACGACAGACTGCTGACGGTGACGCTCCGCACGATGCCCGCAGAGGCCGTCCTCGTCGACACGCGGACGTTCGAGCTTGAGCGCATCAGGCTCGGCGATCCGCTCGAGCCGACCACGCTCGCGGGCCACCAGTGGACGTCACGAAACGGCCGCTTCACCTTCGCCGCGTTCGAAGGCGGGACGGGCCCCGGCGTCGCCGTGATCGATCACCGCAACGGGAACTCCGTCGAAACGCTTCCCTATCCAGGGCGGCCGCACGGAGTCGACCTCGCGCGCAGCGACGACGACGATGATGGGGACGACGACTGACAAGGCTGCGGTAGCGCAGCCGGCGGGAGGGCGGGGCAACTCGCCCTCCCGTCCGCGTCGTCAGTCGTAGGCGTCCCTGGCGCGCTGCCAGCGCTCGTCATCCCGGCGGATCAGGTCGGGATTCACGCCTCGCGCCTCGGCCGCCGCCAGCATCAGCAGTTGGAAGAAGACGACGTCGACGACGGGGTCGACGGTCGGCAGCAGCGTCGTCTCGCAGCCGATGGCCTCGAGGGCGCGCACTGCGTCGGCCGCCCTCGGCCCGTCGAGGACGTAGGCACGGACGGTCTCGTCGATCGCGGCCAGGTGGCCGTGGAGGAGCTCCTCTGTATGGAGCGCTTCTGCCGGGAGGAAGGCACCCTCGCGGAGCTTGAGCGCGCCCTCCTGCGCGGTGGGCCAGGCAGTCCCCGCGCCAGTGACGAGCACGCGGCCGGCCGGCGGCTCGCCGACGTCCTGCCGAAGCGCCACATCGACCAGGGCCGGCAACTCGTCGATGTCCTCGCCGCGAAGCGCGGCGAGCGTCGCGACGGCGCAGGTGTAACCGCGCGTGTGGCAGTAGCTCTCCTCCGGCGGGCCGGGCATCGAGAAGGCGTCGTCGCACGAGGCGGCGAGCGGGCTGTCCGTCACGGCCGTGACGGCGACCGTCGTTCCGGGGAAGGCGGCGGCCGCCTCGCGCGTCATCCGCGTCGTCCCCTCGTGGCTGACGCAGACGAGCGCGTCCGCGTCGGGCGGCGAGATCGACGCATCGAGCGCCTCGACGGCCGAGCCTCCGGTCTGCGCCGCGTGGAACGAGGTCCCGCAGCCGGTGAAGACGAGGCGGCCGCCCGGCAGCCGTCCGTCGCTCGCCACGCGGCGAAGCCAGTCCGGCTGCGAGAAGACCGCCTCGCGCGTGAGTTCGCCAAGCATCGAGGCGTCTATACCATCCGGCCGTGGACGGCTACGCCTTCGTGCACCGCGAAGTGGTGCGCTTCAACGACCTCGACGGCATGGATCACGTCAACAACGCCGTCTACGCGACCTACATGGAATCGGCGCGTCTCGCCTACCTCGAGTCCCTCGGCGCCGGCCGCAATCCGCAGAAGAGCCTGATCCTGGCGCGGCTCGAGATCGACTTCCGCTCGCCGATCTCCTTCGGCGAAGAGGTGGAGATCGGCGTGCGCGTCTCCCGAGTCGGAACGAAGAGCTTCGATCTCCACCACGAGCTGCGGGCCGACGGAAGGCTCGCCGCGGAGGGCACCAGCGTCCTCGTTGCCTACGACTACACGACGAACAGCTCCCGCGAGCTCCCGCGCGAGTGGCGCGAGCTGCTGGAAGGAGTACCCGCATGACGGTCTTCGAGCGAGAGACCCTGTCCAACGGCGTGCGGCTGCTGGCCGCGCCGATGCCGCAGGTGCAGTCGGTGGCGTGCTTCATCATGCTCGCGGCCGGCTCCCGCTACGAGACGGCGGAGACGAACGGGATCGCCCACTTCGCCGAGCACATGTTCTTCAAGGGCACCGAGCGGCGGCCGACCGCGCAGCAGATCGGCCTCGAGCTGGACGGGATCGGCGCCGAGTTCAACGCGTTCACCGGCAAGGAGTACACGGGGTACTACGTCAAGTGCGCGGCGGAGCACCGGGAGCACTCGTTCGACGTCCTCGTCGACATGCTCCGCCACTCGAAGTTCGAGTCCGAGGAGATCGAGCGCGAGAAGGGCGTGATCGTCGAGGAGATGAACATGTACTTCGACACGCCGAGGGACTACATCTCCGGCGTCTACCACCAGCTCCTCTACGACGACACCCCGCTGGGCTGGGACATCATCGGACGCAAGGAGACGGTGCGCGCCGCGACGCGCGAGACGTTCCTCGACTACGTCGAGAAGTGGTACCGCGCGCCCCGCATGGTCGTCGGCGTCGCCGGCAACTACCCCGACAGCGTCGGCGGCGAGCTCGAAGCGCTCCTCGGCGAAGTCGAGGGCGGCGATCCCGGCGGGCCGCCGCCGGTGGAGCCCCAGACGAACGGCTCCGGCCCGCGGGTCAAGGTCCACTCGAAGGAGTCGGACCAGGCGCACATCTGCATCGGCGTGCCGAGCTATCCGCTCGTCCACCCGGACCGCTACGCGCTCCAGCTCGTCGGCACGGTGCTCGGGACCGGCATGTCGTCACGGCTGTTCAGCGAGGTGCGCGAGCGCCGCGGGCTGGCGTACTACGTCTTCGCGACGAACCACTCCTACACGGACACCGGGACCCTGTACTCGCAGGCCGGCGTCGACATCAACCGCATCGACGAGGCGATCGAGACGATCGCGCGCGAGCTGCGGAAGATCGCCGACGAGCCCGTCCCCGCGGACGAGCTCGAGAAGGCCAAGAACGTCGCCAAGGGCCGCTTCGTCCTCCAGACGGAGAGCCCGCACGGGATGATCATGTTCGGCCTGCGGCGCGAAGTGCTCGAGGGCAGGGCCGCGGAGCCGGAGGAGGTCCTCGAGGAGCTCGACAAGGTCACGGCCGAGGACGTCCAGCGCGTGGCACAGGACGTGATCGGGCAGAACGGTCTCAACCTTGCGCTGATCGGCCCGTTTGACGACGCCGAGCGGTTCGAGAAGCTGCTGGCGTCGGGTTAACCACTCCGACACCAACGCTTCACCACGCCGCCACGGCGACCGCGGCCAGACTGCCGCCGATGCGAGGGATCGGTCTTCTCGCGCTCGTCTGCGCCTTTGGGCTCGCCGCCTGTGGCGGCGACGACGGCGGCGGCGGATCGTCGACGTCGATCAGCGCCGACGGCTCGAGCACGGTCGGCCCGCTGGCGACGGCGGCGGCCGAGCAGTTCCGGTCGGAGAACCCCGACGCGCGAGTCACGGTCGGCATCTCGGGCACGGGCGGCGGCTTCGAGCGCTTCTGCCGCGGTGAGACCGACCTCTCGAACGCGTCACGGCAGATCGAAGACGACGAGAAGACTGCCTGCGCCGACGAGGGAATCGAGTACGTCGAGCTTCAGGTCGCAAACGACGCGCTCACCGTCGTCGTCAACTCCGAGAACGACTGGGTCGACTGCCTCACGGTCGAGCAGCTGAAGAAGATCTGGGAGCCCGGCTCGAAGGTCTCGAGCTGGCAGGACGTCGATCCGAGCTTCCCGGACGAGAAGCTCACGCTCTACGGGCCGGGCACCGACTCCGGCACATTCGACTACTTCACCGACGAGATCAACGGCGAGGAAGGCGCGAGCCGGTCCGACTACTCCGCGAGCGAGGACGACAACGTGATCGTGCGGGGAGTTACCGGCGAGAAGGGCGCGCTCGGCTACTTCGGCTTCTCGTACTACGAGGAGAACCAGGACTCGCTGAAGGCAGTCGAGATCGACAGCGGCGACGGCTGCGTCGCGCCAAGCGCCGAGACCGCGCAGAGCGGCGAGTACAAGCCGCTCTCCCGTCCGCTCTTCACGTACGTGAAGAAGGCGTCGCTCGAGCGGGAGGGAGTGCGCGACTTCGTCACGTTCTGGCTCGACAACGCCGAGGCGATCACCGAGACGGCGCGCTTCGTCCCGATGACTGACGCGCAGCTCGAGGAGTCGCGGAGCTCCCTCGAGAGCGCCTAGATCGTCTCCAGGTCCCTGAGGACGAGCTCCTTGTCCTCGGGGTCGGACATCAGCTCCACTGCTCTCCGGCTCGCTTCCTCGAACGTCCGGGCCTCGTCCGGGTTTCCGGCGACGGCGTTCGCCCGCGCAAGCGCCTCGTAGACGAACGGCAGATCGAACTCGTCCATCGCCCCGGCGTTCGCCTGGGCGATTGCGAGGGCGCGCTCGGCGTGGTGGAGCGCCGGCTCGGCCCGGCCGAGCGACGAGTAGACGCGCGAGCAAAGCCACTCCGCGCGCACACGGTTCTTCGGCTCGCACTCGGGCGCCTTCAGCCAGTGGTACGCGGAGGCATGCGCCTGGTGGAGGAGCTCGTCGTCCTCCTCGGTCGTCCGGTCGGCCTTCTCGAGCAGCGGCCAGCACCCGTTGTAGAGCGCGACGCCGAGCTGGCGGTGATCGGTCATGAGGTCATCGTCTCCCTTGCTCGACGGCGTCAGCTTGTCCCCTTTCGCGGTCCTCGATCGTCAACGGAATAGTGGTTCGAATCTGACGTTGAAGTTAGTGAAGACTAACGGGGAGTTAGACATGCTCAGCACGGCTACGAGCACGAGGGTTGCGCTTCGAGACTCCTCGCCGAGCCGAGCAACGAGCCGGAGGCCGGCTCCCCTCGGCCGGCCGAGCCTCCTCCTCGTGGCGAACCAAAACGCAAGCGGGCTCAACGGCCACGCAGACACCGTCGATCGGGTCGCTTCCCTGCTTCGGCAGCGCGGCGCCATGGTCGAGCAGGTGTGGACGGCTTCAGCCGACGAGTTCGACTCCCTCGTCTCCGAGGAGGAGCGGCGCGTGATCCTGCTCGGCGGGGACGGGACGCTTCACGCGGTTGCGAACGTTCACGGGCATACGCCGGAGGTCGCGCTGCTGCCACTCGGGCGGGCGAACAACATCGCCCGCGCTCTGCACCTCCCCTTCGACCTCGCTGCTGCGACGGCACTCGCCGTCGACGGGGACGCACGCCCGGTCGACGGCGTTGCGCTCGACGCCCCAGGGCTGGCGATGACCGCGGTGGAGGGCGTGAGCATCGGCTTCCACGCCCAGGCGCGAGCTCGCTATCGCGCGGTCAACTCCGCCGACACCGTCGCCGGGGTCACCGCCGCGCTCGGCGCCTTCGCTCGCTTCGAGCCGGTCGTCGTGGGGCTCGACGTCGACGGGACGCTGGAGGTCCGGCGCGTCGGCCAGCTGTTCGTCGCCAACTTCCCGTTCTTCGGGCCGGGCCTCCCCGTCGCACCCGGCGCGGACCCGACCGACGGCGCCCTCGAGCTCGTCGAGATCGAAGCCGACGGCCGGCTCTCGCTCGCCGCACGGCTCGCGCGCCTGAGGCGGGGCACCCACCTCCGGGACGACGGGGTCCGTTCCCGCAGCGCGCGGCGATTGCGGATCGCGATCTGCGGGCGCTCCCCGGTCGTCGCCGACACAACCGTCTTCCGTAGCAGTCCGGTGGAGTTGACCGTGCGGCCACACGCACTCCAGCTCGTCTCACCACCCGCGTCATGAGCGCCGTCGCCCTTGCCGCAGACGTACCGGCACGGGTCCGGCGGGGCAGCGTCTACCTGATCGTGTTCGCAGCTGCTGCGGTCGGGGCGGGCGCCGGCCGCGCGGTCACGACCACCTACCTGCCGGTGCTGCTCGACCGGATCGACGACGCACCGGGCCTGATCGGGTTGGTGATGCTCGTGAACGCAGGGGCCGGGCTGTCCGTGCCGCTCGTCGTCGGCTACTGGAGCGACCGGAGACGCGCGCGGGGCGAAGGCGGACGGCTCCCGTTCGTGCTGGGCGGGACCGTCCTGGCGGCCGGCGGTCTCACCTCGATCGCGCTCGGGTTCTCGTCTTCGTACCTCGCGCTCGCAGTCTTCGCAGCCGTCGCGTATGCCGGGCTGAACGTCGTCACCACGGCCCATCGCGCGCTCGTCGCCGAGCTCTTCGCGAGCGGGGAGCGTGCGCGCGCCACGAGCGCACAGGAGCTGGCGTTGCTCGTGGGCGGGCTGCTCGGGCTGGCCGCCGGCGGTGCGCTGACGGAGATCGCGCTCTGGGCGCCGTTCGCGGCCGCCGCGGCGCTCCTCCCGCTGCTGGCGCTGCCGACGCTGCTCGGGGTCCGGGAGGGCGAGGCGGCCGCGGCCGAGACCCGCGACGGCCGTCCGCTCCGGTACTACGCCCGAGCCGCAACCCGGCCCGGCGTGCGCACCCTCCTGCTGGCGGAGGTCCTCTGGGTGATGGGGTACGCGGCTCTTCCGGCGTTCTTCGTCCTCTACGCCGAGCACGTGCTCGATCTGACCCCCGCGCGGGCCGCGCTCATCCTGGCCGCCTTCGGCCTCGTCACCGCAGCCGCGGTCTTCGGCGCGGGACGGGTCAAGCGGCCTGACCTGCTTCGCCCGATGCTGCTCGCCGGGGTCGCCCTCATGGGCGCCGGGCTGATCGCCGTCCCGCTGACCACAAACCTGCTCGTCGTCGCACCAGCCCTCGCCGCGGCCGCCGCGGGGTTCGGGATCGTCTCGACCGTGGGCTTCCCGTACCTCGCCACGATGATCCCGTCGGGCGAGGCTGGGGCCTATACGGCCCTCTTCTTCTCGGTCCGCTCGATCGGCTCGACGCTCGCACTGCCGCTCGCCGGCGGGCTGATCGCCTACACCGAGAGCTACCGCACGCTGTTCTTCTTGAGCGGCGGCGTGACGCTCGCCGCGCTCGTCCCGCTGGTGAGATGCCAGGTGCACATGCCTCGGCACCGGCCGAGTGCGCTCTGGACCGTCCGCTGGGCCGGTTCGCTCGCAGTGCTGTACGCGGTGGTGCTCCTGGCCGGGCTCACCGTCGCCGGCACCGGCCTGCAGCAGATCGACGCGACCCTGTTCCGCTGGGTGAATGCACTCGGCCCGGGGCCCGAGCTCCTGTTCGAAGTGCTCGAGGAGCCGGGGCGCAACTACCTGCTGCTCGGCGGGGCGATTCTCCTCGCCGCCGCGTTGACGCGACCTCGGCGGCTTCGCGACCTCGTCGCCCTCGAGCTCGTCTCGCTCGTGCTCGCCTTCGGGCTGCTGCAGGCGCTCTACGCCGTCTTCGACCGGCCACGGCCCTCCGAGGTCTTCGAGCGCGCCGAGATCGCGCTCGCCAACGGGCACAACTGGGCCGACATCGAGTCGTTTCCCAGCGGACACATGGCCGTCATCACCGCGCTCGCCGCGTCGGCCTGGTTCGCCGTGCCGAAGCTCCGCGGCCCGCTGATCGCGTACATCGCGCTGAACGCCGTGACCCGAATCGCCTTCGGCGCCCACTTCCCGGTCGACGTCGCCGCCGGAGTGGTGCTCGGCTACGGAAGCGCACTGGCCGGTCGGTCGCTGGTCGCACAGGCGAGCGCGCTGCGTGCGCTTCCGGCGGAAGCGACGGCGATGCCCGTACGCTCGCCCGTGGAGCCGGAGCGGGTTCGGGCCGTGATGCCGACCCATGACGACGTCCCGGATCCGTCGCTCGTGCAGAGCGTGCTCGCACGGGTCGGAGGGCTGACGATCGTCGACGACGGATCGAGCCCGGCGACGGCCTTCGAGCTCGATCGGATTGCGTCTCACCCGGGCGTTGACCTGGTGAGGCTGCCCCGGCGCAGCGGCAAGGGCGCGGCGCTGAAGGCGGGAATCGCGGCGGCGCTCACCCGCTCGCCGCAACCCGAGGCCGTGCTCATGATCGACGCCGACGGGCAGCATCCCCCGGAGTCGATCGACGCGCTCTACGACGCCGGCGCGGAGCTCGTGATCGGAGACCGGTTCGGCGACCTCGCCGCGATGCCCGCGCACCGGCGCGCCGCGAACCTGTTCAGCCGCGGCGTGCTCGAGCTGGCGACGGGCCGACACGTGCGGGACACGCAGTCCGGGATGCGCCTGCTCACAGGGCGAGCGCTCGACCTCCCACTCGAGGGAAACGGCTACGAAGCCGAGAGCCGGCAGCTGAAGGCCGCCCTCGTGGGCGACCTCGACGTCGCCTGGGTCCCTATCCCGGCGATCTACGCAGGCGAGCGAAGCTCGTTCCGGCCCGTCCGGGACTCGGCCCGCGTTCTCGCCGCGCTGCTACGACCCGTCGAACGACGAGCACCGTCACCAAGCCGACGGCCACTCCCAGCAGTGTTCCCACCAGAACGTCCGACCAGAAGTGCACACCCAGATACACCCGGGACAGAGCAACCAGCCCTGCCAGCGCGTAGAGCGGCGGCCTGAGCCGCGGATGGAACATGCCGACCGCCGTCGCGGCGGCGAAGGCGGCGGCGGCGTGCCCTGACGGGAACGACGTCGAGTCGGGAAGCCCAACGAGGGCTTGCACCGAGGGGTCGGCAACGGGTGGGCGGGCTCGGTCCGTGATGATCTTGATGCCGAACGTCAGGAGCTCGGCGGCTGCTCCGGCAGCGGCCGCGCACACGGCGGCAGCGGGGAGCAACCGTTTCTTGCTCGCGTCGCAGCACGCTCCGGCCGCGGCGAAGAGCGGCCACTTCACCCACCACGCCGAGACGAGCACGAACACCGCGGTGAGCGGGCCCCACCGAATCTGGTGAGCCAGCTCGATCGCAGCGTTGTCCAACTCGGCCAGCTGACGGAGTAGCTCGGTCAGGCTGACCAGGCTAGCCAACAAAAGATGAGAAGTAGATGAGGGCGGCTACTCCTCGGCCGTTCCTGCTTGGCCGCGCTCCCGGATCTCGTCGACCACCGCGGGATCCGCGAGCGTCGTCGTGTCGCCCAGCGGCCGGTTCTCGGCCACGTCGCGCAGCAGCCGCCGCATGATCTTGCCGCTCCGCGTCTTCGGAAGTTCCGGCGTGAAGACGATGTTGGCGGGCTTCGCGATCGGCCCGATTTTCGTCCCGACGTGGTTGCGTAGCTCGACGAGCCGCTCCTCGGAGCCCTCCTCGCCGCCCTTCAGCGTGACGAACGCCACAATCGCCTGGCCGGTCTGCGAATCGATCCGCCCGCAGACGGCGGCTTCGGCGACCGAGGGATGGTCGACGAGGGCGCTCTCGACCTCGATCGTCGAGATCCGGTGCCCGGAGACGTTCATCACGTCGTCCACGCGGCCGAGCAGCCAGAAGTCATCGTCTTCGTCGATTCGGGCGCCGTCACCCGCGAAGTACACGTCCGGATACTTCGACCAGTAGGTCTCGACGTACCGGTCGTGGTCCTTGTAGATGCCGCGCAGCATCGCGGGCCACGGCCGCCGCAGGACGAGGTAGCCGCCGCCGCCCGGCCCGACCTCGTTCCCCTGCTCGTCGAAGACCGCGGCGTCGACGCCGGGGAACGGCTTCGTCGCCGAGCCCGGCTTGAGCGTCGTCAGGCCCGGCAGCGGCGTGATCAGGATCATCCCGGTCTCCGTCTGCCACCAGGTGTCGACGACCGGCGTCCGGTCGCCGCCGATGTGCTCGCGGTACCAGACCCACGCCTCCGGGTTGATCGGCTCGCCGACCGTCCCGAGCAGGCGCAGGGAGGAGAGATCGTGCCTGGCCGCGTACTCCGGCCCCCACTTCATGTGGCTCCGGATCGCCGTCGGCGCGGTGTAGAGGATGTCCACCTTGTACCGCTCGACGATCGCCCACCAGCGATCCTTGTCGGGGAAGTCGGGCGTTCCCTCGTACATCACCCCGGTCGTCCCGTTGCAGAGCGGCCCGTAGACGATGTAGCTGTGGCCGGTCACCCAACCGACGTCGGCCGCGCACCAGTACACCGAGTCGGGCTTGACGTCGAAGATGTAGTGGTGAGTCGTCGCGACGCCGACGAGATAGCCGGCGGTCGTATGGACGATCCCCTTCGGCTTGGCCGTCGTCCCGGACGTATAGAGCAGGTAGAGGAGGTCCTCTGAGTCCATCGGCTCACACGGGCAGGTCTCCGGATCGTCAGGCTCGTCCGCGACGACGTCGTGCCACCAGCGGTCGCGGCCTTCCTCCATCGTGACGTCGCCGCCGGTGCGGCGCAGGACGACGCAGGACTTCACCGTCGACGAGCTCGCGAGCGCCGCGTCGGCGTTCCGCTTGAGCGGCACGGTCGTCCCGCGCCGCCAGGCTTCGTCCTGGGTGATCAACACCTCGCACTCCATGTCCTGGAGCCGGCCGCCGAGCGAGTCGGCGGAGAAGCCGCCGAAGACGACCGTGTGCGGCGCGCCGAGCCGGGCGCAGGCGAGCATCGCGATCGGGAGCTCGGGGACCATGCCCATGTAGATCCCGACCGGCGTCCCCTTCTGGACGCCGAGCGCCTTCAGGCCGTTGGCGAAGCGCACGACCTCGGCCAGGAGGTCGGCGAACGTCAGCTCGCGCCGGTCGTCCTCCGGCTCGCCCTCCCAGAAGTAGGCGACCTTGTCGCCGTTCCCGGCCTCGACGTGGCGATCGACGCAGTTGAAGCAGACGTTGAGCTTGCCGCCGACGTACCACTTGGCAGAGGGCGGCTCCCACTCGAGCAGCGTGCTCCACGGCTCGAACCAGGTGACCCGCTCGGCCTCCTGGGTCCAGAGCGCTTCGAGGTCGAGCTCGTAGAGCTCCTGCTGCGCGTTCGCCTGTGCGGCGAAGTCGGGCGGCGGCGCATAGCGCCGCTCCTCCAAGAACATCGTCTCGATCGCAGCGGTCTGCTGCGTCTCGGTCATGGGGTCAGATCGTAGGGGAACTTCGTCAGATTCTCGGCCCCGTCTTCGGTGACGAGCACGAGGTCCTCGAGGCGAACACCGCCCCAGCCCGCGCGGTAGAGCCCCGGCTCGAGCGTGACGACGTCCCCCGCCACGAGCGTGCTGGGATCGCGTGAGAGCGACGGCGGCTCGTGCACCTCCAGCCCGACGCCGTGGCCGAGCCCGTGGAAGAAGCCGCTCGAGAGCACCTCTCCCGGCTGCTTGGAGAGCTGGGTCGGGTAGCCCGCTTCATGGAAGACCTCGCAGACGAGCTCGAAGACGTTCCTGCCTTCCGCACCCGCCTTGACGGCGGCGAGCGACTTCATCAGCGCCTCGTGGACGAGCCGGTGGTACTCGGCGAGCTCCTCCGGGATCTCCCCGACGACGAACGTGCGCGTCATGTCCGCGTAGCACCCGGTCTCGCGGTCGCGGGGGAAGAGGTCGACGACGAGCGCCTCGCCGGGTGAGATCGGCCCCGAGCCCATGTCGTGGCCCGACGCCGCCTGTCCGCCGTGCGCGACGATCATCTCGTCGGCCACGAGGTCGTGGTCGTTGAAGACCTCGTTGATCCTGGCCTTGATCCGCTCCGAGGTCAGCGGCTCGCCCTCGAGCAGCAGTTGGCCGTTCGAGGCCTCGGCGGCGCGGAGCATGTCCCGAGCGGCGGCCATGCCGGCTTCGGTTCCACGCTGCGCCTTGCGGATGCCCTCGAGCTCCGCGCCGGTCTTGACCCGTCGGCGCTGCGCGAAGAACTCCCTGTTCGGCGTGAGCTCGACTCCCACGGCCCGGAGGCGGTCCGCGAGGTCGAGCGGGAAGTCGTGCGGCACGACTGCGTTCGTGAGGCCGAGCTCCTGCACGGCGTTGACCAGCGTCTGCATCTGCGCCTCGTGGCGCGTCAAACCCTGCGCCAGAAGCTCGTCGAAGCCGAACTCCTCCATCGGGTGGGCGGTGATTCCGGTCGGCTCGACGCGTGAGACCTCGAACGACGTGAGCACGGCGTGGCGGGTGCCGTTGCGCTCGAGATAGAGGAAGGGATCGGGGATCGGCAGGGGCACCTCGTGGCGCATCCCGGCCCCGTGAATGGAGTCCGCGTAAATCAGAAGGTCGCTCATGTGGCCGATCCTATCTGGGGCCGGTGCATAGACTGAACGGGGTGGACGAGCCGCTCTCTCGCGCCTATCAGCTGCTGGCGAGCTACGACGAGGAGCTCCGCCGCTTATTGCCCGAGGGCGCCGAGATCTTCGACGCCCACGTCCACCTCGGCCACGACATCGACGGCTGGAGCGGGCAATACGAAGAGCTCGAGCGGATCATGGACGCGTACGGGATCTCGCGTGCGTTCATGTTCTGCATGGATGAGCCCGACCGCGAGCCGGCCTTCCGCGCACCGAACGACCGGACGCTCGCATTCGCTGAGCGCTCGGAAGGGCGGCTGATCCCGTTCGTCCGGCTGGACATGAACGAGGGGCCCATCGAGGAGGCGATTCGCTGCCTCGATCGCGGCGCACGCGGGATCAAGCTCCATCCACGCGCGCAGCGCTTCACGCTCAACGACGAGCGGCTGGTGCCGGTGTTCGAGCTGGCCGCCGACCGGCGGGTGCCGATCCTGATCCACGGCGGCCGCGGGCTGCCGCCGATCGCCGACCACCTCTCGGACCTCGTCGACCGCTACCCGGGGGCGCAGCTGATCATCGCCCACGCCGGGATCGCCGACCTCGCCGCCCTCGCCGGGTGCTTCGCGGGCCGGAGAGGCGTCTTCTTCGACACGTCGGTCTGGAGCCCCGTCGACCTCCTCGACTTCTTCCACCAGGTGCCGCACGAGCAGATCCTCTACGCGTCCGACTACCCGTACGGGCGCCAGCCCCAGTCACTCACGATCGCGCTGCGGACGGCGATCCGGACCGGGTTGGACGAGGGCCAGCTGCGGGACATGCTCGCCGGCAACGCGAACCGCATCGCCGACGGTGATGAGCCCTTGGAGCCCTCGCCGCCGAGCGGGAGGGACGAGTTCTCGCAGTCGCTCGCGCTGGCGCGGATCCACCAGTACCTGTCGATGGCGACGCCGCTCCTCTGGACGCGACAGTCGGATTCGATCGGCGTCCTCGGGCTCGCGCTGAACGCGTGCTACGAACGCAACGGGTATCCGACTGAGCTGGAGCAGATCAAGGAGCTGCTGATGACGGCCCAGGAGCTCTGGCGGACCCTGCCGGAGATCGAGGACGAAGGTGAGCGGATGGCGAGCTCACGCGCGACCTTCGCGCTCGTCCACCTCGCCGACATCATCGCGGTCACGCCGGGTGCCTGAGCTCACGATCAACGGCGAGGCGTTCAGCGTCGACGCCGACGTAGGGGTCTCGCTCGCTGACGTTCTCCGCGAACAGCTCGGGCTGATCGGCACGAAGGTCGCCTGCGGCGAGGGCCACTGCGGCGCGTGCACCGTCCAGGTGGACGGCGCACCGACCCTCTCCTGCCTGACGCTCGTGCACACCGTGGAGGGGCGCGAGGTGACGACGATCGAAGGGCTCCGCGAGCACCCGCTCGTCGACGCATTCGTCCGCGCCGACGCGCTCCAGTGCGGCTTCTGCACGCCCGGCCAGATCGTCTCCGGCGCGGCGCTCGTCGCCGCCAACCCCTCTCCGAGCCGGGAGGAGATTCGTCACGCGATGGCCGGGAACATCTGTCGCTGCGGGACGTATCCGAAGATCGAGGAGGCGATCAGCTCGTGGCAAGGCTGATCCGGACCGAGAAGGAGGTCGAGGGCCGCTACACCGAGCAGTGGGTGGTGGTCGAGGAGGACACGCTCGACCAGTGGCCCGCGGGCCCGCTCGAGGAAGTCGGCCGGCCGGCGCAGCGCCTCGACGGTCTGCAGCGAGCGCGCGGTGAGGCGCGCTACACGGCGGACGTCCAGCTTCCCGGGATGCTCCATGCAGCCGTGCTGCGCAGCCCGCACGCACACGCGCGCGTCAAGACGATCGACCTCGACCCGGCGCGCCGCGCGCCAGGAGTCCGTGGCGTCGTCGGCCCGCTCAACGAGGAGACCGGCTACCAGGGTCAAGCGGTGGCCGCCGTCGCCGCGGAGACGCTGGCCCAGGCGCAAGCGGCGGTCGAGCTGATCGAGACCGAGTGGGAGGTCCGCGAGCCGCTGCTCGATCCAGACGAGGCCGTCCGGCGCGACGCCCTCGTCGCCAAGCGAGCCGCGGAACGCGGCGACGTCGAGCGCGGCTTCGCCGAAGCGGACGTGATCGTCGAGGCCGAGTATCGGACGCAGACCGTCCTGCACAACTCGATGGAGACCCACCAGTCGGTGTGCCAGTGGGAGGCGCGCGACCGGCTGACCGTCTACATCTCGAGCCAGGCCATCTGGGATGTCCGTGAGGAGGTTGCCCAGCACTACGGCTTGCCGCCGGACAACGTCCGGGTCGTCTGCCGGTTCATGGGCGGCGGCTTCGGCTCCAAGAACGGCCCCGGCGACTACACGTACATCGCTGCAGACCTCGCCCGCGAGACGGACCGCCCCGTCAGGTGCGCGCTCACGCGTCGGGAGGAGAACCTCGACGCAGGGAATCGAAACGCGACGATTCAGCGGCTCAGGGCGGGAGCACGCTCGGACGGCACGCTGACAGCGCTGGAGGGGGAGTTCGTCAACGCCACCGGCTGGGACGGCTGGCTGACGTCCACCGGCGGGCCGATGGAGCTCCTCTACGCGTGCGAGAACGTTCGGCTGGTCGAGCGCGGCGCGAAGCTGAACACGGCCCCGATGAAGGCGTTCCGTGCCCCGGGGTTCGTCGAGGGCACGTTCGGGCTCGAGTGCTTGATAGACGAGCTCGCCGCCCGGCTCGAGCTCGATCCGCTCGAGCTCCGCCGCCGGAACCACGCGAACGACGACGCCGTCGACGGACGGCCGTTCTCGTCCAAGAACCTGCTCGAGTGCTACCGGCGGGCGGAGTCCCACTGGGCGCGGCGCGACGACGTCCATGCGCGGACTGCCGGCCCCTGGCGACACGGCGTGGGCCTCGCGAGCCAGATCTGGTACGGCGGCGGCGGACCGCCCTCCTACGCGTGGGTTCGAATCGGCGCCGACGGGCGGGCCACGGTGATCACCGCCACGCAGGACATCGGCACCGGGACGGCGACGGCGTTGGCACAGATCGCCGCCGAGGAGCTCGGGCTCCCGCTCGACAGGGTCGAGATCACGCACGGAGACACCTTGGGCGGCCCCTACGGGACGTACTCGGCGGGGTCGGCGACGGTGCCGTCCATGGGCCCGGCGGTGCGGGCCGCCGCGGCCGACGCAGCGCAGCAGATCCTCGAGATCGCCGCGCAACGGTTCGAGGTCGAGAAGCGGGTGCTGTCGCTCCGCGACGCCAGGATCGTCTCGGCCGACGGTGGCTCGTGGCCGGTGGAGGACGTCACCGGCCTGCTCGAGACGAATCAGATCCTCGGCAAAGGCTCTCGCGGGCCGAACCCGGCCGGCATGCGGATCTTGACCTTCGGCGTGCAGGTCGCCGAGGTCGCCGTCGACGTCGAGACCGGCGAAGTGCGCGTCGAGCGGATTGCCGCGATCCACGACGTCGGCCGCGTGATCAACCCACTCGGCGCGTCCAGCCAGGTCGAGGGCGGGATCATCCAGGGCCTCGGACACACGCTCTCCGAGGAGCGGCTGCTCGACCCACGCAGCGGAACCGTCCTCACCCAGACGCTCGACAGCTACCGGATGCCAACGATCGCCGACGTTCCGGAGATCGTCACCGACTTGATCGACCTGCCCGACGGCCACCTGACGAACCTCGGGTCGAAAGGGCTCGGCGAGCCGCCGATCGTCCCGACCTCTGCGGCGATCGCGAACGCGATCCGCGACGCGACCGGCGCCGACGTCCGCTCGCTTCCGATCGGTCGTGAGGAGATGCTCCGTGCGCTCCGCGAGGCTCGCGAGCGCGCGCGGGAGCGCGTTGGAGCTTCTGCGGCCTGACTCGGTCGAGGCTGCGGCCGCGGCCCTTGGCGACGGCTCCGTCGCACTCGCAGGCGGCACGGAGGTCGTCCCACTCCTTCGTGACGGGCTCCTCGAGGCGCAGACGCTCGTCCGGCTGGACGGCATCCTCCCGAGCGGGATTCGGGAAGGCTGGATCGGCGCCGGAACGAAGCTCGCTGAGCTCGAGGCGAGCACGGAGCTCCCAACGGCGCTGCGCGAGGCCACCTCGCTCGCCGCCTCGCCGCAGCTCCGATCGATGGGCACCGTCGCCGGGAACCTGCTCCAGTCGACGCGCTGCTGGTACTGGCGGCTGAAGTATCCGTGCCGGCTCCACGGCGGCTCCCGCTGTTTCGCCAGGGAAGGGCTCCACCACGAGCACGCGATCTTCGCCAACGACTTCTGCGCGTCCGCACATCCCTCGGACCTTGCAGCGGCGCTGCTGGCTCTGCGGGCAACCGTGCGGACGAATCGGCGCCGGCTCCCACTCGCCGAGCTCTACCGGCTGCCGAGCGAGGACGATCGCGCAACGACCACCCTCGAGGACGGCGAGCTGATCCTCGAGCTCGAGCACGACCGGCCGCTCGCGTCCACCTACCTGAAGGCGATGGACCGCCGCCGCTACGCGTTCGCCATCGTCGGCGTCGCAGCGGCGCGCTACGAGAGCGAGACCAGGCTCGCGCTCGCCGGGGTCGCGCCGGTTCCCTGGGCACTCGAGGGCGAGAGCGAGCTACAACTTGCGAAGCCGTTGCCCGGAAACGCCTACAAGCTCGACATCGCCAAGACGCTCGTCAGGCGCGCCCTCGAGAGCATCGAATGACGCGCCTGATCCCGCTCGCCGCCCTGGTGCTGCTCGCCGGGTGCGGCGGCAACCCCGACCCCGTCACCAACGTGTCATCGTGCGAAGTCGAGATCGTCGACCCGGCGCGTGCGACGGAGATCACTCCCCTCGAGGCCGGCAAGACGTACACGATCCGCTTCGAGACGAGCCATGGGAACTTCACCGTCGAGCTCGATCCGGAACGGTCTCCGTGCAACGGCGCGTCGATGATGAAGCTCGCGAACGAAGGGTTCTACAACGGGATCACGATCCACCGAATCGTCCCGGGTTTCGTCATCCAGGCCGGCCGCTCGGAGAAGACGCCCGCCGGCGGCCCGGGGTACTCGACGATCGATCCCCCGCTCCCAGAGACGCAGTACCCGAAGGGCAGCGTGTCGATGGCGAAGGCGACGCACGAGCCGCCGGGAACCGGCGGAAGCGAGTTCTTCATCGCCACCGGAAACGACCTCGGACTGCCCCCGGACTACGCGCCGGTCGGACGGATCTCGGAGGGGATGGACGTCGTCGAGAAGATCGGGAAGCTCGGCAACATCGAGACGGAGCAGCCGACCGAGAAGATCGTCATCAAGCGCGCCGAAGCCTCCAACAACAAATGATCGCCGCCGTCGTGCTCGCCGCCGGCGAGGGGAGCCGGTTCGGCGGCGCGAAGCAGCGGCTTCTCCTGCCGGACGTCCTGAAAGCGGTTCGTGCGAGCTCGGTCGACGATCTGGTCGTCGTGGCCGGCGCGCACCCGGTCGACGTCGACGCCACGGTCGCCACGTGTCCGGAGTGGGCACGCGGGATCGGCGCGTCGCTGAGGTGCGGGCTCCGGGCGCTACCGCCCGAGACCGAGGCGGCGGTCGTCGCCCTCGCCGACGGTCCCGATCTCGCTCCGGCGGCGCTCGACCGCGTCATCGAGGCCTGGCGAGGCGGCGCCGGCGATGTCGTGGCGGCGTCCTACGACGGCGATCGCGGTCACCCGGTCCTGCTCGCGCGAGCCGTGTGGGACCGGATCCCCGACGCGGGCGCCCGTGCTCTCGGCGCGGATCCGGTTCTCGTCCCGTGCGACGATCTCGGCCACCCCGGCGACGTCGACTACGTCGAAGACGTCCCCACGCGGCTGCGGACTACGACGGACGAATAACTCCGGCTACGAGTCCGCCGCAGTAGAGACCGCAAGAATCGCGGCCGGAGCGCGGCTTTGCCGCGCGGGAGGCTCACTAGCACAAGAACGCTCGACGAGCCACACCATGAGCCGGCTCCGTCGACGGGACTACGACGATGCCGCCGGCAAGGAGGGGGCTCGTGGGGGAACCAGGGGTTCCCCCCACGCTCTAGAGGGGCGTTCGCAGCGCCCGCAGCTTGGCCTTCAGCTCGGGCGGCATCGGCTCGGCCGCGGCGAGACGCACGAATCGGCGGAACTCGGTCTCGAAGCGGTAGCGCCTGCGGCAGTACTCGCAAGTATCGAGATGGTGCTCGGCCTCGAGGCGTTCATCCTCGCTGAGGACGCGGTCGAGGTACGGCTGCATCATCTGCTCGCACTTCTCGCAGGGATCGAATGCGTACCCGGTCATCCGCCGTCCTCACCGGCTGTCTCGGCCAGCGCCCCTTTGAGCATACGCCGACCACGATGAAGGCGCGACATGACGGTGCCGATCGGGATGTCGAGGATCTGGGCCGCGTCGCTGTAGGTGAAGTCGGCCAGGTCGACCAGCAGCACCACATCTCGGAAGTCGTGCGGAAGGTCCGCCAGGGCCGACACCGCGTCGTTCTGGGAAAGCCGCTCGACCACTCGTCGTTCGTCCGTCGTGCCGTCCGGCGTCGTCTCCTCGAGCTTGTTGTAGAGGAAGTAGTCGCTCTCCTCGAGCGGCTGCGTGTCCGGCGTGCGCTGGATCTTCCGTCCCCGGTCGATGTTCAGGTTGGTGAGGATGCGGAAGAGCCAGGCCCGGAGGTTCGTTCCCGGCTCGAACGAGCGCCAGGCGCGGAACGCGCGCGCAAAGGTCTCCTGGACGAGATCCTCGGCCTCCTCTCTGGAGCCCGTGAGCCGTCTCGCCACCTGATAGACCTGATCGGACAGTTGCAGCGCCTCCTCTTCGAACCGCACGCGGTCACGTGCGTCCGATGCCAGCTGCCTCGGGGAGCTCTCGGGCGAGGTCTCGCTCATGGGGCTCGACCGTAGCAGCCTTTCGCGCGTTGAAAACGACGTGTGGGGGGCAGCTATTCCGGGTAGGAAACGGCTATGACCGGCTATGACGTGATCTCGGTCGCCGACGACGAGCGAATCGGCACCGTCGTCCGCGAGGAAGGCGACTACGTCGTCCTCGAGCACGGACTGCTCCGCAAGCGGCACCACGCGATCCCCATGACCACCGTCGAGGTCGACGCCGAGCGTCGCCAGATCCGGACGAGGCTCTCGAAAGCGTTGATCGAGGACTCGCCGCCGGTCGAGGACGACATCCTCGATACCGACGCGCTTGCGCGCCACTACGGCACGCCGGACACCTCCGAGGACGCCGTCCAGGAACGGCTCGCCACCAGAGAGGGCGTCGACGGTGAGCGGCCCGGTGGGATCCCGGAGGAGTCCCCGGCGATGCTCGGCGAGCGCTACTCGAGCGCGGACGTCCCCGAGGACCGCTGACGGAAGCCGGCGCCGTCGAGCGCCTCGACGAGCTCGTCCCGTGAGGTTCGCTCCTCGTCCCAGTGCAGTGTCACCTGACCCATCAGGTTCGCGGTCGCGAGCTCCAGGCCCTCGTGACCACGAAGCGCAGCCGCGAGGCGGTTGACGCAGCGCTCGCACCGGATCCCGCTCACCTCGAAGGTCTCTTCCCTGACGGCCACGTGCGGCGCACGATATCGGCGCACGCGCTGCGCGCGTCGCCGGCCTCGAGCTGTAGCGCCCCCTCGCTCGTCGTCGGGTCGAGGGCCGGCGGCGTGACCGGCAGCGCGCTGACGAGCTCGGGCACCGAGATCAGCCGCCCGTCGTGGATCAGCTGCGCCTCGGGCCCGAAGCGACCGGCCGCCCAGCGGTTCTGCTGGTAGACGCCGCGGTCGGCCGGCTCCGGCGCCGGGTGCTCCAGCGCCCACTCCGCGAGATCGCGGAGCAGCCGGATCAGTGCGGCGACGACCTCTAGAGCCGTCGGCTGGTCCGGCATCCGGACTTCGAGCGTGCCGAACCGTGGGTGCGGCCGAACGTCCCACCAGAACTGCGTGTAGTCGGACGCGAGCCCCGTGGCGATGAACCTTCGGATCCATTCCTCCCAGCCGGCGTAGGACCGGAAGACGGGCGGCGCGCCGCTCCGCGGCAGCTGCGCGAGGATCTCGGCCCGGTTCGACGCCAGTCCGGTCAGGCGGCCGGCCAGGTACGGCGAGTTGGCCGACAGCGCCAGCACCAGCGGCATCCAGGGCAGGATCGTCTCGAGCGTCGCCAGGCACTCCTCGGGGCCCGGCATCCCGAGGTGGACGTGGATCCCGTTCACGCCCTGTCGGCGCGCCGTCACCCCGGCGTACCCGACGAACCACTTGTAGCGCTTCTCGTCGACGACCTCGAGCTGCTCAGGCTCCGCAAACGGATGCGTGCCGGCCGCGGCGAGCCTGAGGCCCCGCCGCTCGAGCGCCTCGACCGCCGTCGCGCGCAGGGTGTCGAGCGCCTCGACCGCTTCGTCGACCGAGTTGCAGACATCGGTGTTGAGCTCGACGACGGAGGCGTGCAGCTCGGTCTTGAGGCAGCCGGGGAGCTGGTTTCCCTCGACGTCGGCCAGCAGCTGCCGCACGGCAGGGACCGGCGCGAGCGACTCGCCGTCGAGGAGCATCATCTCTTCCTCCACGCCGATCGAGAGCGGCTCGCTCTCGCCGAAGTGCTGCTCGATCGGCACGGCGGAACCGTAGCCGGGAGGAGGGCGAAACCACCCTCCTCCCGGGGTCGGGGTCGGGCTGCCTAGAAGCCGGCGAGCCCCGCGAGACCGGCAGGCGTGCCGGTCAAGGACGGGCGCTCTGCGAGCGAACCGTCCGAGCCGATCCGGAACGCGGCGATCTCGTTGGTCGCCGAGACGCGCGCGTACAGGAAGCGGCTGTTCTCCGAGAGCGCGGCATCAGTCGGGTTCCCGCCTGTGACCGCGGTCACGCCGTCTGCATCCAGCAGCGACGCGGAGCCGTCGGGCTCGATCGCGACGCCGGAGATGTTGCCGGTGCCGGCGTTGGTGACGTAGCCGTAGCGCCCGTTCTTGGTCACGACGGCCCAGCACGCGGCCCGCTGTCCGGTCATGACCATCGCGCTGACGGGCGTCAGCGCGCCGTCGCTCCCGATGCGGTACGTCGAGGCGCCGCCGCCCGCGCCGGCTTCCGAGACGAAGAGCGTGTTTCGCTTGTCGACTCCGAAGCCGAACGGCGTCGGCCCCGCCGAGGCGTGGACGAACGGTCCCGCGAGGAGCCCGCCCGCTCCGACGGTGTAGGTGTCGATCCGGTTGGTCGCCCGCTCCGTGACGATGACGGTGCCGCCGTCGTCGCTGAAGCCGACCTGCGCGGGGGCGGTCGAGGCCGCGCTGAGCGGTCGGGCGGAGCCCGGGATCGGCGTCAGATTGCCCCCGTTGTCGACGGTGAAGCCGCTGATCGAGTTCGGCACGCCGGCGTTGAGGACGTACACCAGGCCTCTCGAAGAGGCGACGCTCGTCGGCGTGGAGCCGCCTGACGGTGCGGTGTCGGCGAGCTCGAGCCCGTCCGGGCGAATGCGGAACGACGAGATCGAGTTGCTGCCGGCGTTGACTGCGAACAGGAGCCGGTGGTTGTCGCTCACGAACACGGCGCCCTGGGAGCCGAGCCCGGCCCCGCTGCCGGCGCCGCCGGTCGCAAAGGAGCCGGCCGGCGTGAGCGAGCCGTCGCCGCCTCGGTCGTAGACGACGACAGCGTTGCCGCCCGGCGAATTCGTCAGCGCGTAGACCGCACCGGGACCGTCTGCTGACGCGGTAGCGCCGGTGGCGATGAGGAGCGCGGCGGCGGCGAGAGCGAGCAGAGCCGCGGCCGCACGACCTGGACGTGCGAGCATGACAAGTGCCTCCTTTGGTGGGGGACGGCGGTCGTAGGTCCTTCAGTCCCGCCACCCGCGGAAGCGTTACGCCGCGCGGCGGATCAGCCGGCCTTCCAGGTGCGAAACGCCTCGAGCAGCTCCCGCTCGGCGTCCGGGGAGATCGCCTCCGGCGTCAGCCGGCCGACGAGGCCGATCGTCGCCCGCATCTGCTCCAGGTAGGCCGTGCAGCCGTCGCAGTCTGCGATGTGCTCCTCGAAGCGGGCCTCGTCCTCGGCCGACAGACCGCCCTCGAGGTAGTCGGTGACGAGCTCGACGAGCTCCTGGCAGCTCAGCGCTTCGACCATCGGCTCACTCATCGAGATGACGCTCCAACGCGCGACGGACCTTCGAACGGGCTCGGTGAAGCAGAACCCTCTGATTAGTCTCGGAAACTTCGAGGGCGTTACAGACTTCCTCCGCGCTCCAACCTTCGAGGTCGCGGAGCGAGATCACGGCGCGCTGATTGTCCGGGAGGGCTTCGATCGCCTGCTCGATCAGAGCGAGGGTCTCCGCCTCGAGCAGCCGCTGTTCGGGCCACTCCGACGGATTCGGGGCCCACTGACCCGGCCTGACAGGGTCGTCCGGCGGACGGAAGCGCTCTGGATCGACCGCGGGCTCGGGCACGTTCGCCGGCGCGCGGAGGGCGGAGAACGGGATTGTCCGGCCCTCGCGCGCCGCCCGGGTCTTGGCCAGATTGATGACGATCCGGAAGAGCCAGGTCTTGAGCGAGGAGCGGCCCTCGAACCGGTCGAGGCCGCGAAGCGCGCCAACCCACGCTTCTTGCACCACTTCCTCGGCAACGTCCTGCCGGGACACGTAGATCTGGGCCACCCGCACCATCGCCGCCTGGTGCCGGCGGACGAGCGCGACGAACGCCTCCTCGTCGCCGGCCCGCAGCGCGTCGAGCTCGCGCACCTCCACCGTCGACATGCGCCGAGCGTAACGGACTGGCGGTTCGCGGGACAATTCGGCAATGAAAGCCGTCGCGGTCACACCAGGAACGCCGAACTCCATCCACTTGCGCGAGATCGAGAAGCCGAGCGTCGATGACATCCCTGACGGGCGCGGCGTGCTCGTCAAGGTGCTCCGCGTCGGCGTCGACGGGACGGACAAGGAGATCAACGCCGCCGAGTACGGCGCGGCGCCCGAGGGCGACGACTACCTCGTGATCGGACACGAGAGCCTCGGGGTGGTCGAGGAGGTCGGCCGGAGCGTTCCCGACACGATCCGGCCCGGCTCCTACGTCGTCGCGAGCGTCCGGCGGCCGGGAATGTCGATCTACGGGAAGATCGGGCTCCAGGACTTCACGACCGACGAGATGTACTACGAACGCGGGATCAACCTCCTGCACGGATACTTGACTGAGTACTACGTCGACGACTCG
>Ga0081538_10000847_pt1 | contig 33018 bp, 28 predicted proteins | sample TabmetS5T2R1_FD_71022 | JGI IMG/M metagenome (GOLD analysis project Ga0081538, IMG submission 71022) | Tabebuia heterophylla rhizosphere microbial communities from the University of Puerto Rico - S5T2R1 | ecosystem: Host-associated > Plants > Roots > Rhizosphere ...
CGAGGTCCGCGGCCCGAGCGCGGCGGGCGTCGCTCACCAGGAACACGGCCGCGACATAGGCGCAGGTGGCCACGAACAGCGCCCCGATGAGCAACGACACGCCGTTCAGCCAGCTCGTGACGGGATCGCCCTCCGCGTTGCCGACCGGCACCCTCCCCGACGCGATCGCGCCGACGACCGTTCCCATGAAGAACGGGGTGAGCAGGGACGAGAGGCCGAACAGCCGCTCCGCGATGCTCCTGCCCTTCTCTGTCCGCGCGGTGTGCTGGAACGCGAATCCCGATCCCCGGAGCACGATGCCGAGCGCCGCGAGACTCAGTGGGATGAACAGGGTCGAGAAGATCGATCCGAAGGCCTCCGAGAACGCCGTCCAGAGCACCACCAGGACGAAGATCAGCCAGACGTGATTTGCCTCCCAGACCGGTCCGATGGCCCAGTCGGCGAGCTCTCGCGCCCGCTGCCCGCGCTCGGAGCGCCCGGCAACCAGGCTCCAGAAGCCCGCCCCGAAGTCGGCGCCGCCGAACACGGTGTAGAAGGTCACGCCGACCCAGAGAACGCCGGCAACCGCGTCTGCGGTGCTCAAGTCGCGCTCCCCGGCAGCGGTGATTCACCGGCGGGGCCGTAGGGAACGTCGGTCTCGTCCTCGACGTCGGCCTCTCGCCAGCGTCGCCCCATCGCCCGCAGCGTCACCACCGTGGCCACGCCCAACACGGTGTAGAGGACCAGGACGATCGAGAAGGTCACCCAGACGCCGCTTGCCCCGGTCACGGCGTCCTCGGTCCGCATGATTTCGTAGACGACCCACGGCTGACGGCCCACCTCGGTCACGATCCAACCGCACTCCAGCGCCACGATCGACGCCACACCCGACAGCGCGGTGGCTCGCAGGAACCACTTCGACTTCGGGATGTCGCGCTTTCGCCACCAGCTGATGCCGAGCCAGAGGCCGAGGACGATGAGCATCGTGCAGATCCCGACCATCGCGTCGAAGGCCCAGTGGAGCAGCGTGTTCGCGGGTGGCCGGTCCTCGGGCGGCACCGTGTTGAGGCCGGTCACCTCCGTGTCGGTGCTGAAACCGACGAGCCACGAGTCGAGACCGGGAATCTTGATCCCGCCCTTCACCCCATCGCTAGTGCAGCGGCCGCCGATGTACTCGGGCACGTGGGTCGAGGTCTCCTGGACGCACTCCATCGCGGCGAACTTGATGGGCTGGTCCTCGGCGATCGCGCGGGCCGCTGTGTCGCCGACGGCGAACTGGATCGGGGTGACGATCGCGGCGAACGTCAGCGGGATCAGCAGACCGAGGCGGTGGTAGCGATCCCGCCGCCCCCTGAGCATCCCGACCGCGTAGACCGACGCGACCAGGAAGCCGCTGACGAGGTAGGCCGCGAGGATCATGTGAGGAACCTCGTACGGCACGGCCGGGTTGAAGATCACCTTCAACGGCTCGACGTCCGTGACCTCCCCGCCCGACATCGTGAAGCCCTGCGGCTGGTTCATCCACGAGTTGACGGCGACCACGGAGAACGCGCCGCCGATTCCGCAGATCGGGATCGGGACGCCAGACCAGAAGTGCGCCCACGGGGAGAGCCGCTTCCAGCCGAAGATGTAGATCGCCACGAAGATCGCCTCGAGGAAGAAGAAGATCCCCTCGATGGCGAACAGGACCCCGAAGACGTCGCCGAACCGGCCCGTGAACTCGGGCCACAGCAGGCCGAACTCGAACGACAGCACGGTCCCGGTGACCGCACCCACGGCGAACGTGACCGCCACCACCTTCGACCACCGGCGCGCGAGCAGCAGCGCATCCTCGTCGTTGTGGCGGAGGCCCCGGTAGTTGGCGATCAGCATGATCACCGGGAACCCGACCCCGAGCGAGGCCAGGATGATGTGGAAGCCGAGCGTGAACGCCATCTGGCTCCGCGCGGGTGCCAGCTCCGACGCGAACGGGACGACGGTGTCTAGCATCGCGCGGCCGGCGTCATCGCACGGCTTCGACCGTCGGCGGCGCGCGCTCGACGGTCGAAAGCTCGCCCTCTATCACCTCGTTGCCGCGGACACCGAACCACGTCGTGGCCCAGTCGGTCAGGAGCTTGACGCGCTTGCCCTCGCTGCCGAGGTAGAAGAGGTGCACGCCGAGGTACGTGGCGAAGGCCGGCCAGCCGGACAGCTTGGCGCCCCTGATCTCGCAGATCGCCCGGCCCCGCCCGATGACCGCGAGGGCGCCCTTGTCGAGATACCGGAACGGCGTCTCGGCGCCCGCCCGGTTGGTGCGGATCGCCTTCGTGACGTGAGACGCCTGCTGGATCGCGACCGTGGCCAGCCCGGGCAGCGGCTGGCCGTCTCGGCCCTCGAGTTTGGCGACGTCGCCGATCACGGAGATCTCGGGGTGACCGGGCAGCGTGAGATCGTCGTTGACGGGGATTCGTCCCGCCCGGTCCGTCTCTGCTCCCGTCGCCTTCGCCAGTGCCGCGGCTATCGGCACTGCCTGAACGCCCGCCGCCCAGATCACCGTGCGGGTCGCTATCCGCTCCGTTTCGCCGCCGTCCTCGATCGTGACGCCGCGAGAGTCGATCGCCGTCGCGCGGACGCCTGACCGCACTGTCACGCCGAGCTCGGCGAGGCCCTTGGCCGCCTTGCGGGACAGCGACTCGCTGAAGGGCGCCAGCACGCGGTCCCCGGCGTCGAGGAGGACGATCTTCCCCTCGTCCGCTCCCATCCGCGAGAAGTCCTTCTCCCTCGACTGCTTCGTCAGGACCGCCAGGGCCCCCGCCACTTCGACCCCGGTCGGACCGCCGCCGATCACCGCGAAGGTGAGCCACTCGGCGCGCGCCTCGGGGTTCGGCTCCCGCTCGGCCTCCTCGAATGCGCCGAAGATGCGATCGCGGAGGTCGACGGCGTCGGCGAGCGTCTTGAGCCCGCAGGACACGTCCTTCCATTCGTCGTTGCCGAAGTAGGACGTCTCCATGCCGCACGCGAGGATCAGCGTGTCGTACGGGATCCGCTCGCCCCGCTCGAGCACGACCTCCTTCCGCTCCAGGTCGAAGTCCACGACCTCCGCCATCAGCACCGTCGCGTTCGGGCTGCGCCGGAGCGAAACCCGGATCGGCGTAGCGCATTCGCCCGGGGACACGGCGCCCAGGGCGACCTGGTACAGCAGCGGCTGGAACAGATGGTGCTGCTTCCGGTCGATGACCGTCACGTCCACGTCGGCGTGTCGAAGCCGGCGTGCCGCCGCCAAGCCCCCGAAGCCGCCGCCGACGATCACCACGCGGCGCCGGGACGTGCCTGCGTCGTTAGCCGACACCGGCGTGTTCCTCCACCGCGCGCGCCGCACCCATCCGCTCCAGCAGGTGATCGCCGACGCGCATCGCGTTGGCCATCGCGGTCAGCGCCGGGTTCACTGCCCCGATGCTTGGGAAGAAGCTCGTGTCGACGACATAGAGGTTGTCGACCTCGTGCGCCCGGCAGTCCACGTTCAGGACGGAGGTGTGCGGGTCGGTGCCGAAGCGGCAGGTGCCGGCCTGGTGGGCCACGCCGGCGACCGGGATCTCGGTCTTGAGGTACGCGTGCCGCGGGATCAGATGATCGGGGTGCATGCCCGCCTGGCCCAGCACGGACTTGAGCTTGTGGTAGAGGCGCTTCTTGGGCTCCTCGTTGGAGGGCGTGTAGGAAAGGCTGATCTGGCCGTCGGGGCCCAGGGTGACCCGGTTGTCGGGGCGCGGCAGGTCCTCGGTCGAGAGCCAGAAGTCGACCGCGTGGCGAGCCATGTTCTCGAGCGTGCGCGTGGGCGCCAGCTTCGTCTCGAGGGGCTTCTCGCCTCGGTACATCGGCGCGGACGACTTGCCGACCATTTGGATGTTGCCCATCGGATACTCGAAGTCGTCGCTGCCGAAGTAGAAGTCGTTGACCCCGAGCGTCTTCTGGAAGACGGTCGGGTTCTCTTCCTTCGACAGGGCGAGCACGGCCTGGCTGTTGTGGAAGGTGTAGTTGCGGCCGACCTGGTCGGAGCCGTTGGCGAGCCCGTTCGGATGCCGGTCGTCGGCCGAGGCGAGCAGCAGCTGGGCCGAGTTCGCGGCCCCGCACGAGACCACGACGATGTCGGCGGAGAACGTCGCGGGCGCACCGCTGAGCTCCACGTCCACACGGGTGACCTCCGTGCCGGAGGGACCGGTGCGGAGCGCCACGGCCCGTGCGTTGGTGAGCAGCGTGACGTTCGGATGCTCGAGGGCCGGCCGCACGGCGAGCACCTCGGCGTCGGACTTGGCGTGGACGAGGCACGGGAAGCCGTCGCAGGTCGAACAGCGGACGCAGGCGCTGTACGGCGGGTTGGCCTCGTTGAGCATCACGCCGCAAGGCGCGTGAAACGGGCTCAGCCCGGCGGCGGCGAGGTCGTCGGAGAGCTGCTGGATCCGCGGCTCGTGCGATACGGCCGGGAACGGGTAGGGGGCGCTCGCGGGCGGCTCCGTCGGGTCCTCGCCGCGCGCGCCGTGCACCTGGTAGAGCCGCTCGGCCGCGGTGTAGTAGGGCTCCATCTCCTCGTATGAGATGGGCCACGCCGGCGAGACCCCGTCGTGGTGGCGCAGCTCGCCGAAGTCCTCTTTCCGCAGGCGGTAGAGCGCCGCGCCGTACAGCTTCGTGGCGCCGCCGACGAAGTAGTGCACCTGCGGCTGGAAGGCCTTGCCCTTCCCGTCGAGCCAGGTGTCTCGCGAGATGTAGCGGTTGTCGACGAACACGTCGGCGGCGCTCCAGTTCTCAGGCTCGCGCCTGAGCCAGTCGCCGCGTTCGAGCAGGAGGATGCGCTTGCCGGAGGGGGCGAGGTGCCGCACGAGGGTCCCCCCGCCTGCGCCGCTCCCGATCACGATGACGTCGTACGAGCTCATTGCGTCCACTCCGCCAGCCGCTCCGCAAGGATGATCCGCGCAGCCGCCTCGATCAGCGCGAGGTGGGAGAAGGCCTGCGGGAAGTTGCCGAGGTGCCGGCCCGTGCTCGTGTCGAACTCCTCGGCATACAGCCCCAGCGGCGACGCGACGCTCAGCAGGCGCTCCATCAGGTCGCGGGCGCGCTGCAGCTCGCCCACGATCGCCAGCGCCGAGACGAGCCAGAAGGAGCAGATCAGGAAGCTGCCCTCCTTGCCCGCCAGACCGTCGTCCGTCTCATCCGTCTTGTAGCGCAGGACGAAGCCGTCCTCGGTGAGGTCGTTCGCGATCGCGTCGACGGATTTGCGCAAGCGCTCGTCGTCTCCCGGCAGGAACCCGAAGATCGCCGCGAGCAGGGTCGAGGCGTCGAGGGAGTCCGTCTCGTAGTGCTGGCGCATCACGCCGTCCCGGACCCCGTGCTCGAGGATGTCCTGCTTGATCTCGTCCGCGCTGGCGCGCCAGGTCTCGTGCAGCGCGGGATCGCCGCGGATCTCCGCCAGCTTGGCGGCGCGGTCGAGGGCGACCCAGCACATGAGCTTCGAAGACACGTAGTGCTTGGGCTCGCCGCGGGCTTCCCAGATTCCCTGGTCCGGATTGCGCCAGACCTGGGTGGCGCACTCCGCCTGCGCCTGGACGATCGGCCAAAGGCGGCGCGGCAGCCGTTGGCTGTGGCGCGTGTGGAGCAGGATCGAGTCGAGCACGGCGCCGAAGACGTCGTTCTGGCGCTGGTCGAAGGCGCCGTTCCCGATCCGCACCGGGCGCGCGCCTGCGTAACCCGAGAGCTCGTCCCGCGTCGACTCCGTGAGGTCCCGGCGCCCGTCGATCCCGTACATGATCTGCAGCGCCCCGTCCGGGTTCGGCTCGAGGTCGGCGACGAACTGCATGAACTCGTCGGCCTCCCAGTCGAGCTGCAGCCAGTGCAGCGCCTGCAGGGTGAACGTCGCGTCGCGCATCCAGGTGAAGCGGTAGTCCCAGTTCCGCTCGCCGCCCGGCGTCTCCGGCAGCGACGTGGTGGCGGCCGCGACGGTGGCCCCCGTCGGCATGTAGGTGAGGCCCTTGATCGCCAGCGCTGAGCGCTGGACGGGCTCACGCCACCGATGGTCGACCGTCCGGGAACGCGCGAGCCAGTCGCGCCAGAACCCCACGGTCGCCGCCATCCGGGCGTTCGCCTCGTCGATGTCCTGAGGCGACTCGAGGCCCTCGGCCCACGAGAGAGAGCAGTAGAGCTGCTCGCCCTGCTTCATCACATGCCGGGCGCGGACCCGATCGCCCTCGACACCGATCGCCATGTCGGTTTGCAGCCGGACGGTCAGGTCCGCTCCGGTCGCGTCGGCCACGTGACGTTCGCCGCCGACCAGCGACCACTCCGGGGCCGCGCGTCCGTAGTCGAACGCCGGCTCGCAGATGAGCTCCACCTCGACCGTCCCCTCGAGGCAGATCAGCACGCGCACGAGCATGTGGTCGCCGTCGAAGTCGGCGGGCGGCCGGGTGTGCGGGGTGATCTCGTCCTCCCCGCGCGTGGGACCCATCGTCAACGCGTCGCGGACCAGAAGCCACCCGGTCGGCGTGGTCCAGGTCGTGGCGAGCACGTTCGTGCCGGGCTCGTAGATGCGCGCCGTCGGCACGTTGAGCCCGAACGGCCCGATGCGGAAGGCGCCGGCGCCGCGGTCGAGCAGCGTGCCGAAGACACTCGGTGAGTCGAAGCGGGGGACGCAGAGCCAGTCGACCGCCCCGTCGGGCGCCACGAGCGCGCTGGTGTGGCAGTTGGACAGGAAGGCGTAGTCGGCGATCGGCGGGAACGGTGATGGCGCGGCCGCGCTCTGAGGCGCACCCGCCTCCGTCGGCCTCCGGTCCGGGCCAGTCGTCACCGCGGTCACGACTCTATCCACGGGCCTTGCCAGCGGCCGTGGCCCGCCACGAGCCCGTCGGCGGCGCTGGGGCCCCACGATCCCTTTTCGTACGGCTGCACCGGCGGGGGCGAGTCGAGCAGCGGCTGCACGATTCGCCACGTCTCTTCGACGCTGTCCTGCCGCGTGAAGCGCTTGCTGTCTCCAACCATCGCGGCATGCAGCAGGACCTCGTACGGGGTCGGGCCCTCGCCGCCCTGTTCCGCGAACTCCATGTCCAGGTTGACCAGCTCGGGCTTCCTCTCCTCCGAGCGCTGCGCGTTCACGAGCAGCCGGATGCCGGTCGACGGGTCGAGCTTCACCACGAGTTGATCCGGCTCGGGCCGGCGCGTTCCGTTCCCGCCGATGTGCAACGGCGGCGGCTTGCGGAACACGAGCCGCAGCTCGGTCTGCGTGACCGGCAGATGCTTCCCGGTCCGGATGAAGAACGGAACCCCCGACCAGCGCCAGTTGTCCACGGCAAGCTGGAGCGCCGCGTAGGTCTCGGTGGTGGAGTCCTCGGCAACGCCGTCGATGTCCCGGTAGCCGTCGTACTGCCCGCGCACGTACTTGGACGGATCCGCCGGGGGCATCGCGCGGAAGACGGCGACCATCGCGTCCTTGAGCGTTCTCGCGTCCGTCGCGGCGGGCGGCTCCATCGCGGCCGCGGCCACCACCTGCATCAGGTGGTTGACCACCACATCGCGTACCGCGCCGACCGGGTCGTAGAAGTGCCCGCGGTCCTCGATGCCGAAGCTCTCGGCCATCGTGATCTGGACCGACGACACGTAGCTGCGGTTCCAGATCGGCTCGAACATGGTGTTCGCGAACCGCAGGTACAGGGTCTCGACGAGGCCCATCTTCCCGAGGAAGTGGTCGATCCTGTACAGCTGCGACTCGTCGATGTACCTGTGGACCTCCTCGTTCAGCTTCCGCGCGGACGTGACGTCGTGCCCGAAGGGCTTCTCGACCACCACCCGCGCCGACTCGGTCAGGCCCGCTTCGGACAGGCCCTTGATGACCATCCCGAAGAGCGACGGCGGGATCTCGAGGTAGAACACCGGCGCGGTCGCGCCCGCGATCGCCTTCGCGAGCCGCTCGTAGGTCGCGGGATCTCCGAAGTCCCCGCTGAGATACGACAGTCGTGCCGCGAAGCGGTCGAAGACCTCCTCGTCGAGCGGCTCGCCGGTCGCCTCGATCGCGGCCCGGGCGTGCTCGCGCAGCTGCTGGCGCGTCCAGTCGTTCCCCGCCACTCCCACTATCGGGCAGCTCAGAAGGCCGCGGCGCTCCAGGCGATAGAGGGAATGGAACGTCATCACCTTCGCGAGGTCGCCGGTGATGCCGAACGGGACGAAGACGTCGGCGCGCTGCGGCGCGTCCGCGCTCGGCGCCGACTGATGTGCCACGGCGGTGCTCATGGGGCGGAGTCTCTGCCGGCGCCTCGGCTGAGACATCACCCCATAGGGATGATTCGCGCCGCGCACGAAGTCGCTTCGATCGGGTCATGGCGCACGCGACCCTGAACGACGACGTCCTCGCCTCCCGCTACGGCAACAGGTTCCTGCTCGAGGCGGCCCCCGCGACGAGCTTCCCGGAGACGGGGATGCCCGCCCTCGAGGCAATGCGGCTGGTCGCCCTCCAGATCGAACTGGAGGGCGATCCGCTGCGGAACCTGGCGACGTTCGTGACGACTTGGATGGAGCCGGAGGCGCAACGGCTCATCGCCGCAAACCTCCACCGCAACTTCATCGACCATGCCGAGTATCCGGAGACCGCGGAGATCGAGCAGCGCTGCATCCGGATGCTCGCCGACCTGTTCCACGCGCCGGGCGAGACCACGGGAGCGCGGACCCAAGGCTCGTCGGAGGCGATCATGCTCGGCGCCCTGTCGCTCAAGTGGAAGTGGCGCGAGCGGCGGCAGGCGGCCGGGCTGCCGGTCGACCGCCCCAACCTGGTCTTCGGCGGCGACGTGCACGTCGTGTGGGAGAAGTTCTGCCGCTACTTCGACGTCGAGCCCCGGATCGTCCCGCTCCAGGAGCACAAGTACACGATCGGCCCCGAGGACGTGGAGCCGCACGTCGACGAGAACACGATCGGCGTGGCGGCCGTGCTCGGCACGACGTTCACCGGGCACATGGACGACATTCGCGGGATCGACGAGCTGCTGACCGGCCTCGAGAGGGAGAAGGGGCTCCAGGTTCCGCTGCACGTCGACGCGGCGAGCGGCGGCTTCGTCTGGCCTTTCCTCTACCCGGAGTCGGCCTGGGACTTCAGGCTCGAGTCGGTGAGGTCCATCAACGTGTCGGGGCACAAGTTCGGCTTGGTCTATCCCGGCATCGGCTGGCTCGTGTTCCGTGAGCGGGGCGACCTCGCCGAGGACCTCGTCTTCTACGAGAACTACCTCGGGAAGACGGATGCCACCTTCACGCTCAACTTCTCGACGGGAGCCGCGATGGTGCTGGCCCAGTACTACAACCTCGTGCGGCTCGGTCGCGACGGCTACACGTACGTCATGGAGATCATGCAGCGGAACGCGCGCGCGCTGGCCGAGCACCTGAGCTCCAGCGGCAAGTTCGAGCTGATCGGCGCGGACGAGGAACAGCTCCCGCTGGTGGCCTTCAAGCTGGCCGAGCAGAGGGACTACGACGAGTTCGACATCGCCTGGCAGCTGTCCGCGGAGCGCGGCTGGATGGTTCCCGCCTACACGCTTCCCCCGGAGGCCCAGCACGTCAAGGTGATGCGGGCGCTCGTCAAGGAGACGCTCAGCCGCGAGATGGTGGACACGCTGGCGAGCGACGTCGAGGACGCGTGTCGGACCCTCGAGAAGAAGGGCGGCACCCAGCAATCCGAGCGGGAGCAGGTGAAGACCGGGACCGGCTACTGACGGCCGGGGTCAGCCGACCGCGATCTCGAAGGCCGCCTCGTAGCGGGCACCCGGCCTGACGATGGGGAGATCCTCCCCGGCAACGAGCGCGTTCGTCGGCGCTGTCATCGGCTCGAAGCAGACGAAGTCGCTGCCGGCCGGCGCGAACACCTGCGCGAAGCGATAGCCGCGCAGGAAGGTCACGGCCACCTCGGAGTCGTGGTTGCCCAGCAGGAACCGCGGCGGGTCGTCCAGCTCGGAGAAGCCGTCGTCCCACTCCGTGTGGCCCAGCTGACGTCTCCCGGGTTCGCATCGCTCGGTCTCGCCGGTGGGGATCATCGCGACGTCGTGGAGAAGCGCGCGGCGGACCGGCAGCGTCAACTGGGCGGCCGCCCGCTCGCCCGGAATTCTCAGGTAGGGATGGAAGCCGAACGACACCGGCACGGCAGCGTCCTCGGCCGGCTCGACGGCGACCGCGATGAGCGCGCGTCTCGGCTCGAGCCGCGCCCGATACTCCAGGCGGTGAGGGAACGGGAACAGCGAGTACGCAGGGTGCCCGTGATCCCAATCGAGCCGCGCCGAGAGCACGGCGGCGTCGCCCTCGGTCGTCGTCTCGAGGACCTCCCATCGCATGAGTGCCGGCATCGCGCCGTGGATGGGGAGTCCAGCGCCATCCAGCTTGAACAGGGCCGAGTCCCGCTCCAGGACGACCTCCTTGCCGGCGGCGGTGTACTCGAACCCGCCGAGGCGGTTCGCCCACGGATAGAGAAGCGGGACGCCCATGGTCGACCCGCGCTCCGCATATGCCTGCAAGCCGTTCCGAGTTGCGAGCAGCTCGCGATCCCCCAGCCTCAGCGAGTGCAGGATCATGTTCGCGCTCGGGGCGAATGCCGCCCGCAGCCCCGGGTCACCGGGGGCGTCGAGCTGGATCGTCTCGATCATCCGGGCGACCTCAGGCAGACTCTGGTGTCGCCAGGGCGTGAGGTCGGCGCGCGCCCGGCCGTGGCCACCATCAACTCGCCCGACTCGCTGACGACGAACAGCGTGGTGAGGTGGTCGCCCGGCGCGCCGTTCACCTCGACGAGCTCGGCCCCGGCATCGAAGCGCCTGGTGAGCTCCAAGTAGGTGAGATCCTCGCCGAAGAGGATGCTGCCCTCCGCGTAGACGGGCACGAGATCGAGGACGTCGTCTCCGGCCGGGAGCCGGAACACGTGCTCGTGACCGAGGTCGCGGCGCAGCTCATACGCCGCCAGGGCGTTGAAGTCGTCGCTTTCGGTCACCAAGAGGGCGTCGGTGACCTCCTCAAGCTCCTCCTCACGGGTGGCGAGGTCCACACCGAGCCGCGCGTTCCCCGCCGCAAGCCCGTCCTCGCGCGCGGCCGCCTGCTCCTCCGGCCGGCCGGTCCACAGGCGCACCCCGAGCCCAGCGGCCTCGAGCGTCTTCGCGATCGCCCGGCCCCATGCCTGTCCGCCGACTACGAGCACGACCCTGGCGCCGGCCTTGGCGAGGCCGAGCAGGCGGGCTACCGGCGCCGCCGTCAGACCGTACAGCCCGACCGTCCCGAAGATCGCGATGAAGCAGAGGGGCAGGATGTCCTCGGCCCCGCTCACACCCGCCTGGCTGAGCTGGAGCCCGAATGCCGATGCGGTGGCGGCGGCGACGATCCCGCGAGGGGCCATCCAGGCCGTGAAGGCGCGCTCGGCCGGGGTCAGCTCGGATCCCCAGGTGCCGAGCGCCACGACCAGCGGGCGGAGCACGAGCACCATCACGGCGACGAGCGCGATTCCCTCGGGCAGCAGGTCGCCCACCTGGGACGGCGAGACCGAGGCGGAGATCAACACGAACAGGATCCCGATGAGGAGCTCAACCACCGTCCCATGGAAGCCAGGATGCCGGAGACATCCAGCTCCGTCTGGTTTGCCATCACAGCGCCCATCAACGTCGCGGCCATGAAGCCCGAGTCCTCGCGGATCGCGTCGGCCGCGACCAGGCAGGCCACCAGCACCAGCAGGGCGGCGGTCACGGCCTGGCCGGGCGCCGCGCGCTGGAAGCGGCGCATCAGCAGCCAGAGAACGCCGGCTCCGAGGACCCCGGCAAGCAGGCCGGTGCCGAGGCTGAGCGCCAGCTCGCCCGGGTGGTAGCCACCCCCGCCGTCGGCGCCGGCCTTGACCACGTGGAAGGCGAGCACGCCGAGCAGCGCCCCGACCGGGTCGATCAGGACGCCCTCCCACTTCAACACGGACCGCACCCGGTCGGTGGGGCGGACGAACGCGAGGAGCGGCAGCACCACCGTGGGCCCCGAGACGACCAGGATCGCCCCCAGCATGAGCGACACGCCCCATCCGAACCCGAAGATCAGCTTCGCCGCGAGGGTCACGCCGAGCACCGTCAGCGGTGTGCCGATCAAGATCAGCCGTGACACGACCCGGCGCGCCCCGCCGGTCAGCTCACGGATGCGCAGCCTGAGGCCCGCCTCGAAGAGGATGAGGCCGACGCCCAGGGTCACGAGAGGCTGAAAGGCATCGCCGAGCAGCGCGTCCGGGTGGACGTCGTCCGTAACGGCGCCGGCGGCAAAGCCGACCGGCAGAAGGAGCACGATCGCCGGCAACCGCGTGGCGTGCGCGACCAGCCGGCACGCCAGGGCGAGCACGATCACGAGGCCGAGCCCGGTGAGGATCTCGTCGCTTGGGAGCATAGGTCAGAAGACGGCGATCGGGTTGAGCGGCGATCCGGTGCCGCCCTGGATACGAAGCGGCGCAGCCATGAAGAGGAACTCCCAGCGTCCAGTCCGCTCACACACCGCCCGCACGTCCTCCAACTGGAGGTAGTCGAGCAGGTGGACGCCCATCGCGTTCAGGGTCAGGACGTGGATCGGGAACGCCACGCCCTCGGTACTGCTGGGCGCCGTGTCGCTGTTGCCGTCGCAGCCGAGCGCGGCGACTCGCCGCTCCGCCAGGAACGGCACAGCCGTCGGATGCAGCCCGGCCTTGGCGGTAGCCGTCTCCCAGGGCCCGAGCTCGGAAAGCCGCCGGGCATGGCCGGTACGCACGAGGAGGATGTCCCCCTCCCCAACCGCGACACCCTGCTCGGACTCCGCCCCCTCCAGCTCCTCGCCCGCAATGTGCTCACCGGGCTCTAGCCAAGGCACCCCGCGCAACCGCGGGACGTCCAGCAGCACACCACGCCCGACGAGTCCGTCCCGTAGTACCTCGATGGCATCGGCCGCCGCCCCGCCCCCGTCGACCATGCCCTGCGGCCAGCCGTTGTAGAGCGAGCCGTCGTAGGCCACGTGACAGAGGGCGTCGATGTGCGTGTGTCCGTCGTTGTGGTAGTCGACGCCCACGTAGTCCTTTGCGAAGCGCAGCGATCCCGAGCCGATGTCGGTGTCGCTCAGCAGCGTCATGTGATGGTCCGCCGGCTCCGGAGTGGATGCCGCGGCTTCGGTGGCAAGCGGCCTGCTCATCGTGACGCTGACGCCGTCACGCACGAGACGTGCTGCCGCCACCACGCGCTCGGGGGTCAGGTGGTGAAGCGCGCCACGCTCGTCGTCGGCGCCCCAGCGCCCCCAGTTGCTCACATCGCGGAAGAGCGCGTTGAACCGATCGGCGCTGACGTCCACGGTCGAACCCTGTACGGCGGACGAGGAAACGACATCACCTCGATCAGGTGAAGTCCGGCCCTGGCGCCCGGGCCTAGGCTGCCGCGGTGCTGCATCTCCGCGTGTTCGGCTCGGCATACACGATGGCGGAGGTTGCCGAGACCCTGTCCGGCCTGGATGGGGCGCGCCACATCACGCGCACGGATACGGGTGAGCGGGGTCACACGATGCTCGTGACGGCCGATCTGGACCCCGACGCGGCCGACGACGCCCTACACGCCCTGCAGCACCTAGGGGTCCCGCGCGACGACGTCGCGCTTCTCCGAATCGACGCCATCCAACCTCTTCTTCGCCACCCACGGGGAGCGAGCTTGGTGTGGGCGGACCTACTCGGCCAAGCCGGTGAGCATGCGCAACCGGTGGCGCGCTACCTCGCCTTCATGGCGGCCGCGGGGATCATCGCGGCCTACGGCGTCATCTACGACAACACGATCCTGATCGTCGGCGCCATGGCCATCAGTCCGGACCTGCTGCCGATAACGGCGATCTGTATCGGCGTGGTTCTAGGTCGCGGCGTGCTCGTCCTCCGCGCCCTGTGGACGCTGGGCGCCGGGCTCGCCTGCGCCTGCCTCTTCGCGGGCGCGCTCACCGGGCTTCTCGATCTCGCCGATCTGCTTCCGTCCGGCTTCGAGGTTGGCGAGAGATCGCTCTCGGGTCTGACGACCGTCAACAGCTCGACGTTGGTCGTCGCCTTCGCGGCCGGCGCTGCCGGCATGCTGGCACTCGAGACGCGGGCCAGCTCCGCCGTCGGCGTCGCGATCTCCGTCACGACGATTCCGGCGTCGGCGTATCTCGGGGTGGCAACCGGGGTCGGCGAGGTCGGGAAGGCCGCCGGGGCCGCCGCGGTGCTGGGCGTCAACGTCGCGATGCTGACGCTTGGAGGCACCGGGACCCTCGTCGCACAGCGGCTGCTGGCCCGCCGGGCGGCGGAGGGCCCCCGACCGGCATGAACACGCCGGCCCCCACGCCCGATCCGCTCGAGCTGCTCAAAAGCCGAAGCTATGTCCAGCTCCTCGTACTGGCCGCGGTCGTCGGGGTACCCGTCTCCGCGCTCGCGTATGGCTTCCTCGAGCTCGTCGACCTGCTTCAAACGGCACTGTTCACCGACCTTCCGAAGGAGCTCGGCTTCGACTCCGCCCCAACGTGGTGGCCTCTGCCGCTACTCGCCTTGTCCGGGCTGCTCACGGCCCTGTCGATTCGCCTCCTTCCCGGCACCGGCGGACACTCCCCCGCGGACGGGTTCCACGCCGGCGCGGCGACGCAGCCCATCGAGCTCCCAGGCGTGCTCTTTGCCGCCTTGGCGACCTTGGGCTTCGGGGCTGTCCTCGGCCCGGAGGCGCCGTTGATCGCGATGGGCAGCGGACTCGGCATGCTGGCGGTCCGCCTCGCCGCGCGGGACGCGCCGGACACGGCCGGGGCGGTGATCGCCGCCGCCGGAAGCTTCGCCGCGATCAGCACGCTGATGGGGTCTCCGCTGCTGGGCGCCTTCCTCCTGCTCGAGGCCGCCGGCCTCGCCGGTCCGATGGTCGGGGTGGTGCTGCTGCCGGGTCTCCTGGCGGCGGGCATCGGCTCGCTGATCTTCATAGGCCTGGATGACCTGACCGGCCTCGGCACGTTCTCGCTCACGATCCCGGACGTGCCGGAGTTCGGGCAGCCGACGGTTGCGATGTTCGGCTGGGCGCTCGCGTTCGGCCTTGCGGCGCCCTTCCTGGGCCTCGGGATCCGTGCGGTCGCGCTGTTCGTTCGCCCGCACGTCGAGCGGCGGATGGTGCTGCTCATGCCGGTGCTGGGCTTGGCGGTCGCGGGGCTCGCGATCGGCTTCGCCGAGGCCACGGACAAGAGCTCCTCGGAGGTGCTGTTCTCCGGCCAGTCGGCCGTCGGGCCCTTGATCACGGGGGCGGCCGGATGGTCGGTCGGCGCCCTCCTCCTGCTGGTGGCCTGCAAAGGGCTCGCCTACGCGCTGTGCCTGAGCAGCTTCCGCGGCGGCCCCATCTTCCCGGCCATCTTCATCGGTGCCGCCGCCGGCATCGCCGCGGCGGAGCTGCCCGGGATGTCGGTCGTACCCGGCGTGGCGATGGGCATGGGCGCGATGACTGCGGTGATGCTGGGCCTGCCTCTCACCTCGACGCTCGTGGCGGCGCTGCTCCTCGGCGCCCCCGGACTGAATGCCCTACCGCTGGTGATCGTCGCGGTCGTAGTCGCACACGTGGTGAACACCCGGCTGAGCCCGGCGCCGGCGGCTCAGACCGAATCGCACCAGTCGCCCTCAGCCGTGCCCGAACCCGTGACCGTCAAGCCGTAGGCCCCGCGAACCCGCTCTTCACCCTCATCGGGTGATGCCAGGCCACCCGGTCCGATGGTGCAGTTGACCGGCGCAGGCGACGAACGGAGGTTTGGATGGAAGCGCACGACGACGAGCTCGGCCCGGTCGACATCGTTGTGATCGGGTATCCGGCCGACGCGCCGATGACCGGCGACGCGGTACCGCTGCTCCTGGACCTGGTGGATCGCGGCATCATCCGCGTACTCGACGTCCTGTTCGTGATGGAGAACGAGGACGGGACCTTCTCGGGCTTCGAGGCGAAGGACGTCGAAGGCGACCGCATCGGCGACTTCAAGGTGTTCGAGGGGGCGTCCTCTGGCCTCCTCGGCGAAGAGGACGTCGCGACCGCCGCCGAGGCGGTCGAGCCCGGGACCAGCGTGGTCGTGATCGTCTACGAGAACCGCTGGGCGGCGCCATTCGCCGCAGCCGTGCGCCGCAATGGTGGTCAGCTCATCGACTTCCAGCGCATCTCGGCGCAGGACCTGATGGAGACACTCGACGCCGCCGAGGCGGCGTCCTGATCGAAAGGACGACCCGATGCCCGGATTGCTTCGCGGCATGGCCCGCACCGCTGTCGTCGCAGGCACAGCGACAGCCGTGTCGAACCGCGTGAGCCGTCGGCAGGGGGAGCGCTGGGCCGCGCAGGACGCCCCGGCCTACCCGCAGCAGTATGAGCCCCCGCCGCAGCAGTACGCCGCGCCGCCGCCCAGCGGGAACGGAGAAAGTCGCGTGGACAAGCTGAAGGAGCTCGCATCGCTGAAGGAGCAGGGCGTGCTCACCGAGGAGGAGTTCGCCTCGGAGAAGGCGCGCATCCTCGCGAGCTGAGTCTCCGCCTGGACTGAGCCGGGATTCCAGTGGCACCGGAGCGCGGCGGCATGTTCTCGGCCCCGACGTGGCTGCGCGATCTGGGCTTCGCGTCGTGGCTACTCGCCGGCTTCATCCTGATCATCGTCGGGCTGGTCTGGCTCCTCGGTCAGACCTCCACGATCGTCCTGCCGGTGATCCTGGCGCTGGTCCTCGGGGCGGTCGCCGGGCCGATCGTCGACGCGCTCGAGCATCGCGGTCTGCCGCGGGCGGCCGGCGCCGGACTCGTGCTGCTCGGGCTCGTGCTGATCGCTGCGCTCGTGTTCGCCCTGATCGTGCACGGCATCTCCGCCCACTCTGCGGACATCTCCACGAAGGCGTCACAGGGACTCGACAAGGTCGAGGGCTGGCTGAAGGACCTGGGCGTGGACGACACGAAAGACGCGAAGGAGACCCTGAAGAAGGACCTGCCTCAGATCCGGGAGACGCTCACGAGCGGCGTGGCGGCGGGCGTGAACGGACTCACGTCCGTCGCCTTCTTCCTCGCCTTCGCAACGCTCGGCACCTTCTTCGTGCTGAAGGACGCCCCCGTCATGGCGCGCTTCGTGAACACCCACATGGGGCTCCCGGTGCGTGTGGCGAGCACGGTGACGAGCGAGGTCGCCACCGCTCTCCGCAACTACTTCACCGGGGTGACCATCATCGCGGCGTTCAACGGCATCCTCGTAGGGGTGATCATCTTCCTCGCCAACGGGGCCTTCCAGAACATCCTTCAGCCGTTCGTCTTCGGCGCCACGCTCAGCCTCAACCCGCTCGTGGTGCTGGTCGTGACGATCGGTGCCGGCGCCCTGTTCGGGATGGTCGGCCTCACGCTCGCCGCGCCGCTGACCTCGGCTGCCGTGCACATCAGCGGCAGGCTGCGACAAGAGGGGGAGTGGGATCGAGCACCGTCCGGCCCCGAGCCGTCCCCCGAACCCGTGGGCGCTTGACCATGTTCCTGTTCGCCGGCGTCTATTCGAATATCGCGAGCGCCGAGGGCGACTACGAGGTGATCAAGATCCTTCACTCGTGCGGTGAGATCGGCTCCTACGAGGCAGTCGTCATCGCGAAGGGAAGCGATGGCAGGGCCGCGGTGCACAAGTCCGAGAAGCCGATGGAAGCCTGGCTGAAGAGCCTCGAGGACGGCATGTCCCCGGCCGACGCCGGCGAGATACGCGCCCTGCTCGAGGAAGACCGGGCTGCGCTCGTGGTGGTTGGCATGGAAGCCGACGCCGGCAGGATCGAGCAATCGGCGGTGGAGGCCACGCGGATGACGCTCAAGCAGCTCGACGCTCAGTCGATCAAGCCGGCCGCTCCGTTCACCGACAAGTAGACGCCCACTGCGGCGAACACCGTTATTGTCGTTCCGCGGGCGTGACGCCGCGCCCAGGAGCTCGCGCGAAGCATCGTCCTGCGCGCCGCACCGGGTCGGATCATGAAGTAGACGACCGAGGCAATCGCCGCGCCGAACCAGATCGCGTTGAACACCAGCACCTGCACGATGTCGTCGACGAGGCCTTGACGCTCCGCCACGATCCCGTTCAGCGCCAGCAGGTAGAAGAACCCCGGAAGATGTGTCGCGATCCCGGCCACCGCCGCGGTGCCCACCGAGGGGTGCCCGAGCTTTCGGATCACCGCCGACTGCTCGGCGCGCGACTCCCCGCGTGAAGGCAGCTGCGCCCGGCCGCTCCACACCCCCGCGGCGAAGCCCAGCGCCGCCACCCCCGCCAGGAGCTCGATCAAGTACTGGACGGTGTTTCCTCCGTACTCGATGCCCGCGCCGTCGAAGGCCGCCACGACGATGACGCCGATCGCGACGCTGAAGAGGAATCCGCCCGCGACGTACGCGACCAGCACGCGCTGCGGATGCGATGCGCTGAGGAGGGCGTACAGGGCGGCGAGTCCGGCGGGGCGCGGCGCGCTGGCCAGAGCCAGAACGATCACGTCGAGGCTCACCCGCGGCCGCCCGCGCCGCGGTCAGGCCGCTTGCACGTCGTGCAGCAGCCCGGCCGCGTAGGCATTCGCCACGGCCTCCCCGCGGGACGAGGCGTCGAGCTTCCGGTACACGGCCCGTGCGTGCGTCTTGACCGTGTTCGGTGAGACGAAAAGGCGACTCGCGATGGCCGGGAACGAGAGATGCGTCGGTAGCAGCTGCAGCACGCGCAGCTCGGCCGGCGTAAGGGCCCAGGTCTCACCCGTCGAGCCCATCACCGCGTCGAGGTGCTCGCGCGTCTCCTCGAGCCACGTCCCCAGCTTCGTTGCGTCGGCGGTGTCCCGCAACGTGTGTGCCGCCTCCGACAGCAGCTCCCCCGCCGCGCCGACGTCGCCGAGGCGCAGGGCAGTCCGCGCCAGCACGATGCTCGTCTCGGCTTCGTACCAGGGGGCGAAATCCGCGAGCTGGCGGAGGAGCCGCGTCGAGCAGAGCATGTCCGCGCGGGCCTCCTCGACCATTCCCCTGTGTGCGCGCACGAGGCCGGACACCGCGAAGACGAGCGACATGATGGGGTAGTCCTCGAGGCCGGAGGCCTTCACCTGCGAGCGAGCACGGGCGATGACGAAGGCGGCCTCGTCCCAGTCCTCGTCGTCCACGACGAGCAGCGCGAGCTGCGCGAGGCATAGGGCCTGGACGTACGGGGCTGCCGCCGCGCCCCCGCGGCCGCCGTCCTCGAGCGGGCCGCGCGCGTCACCGCTTCGACCGGTCAGGTGGCAGGCGACCCCCTCGAGCAGCTTGGCGGTCGAGCGCCATGTGCTCCCATCCGGTTCGGAGCCGCCGGCGCGGGCGGCGTCGGAGCCCATTCGGGCGATGCCGTACGGGGCTCCCGAGGCCTGAAGGATCGTCAATGCGTCGCGCAGCGAGGTGTTCGTCCCAGCCGCCTCGAGATCGAGGCTCAGCTCCGCTTCGCTCGTCCAGCGCTCCACCTGTCCGCGATCGCCGGAGGCGAACCAGTAGGCCGCGGCAATGAGGGCCAGCGGTGCAGACGCGGCGATCTGTTCCGCGGTGAATCCGTCGAGCCAGCGGCGCACGGTGTCCTTCCCGCCATGGGCGATACGGCCCGCGCCATGGGCCCACGTGAGCTCGGCTGCCTCGTGAACGTCTCCCGCCGCCACGAGATGCCGGATCGCGGAGTGGACGTCGCCGCGAGCCGTGTGCCACGCGCTGGCCCGCCGATGCAGATCAAGTTCGACATCGGGCTCGGTACGGCGGAGCTGGGCGCGCAGCATCTCGGCGAAGAGGGGATGGTGGCGATAGGACTCGCCGCTCCGGTCGAGGCTCACCAGCATCGTGTTCGATCGGGCAAGATCGGCGAGCGTGGCGCCCGAGCCGGCGCCGCCCAGGACGCCGTCGCAGGCGGGTGCGGACAGCGTCTCGAGCACCGACGTGCGAACGAGGAAGGCCTTCTGATCGGAGCTCAGCGGTGAGAGAAGCTCGTCACGCAGGTACTCGGCAACGACACGGTCGTCTCCCGCGAACCGCTTCACCGCACCGCGAACGTCGGGCTGGTCTCCCAGCGAGAGGGTCGCGAGATAGAGCCCCGCCGGCCAGCCCTCGGTGCGACGCATCAGGGTGTCGAGGTCGTCGGCATCGAGTCGCAGCCCCGCGCTTGCGAGCAGAGCGGCCGTCTCGGAACGCTCCATCGCCAGGTCCGCGGCGCGCAGCTCCACGACCTGCCGGTGCGCCCGGAGGCGACCGACCGCCATAGCGGGCTCGCATCGCGCCGCGAGCGCGAGCTGCGACCCCGGTGGCAGGTCGTGGACGATCGTCTCGAGGACCTCTCCCGCGTCGGTGTCGCGCAGCTTGTGGGCGTCATCGAGAACGAGCACGAAGGGGTGTCGCGCGACGGCGACCTCCTCTGCGAGGACCGCGAGAGTCGTGCGCGGATCGTCGGCCCCCAGCCACCTGAACGGTCGGGGATCCTGCTCCGCCCACTCCGACAGGACGGTGGTCTTCCCGTAGCCGGCCGGGGCCACGAGCAGGACCAGGGGAACATCGCGGGCATCTCGGAGGCGGCGGATCAGCCGCGCACGGGGAACGAGTCCCGCGGGCCGCGGGGGAGGGAGCCCGCGTCCGTCGGCGCGGCTGCCGCCGGGAGCTCGTCGCCGTCTCGCCGTCTGGGCCGGGGGACGGCCCGCGGCAGGTGGCTTCAGCACGGCCCCAGAGCTCACGTGCGGAGCATCTCGGCCGCGGCTCGCCCGCGGCAAGGGCGCGCGCCCCCATCTTTCGGTAGGTGAGCACCACCCCTCACGGGGCGGCTGAGTACCCCGTGTCCCTGCCCGAGTCCACCAGACCCTCGCGAACCGCCCAAAGCGCGGCCTGCGTGCGCGAGCCGAGGCCGAGCTTCCGGAGGATGTTCGAGACGTGGGTCCGGGCCGTTCGCTCACTGATCTCCAGCTCGGTGGCGATCTCCTTGTTCGCCCTGCCTTCGCCCACGAGTGCGAGCACCTCGAGCTCCCGCGCGGTCAGCTCGGCCGTCATGTCATCCCGTCCTCCGACGCGCAGCGAGGACATCAGGCGGCGGGCAACCGCGGGATCGAGTTGGAGCTCCCCGCGGTGAGCCGCCCGTATGGCCGCGACGATCTCGTCCGCGTCGGCGTCCTTGAGGAGGTACCCCGACGCGCCTGCCTCCAGCGCGGAGTGGACGCGGTCATCCTCGGCGAAGGAGGTCAATACGACTACCTCCACCTCGGCATAGCGAGCGCGGATACGGCGCGTTGCCTCGATGCCGTCGACCGGCGCCATCTTGAGGTCCATCACGACCACCTGCGGCCGTCGTCCCTCCGCGTCCAGTCGCTCGATGAGGTCGAGCGCCTGCGTCCCCCCGGAGGCCGTGCCAACGACCTCCAGTTCCGGCTCGCTGTCGAGGAAGGCCATCAGCCCGCGCCGCACCACCGCGTGGTCGTCAACCACCAGGACGCCGATCCTGTCGTCGTCCTCAGGCGCCAACCGGTGGGCCCTCACGCCGAGCCGGAGCGTCCACGCGAACCGTCGTGCCTCGCCCGGGCACGCTCGTGATCGTCAGCAGTGCGCCGATCTCGGAGGCTCGGCTGCGCATCGACTCGAGCCCGAAGTGGCCGGGGTGACCGGCACTCGGGTCGAAGCCACGACCGTCGTCGCTGATCTGGACCACGGCCCGCCCGGGCGGCGCGTCGATACGGACCCAGGCCGTCGAGGCGCCGGCGTGCTTCACGACGTTCACGAGCGCCTCCCGTCCGATTCCGAACAGCTGTGTCGCGACGCGAGGCTCGAGGGCGATCTCCCCGTTGGACGACTGCACCTGAATCCTGACCCCATCCTGCTCGGCGAGCGTTCGGGCGTGCCTCGTGAGCGCGACGACGAGCCCATCCTCGACGGGATCGCGCCCGAGCTCGGAGATGAGCGCCCGCATCTCGCTCTGCGCTCCCTTCGTCAGCTCTGCGATCGCGCCGAGTGCCTGCACGAGTGGGGCTGACCGGCTGAGGTTCTCGCGCGCGAGCTCCTTCTGGGCCGTGCGGGTGTGCAAGTTCGTCGAGAAGAGCGCCTGCGAAACGGAGTCGTGCAGGTCGCGCGCGATCCGGTGCCGCTCCTCGACCGCTCGCTGGTCCTCGCGGCGTTTGGACTCGGCCAGCGCCGCGGCGGACCGCGCGCGCTCGGTCACGACCGCGCACAGGAACAGCGTCGTGAGCGCGGTGATGCCTATGTAGACCTGGGTGCTCAAGGTCCGGTCGTCGATGGGCTGCTTGAACCAGGGGCCCAGTTCGTGTGCGGTGATGCCGATCGCCGCCGCCGCCACGATCACGGTCGCCAGCGTGGCTCCTCGGAGCCCGAAGCGGAAGGCGGCCCAGATAAGCGCCGGGAAGGCGACGTACGTGACCGATTCGTCGAGCGTCACCGCCATCACGGCGAGCACGGCCACGGAGGCGATCAGGAGCCCGCCCTCCCACGTTCGGATCGGCCGCGCCCCCACGGGGCGGCGCTGGGTCCACGCGAGCGCCGCCGGAACGACGACCAGCATGCCGGTGAGATCGCCGAGGAACCACGTCCGCCAGAACGTCGGGATCTCCGACCCGTCGATCACGTCGCCGGCGAGCATCGACAGCGTGCCAACGGTCGCGCTGATCGCCGCCGCGATCCCGAGCGCCATCAACATGCCCCCGACCTGCTCGACGCGGTCGAGCCCGGCCTTCGGGCCGATGAACCGTCGCAGCAGGAGCGCCCCGACGATGATCTCCGCCATGTTGCCGGCCTGCTGCCCAAGCAGACTCCCGAGCGGGAGCGCGGTGTCGTCGAGGAGCAGTTCGGCGTTGACGATGAGGTCCCCGAGCAGCACCCCCGGCCACCACCGCATTCCCCAGAGATAGAGAGCCGCGATGCCTACACCCGCGGGGGGCCAGATCGCCGCCACGGACGCCGTGTACCGGAGCGTCTGGCCGAGCTTTGCCGCGCCGTAATAGGCGGCCGCGAGCAGCAGGACCCCGGCGGCGTACCTGGCAATGGTCGACGCCGGCTTGAGAGCCGGTGCTCGGAGAGCCGACGGCTGAACGGGAGAGGACTCGGCTTGGGCGCTCATCACACCCGGCAGACGGGGGCAGCTGCCCGGGCGACATTACCAGCCATGGTGCGAGCCTAGGACAAATGTCCTACGCCATCCATGGACGGATGTCGCGGCCGCGCGGGCGTCATCCGTCCGATGTCACGGACCTCGGCCCGTGGCAATGTTTGGGCCGCGCGGAGGCGCCGATTCGCGTCCCGAAAAGCGAGGTTCAACTGACCACGGACTCGGCACGGATACGGTCGAGTGCCCCCCCGAGGTCGAGCCGTCGGCCGAGGCACGTCGCGTCGCACGACGAGCGGGGCCCGCCGCGCCTGGCCATCGCCGGACTCGCGCTGGCGGGATTCGTCCTCTCCGCAACCGCCTTCTGGGTAGGGCTCACCGGCGCCGGACAGGAGCCCCGGGCGCTCGCCGCCACGGTACACGCGCTCATCATCGGGGCGCCGATCGCGGCGGGCCTGTACGCCGTGTGTACGCAGCCGTGGCCTGCCGACCGCTTCGGCTTGGTGCTGCTGGTCGCCGGCTTGGTGTGGTCGCCCACGCTGCTGGCGGAATCCGCGGACAGCCTGGCCTACAGCATCGGTCGCGTGGCGGCCTGGGTCGCCGAGGCCACGCTCGTCTACGTGGTGCTCGCGTATCCGTCGGGCCGGCTCCTGAGCCGCGGGGACAGGCTGCTGGCGGGGATGGCGTTTGGGGTGGTCGGTGTCCTGTACCTGCCGACCGTCCTGTTGGCCGAGCAGTACCCCGTTCCCTCGCCCTGGAGCAGCTGCGGCAGCGACTGCCCGCCGAACGCGCTCATGGCGGTCTCCTCGGAACCGGAATTCGTCGCCGCCTTCCTGTATCCGCTCGCCTGGGGTCTGAGCTTGGGCGTCTTTGTCGGGGCGGCCTTGGTCTTGGCACGGCGGCTCGCGCAGAGCAGCCGCTTGGCACGCGCGGGGCTGATGCCGGTCCTGGCGCTGGCAATCGTGCGGATGGTCGCGGCCGCGGCGTTCCTCCTCGCACGTGAGCGCTCCCCCGAATCGCAGCTGACCGATTTCCTGGGGCTGGTCGCATTGCTCTGCGTGCCGGCCTTCGCGGCCGCGTTCGTCGCCGGCCTTCTCCGCTCCCGCGGGGCCGCCAAGCGGGCACTGGCCCGGCTGGCGGCCGGCATCGGCGTCCGTCCGGACCCCGCCCAGCTGCGCGCTGCGATCGCCGAGGCCGTGGACGATCCATCGCTCGAGATCGTCTATTGGAACGCTGAGGACCCGGGCGGGTGGGTCGATGACCGCGGGGAGACGGTGGCGCTTCCGCCGCCCTCGCCCGAGCGTCGCCTGACCGAGGTTCGAGGTAGCGAGGGGCGCGTCGCGGTGCTGGTCCACGACGCCGCGCTCGAACACGCACCGGTCGTGACCCATGTTGCACGCGGGTTCGCCCTGATGGCACTGGAGAACCAGCGACTCGAGACGCAGCTTCGCTCCTCGCTCCGAGAGCTCCGCGCTTCGCGGACGCGGATCCTGTCGGCGGCGGACAGCGAACGCCGGCGCATCGAGCGCGATCTCCACGACGGGGCCCAGCAGCGCCTCGTCGGGCTTGGAATCCAGCTGGAGCTGGCCGGGGACCTTGTTGAAGCCGACCCGATCAGGGCCGCGGGGCGACTCCGCGAGCTGGCGCGCGACGTGGATGAGGCCGTGGACGAGGTCAGATCGCTGGCCCGGGGGCTGGTTCCGCCTCTGCTCGTGGAGCGCGGCCTCGTCGATGCGTTGCGCGAGGTGGCCGCTTCCAATCCGCTGGTCACGACGGTGCACGCGGACGCGCTCGGACGCTACCCGCCGGAGATCGAGAGCGCGGTCTACTTCTGCTGTCGCGAGGCACTGCAGAACGCAGCCAAGCACGCAATCGGCGCACGCTCGGTATCGGTCACGCTCTGGGAGGACCACGAGCTCCGCTTCGAGGTGCGGGACGATGGAGGCGGGCTGCCGGACCGGCCACACCAGCGCGGCGCGGGGTTGACCAACATGCGGGACCGGATCGGGGCCGTGGGCGGGCGTCTGACGATCGAGTCGGCCCACGGCGCCGGCACGAGCGTGGCCGGGGCCGCCCCGCTGGCGCTCCCGGACGTCCACGCCCGGGGCGAGGCGCTGCTGCGTCAGGCGACCGACGCGCTCGATGAGTGCTTGGCCATCTGCCGCGCCGTCCGGGGCGAGCACGGGACCGTTGACTTCGTGGTGGAGCACGTGAACGACGCCGCCTGTGCCGAGCGGGGACTCGACCGCGAGGAGCTGATCGGACGGAAGCTCCGAGGGCTCGAGACGGGCCTCCTCGCCTCGGCCGAGCTCCCGTGGCTCCGGCAGGTGCTGGAGCGCGGTCAGCGGGACTCGAAGATCGCGCCCGGGTCCGAGGTACGCGCGGCGCCGCTCGGGGACGACCGGGTGGTGATCACCTGGCGGGACGTCGCGACTGAGACGTCAGGGCGCCCCGTGCTGCGCCCATAGCTCGCTCAGAGTCGCGGGGCACAGGTCTCTCTTCCTGACGAAAGTCGCGGCGCCGCACGACTCCGCCGTCGCCGACGGGTCGGCGAGCTCGTCGATAGAGACGAGGACGACCGTCGGATGCGGGCTTTCCGCAGTGATGTTGCGCGCGGTCTCGATCCCGTCGATCCCCGGCAGGCGCACGTCGAGCAGCACGAGCCCAGGATCGAGGTGCTCGAGCATTCGCAAGGCCTCTTCTCCGGATTCGGCTTCGCCGAGCGACTCGAAGCCCGGCGTGGCCTCGACCAGGTCTCGCGCAGCCCGGCGGAACTGCACGTGGTCGTCGACAAGCAGGACGCCGATCATGTTGTGAAAGCCGTGTTACTTGAAGGGATCAGGTCGGAGCCGCCCGATATCGTCATGGCGTGGCCATCACGGTGGCCCTGGGTGAGGACAGCCTCATCGTCAGGGAAGGCATTCAGCAGCTGCTCGCGACGGAGGCGGACATCGACGTCGTCGCGTCCTGCGCCGATCTCGGCTCGCTGCTCGAGGCGGTTGAGGAGGTCGGACCAGATGTCGTGGTCACCGACATCCGCATGCCACCGACTGGGACCGACGAGGGGATCCGCCTCGCCACCATGCTGCGCGCGTCCCATCCGGAGACCGGAGTTCTCGTCCTGAGCCAGTACGCCTCCCCGACTTACGCGTTGACGTTGCTCGACGCCGGATCCGACGGACGCGCCTATCTGCTCAAGCAGCGCGTTCACGACCGGGCGGAGTTGGTTGCGGCGATCAGGTCGGTGGCAGCGGGCGGATCCGTGATCGATCCGAAGATCGTCGAGGCGCTCGTCACTGCGAAGGCTCGTTCAGAAGGATCGGCCCTTTCAACACTTACGCCGCGCGAGCATGACGTCCTGGCGGAAATCGCGCGCGGCAAGAGCAACACGGCGATCGCGGAGTCGCTCGTGCTCACGAAGCGGGCCGTGGAGAAGCACATCAACTCGATCTTCCTGAAGCTCAACCTTTCGGACGCCGAGGACGTGAGCAAACGCGTCAAGGCAGCCCTTCTGTTCCTCGCCGAAGCTGACCAGGCGCCGGTCGAGTAGTCGTCATCCCAATCGGGTGATTGGCTCCTGCGAGCGCGGCGGCCACGGGACGACGCCGCGGACGGTCGTGCCGCGCCCCCGCGCGGTATCGATGTCGACGCGCCCTCCGACGGCGCCGATGCGGTCGCGCACGCTCGTCAGGCCGCCGCCCGGTGTCGTCGTGCGGGAGTCGAAGCCGGAGCCTGTATCGCGAACGCTGAACACGAGGTCATCGGCCTCGCGTCGCAGCTCGACGGTCACGGAGGCGTCGCGGCCGGCGTGCTTGGCCGCGTTCTGGATCGATTCGAGGCAGCACAGGTACACCGCGGTTTCGACCTCCGGGGTGCTGAGCCCGACGTGATCGCCCGTGACGTGCACCACGATTCCGCTGTGCGAGCACTCGGCTCGCAGGGCCTCGACGAGACCGTCCGTCGTGAGTCGCGGCGGCGACACGCCGTGCGCGATGCGGCGCAGTTCGTCGCCGACCGCATCGGCGTCCTCCTGGAGCGCGGCGAGCATGGCGGCAACCTCGGGCGCTGCCTGCTCCGCGCTCTCCTCGGCAAGGCGCAACCGGATCTGCAGGCCGACGAGACGGTTCTGCGCGCTGTCGTGAAGCTCGCCCTCCAGCCGTCGGCGCTCCGCGGCGCCCGCCGCGGCGATTCGCGCACGCGATTGGGCGAGCTCGAGCGCGGCGCGGCGCCGCTCGCTGACGATGGCCGCCAGGCAGAGCGTCGTGAGCGCGGCAAACGTGATGTAGAGCTGGAGGTTGAGCGCGCTGTCACTCGCTTCGTGCTCGAGGAAGGGGCCGAGCTCGTTCGAGGTGGCCCAGACGGCGCTCACGACGGCGACGGCCACGGCCAGCGTCGCGCCCTGCGGGCCGAAGCGAAGAGCGGCCCAGATCAGCGCGGGGAACACGAGGTAGGTCAATGGCTGGTCGGCGGAGAGCGCGATCGCGCTAAGCCCGACCACGGCAGCCAGCATGGAGACCCCCTCCCAGGCACCGCGGCCCCTCCACGCCGGCGCAAGCGGGTGCGCCCACGCCAGGGCGAGCGGCACGACCACCAGCCCGCCGGCCACGCCTCCCAACCACCAACTGCGCCAGAACACGCTCATCTCGGAGGCGTCGATGACCGCGCCGGCCCGCAGGGCCAGCATCGCGACGGTAGCGCTGATGGCTTCCGCGGCGGCCACCGCGAGAAGCACGGCGCCTACCTGCCCGAGCCTGTCCATCGCGGCGTTCGGCCCGGCCAGCCGCCGTAGGATCAGCACAGCCACCAGCGCCCTCACGATGTTCCCCGCCGACTCCGCGACCGCCGTCCCGAGCGGGAGCAGCCCGAACTCGCGCGAGAGCAGGTCCCCGAGCAGCACGCCGGGCCACCAGCGCAGACCGGCGAGGTAAAGGACCGCGATTCCCAGCCCCGTGGCCGGCCAGAACGCGCCCGCCGGGCCCGTCAGCAGCAGCGCCTCGCCGCCCTGGGCAAAGGCGTAGTAGCTGGCCGCGATCAGCGCGGTCCCGGCCGCATAGCGCACGGACGGCGTCGCCACGACGCGCGAGTAGCCGTGCGGCGACGAGGACTGCGCGAGCCCATCGGCCAGAGGGGCCATGCCTGGTGAGCCTCCCATAGTGGGGACCATCCGCCAATGGCGCTGGCCCCCCAGCGCTCGGTCGTGCAAGCATCCCTAAGCGAAACACGTGCGTGCCCCATTGCCCCGCATGCCCGGCGCTGCGACGGTCCGGACGGTGAGTCGCAAGCGATCCTCACGGAAGCCGGCCGGACTCCAGATCTGCCTGATGTGTGGCAGCCCGTATGTCGTTCCGGTCGATTCGTGCAGGCTCGGCGACGGCGGGCGTTGGATGCTGCTGCGGTGTGGAGAGTGCGGCTGCTGGCGCGAAGCCATTGCGCCGCCGGGAGCGGCACGGGACCTCGAGAACGCGCTCGAGAATGGGCTCCAGGAGATCAGCGACACGCTCGAGCGGCTCGACCGTGAACGGATGAATCCCGCCGACTTCCGCTGACAGATCAGGAGGTTGTCCTCGCCGAGGACAACCTCCATGGCCATGAACCTCCTGCGGTGTCAGGAGGCGGTCAGCCCACGGCCCTCCCTTTCGTCATCGCCGTAGAGGGCGATGCCGTGGACGATGTACACGCACAGGAAGAAGATCCCCAGCGACCACCACGGGTAGGCGCCGCCGATCGAAAGCAGGGCTCCGATCGCGCCCAGGCTGCCGCCGATGATGCCGATCACGCGGCCGTAGGTGTTGCCGGAGATCAGCGAGAACCCTCCTGTGAGCTGGATCACCCCGAGCACGATCAGAACCCAGCCCATCGTGTTGAGGTTGGTGAAGATGTACCGCGTGTCGTCGGTGAAGATGTTCGCGTCATCGAGGGCACCGATGCCGTAGATGATGTTGAGGGTGCCCGCAATCAACAGCAGTACTGCTGCCACCAGGGCACGACCCGCGCCGCGCATGGCTACCTCCTTCTCTCCGAGTGTTCGGGTGCGCTGCGCGCCGATCATCTCGCCCTCCACGACGCGCACCTCACCCGAGATGGATGAGATTGCCGCCGTCACGCGTGGCGACCGGTTCTGCGACGCTTGCCGTCGCCTGATGCACGACCACCTCATTCGCTACGGCGGCGACTTCGTCGATGACGTCATCGTGGAGGCCGACGGCTCCTGGGTGACCACGGCTGATGGCCGCCGCATCCTGGACTTCACCGCCGGCCAGATCTGCGCCACCATCGGCCACAACCACCCGCGCGTCGTCGAGGCGATCCAGCGGTCGCTGGACAGCGCCATTCACCTGAACTCGTGGATGCTGTCCCCGCCGGTGCTCGACCTGGCCGAAGCCCTGGTGGCCACCCTTCCCGCCGGCCTCGACCGCACAATGCTGCTGTCCACCGGCGGCGAGTCGATCGAAGTGGCCGTGCGCATGGCCAAGCTGCACACCGGCCGCTTCGAGGTGGCGTCGTTGACGCGCTCCTGGCACGGCCTGACTGGCGGCGCCGCGGCGCTGACGATGGCGGCCGGTCGCCGTGGCTATGGCCCCACCGTCCCCGGCGGTTTCGCGCTGCCGGCGCCGTACGCATACCGCTGCCCGATCCGCCACTGCCACGACGCCTGCGATCTGTCCTGCCTGGAGGCGGGCTTCGACCTCTTCGACCAGGCGTCTGTCGGGTCGCCCGCCGCCGTCGTCGCGGAGCCGGTCCTCTCGGCCGGCGGTGTCATCGTCCCTCCGCCGGGCTACTTTGCGCGCATGTTCGAGCTGTGTCGCGAGCGCGACATGCTGCTCGTCTTCGACGAGTGCCAGACCGGCCTCGGTCGCCTCGGGGCGATGTACGGATTCGAGGTGTTCGACGTGCTCCCGGACTTCCTGGTGCTCTCGAAGACCCTGGGAGGCGGCGTCCCCATCGGCGCAGTTGTCACGAGCGCCGAGATCGAGGAGTCCTGCTTCGAGCGCGGCTTCATCCACGTGACCTCACACGTCAGCGACCCCCTCCCGGCGGCGGCCGCCCGGGCGGTGCTCGACGTCGTGCGCGAGGAACGGCTGCCACAACGTGCCGAGGTGGCCGGCGAACGGCTGCGCGGGCACCTCCACGCCCTCCAGGAGCGCCACGAGTGCATCGGCGACGTACGCACGTGCGGGCTGCTGTGTGGCGTCGAGCTCGTGCATGACCGCGACACCCGTGAGCCCGCCGAGGCGCTCGGGCTCGCTCTCACCGAGGAGACCCAGCGTCGAGGCCTGTCGATGAACCTCGTGCGCGGCGGCACCGGCGGCGCGGCCAACTGCCTGCGGATGGCCCCGCCCCTCACGATCACCGATGACGAGATCGACCTGGCCGCCGACATCCTCGACGCCTCCCTCGCGAGCCTCCCCGTGCGGACGACCGCCCCGCGGTGACCGCGCCGGCGCCACGCCGCCGGCTACCCGCGCGATCCACTCACGCTGCGGCGCCCTCGGCGCGAGCTTGGGTCGCGACGCCGTCCTGAACGCTCACCCCGGACTCCTCTGTGGACGCGACGAAGTCCCGCTGGCGGATCAGTGCCAGCGCCAGCGCCGCGGCGACGAACGCGACGACGGCGCCGATCAGGAGGATCAGGTTCAAGCCGTCGATGAAGGAGCTCTGTGAGAGGGCAACGAGCTGCCCTCGGGTCGACGCCGGCGCGGCCTTGACTGCCTGCGCTGCGTGGCCGGTGCTGACCTCGAGCGCGATCCGGTGCGAGTGCTCGGCGAGCGGCGTCCCGGCGAGGCCGCTGACGACGCTGTCCCGGATGCTCGACGCGAGGATCGACCCGAGCGCCGCCACCCCGGCGGCAATGCCGACCTGACGGAAGGTGGTGTTGACCCCCGACGCCATCCCGGCTCGCGTGTGATGGACGACCCCGACCGCGGTCGAGGCGAGCGGCACCGTGACCATGCCCGCGCCGATCCCGGCGACGATCAGCCCGGGCACCAGGTGGGTCCAGTCCGAGGCGGGCGAGATCCCCCGCATCAAGAGCAGCGCGATGCCGATCAGCACGAAGCCGGGCCCGATCAGCAGCCGCACCGGGACGCCGGACGACAGCCGCCCGGCGATCGCCGCGCTGACGAAGATCGCGCCGGTGAGCGCCAGCAGGCGCAGCCCGGTACCGATCGCCGAGTAGCCGAGGACGTTCTGGAAGTAGAGGACGATGAAGGTGAGCAGCGAGAACAGCGACGCCGAGATCGCGAACGCGGAGGTGAGCCCGCCGACGAACGTGGGCTTGCGGAGCAAGCCGAGCTCGAACATCGGCTCGCGCCGGCGCGCCTCGATCGCGAGGAAGGCGATGAGCAGCAGCCCGGCGACGACCATGCAGGCCACCACCAGCCCGGAGCCCCAGCCGTCGCTGCTCGACTTGATCAGGCCATAAACGAGCGCCGCGAGGCCACCGCTGAACGCCACGAAGCCAAGCCAGTCGGGTCGGTGCGCCGCGGGGTCGCGCGACTCCGCGACTCGCAGCAGGGTGATCGCGATCGCCGCCAGCCCTACCGGGACGTTGACGAAGAAGATCCAGCGCCAGGAGAGGCCGCTGGTGATCGCCCCGCCCAGTACCGGCCCGACCGCCACCGCGATCCCAGCGACCGCCCCGAAGGCGCCGAACGCGACCCCCCGGTCGCGGCCTCGGAAGGCGTCGGCGAGGAGCGCGAGGGCGGTGGCGAACATCACCGCGCCGCCGATGCCCTGAAACGCGCGCGATAGGGAGAGGATCAGGGCGCTGCCGGCGACTCCGCAGGCAAGCGAGCCGGCCGTGAAGATCGCGATCCCGACCGCGAACACTCGGCGGCGGCCGAGTAGGTCGGCCAGCGAGCCCGCCGTGAGCAGCAACGCCGCGAGCGTGAGCGCGTAGGCGTCGATCACCCACTGCACGTCGGACAGCGAGGCGTTGAACTCCCGCTCGATGTCCGGGAGCGCCACATTGACGATCGTCACGTCGAGAAGCAACATGAACACGCCGATCACAACCGCCGCGAGCGTCCACCACTTCGTGTTCATTGCGGTCCTCCTGTCTCCATCTGCCCCGTCACCATGCGGTAGGCGGATGAAAGGCTGATGAGCTCGGCCTAGCGCAGACCAGGGAGGGGGCCAGGGTGCCCCCGGGCGCGACGCGGTGACCAGCCGACGAGGCTTCGTGGCGTCACCCAAGGAAGGAGCGACCTTTATGTCCGTGACGGCCGACGCAACGGCGATCCGCCCGTTCCAGCTAGACGTTCCGGAGGAGAGGCTCGAGGAGCTGCGCCGCCGCATCGAAGCGACGCGCTTGCCCTCCAAGGAGCTCGTCGACGATCGGTCCCAGGGCGTGCAGCTGGCGACGATCCAGGCGCTCGCCCGCTACTGGGCGACCGACTACGACTGGCGCAAGTGCGAGGCGAGACTGAACGCGCTTCCGCAGTTCATGACCGAGATCGACGGGGTCGAGATCCACTTCATCCACGTCAAGTCGCGGCATGAGAATGCGCTGCCGCTGATCATGACGCATGGCTGGCCCGGCTCGGTCATCGAGCTGCTGGAGACCGTCGGCCCGCTGACCGACCCGACCGCTCACGGCGGCAAGCCCGAGGACGCATTCCACCTGGTGCTGCCGTCCCTGCCTGGGTACGGGTTCTCGGGCGAACCGACCGAGCTCGGCTGGGAGGCCGGCCGCGTCGCACGCGCGTGGGCGGAGCTGATGCACCGTCTCGGATACCCGCGCTACGTCGCCCAGGGCGGCGACGTGGGTGCCCTCGTTACGGACCTGATGGGTCGCCAGGCGGTTGAGGGCTTGGTCGGCTACCACCTGAATCTGCTCACGGCGGTGCTCGCGGTCGGCGATCAACTGCCCAGGGAATCCGAACAGGAACGCGCAGCGGCCGAGGCGGTCGCGGCGTTCAGGGAAGACGGCTTCGGCTACTTCCTCGAGATGGCAACGCGGCCGCAGACGATCGGCTACTCCCTGCTGGATTCACC
>Ga0081538_10000848_pt1 | contig 33003 bp, 36 predicted proteins | sample TabmetS5T2R1_FD_71022 | JGI IMG/M metagenome (GOLD analysis project Ga0081538, IMG submission 71022) | Tabebuia heterophylla rhizosphere microbial communities from the University of Puerto Rico - S5T2R1 | ecosystem: Host-associated > Plants > Roots > Rhizosphere ...
GGGTGGTCGGTGGCCGGCACGGTGACGACTCCGTCGTCGATCAAGGCCTCGACGTCGGCGATCCCCCAACGCCGCAAGGCATCTCGGCCGTCGACGCCGGGCGGTCGGGGTGGCGTCGACAGCGCCGCCGGAGTACGGGAGAACCGAGGCGCCGGCGCCGGCTGGGTCACGCCCGCGTGCTCGACGTACGTGCTGCGCGCGACGAGATGCGGATGCTCGGCCGCCTCCGCGATCGACAGCACCGGCGCCACGCAGGCGTCGCCGCCGTCGAAGACGCCGATCCACTCGGCCCGCGTCCGGGTCGCGAACGTCTCGGCCATCCGCTTGCGCAGCTCCGGCCAGCGGGTCGGGTCCTGCCGGTCGGGCCAGTCCGCGACGTCGACACCGGCGCCGGCCAGCCGGTCGAGGAACGCCTGCCAGAACCGCGGCTCGAGGGCGCCGACCGCGACATGCTCGGCGTCGGCCGTCTCGTACACGTCGTAGAACGGCGCACCGCCGTCGAGCAGGTTGCTCCCGCGCTCCGGACGCCAGGTGCCGGCGCCGACCATGCCGAGGAGCATCGTCGCCAGGTGCGCGGTGCCGTCGACGATCGCGGCGTCGACGACCTGACCCTGGCCGGACGTCCGCGTCTCGAGCAGCCCGGCGAGCACGCCGACGGCGAGGTAGAGGCCGCCGCCGGCGAAGTCGCCGAGCAGGTTCAGCGGGATCTGCGGCGGCCCGCCGGCCCGTCCGATCGCGTGCAGGACGCCGGTCAGCGCGATGTAGTCGATGTCGTGGCCGGCCCCCGACGCGAGCGGGCCGTCCTGGCCCCACCCGGTCATCCGGCCGTAGACCAGGCGCGGGTTCACGGCGTGGCAGTCGTCGGGTCCGAGCCCGAGGCGCTCGGCGACGCCGGGCCGGAATCCCTCGACGAGCGCGTCGGCGGAACCGGCCAGATCCTTGACCACGCGTACCCCCTCGGGCCGCTTCAGGTCGATCGCGACACTGGGCCGGCTCCGGGTGAGCAACTCGTACTCCGGCGGTCCGGCGACCAGCCCGCCGCCGGGCCGGTCCACCCGGATCACGTCGGCGCCGAGGTCGGCGAGCAACATCGCGGCGAACGGCGCCGGTCCGATGCCGGCGAGCTCCACGACCCGTACGCCACGCAGGGGTCCGGCGGTCATACCGTCGATTGTGACAGCAGCACTGTCACGGTCGTCAACCTCGCGCGTACGGAACATCGTCGGCGGTGGCTAGGTTGGCGTTGACGACGGCCCGGCGTACTCGTGGAGACTGATGACGAGATGAGCGTGGAAGCCAGGGTGGACAGGTTGTTGCGCGTCGTCGCCGATTGCGGCGAGGACCGCGTACCGGCCAGTGAGCCGCAGCTTCGGGCCCGGCTGCACGATCCCGCCGTCGATGCGACGGCGCGGACCGCCGCCGACGCCGGGCTGCTGACGTCGACGCCGGGCGGCTGGGCCCTGACCTCGATCGGTCGGGAGCGGGCCACCTCGGCCGTCCGCCGGCACCGCACCATCGAGGCGTTCCTGGCCCAGGTGCTCGGCGTCGCCTGGGCCGACGTCCACGCCGAGGCCTGCCGGTGGGAGCAGGTCGCCGGCGACATCGTGGTCTCGAAGATGGCCCAGCGGCTCCGCGACGGGGTCAGCTCGCCGTACGGCGGGTCCATCCCGTCCCCGACGCAGACCGCGCCGCCGTCCGTACCCGATCGCTCCGTGCCGCTCGCCGACGCCGCTCGCTCGACGCCGCGGGCGGTCCGCCTGGTCCGGGTCGGGGAGGTGCTGCAGGACGACCCGGAGCAGCTCCCTCGGCTCGCGGCCGCCGGCTGCTTCCCCGGCATCGAGGTGCTGGCGTCCCGCGACGGTGGCTACACCCGGCTGGAGGCGCCGGGCGGGACGGTCCGGCTGGCGCGACAGCACGCCGCCGCACTGTTCGTCGAGCCGATCGGATAGCGTCACCACCGGCCACAGTTGGGGAGGAGCTCATGCCGCCGGGAGACACCGCCGAGGACGACGATGCTCTCGCCGGGAAGGCCTGCTTCGACGCCATCTACACCCGCGAGGATCCCCGGGCCTACTTCGCGGCGCTGCGCCCGTTGGGCTACCAGATTCCGCAGCACGCGCAGGCGGTGATCCGGCGGTTGATCGAGGTACGCCGCCGGCCCGAGACCATCGTCGACCTGTGCTGCTCGTACGGGGTCAACGCCGCGCTCCTCGCCCACGACGTCACGCTCGACGGCCTGTACGCGCACTACGCGGCCGAGCCGTCGGCGGCGGCGCTGACCGCTCTGATCGCGCACGACCGGGAGTACTTCGCGACCCGGCGCCGGCCCGACGCACCCCGGATGGTCGGCCTCGACCAGTCGGCGCCGGCGATCGCGTACGCCCGGGCGGTGGGCCTGCTCGACGCCGGCTTCGCCGAGGACCTCGAGGCCTCCGAGCCGAGCTCCGCGTTTCGCGAGGCGGTGTCCGAAGCGACGCTGATCACCGTCAGCGGTGGCGTCGGCTACATCGGCTACCGCACGTTCGAGCGGGTCGTCGCCGCCATCGACGATCCGCCGTGGGTCGTGGCGCTGGTGCTTCGGGAGGTCTCGTACGAGCCGATCGCCGGGGCGCTGGAGCGGTTCGGCCTCGTCACCGAGCGGCTGGCGACCCGAACCTTCCGGCAGCGACGGTTCGCCGACGAGGAGGAGCAGCGCGCCGCGCTCAAGCGGATCGACGCCCTCGGCCTGTCGGCGGCCGGTCTCGAGGACACCGGCTGGTACCACGCCGAGCTGTTCGTCTCGCGGCCGGCGGCCGACGCGGACGTCCCCCTCGCCGAGCTGGTCTGACGATCCGTGAGTTCTCGCCCCGCGATCCGCGAGTTTTGGCCCCACGATCCGCGAGAAATGGATACGCGAGCGGACCGAACTCACGGACGAGCAGACCGAAACTCACGGACGAGCAGACCGAAACTCACGGACGAGCAGACCGAAACTCACGGACGAGCGGACCGAAACTCACGGATCGTCAGAGGTGGAAGGGGCGGAGCACGACGGTGTGGTGGTGGACGACGTCGGGGCGGACCCGGTACCGCGGCTGGGTCGGGATCGGGGTGTCGCCGACGCCGGTGACGGCGCGGTCGATCCGGAACGTCACCACACCGTCGTCGCGCAGCAGGAACGGGTAGTTGGCCCGGTCCCGCTCGCGCGCGTACCGGTCGACGCTGACGTCGAGATCGTCACCCACCGCCAGTAGCCCGGCCGACCCGTCGAGCACCGCCGCCCAGCTCGTGTCGGTCTTGTTCCCGGTGTCCTGCGGCGGCAGGTAGTCGAAGGCCTGGTCGTCGACGTCGCCGGACCACAACCCGACGTGCTCGGCGTTCTTGCGGTCCGGGTACGACTCGCCCGGCCCGCGCCCGTACCACGTGAACGTCGAGTACCGCTCCGGCAGCTCGACCGAGATCCCCACCCGCGGCAGCCACGGCAACGAGCGCATCTGATCGCCGTACGCCTCGACCCGCTGCCGGATCCGCACGGTGCCGCCGCTGTCGACGTCGTAGACGTACCGCTCGGTGAAGCCCTGGTCGGCGACCGACGGCGACGCACTGCGGACCCGCGCCACGATCCGGGCGGATCGCGGACCGGTCCGCTCGACCGTCACGCCTTGGACGGAGGTCTCGAGCCGGTCGAGCCCGATCGCCCAGAACCGGCGGCCCTCGGCCTCGCCCCAGTTGGCCCACTCGTTGCCGATCGGGGCCCGCCAGACGTCGAGTCGCGGGCCGCGCTCGATCAGGTCGCGACCGTCCGCGCGCATCCGGGTGAAGGTGCCGTCGGAGCGGTCGAAGACGTACGAGAAGTCGTTGCCCGCCAGGGTCACCTCGTCGCCGTCGGTGTCGAGCCGCAGTCGTCCACGCGCCGGTGGCTCGGACGGCACCGGAGGCTTCGACCCGCCGGCGGCGAACTGCTCGGTCGCAACGGAGTGCCCGGCCGGCGCCCATGACGTCGGCTCGGTGAGCACGGCGTCCAGGGCCAGCCACCGCTCGGTGTTGCCACGCACCCGCGGCAGGTCGAGATCGAGCACCGTCGACTCGCCCGGCGCGAGGTCCGGATCCTCGACCCCCTTCGCCAGCGTCCGCCCGCCTCGGGTCAGCCGCCACCGGATCGCGACGTCGGAGGTGTCGGTGAACCGGTAGTCGTTGCGCACCCGGACCCGGCCGTCCGTCGCGTCGACGTCGGCGAACCGGATCCAGGCGTGGCTGTACTTCATCTGCGCCAGTTCGGGCTGCTCGGTCCGGTCGGCGGACACCACGCCGTTGAGCAGGAACGGGCTCGACCCGTACGCGAGGTACGTGCCCCGCTCGTCGAACTCGTCGAAGTCCAACGCGAGCAGCGCATCGTCGCTCGGGTCGGCCCCGTCGGCCAGCTCCTCCGGGGTCAGCGCCCGGTCGTAGATCCGCACGTCGTCGACGTCGCCGACACCGGTGCGGCCGGCCCACCAGTCGCCGTGCTTCTCGGTGTTGCGCCCGACGTTGACCGGCCACTCGGTCCAGTCGACGTCGCCGGTGTAGGGCATCGAGGCGAGCTCCTCGCCGTCGACGTACAGCCGCAACGCCTCGCCGTCGTAGGTGCCGGTGACGCGATGCCACTGGTCGGCCCAGTCGTCCGGCACGTCCGCCGTGACGGTCCGCCAAGTGCCGTCGTGGATGAAGAACTCGATCGTGTCGGGGTCCTGCATCTCGAGTGCGTACGCGTGGTCACCCTTCGACACGATGCTGAAGTCGCCCTCGTACGTCGCGGGCGCCCGTACCCACGCGTCGACGGTCAGGGTGTTGTCGACGATGTCGAGCCGCTTGTCGCGGTAGACCTCGACCCAGTCGTCGAGGCCGGACAGGGACAGCGCCTGGCCGCCGTCGTGGCCCTCGACGATCTCCGGCGCGCCCGCGAGGAAGGCAGCGATGTCGTGGCCCGACGAGTCCGGCGTGGTGACCAAGGGTCGTTCGAGACCCTGCTCGACCCAGTCCCAGACGAAGCCGCCCTGCAGCGCGGGCTCGCGCCGGATCGTGCGCCACATGTCCTCGTAGTGACCGAGGCTGTTGCCCATCGCGTGCAGCCACTCGCCCATGACGACGGGACGGTCGGTCTCGGCGGCGATCTCCTTCAGCCGGTCCGGCGAGGGGTAGCGCGGACCCCAGACGTCGGCGTACGGCGCGTCGCCGTCGGGCCAGTTCGACTGGTGGTAGAGCAGCCGGGTCGGGTCGGCCTGCTTCGCGTACTCCGCCATCGCGAAGTGCGCCTCGCCCAGCCCGGCCTCGTTGCCGGTGCTCCACATGAAGATGCTCGGGTGGTTCTTGTCGCGCTCCATCATCGCGGTGAAGCGGTCGAGCATCGCGGCCTGGTACTCGGGCCGGTCGGCGAGACAGTCGTCGGGATCGCCGGGCGGCGGGGTGCAGTCCTCGCGCCAGTGCGTCTCGACGTCCACCTCGTCGTTGAGCCAGAGGCCGTACTCGTCGGCGAGGTCGTACCACGCCGGGTCATTCGGATAGTGCGACGTGCGGACCGCGTTGACGTTGTTGCGCTTCATGACGAGGACGTCCTCGAGCATCTGCTCGCGCGGCACGTGCCGGCCGGTCTGCGGGTCGTGCTCGTGGCGGTTGACGCCGCGGAAGTCGACCGGCGTGCCGTCGACCCGGATCCGCTTGCCCTCGACGGTGATCTCGCGGAACCCGAACGTGTCGCTCGTGACGTGCGCGACCTCGCCGTCGGGATCGAGGAGCTCGACGACGTACGTGTAGACGTGGGGCGTCTCGTCGGTCCACGACAGCGGGTCGTCGACCGTCGCCGTGACGGTGCCGGTGCCGCCGTCCGGCCCGACGTCGACGATGCCGGTACCGGTCGCGACCGGCTCGCCGTCGGGATCGAGCACGGTGGTGCGCAGCTCGTGCTCGCCGGTCGTGCCGTCGGCATCGGTGGCGACCTCGACCCGAGTCGACACCTCGCCGTCGGCGGCGGTGCGGATCGTGACGTCCTGGGTCCGGGTCGCCGGGACGGAGTACGCCCAGACGGAGCGGAAGATCCCCGACAGGTGCCACATGTCGAAGTTCTCGAGGTACGCGCCGGAGCCCCATCGGTACACCCGCACGGCGACTGTGTTCGAGCCGACCTCGACCGAGTCGGTCACGTCGAACTCCGCCGGCGTCATGCCGCCCTGGTCGTAACCGACGTACTCCCCGTTGACCCAGACGAAGTAGCCGCTCGTGACGCCTTCGAAGCGCAGCAGCGTACGCCGGCCGTCCCAGGTCGCCGGGACGTCGAGCGTCCGAACGTACGAGCCGTTCGGGTTGAGGTCGTCGGGGACGCGCGGCGGGTCGTAGGGCGCGATCTCCGACGGCACGTTGCGATAGATCGGCCGGTCGTACCCCTCCTGCTGCCACACGCTCGGCACGTCGATCTCGTCCCAGTCCGCGACGTCGTAGCCGTCGGCCCAGAAGCCCTCCGGCGCGTCCTCAGGACGGTCGGCGTAGGCGAACGACCAGGTGCCGTCGAGCGACTGCGTGTACGGCGTGTCGGCCCTCGGGTCGGTGCCGGCGGCCGTCGCGTCGGCGAACGGCCGCAGGATCGCGTGGTGCGGCTCCTGACCCTCGCCGGTCATTCGGGCGTCCTCGAGGTACGCCTCGAAGTCTTCCGGTGTCTCCGGACCGGTGGACGCCGGCCCGGAGGCGGTCGACGTCATGAGCGGGTAGGTCGCCGCGACGGCGGTGACAGCGACGATCGCGGCGATTCGGGTGGACGAAGAACGGGCCAGGAGCGTTCGCATCGCAGTCACGACGCTAGGGGTACGCGATCGGAATCGGCAATGTTCTGACCGATACTGACCAACCGGTCACAGCGAACGATCGGCTCGGGACCGCCGGAGCAGGGCCGACTGTTGGCGCACGAAGGACGTTCGCGCCGCCGATCCGCGTCGTTCTTGCGCCAGCGTCCACCACCCGCGTCCGAGGGCATCGTCCGGCTTGCCCGATATGCGCAGCGCGACCTCGCCGCTCGCCGCGATCCGCGGACCGGTCGGCGCGGGCGACCCGCCGTGGAACCCGGCCGCGAGCCGGTCATGTGACACCATGAGTGTCACGTTGCCAGCGTGGCGGACGCCGACTCGGAGGTGGCCAGTGCGTCTCGACATTCGCTACTCGCGGACGGGCTCGGGCGAGCCGCTCGTGCTGATCCACGGCATCGGTCACCGTCGCGAGGCCTGGGACCCGGTCGTGCCGCTGCTGGCCGCGGATCGCGACGTCATCGCGGTCGACCTTCCAGGCTTTGGGGAGTCGCCCGGGCTGCCCGCCGGCATGGTCTACGACATGCCGACGACGATCACGAACTTCAAGCGGTTCATCGACGACCTCGGCATCCGGCCCCCGCACATCGCGGGCAACTCGCTCGGCGGCGCGATCGCCCTCGAGCTCGGCGCCGCCGGACTCGCCCGCAGCGTGATCGGGCTGGCGCCGGCGGGATTCTGGACCGCGGCCGAGCGCCGGTACGCCATCGCGCTGCTGACCTCGCTCCGGATGTCCACTCGCATCCCCGACGCGGTGCTGCGTGGGATCGCCGCCAACCCTCGGCTGCGTCGCGAGACCATCCGGTCGATCTACGCCCGGCCGGAGCGGATCGACGAGGAACGCTTCCTCGGTGACGCCCGGGCGATGCGGGACGCGGTCGCGTTCAAGCCCACCGCGGCCGCCGGCAAGCGCTACCACTGTCGCGCCGTGCCGGCCGTGCCCACGACGATCGCCTGGGGTGCGCGGGATCGGGTCCTGCTGCCCCGCCAGGCCGACATCGCCCGGCGCCGACTCCCCAAGGCGGTGCACATCTCGCTGCCCGGCTGCGGCCACGTGCCGATGGGCGACGACCCGGAGCTGGTCGCGGAGGTCATCCTGCGGGGCAGTGCCGCGGTCGAGAGCGACGCCGCCTGATCAGACGGCCGCCGGGTCGAAGCCGTACGGCAGCTCCAGCCGGTGTGATCGCAGCAGCTCCGAGTCGGCGAGCAGCTCCGGCGTCGGTCGATCGGCCACGACGACGCCGTCGTCGAGCAGCACGGATCGAGGACAGAGCTGCCAGGCGTACGGCAGGTCGTGGGTCACGACGAGCGTCGGCAGCGACAGGCTCTCGAGGATGTCGGCCAACTCCCGTCGGCTCGCCGGATCGAGATTGCTCGTCGGCTCGTCGAGAACCAGGATCTCCGGCCGCATCGCGAGGACGGTGGCGACCGCGACGCGGCGCCGTTGGCCGAAGGACAGATGGTGCGGGGCCCGGTCGGCATGGTCGGCCATGCCGACCGCGGTCAGTGCCTCGGTCACGCGTTCGGCCACCGCCGCGCGATCCAGACCCAGGTTGGTCGGGCCGAACGCGACGTCCTCGGCGACGGTCGGCATGAAGAGCTGGTCGTCCGGGTCCTGGAAGACGACTCCCACGCGGCGGCGGATCTCGAGCAGATGCTCCCGCGCCACCGGCAGGCCCGCGACGGTGACCGAGCCGTGGCCCGCGGTCAGGATGCCGTTGAGATGCAGCACGAGCGTGGTCTTGCCGGCGCCGTTGGGACCGAGCAGGGCGACCCGCTCGCCGGCATGGACCGTCAGGTTGACGCCGTACAGCACCTGCCGGCCGTCCGGATAGGCGTAGGCGAGGTCGCGTACCTCCAACGCCGGCGTCGTCATCGCCCCGCCTCCACGGTTTTGCGCCCTGGTGGTTGGTTCCGGGCCCTCGCAACCAACCGTAGGGGCGCAAAACCGGATGCTGGTCGGCTCATCGGCCCGTCACCCAGGCCGCAACGCAGACCAGCGCCCCGAGGACCGGGAGGGTCGCGCCGGTCAGCCACTCCCGTCCGGTCGCCGGCCGGTCGTTGGACAGCACCAACCGCCCGGCGTAGCCGCGACTCAGCATCGCGAGGTACACCCGCTCGCCGCGCTCGTACGACCGGATGAACAGCGCGCCGGCCGACGCGGCGAGCACGCCCCAGTGCCGTGGGCCGCGGGCGTGGAACCCCCGGGACTCCCGCGCGATCCGCATCCGGCGCAGGTCGTCGGCCACGACGTCGAGGTAGCGCACCATGAAGGACAGTGTCTCGACCAGCAGCCGCGGCAGGCGCAACCGCTGCAGCGCGGCGACGAGCTCCTGCGGCCGGGTGGTGCCCGCCAGCAGCATCGAGGTCCAGATGCCGAGGGTTGCCTTGGCGAGCAGCGTGCCGGCGTCGGCCAGACCTTCCCGGCTCAGGGCGAGACCCCCCACGTCGACCTGTTCGCCGCCGGCGAAGAACGGCAGCAGCGCCGCGAACACGACGAACGGCGTCTCGACGACCAGACCACGGGCGACGAACCCGACGGAGACGCCGGCGATCGCCGTCACGGCCGACAGGAGTCCGGCGTACGCGACGAAGGCCACGGCCACCTGACCCGGCGTCGACACCACCGCCATGACGAAGCCGACGACCGCGACGACCTTGACGTGCGCGGGAAGCCGATGTACCGGGCTCGCGCCCGGACGATAGAGCCGGTCGGAAGGGCTCGAGCTCACGCGCGGGGGGCGTCGGACTCGACCGGATCCGCCCGGTCGTCCGCCGACCCACCCCGCCGCCGAACCGCGAGCGCCACGCCGCCGGCGACGACGAACGTGATGCCGACGCCGATCACGCCGGCCATGCCGCCCGACAGTCGCTCGTTGTCGACGTCCTTCGTCTCGTAGCCGGCCAGCGGCGAGTCCTCGAGGTCGTGTGCCTCCTCGGACGCGGCGAAGCCCTCGTCCTCGGAGACCTTGGTCAGCCCGTCCGGGTCGGCGCTCGCGTAGTAGCTGATCACGCCAGCGAGCACGAGTGCGACCAGCAGACCGGCGAGGAGGAAGAGCTTCGTACGGCGGGACCGACCGGTGGAGACCTCAGCGGCTGGCGTACTCATACCGCCTCCTCGGTCGCCGGCCGCCGCAGCTCGAGCTGTTGCGCCGGCAGCAGGTCGCGGGCGCCGTAGACCAGGTCGGGTCGGACCGCGATCACGCTGCCGACCGTCAGGGCCGTGATGACGCCCTCGCCGATCCCGATCAAGAGGTGGACACCGATCATCGCCGATGCCACCGCACCGAGGCTGAGGTCGGTGGTGCCGCCGATCGCGTAGAACCCGACGAACACCAGCGCCGCGACCGGCACCGAGACGAACGCGCCGATGCCGGCGGCCATCGGCACCGACGGGAGTCGCCGTGGCAGCAGACCGGCGACGAGCCGGAAGGTGGCGTAGCCGACCGCCGACGTGACGAACGCCATCAGGATCACGTTGATCCCCAGGGCACTGAGGCCACCGTCGGCGAAGAGCAGCGCCTGGACGAGCAGGACCACGGTGACGGCCAAGGCGCCGGACCACGGCCCGATCAACACCGCCGCCAACGCTCCGCCCATGAGGTGGCCGCTGGTGCCGGCGCCGACCGGGAAGTTGAGCATCTGGACCGCGAAGACGAACGCCGCGACCAGGCCGGCCATCGGGGCGGTGCGCTCGTCGAGCTCGCGGCGCGCTCCCCGCAGACAGGCAGCCACTCCGATCAGCGCCACGCCCCCAGCCGCCACCGACGTCGGCGCGTCGATGAAGCCGTCAGGTACGTGCACGAGCTACCTCCGGTTGGCTACGGCGGCGCCACCTATCGGCGCGGGAACGCCCGCTGCCATTATTAACCGCTCTTGCGAGCCGTTTGCAACAAGGATCTCGTGGCAATCGGATGAATCGGCGGAGAACGGGCGGGTTGGAACCGCGCTGCCTGGCGCGCCGGGCGCCCTATCCCGTGTCGAGATCGCGTCGACGAACGCCGACGAGGCCGAGACCGATCAGCGCCGCGGCGAGCCCGCCGAGCACGAACGGCGCGACGGTCAGGTCCTGCGCCGGAAGCTCGCTGTGGCCGAAGGGCGAGAGGTCGTACATCCACTCGGGGAACTGCAGGAACCCTCCGAGCATCCAGACCGTCACCGCGTACGCCAGCACGACCCAGACGACTGGCAGGGCACGCGGCGCCAACCCGAACAGGGCGACCGCGATGCCGACGACCAGCCAGACGCCGGGGATGTTGGCGAGCGCCGCACCGAGCAGGTCGGTCACGAACGAGCCGTCGTCGAGCACAATCGCCCCGACGACCCCGAGGCAGCCGGCGCCCAGGACAACCAGCGCGGCACTGCCGACGAGCGCGATCGCGAGGTGACTGCCGGCCCACCGCTCGCGTCGTACGGCGGCCGAGAGGATCGGCTCGGCCCGCCCGCTGGTCTCCTCGCCGCGGGCCCGCAGCACCGACTGCATGGCGAAGCCGGCGGCCAGGAGCGCGAGGAACGTCATCATCATCGCGGCGAACGAGTCGATCGGGGTCGCGCCACCGGTCGAGGCGAGGAAGTCCTCGAGCTGGCTGTTCTCCGAGACGAACTCCTCGACGTCGCCGACGAGGCTGCCGTACACGAGGCCGAAGATCACGACGCCGGCGGCCCATCCGGCGAGGCTGGCCCGCTGCAGCCGGACCGCGAGGCCGAGCGGCCCGCGAAGCGCCGCCGTCGCCGCCGGACGACCCAGCCGCGGCGCCACCATGCCGGCGCCGACGTCACGCCGGGCGCTGAGGACGAAGGCCGCGACGACCAACAGCGCCGTCAGGCCGAGGGACAGCAGCAGCGGCCAGAACCGCTCGTCGACGTACGCCCTGGTCTGGGTCGCCCAACCGAGCGGCGACAGCCACGACAGCGCGCCGTTGCCGATGTCGCCGGCCGCCCGGAGCAGGAAGGCCAGGCCCAGGGCAGCACCCGCGATGCCCGCCGCGCCGCGGGCGTGCTCGGTGACCTGGGCGGCGAGCGCCGCGACCGCGGCGAAGACGAACCCGACCGAGGCGACCGACATGCCGAAGTAGAACGAGCCGGTGACCGACAGCTCGTCGAGCGCCGCCGGCAGGCCGATCGTGAAGAGCAGGCCGATCAGGACGTTGACCGCGCCGACGACGACCAGGGTCGCGGTCGTGCCGGCATGCCGACCGACGACGGCGGCCCGGACCAGCTCGGCGCGGCCGGTCTCCTCCTCGGTCCGGGTGTGTCGCACCACCAGCAGGATGCTCATCAGCGCGACCACGATCGCGACGAAGCCGAGCAGCTCGTTGGCGGTCATCGCGCCGTACGTGTAGTCGTCGAGGCCGTACCCCGGTCCGGACAGCGCGACCGCGGCCGGGTTCTCCATGACCTCGGCGCGGGCCTGGCGATCGGCGGCCGTGGCGTACAGCGTCGGGTACTCCTGCACGCTCGCCAGCACCAGCAGCACGATGCTTCCAACCCAGATCGGGATCCGGACCCGATCGCGCCGCAGGACGAAGCGAATCAGCGTGCCGGTCCCGGTGAGGACGCTGCCCGACGAGCCGGTGCGCGGGGCAGCCGCGCCGTCGACCGTCGCGGCCGTCATCGGGCCACCTCGGTGTCGGCCTCCTCGGTGTCGGCCTCCTCGGCGTCGGCCCCTTCGGCGTCGGCCGGCTGCCCGGTGTCGCGGCCGGCGCCGGCGCGGTCCGTGCCGTTGCGGTCGGCGAGCTCGTCGCCGTAGTGGCGCAGGAACAGCTCCTCCAGCGTCGGCGGCTGGCTGGTCAGGCTGCGTACGCCCGCCTCGGTCAGGTGCCGGAGGACCCCGTCGAGCCGCGGCGTGTCGACGTCGAAGTACGCCCGGTTCGCCTCGACGCGCAGGTCGTGGACGCCGGCCATGCCGTCCAGGCCGGTGACCGGACGCTCGGTCTCGACCGAGATCGTCGTCCGGGTCAGGTGCCGCAGCTCGGAAAGCGTCCCGGTCTCGACGGTCTTGCCGAGCCGGATGATGCTGACTCGATCGCACAGCGCCTCGACCTCGGCCAGGATGTGACTCGACAGCAGGACCGTGCGGCCCTCGTCCTTCCACTCGTCGATGCAGTCCTGGAACACCGACTCCATCAGCGGGTCGAGTCCGGAGGTCGGCTCGTCGAGGATCAACAGCTCGACGTCCGAGGCGAGGGCGGCGACCAGCGCGACCTTCTGGCGGTTGCCCTTCGAGTACGTCCGGGCCTTCTTCCGCGGGTCGAGGTCGAACCGCTCGAGCAGATCCTTGCGACGCTTCGGGTCGACACCGCCGCGCAGCCGACCGAGCAGGTCGATCGCCTCGCCACCACTGAGATTCGGCCACAGGTTCACGTCGCCGGGGACGTAGGCGAGCCGATGGTGGAGGTCGACCGCGTCGGCCCACGGATCGCCGCCGAGCAGGCTGGCCTCGCCGGCGTCGGCGCGCAGCAGCCCGAGCAGCACCCGGATGGTCGTGGTCTTGCCGGAGCCGTTCGGGCCGAGGAAGCCGTGCACCTCCCCGGTGGCGACCGACAGGTCGAGCCCGTCGAGGGCCCGCGTCGGGCCGAAGGTCTTCACGAGTCCGGACACCGCGATAGCCGTGGAGGTCATGACGCCGAGCGTACACAGTTTTCAAAAGTTTGTGAAACTACTAAACTCCCAGCACGGACCGGCGGCGACGGGAGGCCCAGTGGCAGCAGAACGCGGGAGTGACGCGCAGGAGCAGGCGGTGCTGCGCTTCGTCGAGCAGTTCGCGCTGATCCTCGTCGAGTCGGGCATGCCCCGCATGCCGTCGCGCGTGTTCGCGTACGTCCTGGCCGACGACGCCGAGCGCTACACCGCGCGCGAGCTGGCGGACGGGCTGCGCGTGAGCCCGGCCGCGATCTCCGGCGCGGTGCGGTACCTGCTGCAGGCCGGCCTGCTGGCCAAGGAGCGCGAGCCCGGCTCTCGCGCCGACCACTACCGGGTCTACGACGACGACATCTGGTACAACATCACGCAGCAGCGGCTCCCCCTGCTGAAGCGCTACGAGGAGATCCTCACCGAGGGTGTCGAGATGCTCGACGAGGCCCGACCCGGCGGCCGCCGCGTCCGCGAGACGCTGGAGTACATCCGGTTCACCCGGGTCGAGATGGCCGAGCTCGCCGAGCGCTGGCGCGAGCACAAGCACCACGTCCTCGACGACTGAGCGCGTGCGCCCGAGCGCCTTTGTCAGGTGATGTCGCGGCGTACGGAGAGCAGGATGCCGAGCCCGGCGAACACCGCGGCGTACCCGAGCAGCACCAGGCCGCCCTGCCACCACACGAGCAGCTCGCTGCCGTACGCGAACGACTCGAACAGGCCCGTGGACGCCGCGGTCGGCAGGAACTTCCCGACCGACTCGGCGTCGATGACACTCAGTACGAGCCCGAACAGCGGCTCGACGATGTAGGCGACCGCGACGCCGACGAGGATGGCGGCGATCTGGTTGGTGATCAGGGTGCCGACGCCGATGCCGACCAGTGTCCACAGCGCCATCGCGAGCACGGACATCGCGATCGAGCGGGGCACGCCGTCGGCGGTGAGCCCGAGGTCGAAGCCCTTGCCGAGCAGCACCGCTCCACCGGCGACGACCGCGGCGACCGTACAGGCCACACCGTACCCGGCGCCGACGATCAGATGCGCGATGATCTTCGCGACGACGACCGGATGCCGTCGGGGCGCGACCAGGAACGTCGGAGTGATCGTCTGGTAGCGGTACTCGCCGGTCAGGCCGGTGATGCCGAGGATCAGCGCGAAGATGTAGCCGCCGAAGAAGCCCTGCGTGTAGACGGTGCGCAGCAACTCCGGACTGTCGCCCGGCGGCAGCACCGAGGTGTCGCCGAAGCCCTGGTCCTCGCCCTCGAAGGCGGCGGTGAAGCCCGCCTGGACGAGGACCAGCAGGATCGCACCCAGCAGCAGCGCCCACCACAGCCGCGTGGAGCGGATCTTCAACAGCTCGGACTGGACCAGCCGGCCGAGGCTCGGGCGCCCAGCGGTCTCGCTCGGCGGCGAGGCGAGCCGGCTCATGGCTGGGCCTCCCCACCGGTGAGCTCGAGGAAGGTCCGCTCGAGGTCGCTCGGCTCGGCATACAGCTCGTGCAGCTCGACCTGGTGCTTGAACGCGGCGGCGCCGACGGCGGCCGACGTCGCACCGGTGACCCGGATCATCGCGTCGGCCGAGCCGGTCTCGACCAGCCCTTCGTCCCGCAGTGCGTCGCGGAGCCGCTCGGGAGTCGGCGTCCGGACCAGGACGGCGCGGCTGTCCGGGTCCTCGAGCTCGCGCAGCAGTCCCTGCCGTACCAGCCGACCCTTGGCCAGGATCAAGACGTCCTCCACCGTCTGCTGCACCTCGCTCAGGACGTGGCTGGACATCAGGACGGTACGGCCCTCGGCGGCCAGGCCGCGCAGGAAGTCGCGCAGCCACGCGATGCCCGCCGGGTCGAGCCCGTTGCCCGGCTCGTCGAGGATGAGGACCGGCGGGTCGCCGAGCAGCGCGGCGGCGAGTCCGAGCCGCTGTCGCATGCCCATGGAGTACGTCCCGGTCCGCCGGTCGGCGACGGTGTCGAGGGCCACGATCGCGAGGACCTCGTCGATGCGTCGCTCGGGATGCCCGGCGCCGCGGGCGATGGTCGCCAGGTGATGTCGGGCCGAGCGGCCGGGGTGGAAGCTCGCCGCCTCCAAAGCGGCACCCACGGTCCCGACCGGGTCGACGAGCTCGCGATAGGGCCGACCGCCGATGGTGGTGCTGCCGGCCGTGGGGCTGACGAGACCGAGCAGGCAGCGCAGCGTCGTGGTCTTGCCGGCGCCGTTGGGCCCGAGGAAGCCGGTCACCCGACCGGGCTCGACATGGAACGAGATGTCGTCCACGGCGAGAACCGACCCGAAACGCTTCGTGAGGCCAACGACGTCGATCGGCACGCCCTCCCGAGTCACGGAGGCCACCCTAGCGAGAAGTGAGCGACAAGTCGCTGACCTGGACGCGTCGGTTGACAACCGTACGTAGTGGCGTGAACACTCTCCGCCATAGTGCAAATGAGAACCATTTTCAGATAGGAGAGCCCATGTCACTCGACGTCTCACCCGACCTGCTCGCGACCGCCGAACGCGGCGCCATCGACGACGCCGACTTCGTCCAGACCGTGCGCACGTCGCTGCCGTACGCCTGGGACACGGTCACTCGCGTCGTCGGCGACCTGGAATCCGGCACCGCCGAGTTCGCCGACAACCAGACCCCGCCGCCGGACGAGGTCGCCCGCGGCCAACTGCTCCGCGCCCTCGCGAGCGACTCCATCCGGGGCGCGTTGGAGCGGCACTTCGGGGTTCGGCTGGCGTTCCAGAACTGCCATCGGGTCGCCGCGTTCCGGCCCGACGCGGCCGACGGCGACACGTACGCGGAGTTCGTCTCGACCCGCTCGCAGGTGCTCAACCAGTCGCCGGAGCTGCGCAACTGCTGAGGGCCTGATCGCGATCGGTGCCGGCCCGGAGCTCGCTAGCCGGTCCGGCCACCGACCCCCTGCACGGATCGCTCGCGGGCCCGCGTCGTCAGCTCGCGGTCACCCGACTCGTACGACAGCCGCAGCGTGATCCCGTGGATCCGCCAACCGGTCGGCTCGCGCACGAGGCGGACCCGGTAGCCGCCGGCGACCAGCCACGTCGCGGCCTCGCCGGCCTCGACGAGGTGGTGGTAGGCGCGCACCGTCGTGGTACAGGTCAGGCGCTGGTCGTCCCGGTCGACGTCGACGAACGGTCCGGTGAGGTGCTGGGTCGCGTCGAAGCCGGTGGCGAGCTCTCGCCAGTCGGCCACGAGGTCGTCGACCGCGACCGTCGCCGCGGTGCCGCCCCACAGCGACGTGTAGTCGAGGTCGATCCGCTCGGCGAAGCAGGCCCGGACGGAGTCCCAGTCCAGGTCGTCGATCGCGTGCAGCAGCCTCGTGAAGACCTCGGTCGGCTCGCTCATCGTGCTCCCAAGGTCTTCGCGAAGTGCGCGTCGATCGCGTCCATCGCGAACGCGACCTGGTCCGGCTGGTCGTAGAAGTCGATCTGCGTCCCCTCGCCCCAGGCGACGTCGACCGGTCCTTGCCACCGTCCCCGCAGGCGTTCGATGTGCTCCGGGAACACGCACCCATCGGAGTGGACGAACAGCGTCGGAACGTCGACCGAACCGGCCGCCGCCAGGCCGTCGAAGGTCAGCCACGGGATCCAGCTGAGCTCGGCCATCTCGTTGCGCCAGGCGGGGATCGCACCACGCGCGGCGTTGGCGTAGTAGTCCAGCTCGAAGAACATGCCGGCACGGTCGTTGTCCACCTCGTACGCCGGCACCGTGACGATCTCGCCGTCGTCGACGTAGCGGTCGAGGGCAGCCCGAGCACGCTCGATGCGGAGCCGTACGCCGTCGTCGCCGCCGTAGAACGGAGCGACCGACCCGGTGTCGTGGAACCAACCGGCCACGCTCGCGAACGACTGGATCGGCGCGCCCTGGACGATCGCGGCCGCGGCGTACTGTGCGCTGGCGCAGACGGCGAGGTAGCCGATCCCGCCGGGCGCGACGAACGACTGCGTGGCCGCGAACCTCGCCGCCGCGCTGACGTCGCCGATCTTGCGGCTGGGCAGCTCGGCCTGCCGAAGGTCGCCACCGCTTTGCCCGAACCCCGCGAAGTCGAAGGTCATCGCGGTGTACCCTCGCGCGGCCAATGCGCCGGCGTACCGGTCGGCCATCTGCTCCTTGACAGTCAGCCAGGACCCGGAGACCAGCACGGTCGGCTGCCGTTCGGTCAGGCTGTCGGACTGTCGATGCACCCGGCCGACCAGGGTCGTGCCGAAGCTGTCGAACACGACGGGGAAGGTCGTGACACTCGTACTCACGTCACGACGATCGCACCGGCCGAACCTCGCGGGAGGGTCGATTCTTGCTGACTTGGCGATCAGCGTCAGGTCCGACGTCGCGACATTCGCAGGTCCGACGGGGCGAAGCCGGTGTAGCGACGGAACTGCCGACGAAAGTGACTGACGTTGGAGTAGCCGACCGCGTACGCGATCGTCGGCACGCTGTCAGAGGTCGCGAGCAGCAACGACTTCGCGCGCTCCATCCGGCGCATCGTGACGAACTCGTGCGGAGCCATCGCCGTCGAGGTCTTGAAGGCGCGGGCGAAGTGGAACGCGCTCAGGCTCGCCTCGGCCGCGAGGTCGTCGAGGACCAGCGGCTCGCTCAGCCGGTCCTCGACGAACGTGCGCACCCGATCGACCAGGGTCCGATCCAACCGACCGCTCCGCCGCGTACGCCGCGGCCGTTCGACGCAGTGGTGGTCGGCCAGATGCGTGACCAGTCGGTGCGCCAGGGTGCTGGCCTGCATCGGGTCGAGATCATGGCCGTTCACGTGGGTGCGCTTGAGGACGGCCGCCATGCCGAGCATGGTCGCGTCGTGGACCGCGGCGGCCGGCCGGATCTCGGCGTTCCGGCCCGGCTCGAACGCGGAGCGGAGCAGGTCGAGGTCGGGATAGATCTCGAGCGACTCGCTCGGCTCTCGTACTCCTGACCACACGATTTCGTCGGACCCGTTGGCGAACATCACGCCGGCCGGGATGTCGAGGTACGTTCCGCGGCCGGCCCGCTCGTACCCGACGTTGACGTGGTCGCTGAACGAGATCCCGACCTGGTGCGGCTTGGTCGCGCTCGTGCCACCGTCGGGCGGCAACCAGCTGTACTCCGAGCGCATCCCGGGCCAGTCGCGTACGGACGACACCTTCCGATCGACTCGCACACCGGACCCAACGCGGACCGATGGGGCGCCATTCCGATGCCCGCCGGTCGCCCGTCGCGCCGCTTACACTCGGGGCATCGTGACGGACATCGGGAAGCCGGACCTCGCCGTCGGGCTGATCACGACGCGAGACGCCGACGAGCGCCCGGCGGACGAGGCGGTCGGCCTGCTGTCGCACGTGACCGAGCTGACCGCCACGATCGCCAACGTCGGCGACGCGATGGCCGGCGAGACGACGACCCGATTCTGGCTGCGGGGAGACGGCGTCGACCGCGAGCTGCGCCTGGTCGACACCCCGGAGCTGCCGCCGGGTGACGAGCTCGAGGTCACCGCCCTGTGGGACCTGCGCGACGGCCCCGGCACCTTCACCGTCGTCGTCACGGCCGACGCCTTCACGCAGCTCGACGAGGTACGCACGGACAACAACTCGGCGAGCGCACGCGTGGTCGTACGCGGCCGCCGCGTCGAGCTCGCGCCGTAGGTCGGACCGTGAGCCGCCCGGATCGGACCTGTCGGTCGGCCCCGCGGCGCGGGTAGCTTGGCCTCATGGAGCAACGCAGGCTCGGACGCCTCGGTCACCAGAGCACGGTCCTGATCTACGGCGGAGCCGCGGTCGGGGACGTGACGCAGGACGTCGCGGACGCCTCGTTCGACGAGGCACTCGCCGCGGGCATCAACCACTTCGACGTCGCGGCCAGCTACGGCGACGCGGAGCTGCGGTTCGGCGCCGCCATGTCGCGGCTGCGCGACCGGATCTTCCTGGCCACCAAGACCGGCGAGCGATCGCAGGAGGCCGCCTGGCGACAGATCAACGCGTCGCTGGAGCGGCTGCAGACCGACCGCGTGGACCTCCTGCAGCTGCACGCGGTCTGCGACCTCGAGGATCTGAACGCCGTGACCGATCCCGACGGCGCGCTGCGGGCGGCGCTGCGGGCCGAGGAGGAGGGTCTCGTCGGTGCGGTCGGGATCACCGGTCATGGGCATGAGGCGCCGGCGACGCATCTCGAGGCGCTGCGCCGGCATCCGTTCGCCACCGTCCTGACCCCGCTCAACCCGGTCCTGGCGCGAGACGCCGACTATCTCGCCGCCTACGAAGCGCTCGTCGCCGAGGTCGAGCGTCAGGACGCCGGCCTCATGATCATCAAGTCCGCGGCCTTGCGGAACTGGCCGGAGGGCGCCGACCAGAGGTACACCACCTGGTACGAACCGTTCGACGAGCAGGAGCGCATCACGGCGGCGGTCTCCTGGGTGCTCTCGCATCAGGAGGTGACCGGCATCGCCACCCCGAGCGACGTCCGACTGCTGCCGCTGATGATCCGCGCCGAGCAGGAGCGCCACGAGCTCGACCGCGACGCCGCCGAGGCGTCGCTTCGGGACGAGCCGGCGTACTCCTCGCCGTTCATCGACATGCCGATCTGACGGATGCTCACGGCCGCCGAGACCGACCGCGGACGTCACCGCCGCGGCGGTGGCCGCTGGTCGCTGTGGTCTCGCGACTCGGTGCTGTCGATCGCGTCGACCGGATCGGTGTTGTCGATCGGGAGCGTCGGCTCGTGCGCGTCGATCGGCAGCATCGGATCGTTCGCCTCCGCCTTCTCGATCGGGTCGTCGACCTCGATGGGCTCGACGCTCTCGTCGCAGTCGCAGTGGTCGATCCTGTCCAGCCAGGCGAGCGCCTCGATCCTGTCGCACCAGACGACCGGCGCCGTCATGCGACGGCACAGCGACGGCCCGCTCCCGTCGTGGGGCCCGCCCGTCATCGTCGTCGGCATCGCGGCGGTGGCCTACGGCGGCTACCTCGTCACGCGGGCCCGACGACGCCGCGCAGCGACCGGATGACCTGGGCCATCTGGTCGAGGTAGCGGCCGCATCCCGGGCAGCCGGCGAGATGGTCGACGAACGCCGACTCGGTCCGCGGGTCCAACGCCTCGTCGAGATGGCTCGTGACGAGCTCGACGAACTCTCGGCAGGTCAACCCACTCATGCCGCCACCTCCGCGACCTCAGCGACCGCGGTCCGAGCCGGAACGGCAGCGGCGACCGGCTCCGAGGCGTCGGGTGCGTCGACGGCGACGAGGCTGCGCCCGCGCAGTGCCACCCGGAGCAGGAGCCCACTCGCCGCCAGGGTCACGACCACGAGCATCCAGCCCGCGGCGTGGACGCCGTACCGCTGGCTCACGAAGCCGAAGCCCACCGCGAAGGGGAGGAACACGATCCAGGACGCGGCCCCGACCCCGGAGGCGACACCGGCTCGGATCGCCGACGGCACGGAGTCGTGCACCAGTCGCGTGACGTGGATGCTCGCCGCCACCATCAGCAGGACGAGCACGATCTGGGCGACCGTGACGACGAGGACGTTGCGACTGGTGGTCAACACCAGGGCACTGACCAGCACGACGCCGGTGACCGGGACGACCGTCGTCCACCGGTCGAAGCTGAGTCGGCCGGCGAGCAGCCCGCCCAGGCCGAAGGTGGACATGAGTCCCGCCCAGTGCGGCCCGTAGATCGCGGCCGCGGCGCCGAGGGCGACCAGCCACAGCGGGCCGAACTCGAAGATCGTCGTCATGACCAGCGACGTCAGCACGGCGAGGACGATGACCGCCCGCAACTGACCGCGACGTGTGAGGGTCTGATAGGTGACCTGGAGGTGATCGCGCAGCGTGGTCTTGTCGTCGGACTCGTGCAGACGGGGCTCCTTGAAGCGCAACAGCGCCAGCACCGACAGGGCCGTAAACGGGATCGTGAGGAAGTACGTCAGTCGCGTCGACGTCGCACTGGCCAGCAGACCGCCCGCGAGGGCACTGGAGACCAAGGCGGCGCTCTCGATCATCCGGACCCGGCCGACCTTGGTCTCGAACTGCTCGCTGCCGCCGGTCGCCTCGAGGACGGTGTCGTAGACGACCGCCTCCAGGGTTCCCGAGCGCATCGCGAAGTAGACGCCGAGGAAGAAGGCGCTGACGAAGTACGTCGGCACGTTCGTGCTGGATCCGGCGACCAGGACACTGGCCATCGCGGCGAAGCTCGCCACCACCAGGACGCCGCGGCGGCTCCAGCGATCGGCGAGGATCCCCGACGGCACCTCGGCGAGCGGCGGCACGGCGGCGTAGACGGCGGCCATCAGGCCGACCGCGGCGGCGTCGAAGCCGATCTCGTTCATGAACAGCTTCTCGACCGGCACCCACAGCCAGATGCCCTGGAGGAAGGTCGCGAAGTACAGCGGCAGGAGTCGCCCGTGCAGCGCGGCGCTCGGCGTCGTTCGAGTGTTCATAGCGGTGCAGTGTCATGAGCACCGCCAGGCGTTACACGGTCAGCGTTTCCAATCGCGGAAAGCGCTCAACAGCGAGTCCCTGGCCTCGTCGGACAGCGTCTCGGGCGGTAGCGATCCGAGCGTCCGCGTGGTCTCGCGCATCTGGTCGAGGTAGCGATCGCAGCCGTCGCAGCCCGCGAGGTGGTCGACGAACCGGCGCTCGGTGTCGGAGTCCAGCGCACCGTCGAGGAAGTCGGTGACCAGCTCGACGAACTCCTCGCACTTCAGCTCGCTCATGACACCGCCTCTCCACCGACTCGTTCGGCGTCGACCGCCACGAAGTACGCCTCCAGCCTGGCACGGACCTGCGCCCGGGCCCGGTGGAGCAGCACGCGCTGGTTGGCCGCCGAGACGTCCAGGATCTCGCGTACCTCCTCGGAGCTGTAGCCCTCGACGTCTCGGAGCGTGATGACGATGCGCTGCCGGTCAGGCAGGGCGGCGACGGCGGCGGCGACCTCGGCATGGACCTCGCCGGACAGCGCCGCCTGCTCCGGCGACGGCCAGAGCGGAGGGAACTCGCGCCAGTGCCCGGCCCATGGATGCCCGGCCTCGAGGAATCGGCTGGGATCGACCGTCGGGCCGTAGTCCTCCTCGGTCGGCGCCAGGCTGCTCATCGGCACGATGCGGCCTTCGCGTACGCCGCGCCGTTTGGCCGTGTTGACCAGGATCCGGAAGACCCAGGTCTTGAGCGACGACCGCCCCTCGAACGCGTCGAGGCCCTTGATCACGGCGAGCCAGGTGTCTTGCACGACCTCGGCGGCCGACTCGTTGGTCGCGACGAACGAACGGGCCAGCCGGCTCATGCCGCGCGACCACGAGTCGACGAGCAGTGCGAACGCCGCCTCGTCACGGCAACGCAGCCGCTCGACGAGGTCCTGGTCGGGCGGAAGCGCGGCCGCCGGACGAGTCTCGGGCTCCACGCGGCCGAGAGTAACCGTCGGCCCGGACAGTGCGTCAGGAGGAGAAGTCGAACCCGCCGGACCGGCCGCGGCGATCGGCGATCAGGCCGGCGAGCGTCGCGACGGCGATCTCGGGCGGCGTCTTCGAGCCGATGTTGAGCCCGATCGGTCGGTGTACCCGGGCGATGTCGTCCTCCGACGTGCCGAGCTCGCGCAGCCGCTCGATGTGCGGCGGAATGTGTCGGGGACTGCCCATGACGCCGACCCAGCGGGCGGGTGTCGCCAGGGCGTCCCGGACCAGCTCGCCGAGCTCGGAGCGGTGATGGTCGGTGACCACGACGTCCGCGGTGTCGTCGAGACCGGCGGCGTCGACGTCGCGATAGGCGGCGTCCGCGTACGAGCCGACGTCGTCGGCGTCCGGTCGCGGCTCGATCAGCACCGTGCGGAAGCCGGTGTGCCGGCCGAAGTGCAGCAGCCACCGCGCCACCGGGGACGCGAACACGGCCACCAGCGTGCCGAGGTCCTCGCTCGGGGAGTCGTCGTGGGCCAACGCGCAGGCCGGGTCGACCGCGCTCTCGACCGTCTGCTGTTCCGTCACGCGTCCAGCCTGCCACCGGACCGGATCGGTGGCCAGCAGGGTCAGGCGACCGAGGAAGCCGTCACGGCCGTGATCCCGACCTCCGCGACGACCGCCTCGAGGGGCAGCTCGAGCGCGTCGACGACGGCCATCACGGTGAAGAACGCCGGCGTCGGGATCCGGCCGCGCTCGATCTTTCGCAGCGTCTCCGGCGAGATCCCCGCCTGCATGGCGACGTCGACGATGCTGCGCTCGCCACGCGCCTGCCGCAGGAGCGCGCCGAGCCGCTCGCCGCGCTCGCGCTCCGACCGGGACAGGGGCACACGGACCATGCGTGTGATACTAATACCGGTATAGTTATCCGGCCAGTCGTCCGGGGCAGCCAACGCGAGGAGCACGCGGGTGATCGAGCTCAAGACACCCGGCGAGGTCGACGCCATGCGGGCGGCCGGTCGGGTCGTCGCCGCCGTCCACGACGAGGTACGGGCCCAGGCAGCCGTTGGCGTCTCGCTGCGAGAGCTCGACGAGGTCGCCCGGAAGGTCATCGACGGCGCCGGCGCCGGGTCGTCGTTCCTCGGCTACCACCCGCACTTCGCCCCGTCGCCGTACCCCGGAGTCCTCTGCACGTCGGTCAACGAGGTCATGCTGCACGGCCTGCCGACGTCGTACCGACTGCGCGACGGCGACCTGCTCAGCGTCGACTGCGGCGCCCACGTCGACGGCTGGCACGCCGACGCCGCGATCAGCTTCGTGGTCGGCGCGGCCGATCGGTCCGACCTGGACCTGATCGCGACCGCCGAGCGCTGCCTGGCCGCCGGCATCGACGCCGCCCGGACGGGTGCTCGCATGGGCGACATCGGGCACGCGATGGCCGCCGTCGGGCGAGCGGCCGGCTACGGCATCCAGAGCGACTTCGCCGGCCACGGCATCGGCCGGGCCATGCACGAGGATCCCTTCGTGCCCAACGAGTCCCGGCCCGGCCGTGGCCTGTGGCTGCGTCCCGGCCTGGTCATCGCGATCGAGCCGAGCCTGATGGCCGGTGGACACGACGACTATCGGATCGGCCCGGACGGATGGTCGGTGGTGACCGGCGACGGCAGTCGCGGCGCCCATGTCGAGCACACGGTCGCGATCGGCGAGGACGGGCCGCGCATCCTCACGCTGCCGTAGCCGCCGGCGGGCGCCGCGTGCCGCCGAGTGCCGCCCGACTGTTGGCGAGTTTGAACAGGTTCCGGGCCGGTCTGGCAGTCCGAACTCGCCAATAGTCAGCGTCGGGTGGGCCGACTACGGTGAGTCCCGCTGGATTCCCACCCCGGGAGGCGTCATGGCCGATCGCACGAAGTACGTCCTCGACGAGTCCGAGATGCCGACCCGGTGGTACAACCTGATCCCGGACCTCCCGGAGCCGCCGCCCCCGCCGCTGCATCCGGGCACCGGCCAGCCGGTCGGGCCGGACGACCTGGCGCCGCTGTTCCCCCAGGCGCTGATCGGCCAGGAGGTCACCACCGACAGCTACGTCGACATCCCCGAGGAGGTGCTCGACGTCTACCGGCTGTGGCGACCGTCGCCGCTCTATCGGGCCCGCCGCCTCGAGAGAGCACTCGGCACGCCGGCCCGGATCTACTACAAGTACGAAGGCGTCAGCCCGGTCGGCTCGCACAAGCCGAACACCGCCGTGCCGCAGGCGTACTACAACGCCGCCGAAGGCGTCACCAAGCTGACCACGGAGACCGGGGCCGGACAGTGGGGCAGCGCACTGGCGTTCGCCTGCGCCGTGTACGGCCTGGACTGTGAGGTGTGGCAGGTCCGGGCGTCGTACGACCAGAAGCCGTATCGCAAGATCATGATGGAGACCTTCGGGGCGACCGTGCATCCGAGCCCGTCGGACCTCACGCAGTCCGGCCGGGCCGTGCTCGCCGAGCATCCCGACTCCACCGGCAGCCTCGGCATCGCGATCAGCGAGGCGGTCGAGATGGCGGCCGGCGATCCGAACGTTCGGTACGCGCTCGGCAGCGTGCTCAACCACGTGCTGATGCACCAGACGATCATCGGCGAGGAGGCGCTCCAGCAGTTCGAGCTGGCCGGAGACACTCCCGACGTGGTCGTCGGCTGCACGGGCGGCGGGTCGAACTTCGGTGGGCTGACGTTCCCGTTCCTGCGCGAGAAGCTCGCCGGCCGGATGGATCCGGTGATCCGCGCCGTCGAGCCGGCAGCCTGTCCATCGCTGACTCGCGGGCGCTACGCGTACGACTTCGGCGACACCGCCGGGCTGACGCCCCTGCTCAAGATGCACACGCTCGGGCACGAGTTCATCCCGGACCCGATCCATGCCGGTGGGCTGCGCTACCACGGCATGTCGCCGCTGATGTCGCACGTGTACGAGCTGGGTCTCGTCGAGGCGATCGCCGTCGGACAGCAGGAGTGCTTCGCGGCCGGCGTACGGTTCGCCCGCGCCGAGGGCATCATCCCGGCGCCGGAGCCGACGCATGCGCTCGCCGCCTGCGTACAGGAGGCGCTGCGGTGCAAGGAGACCGGCGAGGAGAAGGCGATCCTGACGGCGCTGTGCGGCCATGCGCATCTGGACCTGCCGGCGTACGCGTCGTACCTCGCCGGCGACATGGTCGACAACGAGCTCACCGACGCGGCGCTGGAGCAGTCGCTGGCCGGCATCCCGTCGACAGCCGGCTGACCGCCGGGCCGGTAGGTTGCGCACCATGCGCGTGTGGCTGCCCTGGGACCGGCCGGAGGAGTTCCTCGGCGAGCTGCCGGACGGCGTCAAGGTCGACGTCTTCCGGTCGGGTTCACCGATGCCGGAATCCCTTGCCGACGTGGAGTTCTACGTCCCGGACTACATGGCGAGCGACTCGCGGGTCGTCGAGGTGCTGCCGCGGATGAGCGCGCTACGCGTCGTCCAGACCCAGACCGCCGGCTACGAGGACTTCCTGCCGCACGTCCCCGACGACGTCACGCTGTGCAACGCCCGCGGCGTACACGACGCGTCGACCGCCGAGCTCGCGATGACCCTGATCCTCGCCTCGTACCGCCGGATCCCGTCGGCCGTGCACGGGCAGGCGCGCGGCGAGTGGCTCTCGTACGACACCTTCGACGACTCGCTCGCCGACCGGACCGTGCTCATCGTCGGGTACGGCTCCATCGGCGAGACCCTGGAGGCTCGGCTGACCCCGTTCGAGTGCGAGGTGCTCCGGGTGGCGCGTCGCGAGCGGCCCGGCGTCGCACCGGTGGAGCGGCTGCCCGAGCTGCTGCCGCGGGCCGATGTCGTCGTACTTATGGCACCCGCCACGACCGCGACGATCGGCCTCGTCGACGCTGACTTCCTGGCCCGGATGAAGGACGGGGCGCTGCTGGTCAACGTGGCGCGCGGCGTCATCGTCGACACCGACGCGTTGGACGCCGCGCTGCGGTCCGGACGGATCCGGGCGGCCCTCGACGTCACCGACCCCGAGCCGCTGCCGCCGGGCCATCCGCTCTGGTCGGCGCCAAACCTGCTGATCACGCCGCATCGCGGCGGCGCCTCGACCGCGTTCCCACCACGGATCGCGCGACTCGTCCGCGACCAGCTGGCTCGGTACGCGTCCGGCGAGCCGCTGACCAACGTCGTCGCCGGGCCGCCCCGGTGACCCAACCCGCCTAGCTCAGCGCTCGAGCACCGGCTCCGCCGTCGTCTCGTCGGACTCCGGCGGCGCGGACGCGGAGGGCTTCCGCAGCAGGACGCCCGCGGCGAGCAGGCCGAGCAGCGAGAAGAGCACCGCGGCGGCGAACGCCGACTGGTAGCCCTCGGTCAGGGCCGCCAGCGGATCCGCGCCGACGGCCTCGGATACCGCCACGGTCGTGACCACGGCGGACCCGAGCGCACCACCGATCTGGAACGCGGCGTTGTTGAGTGCCGAGGCGAGCCCCGACTCCTGCTCCGCGACACCCGCGAGCGTGGCGACCGACGCCGCGACGAACGTCGAGCCGAGACCCGGACCGAAGACCAGCAGGCCGAGGAAGATGTCCCCGAAGTAGCTGCCGTCGGCGGAGATCCCCGTGAGCAGCAGGCATCCGAGTCCGGTGAGGGCGAGACCGACCACGGCGACCGGCCGCGGCCCGACCCGCGTCACGAGGACCTGCCCGGCGGTCGCTCCGACGACGGCGCCGAGCGTCAGGACGGCGGTGCCGAGTCCGAACTCGATCGCCGAGTAGCCGAGCACCCGTTGCGCGTACAGCGAGACCGTGAGGCCCATGCCCCACGCGACCATGCCGAGCGCCAGCAGCGTGAGGTTGCCGCCGACCAGGGCCCGCGACCGGAAGATCCGCAACGGCGCGAGCGGCGCGGCCGACCGACGCTCGATGCCGGCGAAGACCGCGAGCAGGATCGCCGAAAGGACCAGCAGCGCGACGGTCTGCGGGTCGCCCCAACCCACGTCGGGCGCCTCGACGACGGCGTACACCAGCAACACCAGCGACGCCGTGACGGCGACCGCGCCGGAGACGTCGTAGACGCGCTCGGAGGCGTCCACCCGACTCTCGCGGAGCAGCGTGGGGCTCAGCACCAGGAGGACGACGGCGACCGGGACGTTGAGGAAGAAGATCCACTCCCAGCCGGGGCCGTCGGTCAGCGGACCGCCGACCAGCAGCGCGGCCGTGGCACCGGCCCCACCGAGCGACGACCAGATGCCCAGTGCCTTGTTGCGCTCCGGCCCCTCCTCGAACGTCGTCATCAGGATCGAGAGCGCGGTCGGCGCCATGATCGCGGCGGACACGCCTTGGACCACGCGGGCGGCGACCAGCGCCTCGCCCGACCAGGCCAGCCCGCAGACCAGGGACGACACGAGGAACAGCGCCGTGCCGAACATGAACATCCGGCGCCGGCCCAACAGGTCGGCCGCCCGGCCGCCGAGCAGGAGCAGGCCGCCGAAGCTGAGCAGGTACGCGCTCATCACCCACTGACCGGCGTCGGCCGACATCCCCAGGTCGGCCTCGATCGAGGGCAGGCCCAGGATCACGATCTGGGCGTCGAGGATCACCATGAAGAACGCCAGGCACAGCAGCGCCAGCGCCCACCAACGACGGGGATCGGCTTGCGTGTTCATCAGACTCCTTCTCCCACGGACGGGGACGATGGTTCGATCTCGACGGGCAGCCCGAAGGCAGGCACCAGATCCGGCTCGAGGAACACCGACATCCGGCTGATTCCCGACGCGGTCGGGGTCAGGACGAGGACGGCGTACCCGCGGTAGCCGCCGGCCGGCTGCCGTCGGTAGATCCCGTACGCCGGTTGGCCGTTGGCGCCGGTCGCGAGCAGCCGGATGTCGCCAGGCTCGCCAAGGCGCGGCCGGAGGAAATGGCAGATGTGCTCCCGGCCGGTGAACCACGTGGAGTGTGGCGGCATCTCCAGGACGGCGTCCTCGCGGAGCAGCCGGACCAGTCGGGCCACGTCGGCGGTCTCGAAGGCGGCGACGAACCCGTCGAGCAGCTCCCGTCGGCGCGGATCGTCCGGCTCCACGAGCAGGTCCTCGTCGCGTCCGCTGTCGGCGAGCTGGCCGCGGGCGCGCTGGAGCGCGCTGTTGACCGCGGCGGTCGACGTCTCCAGGAGCTCGGCCACCTCCGCGGAGCGCCATCGCAGGACGTCTCGCAGGATCAGGACGGCGCGCTGCCGGGCCGGCAGGTGCTGAAGGGCGGCCACGAACGCCAGCCGGACGCTCTCGCGGGACACCGCCACCGCCGCCGGGTCGGCCGACGACTGTTCGAGGAGCGCGTCCGGAATCGGCCGCAGCCAGGTCGCCTCCGGATCGGCGGTCAGCTCCTGGTCGGGATCCTCGCTCGGCGCACCGAGGCCAGCCGGCAGTGGACGCCGGCCGCGCTGCTCGAGCGCACGCAGGCAGGCCGTGGTCGCGATCCGATAGAGCCATCGGCGCAGCGACGATCGGCCCTCGAACCGCGCGTAGGCCCGCCAGGCGCGGACGTACGTCTCCTGCACCAGGTCCTCGGCGTCGTGGACCGAGCCCAGCATGCGGTAGCAGTGGGCCAGCAGCTCCGCCCGGTAGGGCTCGGCCACCCGCATGAAGTCGTCGGCGCCGACGTCGACGTGTTGACTCGATGCCATACCTGTACTGATCCGTCCGGCGCCGAAAACTCATCGGTCGGGCCGGGAACGCCCACTGCGCCCGGCTCTGGCCAACGATCGGGTCGCATGTCCAGAATCGGCTGCCGGCTCCGACTACCGGGCGAGCCGCCGACCGGGGTGGCCACCATCCGAGGAGGACCGATGAAGTACATGATCATGATGTTCGGTGGCGTGGGCGCCAGCCTGGAGGGCCGCTCGCCCGAGTGGATCAGCGGCATGCACGCGCTGCTCGTGGGCCTCGACGCCCAGCTGCGGGAGTCCGGAGAGCTCGTCGACAGCCAGAAGCTGATCGATCCGACCGAGGCGAAGACGGTTCGCTTCGTGGACGCGAAGGCCGTGCCCACCGACGGCCCGTTCGCCGAGGTGAAGGAGTCGCTCGCCGGCTACTGGATCATCGAGGCGAGCGAGGAGCGGGCGCTCGAGGTCGCGGCGCGGTGCGTCGACTACATCGGGTTTCCGATGGAGGTACGCCAGATCATGGACCAACCGCCATCGACGTGAGGCCGCCGTACCCGTCCCTGGATGGCCTGCGATGAGCGGCCCGGACCGGTCCGTCGACGACCTGCTGCGGGAGCTCGCTCCGCGGGTTCTCGGCAGGCTCGCTCGGCGGTACGGCCAGCTCGACGCCTGTGAGGACGCGACGCAGGAGGCGCTCCTCGCCGCGCTCACCCGATGGCCGGCCGACGGCACGCCGGACCGGCCCGAGGCGTGGCTGTACACCGTCGCCCATCGGAGTCTCGTCGACCACTGGCGTAGCGACCGCGCCCGTCGGCAGCGGGAGGAGCGCGCGGCCGACCCGGGAGATGCCCGGCTACTCGAGGCGGCGGTGGAGGAACGGTCGCCGGACGCGGACGACACGCTCGTTCTGGTGTTCCTGTGCTGCCATCCGGCACTCGCACCGACCGCCCAGGTCGCCCTGACGCTGCGGGCCGTCGGCGGTCTGACGACCCGGGAGATCGCGGCGGCCTTTCTCGTACCGGAGGCCACGATGGCCAAGCGCATCACACGAGCGAAGCAGCAGATCGCCCAGTCGGGCGCGGGCTTCGAGCTCCCGGCGGCGGACGACGTCGTGGATCGGGTCCGAGCCGTGCTCAGCGTCCTCTATCTGATCTTCAACGAGGGATACACGGCGACCTCGGGACCCGACCTGCACCGGGTCGACCTGTCGTCCGAGGCGATCCGGTTGGCCCGACTGTTGCGGCGCCTGCTGCCTGCGGACGGCGAGGTGGCCGGCCTGCTCGCGCTGATGCTGCTCACCGACGCCCGTCGGCCGGCGCGGACCGACCCGGACGGCGCGCTGGTGCCGCTGGAGGACCAGGACCGCTCGCTCTGGGACAGCTCGGCCATCCGCGAAGGCCTCGCGCTGGTGTCGGACACGCTCGGACGCTTCCCGGTCGGTCCGTACCAGCTCCAGGCCGCCATCGCTGCCCTGCACGACGAGGCGCCGACGGCCGACGCCACCGACTGGCCACAGATCCTCGCGCTGTACGACACGCTCGAACGCATCGCGCCGAGCCCGATGGTCACGCTCAGCCGGGCGGTCGCCATGGCGAACGTCCACGGCCCCACGGCGGGCCTCGCCCTGCTCGGCACCCTCGACGACGGCGACCTGGCCTCCCGGTCGCACCGCCTCGACGCGGTCCGCGCGCACCTTCTCGAACGGGCCGGCGACGTCGGGGCCGCCCGCGACGCCTACCTGCGATCCGCCCGCGCCACCGCCAGCCTCCCGGAGCAGCGCTATCTCCAGCTCAAGGCGTCGAGGCTCCCCCGTCGGAGCTAGCGCCCGAGGCGCGCGTCAGAAGTCGAAGTACGGCTGCGCCCGTCCCTCCTCGGCGAGCTGCTTCAAGCGAGGCAGGATCTGGGCCCACGAGTACGCGATGAACGGGAACGACTCTTCGGTCGTCTGCCAGCCGTCGTGGGTGAAGAGAACGCTTGTCTGCCCGTCGTCGTCGGTCTGGACATCGAACGCGAGATCGGTGCCGACCCATTCGGGCGGCCCGGCGAGGCAGTGCCACCGGATCCGGGTGTCGGGGACGTCCTCGGCGACCTCGAAGTCGAAGGTCATCGGCGCATCGGGGAACGCGACCTTCATCGTGGAGCCGACACCGTCCGGCCCTTGTGTGTGGTTGCTCCACCAGCCGTTGACTCCCTGGGTCGACGCGACGGCGTCGTAGAGCGCCTTGGGCTCGGCATCCACCGGCACCCGCAGCAGGATCGTTGCCATGCCCGCCTCCTTCGATTAAGTTGTCACTAAAATATTTGTCGGAGATCGAGCCGTCAACCGGGAGGATCGTGGACGCACTGCAGGTGGTCGCCGAACCGCGCCGCCGCGAGATCCTTCGCCTCGTCTGGGACGAGGAGCTGGCCGCCGGGGACATCGCCGCCCGCTTCGACATCAGCTTCGGCGCGATCTCCCAGCATCTCGGCGTCCTGCGAAAGGCCGGCCTCGTGTCGATGCGACGCGACGGCCGGGCGCGTCTCTATCGCGCCGATCTCGAGGCACTCGGGCCGCTCCGTCCGATGCTCGAGAAGATGTGGGGTGACTCGCTCGACCGTCTGGTGACCTTGATCGAGGAGGAGGACGCGTGACGAACGCCGACCCGGTCGTGGTCGAGCGACGGGTCGCGGTCCCACCCGAGCGGGTCTTCGCCTACTTCACCGACGCGGCGAAGTGGACCGCGTGGCAAGGCACCGAGGCCGAGTTGGACCTGCGGCCCGGCGGCGACTGGCGGGTCAACGTCACCGGCGACGGCGTCGCGTCCGGCCGGGTCGTCGAGGTCGTCCCGAACCGCCGGGTGGTCTTCACGTGGGGCTGGGAGTCGGGTTCGCCCGTCCGGCCCGGCTCGACGACGGTGACCATCGACCTGCTGCCCGACGCCGACGGAACCCTCATCCGACTGACCCACAGCGATCTGCCGGCCGACCAGGTCGAGCTGCACCGGGCCGGCTGGGAGCACTACGCATCACGGTTGGCGGCCGTGGCCGAGGGACGTGATCCAGGACCGAACTGGCCGGGTGACGAGGCGGGATCGTGAGCATCGACGTGTCGGCCACCACGCAGATCGCCCGACCCGCGGCCGGGGTCGCGGCGTTCGCGATGGAGGCGGAGAACGACCCGCGCTGGATCGGCGGCATCTCGTCGGCCAACCGGTTGACGCCCGGCCCGACCGTTCGAGCCGGTCACGGATGGCACGCGGGCCGGCGTACGCGTCGAAGGCGATACCCGCGGCTTCTACCGGATCGCCGGTCCGCTGATGGGTCCCGCCGTGCGTCGCAACCTGCGACGGGACGTCCATCGGCTCAAGGAGATCTGCGAGGCTGAGCCCAAGTCCTGAGGATTCCTGACGAGGCGGATCGGCCGGTCAGACGAGGCGGATCGGCCGGTCAGACGAGGCGGATCGGCCGGTCAGACGAGGCGGATCGGCCGGTCAGACGAGGCGGATCGGCCGGTCAGACCAGGCCGATCGGCCCGTCAGACCAGGCTGGTCCCGGGGGCGGGA
>Ga0081538_10000849_pt1 | contig 32991 bp, 26 predicted proteins | sample TabmetS5T2R1_FD_71022 | JGI IMG/M metagenome (GOLD analysis project Ga0081538, IMG submission 71022) | Tabebuia heterophylla rhizosphere microbial communities from the University of Puerto Rico - S5T2R1 | ecosystem: Host-associated > Plants > Roots > Rhizosphere ...
AAGGGCATCTACCTGTTCGATCGGGACGGACGGTCCTATATCGACGCGTCCGGGGGCGCTGCGGTGTCGTGCCTCGGCCATGGCCATCCGGACGTCACGGCCGCCATTCATCGTCAGGCCGACAAGCTGGCCTACGCCCATACGAGCTTCTTCACCAATGAGGCAGCCGAGGCGCTGGCCGACCGGTTGATCGCGGACGCGCCGCCGGGAATCAGCCACGTCTATTTCGTTTCGGGCGGATCGGAGGCAATCGAGGCGGCGCTCAAGATGGCGCGACAATACTTCGTTGAATTGGGGCAGCCGCAGCGACGCAACATCATCGCCCGCCGGCAAAGCTATCACGGCAACACGCTCGGCGCGCTCGCGGCCGGTGGTAACGAGATGCGACGTGCCCAATTTCGCCCGTTGCTGATCGAGACGCATCATATCGCGCCCTGCTTCGCCTATCGATGCCAGGAGCGGGAGGAGACCGCGGAGGCCTATGCCGCCCGTGCAGCGCAGGCGCTTGAGGACAAGATCCTTGAGCTCGGCGCCGAAACCATCTTGGCCTTCGTGGCGGAGCCGGTGGTTGGTGCGACCGCAGGCGCGGTGCCGCCGGTCGCGGATTACTTCAAGCGCATCCGCGCCATCTGCGACCGCTACGGGATTCTCCTCGTTCTCGATGAGGTGATGTGCGGCATGGGCCGTACCGGTACCTTGCACGCGTGCGAGCAGGATGGAATCGCCCCCGACCTGATGACGATCGCAAAGGGGCTTGGAGGTGGATATCAGCCGATCGGGGCAGTGCTGCTCAGCGAGCGCATCTTCGAGGCCTTTGCCCAGGGTTCCGGCGCATTCCAGCATGGTCACACCTATATCTGCCATCCTGTGGCGTGTGCGGCAGCCTTGGCGGTGCAGGAAGCAATCGTGCGGGACGATCTGCTCGCCAACGTCGGGGAGATGGGCGCACATCTAACGCGACGTCTGGGCGAGCGCTTCGGCAATCATCCGCATGTCGGCGATATTCGCGGCCGCGGGCTCCTGATGGGCATCGAGCTGGTCGAGGATCGCTCCACCAAAATGCCTTTCGACCCGAAGCGCAAGGTCAACGCCCGGGTCAAGCAGGAGGCGATGGCGCGTGGCTTGCTCGTCTATCCGGGTGGCGGCACCATCGATGGCGTGCGCGGGGACCATGTGTTGCTGGCTCCGCCATTCATCATCGATCGAGCCGCCATCGACCTGGTCGTGGAACGGCTTGGCGACGCCATCGATGCGGCGACGGCGTAACGGCCGCGTCAGTCGGGTAGATAGGCGCCGAGCGCACGGAGATCAGCTTCCGTTTCCCTGACGCGCGCGGCGGCAGCCGGCCCCTCGCGCGCGAGCATCGTCGCCGCCAGGGCTTCGACGATCGCAACCGCCGCCGCGATCGATGGAAAGAACGAGGGACTCTCGATCGAGAAGCGCAGGGCGACATCGGCATGGCGGGCGATGGGAGCGGCCTTGCTGTCGGCGAGCGTGATGATCGAAGCGCGATGCCGACGAGCCGCCTCCGCAACGGGGCCGAGCTCCCGCGAATAGGGGATGAAACCGATCATGACCACGGCATCCTTCTTGCCGATGGTGGCAAGCTCTGCCTCGAGCGCGCCGCCGTCGCTGCCGAGCAAGGCGACATCGCGGCAGAACATGCGGCAAAGGTAGACGAGTGTGTGGGCTGGGGCACGGCAGCTCCGGAAGCCGGCGACGCGGATCCGCGCCGCCCGTTCCAGGATGGAGCAGGCCCTGGCAATCTCCCGGCCTTCGTTGCCGGCGGCTGCCAGGTTGGCTGCTGCCGTCTTGAGCGATTCCACGAAGACGGCTTGCGGACCACGCTGCACCAAAGCATCTGCCTTGGCAGCGAACGGCGTCCGTCCGGCACGAAGGCGGTTTTCGAACGGCCGCCGCAAGGCGGCCCAGTCCTCAAAGCCCAAGCGCCGCGCCAGCCTGACGAAGGTCGTTGGCGTTACCGCGGACCGAGCGGCGAGAACACGCATCGAGAGGAGCGCGACGTCGTCGGGGTGATCAACCAGGAACCGCGCGGCCTTGCGTAGCTCGGCGCTCAGCTCCGGAACCTGCGCCAGGATGCGCTCCTGCAGAGCTTCGTGGTTCATGGCATCCGGCATGTAACAAATATTCCTCAACGTTGACTTTGTGAAACAATTGTATCATAGCTGGAGGTTGACACAAAGATCTTGGGCCGGACCGATGCCCCGCAAGAAGACCAAAGGGAGGTAGATATGAAGCACAGCCGAATGATCATTCGGGGCGGACAGGTCGTCGCCTTGTCCGCGGCACTTCTGCTTGCGGACGGCGCAGCCGCACAGGAGCAGCAGTTCGTGACGATCGGAACCGGCGGCGTGACCGGCGTCTACTATGCCGCGGGCGGCGCCATCTGCCGGTTGCTCAACAAAGATCGCAAGACGCACGGCATCCGCTGCTCGGTCGAATCGACCGGCGGATCGGCCTTCAACGTCAACACCATCAAGGCCGGCGAACTCGATTTCGGCATGGCGCAGTCTGACGTGCAGTACAACGCCTTCAAAGGCGAGGAGAGCTTCAAGGAAGGCGGCGCCCACAGCGACCTTCGCGCGGTGTTCTCGGTGCATCCCGAACCCTTCACGGTTCTCGCCCATCCCAATTCCGGCGTGACCAAATTCGAGGATTTCAAGGGCAAGCGCTTCAATGTCGGCAATCCAGGTTCCGGCACGCGCGCGTCGATGGAGCGCCTGCTGTCTGCGATGGGCTGGTCGCTCGGCGACTTCTCCCTCGCATCGGAATTGAAGGCCGACGAGCATGGCCCCGCTTTGTGCGACGGCAAGATCGACGGCTTCTTCTATGGTGTCGGCCATCCGTCCGCCAACATCCAGGACCCGACCACGACCTGCGCTGCGAAGCTCATTCCGCTGACCGATCCGGCCATCGACAAGCTGGTGGACGAGAACCCGTATTACGCCAAGGCGACCATCTCGGGCGGCCTCTACAAGAACAATCCCGATGACACCCAGACCTTCGGCGTGCTCGCGACTCTGGTCACTTCGGCCAACACGCCGGACGAGTCCGTCTATCAGCTGGTCAGGGCGGTGTTTGAGAATTTCGACGAGTTCAAGGCGCTGCACCCGGCCTTTGCGAACCTCGATCCCGCCAAGATGATCAAGGACGGCCTCTCCGCGCCGCTGCATCCAGGCGCCGAGAAGTATTACAAGGAGAAGGGCTGGCTGTAAGCTAGGCGATCCGATCAAGGCCAGCGGGCGAGGACGACCCGCCGGCCTCGTACGGCTTTGGGAGGCGCCATGAGCGGATCGAAGCAGCAGCCGGCCGACGTCGATCTCAATCAGCTGGTCGCGGAAGCTGATACCGGTGGCCGCACCGTCCGGGGACCCATCGGGACTTTCTTGCTCTGCGTCGCGGTTGGCTGGGCGCTGTTCCAGCTATGGTATGCGTCACCCCTCCCATTCGTGTTCGGAGTCGGCGTTTTCAATGATACGGAGGCGCGTGCCATCCACCTCGGCTTCGCGCTGTTCCTGGCATTCACGGCCTATCCGGCCTTGAAATCCTCGCCGCGGAACAAGGTGCCGGTGCTCGATGGGATCCTGGCCGTCGTGGGTGCCTTCGCCGGGGCCTACCTCTTCCTGTTCTATGCCGCGCTCGCGGGGCGCCCGGGCCAGCCGACAATGCTCGATCTCGTCGCCGGCGGCGCCGGAATTCTCCTGCTGCTCGAGGCGACACGGCGAACGCTCGGCCTGCCGATGGTGGTCGTCGCCGGGGTGTTCATCTTCTTCACCTTCGCCGGGCCATTGATGCCGGACGTGATCCAGCACAAGGGTGCTTCGATCACCAAGTTTCTCAATCACCAATGGCTCACGACCGAGGGTGTGTTCGGCATCGCACTCGGCGTCTCGACCAGCTTCGTCTTCCTGTTCGTGCTGTTCGGTACGTTGCTGGAAAAAGCGGGCGGCGGAAACTGGATGATGCAGATCTCGATCGCGCTGCTCGGGCACCTGCGCGGCGGCCCGGCGAAAGTCGCGGTGGTGTCCTCCGCCTTGAATGGCGTCGTTTCCGGCTCGTCGGTATCCAACGTGGTGTCCGGCGGCATCTTCACGATCCCGCTGATGAAGCGGACCGGCCTTTCAGGCGTGAAGGCCGGCGCGATCGAAGCATCGGCTTCGATCAACGGCCAGATCATGCCGCCGGTCATGGGGGCGGCAGCGTTCCTGATGGTGGAGTATGTCGGCGTGCCCTATGCGGAGATCGTCAAGCACGCCGTGCTGCCCGCGATCTTCTCCTACCTGGCGCTGCTCTACATGGTCCATCTCGAGGCGCTCAAGATGGGACTGAAGCCGATCCCGCAAACCGTCGTGCCCGGGAAGGAGCGGCTCCTGCGCATGGGCTTGGGACTTTCCGGCACAATCGCCACCATCTGCATCCTCTATTACGGCATCCTGGCGATCAACGCAGTGTTCGGCGCCGCCGCGCCATGGCTTCTGGCCCTGGCCGGGGTCGCCCTCTACGTAGCGACGATCTGGTATGCCGCGCGCTTTCCGGATCTCGAACTCGATGACCCGAACACACCGATCCTGCATCTGCCCAGAGCCTGGGATGTGACACGCACCGGTCTCGATTTCCTGATCCCGATTGTGGTGCTGCTCTGGTGCTTGATGGTCGCGCAGCTGTCGCCCGGCCTCTCGGCCTTCTGGGCGACAGCATCGATCATCGGAATCCTCGCCACGCGCAAGCCGCTGATGGCGGCCTTTCGCAACCAGCGGCTTGCCCCTGCGGTGCGGGCGGCTGTCTCCGATCTCGTTGACGGCTTGGCCCTTGGCTCGCGGAACATGATCGGGATTGCGGTCGCGACCGCGACGGCGGGCATCGTCGTCGGCACCATCACGCTAACCGGGCTCGGGCTGATGATGACGGAACTCGTCGAGTTCATTTCCGGCGGCAATGTGATCTTGATGTTGATCCTGATCGCCGCCATCAGCCTGGTGCTCGGCATGGGAATTCCGACCACTGCCAACTACATCCTGGTTGCGACCTTGATGGCGCCGGTGGTGGTCGATCTCGGTGCGCAGGCGGGACTGGCGATTCCGCTGATCGCCGTCCATCTCTTCGTGTTCTACTTCGGAATCATGGCGGACATTACGCCCCCGGTCGGGCTCGCAGCCTTCGCCGCCGCTGCGATCTCGAAGGAGGACCCGATCGCCACCGGATTCCAAGGTGCGATCTATTCGCTGCGCACCGCCATCCTGCCGTTTGTCTTCATCTTCAACCCGGCGATGCTGCTGATCGGCAACGAGGGGTGGGGCGACACGATGCTGGTCGCCACGGCCTCGCTGGTCGCAGTCCTGCTGTTCTCCGCCGCCGTCATGAACTGGTTCGTGACGAAATCGCGCTTGTGGGAAAGCGCGGTTCTGCTTCTGGTCTGTTTCACGCTGTTCAGGCCGGATTGGTGGCTCAACCAGTTCTCCGCACCCTTCGTGGAAGTCCCCGCCAGCGAATTCCTCTCTGCAGTTGAGCAGGCGCCGGCCAAGGGCCGAGTCAACTTCGTCGTCGAGGGCATCGACCTGATGGGCGAGGATGTCCGCAAGACCGTGAACATCCGGCTCGAAGAGCCCGGCGATCCGATGCAGCGGCTGCAGGAGGCCGGCCTCAGCGTGGTGCCGGCCGGCGACAGGCTGATGATCACCAACGTGGCGTTCGGCTCCTATGCCAAGCGCATCGGGCTCGAAGTCGGATATGACATCGTGGCGGTGGTGAAGAAGGCCGATCAGCCCTCGATCGCGATTCCGATCGGTATCGCGGTCGCGGTGATAGCAGGCATCGCTGCCCTGCAGCTGGCCAGACGCCGGAGTGCTACTGCTGACGCTGCTCTCGGGCACCGTCCGTGATCGTGTCGCTCAGCCGTGTCCAAACTACCTTGAACCGGCAATCGCGCTCTTGGGACGCGTATCGGAAAGAGAAGCGATAAAATCGCTGAAGCGCTCGCCCTGGATTGCGACGTGATCGTGCAGTGCGCGCCCGGCAGCTTCCTCACTCCCGTCCAGCAAAGCGGCCACGACCTGCTCGTGCTCTGCAAATGACTTGGCGACCCGGTTCCGCACGCGCAACTGCAGTCGGCGATACGGTTTCAGCCGGCGATGCAACGCGCTGCACTGCTCGAACAGGAACTGGCTGTGGCTCGCCTGGTAGATCGCGAAATGAAACCGTTCGTTCTCATAGTAATAGGCATCGCTGTCACCGGCTCCCGCCGCCTGACGGCATGCTTCATGGGCGTCCATGATCGCTTGCAGGTCGGCATCTGTGTGACGCCGGGCCGCGAGCCGGCCGGCTAGTCCTTCGAGTTCCGCCATCACTTCGAACATCTCGATGAGGCGCTCGGCGCCGACGCTCGCGACCATCGCTCCCCGGCGCGGACGCACTTCGATGAGACCGGCAGTCGAGAGTTGAAGCAGCGCCTCGCGGATCGGCGTGCGCGATACGCCGAAGCGGTTTGCCAAGGCGACCTCATCCAATCGATCTCCCGGCGCCCATTGTCCGGTCAGGATTTCGTTCTCGATCTCATCCCGCAGTCTCTGGCTGATGTTGCTCGACATCTCCACCCTCTGCATGCCCTTTCGCCTCTCTTGTATACAAGATTATTGACTTTGTCGACAGAGGGGCTTTTCATGGCCAAAGGTCGCGAGACCCAAATCAAACAAGACATCAGCGGAGGAGACCCCCATGCGACAGATCATTGCGGCGCTACTGGGCGCCACCGGCATTTCAATCTGCCTGGCCGGCGCGGTTCAGGCGGAGACCGTGCTCAAGGCATCGCACCAGTTTCCGGGCGGCAAAGGCGACCCGCGCGATGAAATGGTGCAGATCATCGCGCGCGAGGTCGAGAAGGCCAATGTCGATCTCAAGATCCAGGTCTATCCCGGTTCGTCCTTGTTCAAGCCGAACGAGCAGTGGGGCGCCTTGACGACCGGCGCGCTGGACATGTCGTCTTTCCCCCTCGACTATGCGGCCGGGCGTCATCCGCAATTCTCGGCGACCCTGATGCCGGGCCTGGTCGGCAATTTCGATCGCGCCGAGCGGCTCAATGATTCGCCCTTTATGGAAAGCATCAAGACGATCATCGAGGATGCGGGCGTCGTCGTGATTGCGGACGCCTGGCTGTCCGGCGCCTTCGCGTCCAAGAAAGGCTGCATCACGGCGCCGGAATCCGTCAAAGGCCAGGTCATCCGCGCCGCCGGCCCGGCGTTCGAGCAGATGCTCTCGGCGGCTGGCGCCTCGATCGCCTCGATGCCGTCATCCGAGATCTATTCCGCGATGCAGACTGGTGTGCTCGATGCGACCAACACGTCGTCCGCAAGCTTCGTCTCATACCGGTTGTACGAGCAGGTGAAGTGCCTGACCGCCCCGGGCGCGAACGCACTCTGGTTCATGTATGAGCCGGTTCTGATGTCGAAGAAGGTCTATGACAGCCTGACGCCGGAACAGCAGAAAGCGCTCATGGATGCCGGCAAAATGTCGGAGGAGTATTTTTCGGCCGAGATTCGCAAGGGCGACGACAAGATGGTGGAGACTTTCAAGAAGGCGAATGTCGAGGTCGTCGAGATGTCCAAGGAGAATTTCGATGCCTGGCTCAGCGTGGCCAGGGAATCCTCGTACAAGAAGTTTGCCGAGGAGGTTCCCGGTGGCGACAAGCTGATCGAACAAGCTCTGGCCGTGCAATAGCCGCGGTGTGGACCACGTCCATGAGGCGGTGACCTCCCGTCTCATGGACGTTTCAGCCCGAAACGGAGTTGAACCCGTGATCCGCTCCTTCATCGCTTTCTCGGACGGATTGTCTCGCATTGCCGGCATTGCCGCGACCCTCCTGCTTGTCGCGGCCATGGTGGTCATTTCGGAGATGATCTTCCTGCGCTACGTGTTCCGCGCTCCGACCTATTGGCAGACTGACTTTGTCGTGTTCTCGGCCACCGCGGCGATCTTCCTCGGTGCGCCCTATGTTCTTATGCGCAAAGGGCATGTTGGCGTCGACGTCATCGAAATGCTGCTCGCCGACAAGGCGCGGCGCCGGCTGCGTCTGCTTGGTTCGGCCCTGGCCCTGCTGTTCTGCGCCGCCATGTTGGTGACCTGCGCGCACTACGTGTACGAGGCCTATGTGGGCGGCTGGAAGCACTCCAGCGTGTGGGCGCCGCGCCTGTGGATCCCCATGTTGTCGATGCCGATCGGCTTCGGGCTTCTCAGCCTGCAGTATCTCGCCGAGATCCTCAAATTACTGAAGGGCGAGGCGACCGCCGTCGCCGTCGAGGAGCGCCACGCATGAGTCCGACCATCGCCGGAATCATCATCCTGCTCTCGCTCTTCGGCCTGCTGGCCACGGGCATGCCGATCGCCTTCGCACTTGGGTTGGCGGCGGTCACCGCCATCGTGCTCGAAGGCGGCATGATCGGCTTTCTCGCGCTGCCGGAGACGCTGTTTGCCGGCATCGGGAACCTGGCTTATGTCTCGATACCGATGTTCGTGCTGATGGGTGCCGCAATCGCGGCTTCGCCGGCGGGGCGAGACCTTTATTCCGCGCTCGATCGGTGGCTCAACCGCGTGCCGGGCGGGCTCGTCATCTCGAACATCGGCGCCTGCGCGATCTTCTCGGGCATGACCGGATCATCGCCGGCGACCTGCGCCGCGATCGGCAAGATGGGCATTCCGGAGATGATGGGGCGAGGCTATCCGTCCTCGGCAGCGTGCGGCTCCATTGCCGCGGGCGGAACGCTCGGCATCCTCATTCCGCCGTCCGTGACGATGATCGTCTATGGCATCGCGACGGAGACGTCGATCGGCCGCTTGTTCCTGGCAGGCGTACTGCCCGGAATCATGCTCTCCATCATGTTCATGATCTGCGCCCTGATCCAGTGCCGGCGGCAGGGGCTGGGTCTCGCCGACCGCGCGCTGCGGTTTTCGCTGACGGACAAGCTCCGCCCGCTGCCGCGCGTGCTGCCGTTCCTGCTGATTATCGGCGGAACGCTCTACGTGCTGTATGGCGGGATCGCGACACCATCGGAAGCCGCCGGCGCCAGCGCCTTCCTGACTCTCGCCGTTGTGGTGGTCATCTATCGGCTGTTCAAGCTTCGGCCGGTCACGGACATCTTCGCGACTGCCATGCGCGAGAGCGTGATGATCATGATGATCATGGCGTCGGCGGAGTTGTTTGCCTTTGCGCTCTCGTCGTTGTTCATCACGCAGACGGCAGCGGCCGCCATTGCGGACCTGGAGGTCAACCGCTGGGTGCTGATGCTGGTCATCAACATCTTCCTGCTGGTGGCCGGCATGTTCCTGCCTCCCGTCGCGGTCATCGTGATGTCGGCCCCGCTGTTGTTCCCGATCGTCACCCAGGCCGGCTTCGATCCCTACTGGTTCGCCGTGGTCCTTACGATCAACATGGAGGTGGGGCTGATCACTCCGCCGGTCGGACTCAACCTATTCGTGATCAATGCTATCGCGCCGCAGGTGCCGACCAAGGAGATCCTGTGGGGCTCGTTGCCGTATGTCATCGCCATGTTCCTGGCGATCGTCATCCTCTGCTTCGCGCCTGAGATCGCGACCTGGCTACCCGACCTTGTGATGGGGCCCGCGCTATGAACGGCACCGCGTTCTTTGCCGACCTTCTGCAGACCATCGCGGATCGTGGACGGGAGCTGCTCGGCCTCGCCCGCCGCGATGACGGAGTCCCAGACGGCGACCTTGCCGCGGCCTGCGAGACGCTGCTGTCGGGCCGAGGTGAAGCATCCGGGGTTGCTTTGGCGCGCGAGATATTGAGGCGATGGGACGCGCTGGACGAGGCCGCAAGGCTCGATTTCCTGAAGGTGCTGGCCGAGCGGTTCGGGCCCGATTTTCGGCGAATCGACGAGGCCGCCACGGCCTATGCCAGCGACAAGAGCGCGGCCGCGGCACAGCAACTGCACAGCGCTGCGGAAGCGCGTCGGCAAGAGCTGATCCGCCGCCTCAATCTGGCGCCCGGCGGGATCGAGGCGCTGGTGGAGATGCGCGAGCTGTTGTTGAAGCACCGCTCCGGCCATCCTGAGTTTCCGTTGGTCGATACCGACTTCGCGCATCTGTTCGCGTCCTGGTTCAACCGTGGATTTCTTGTGCTGCGACGTGTCGATTGGTCGACGCCAGCCAACATCCTTGAAAAGATCATCAAATACGAGGCGGTCCACACCATCCGTGACTGGGACGACTTGCGTCGACGCCTCGAGCCAGGCGATCGGCGCTGCTTCGCGTTCTTTCATCCACAGCTGATCGACGAACCGCTGATCTTCGTGGAGGTCGCGCTTACAGAGGATATTCCGTCGGCTATAGCTGATCTGCTGATGGAACAACGCACGCCGATCACGCCCGGCGAGGCGACAACTGCGGTGTTCTACTCGATCTCCAATTGCCAGGAGGGGCTGCGCGGCATCTCCTTCGGCAACTTCCTCATCAAGCAGGTGGTGGACGAGCTGCGCCGCGAGCTGCCGCGGCTGGAGAACTTCGTGACCTTGTCGCCGGTCCCGGGCTTTGCGGCCTGGCTGGATCGCGAGCGGCGAGCAGATTCCTCGCCGGCCCTGTCACTGGAGGATCAGCGTGCCCTTGGCGCCTTGGATGCGGAGGGTTGGCAGATCGATCCGCCGGATGCACTGCGTAGGACACTGCTGTCGACTGCAGCCTATTATTTTCTCAGGGCACGCACCCCCAAGGGCACGCCGCTCGATCCGGTTGCCCGTTTCCATCTCGGCAACGGTGCGCGGCTGGAGCGACTCAACTTCCTGGGTGACCTGTCGTCGCGTGCGCTGAAGCAGGCGCATGGCCTCATGGTGAACTACTGCTACCGGCTGAATGACATCGAGAGGAATCACGAGCTGTTCGTCAGCAAGGGCGAAGTCGCCGCGGCCCCCGAAGTTCGGCGTCTGCTGCGTGAGGATCGCACGCCACGCACCCTAGGCTCGGCCTCCGACGAGAGGAATTCAAAGCAGAAGCCATCCGGAAGGCCTGCCGCAACGACGCAGGATCCGGTGCAGTGATGAATCATCTGTTCGAACAGTTTCGACGGCGCATACCAGGCGTCAGCAGCCGGTTTCTGGAGCTGCCGGACGGAGGGACCGTGACGTACGGCGACATGCTGGCGCGGTCCGCCCATCTCGCCAATGCCCTGGCCGCGCGCGGCGTGAAGCCGGGCGATCGCGTCGCCGTGCAGGTGGAAAAGTGTCCCGGCGCGCTCATGCTCTACCTTGCGTGCGTGCGGGCGGGCGCGGTTTTCCTTCCACTGAATGTCGCCTACACATTGGCCGAGCTCGACTACTTCTTCGCCGACGCCGAGCCTCGATTGGTGGTCTGTGATCCGGGCCGCGAAGGTGACATCAGCCGGATCGCGGGCAAGGCCGGCGCAGCGGTCGATACCTTGGCCGGCGGAGGCGAGGGGTCGCTGAACGAGATCGCCAACCTCAGCGACCCGACCTTCGCGGACGTCGCTCGCGATCCCGACGATCTCGCGGCCATTCTCTATACATCCGGTACTACGGGCCGCTCGAAGGGCGCGATGCTGAGCCATGAGAACCTGGCGTCGAACGCGCGCGTCCTGGCGGAGACGTGGCGCTTCACGTCCACCGACGTGCTGCTCCATGCCTTGCCGATCTTTCATACCCATGGCCTGTTCGTCGCCACCAACGTGACGCTGATGGCGGGCAGCTCGATGCTCTTCCTGCCACGCTTCGATGTCGACGAGGTTCTGCGCCTGATGCCGCGCGCCACCTGCATGATGGGGGTGCCGACCTTCTACACCCGTCTGCTGCAGAGTCCGCGCCTGACGCGCGATGCGACGGCTCATATACGCCTGTTCGTCTCCGGTTCCGCGCCTCTGCTGACCGACGTGCACGAGCAATGGCGCGCGCGCACTGGCCACGCGATCCTCGAGCGCTATGGCATGACCGAAACCAACATGAACACATCGAACCCGTACGATGGCGACAGGGTCGCCGGCACCGTCGGGTTTCCACTGCCGGGCATCGCGCTGCGCATCAGTGACCCGGAAACCGGCAATCCGCTGCCGCAGGGTGAGATCGGCATGATCGAGGTGAAGGGCCCCAATGTGTTCCACGGCTATTGGCGCATGCCCGAGAAGACCAAAGCCGAGTTCCGCCCGGATGGGTTCTTCATCACGGGCGACCTCGGCAAGATTGATGATCGCGGCTACGTGCACATCGTCGGTCGCGGAAAGGACCTCGTGATATCGGGGGGATACAATGTCTATCCGAAAGAGGTGGAGAACGAGATCGATGCAATCGACGGCGTGGTGGAAAGCGCGGTCGTCGGCATTCCGCATCCAGACTTCGGAGAAGGTGTTTTGGCGGTGGTTGTAAGGAGAGCTGATTCTTCCCTGACGGAAGCGGAGATTCAGCGATCGCTTGACAGCCGCTTGGCAAAATTCAAGCAGCCGAAACGGGTCTTTTTCGTCGAAGATCTGCCACGCAACACCATGGGCAAGGTGCAGAAGAACGAGATACGCCGGCGATACGACGCCGTATTCGACAAGGGCAAGTAAACCCGTGCACTCCAGGCAAGTCCCTCACATCGGTATCTGGCAGATACCGTTGAAAAAGTCTGTTCTGCAGGCGCACTGGCCGCTGGTACGAAACAATGATTCAACGGTGTCCGCTGACCTGAATCATCCTTGCTCATGGCGATCGGTGTGCGACTGATTGTTTCGCACAATTTGGGTTTGCGGATTTTTTCAACAGAATCGGCACAGAGCGGACGACCCTGTACAGCCTTGGTAGTTGGCTTTTCGGGATGAACCGGACTACGGCGCACCCGCCTGATTGTCTGTGTTTATCGGCTCTTGGATAATCAAGCTTTAACAAAGCGTACGGCCGCCCTACCTTATCGTCAGGGGGAGATTGAGGCCAGCAGAGGAACTGGCACCGTGGAGCGCGACTGGTCCGAACCCGCCGCGCCATCTCTCGCCCGAATGCGAGGCGGAATGAAAAAGGTCGGCGTAGGCGTGATCGGTTGCGGCGTCATCTCGGGCGCCTATCTGAAGGCGGCGAAGGGCTTTCCGATCCTGGACATTCGCGGGCTCGCGGACATGGTGCCAGCGGCGGCCGAATCGCGTGCACACGAGTTCGGTCTGAAGGCGGTCGGCGTCGAAGCGCTCCTTGCCGACCCCGGCATTGAGATCATCCTGAACCTGACGATCCCCAAGGGGCACGTCGCGGTCGGCCTGCAGGCGCTGGAGGCCGGTAAGCATGTCTATTCGGAGAAGCCACTTGGCGTCGCGTTCAAAGATGGCCAGAAGCTCCTGGAGCGCGCCGCGAGGAAGAAGCTGCGCGTCGGTTCAGCGCCCGACACCTTCCTCGGCGGCGCGCACCAGACCTGCCGCCAGTTGATCGATGCCGGCAAGATCGGCACGCCAGTCGGCGGCACGGCTTTCTTCATGTGCCCGGGCCATGAGCGCTGGCATCCGGCGCCAGATTTTTACTATCAGGCTGGCGGCGGGCCGGTCCTCGACATGGCGCCGTACTACTTGACTAATCTGGTCAACCTGCTCGGACCAGTAGCGCGGGTCGCGGCTCTGACGTCGATGCCAAAGAAGGAGCGCACGATCACCTCGCAACCGCGCTTCGGGCAGAGGATCGCGGTGCAGGTGGCGACACATGCGGCCAGTATCCTCGAGTTCGTGTCCGGCGCGCTGGTGCAGGTCGGCATGAGCTTCGACGTGCCGGCGCACCGGCATCTGCCGATCGAGATCTACGGGACCGAAGGGACCCTGGTCGTGCCTGATCCGAACTGGTTCGGCGGCGAGATCGAGTTCGCCCCGGCCAAGGACAAGTGGGTGAAGCTCAAGACCGAGTTTCCTTATGCCGATGCCGACTACCGCTCGATCGGGCTTGCTGACATGGCGCACGCGATTCGCGCCAACCGCCCACATCGCGCGAGCGGCGCGCTGGCACTGCACGTGCTCGAAGTGATGGAAGCGTTCGACCGCTCAGCGAAGGCCGGAAGGGCGATTTCGATTGCGTCACGGCCGGAGCGCCCCGCGCCGCTATCCGATAGCCTCGTGCGACGCAAGCTCGCGGCCTGAATCCGGAGATAAGGAGAGAGACATGCGGGAAGCACTGATCGTCTGGGGCGGCTGGAGCGGGCACGAGCCGGAGCAGTGCGCCAAGATCATCTCCGACATGCTCCAAGGCGACGGATTCAAGGTCTACGTCGAGACGACGACCGAAGCTTTCGCCGACCCCGCGATCAAGGACCTCAGCCTGATCGTGCCGATCATCACGATGGCGAAGATCGAGAAGGAAGAGGTGCAAAATCTCACCAAGGCTGTCGCGGGCGGCGTTGGGCTCGCCGGCTATCACGGCGGCATGTGCGATGCGTTCCGCGAATCCGTCGAATACCAGTTCATGTGCGGCGGACAATGGGTCGCGCATCCGGGCAACGTGATCGACTACCGCGTGGACATTGTGAAGCCCGAGGATCCAATCTGCCGAGGCATCCAGAGCTTTGCCTATCGCTCGGAGCAGTACTACATGCATGTCGACCCAACGAACGAAGTGCTTGCGACCACGACGTTCTCAGGCGAGCATCTCCCCTGGATCGAGGGTGTCGTCATGCCGGTCGTCTGGAAGCGGCGGTACGGGATGGGCCGGGTCTTCTATTCTTCGCTCGGGCACGTCGCCAAGGAATTCGATGTGCCGGAAATGCGGACGATCCTCCGACGCGGAATGCTTTGGGCGGCGCGCCAGGAAGGGCGAATGGAGAGTTGAGAGCGGATCGCTTGCGGGTGTCCGATCAGTCGAAGAACCCCTGGTCCTCTTCCATTAAGTACTTCTTGGCGCTTTCGGCGTCGATATCGAGGCCGAGACCGGGGGCCTCGAGAAGGTCGATCATCGAATCCTTCACCACATGCTTGGGCAGGCCGATCACGATGTCTTCCCACCACGAGTCGGAGGCGCTCGGGTATTCGAAGGCGATGTAGTTGGCGGGAAGGGTGGCGCAGACGTTGATCAGCGCGCCCAGGCCGAGCAGGCCGTTGGCGGTGCCGTGCGGGGCCATAAGGATCGAGTGCATGTAGGCGTGCTCGGCGATCCACTTGAGCTCGGCCATGCCGCCGACGTCCGCCGGGTCCGGCCCGATCACCCGCACTGCCTGCGTCTCGATCAGCTCCTTGAAGTTATGGCGCAAGTAGATCTGCTCGCCGGTGTGGATCGGTGTCGAGGTCGAGAGCGTGAGCTCGCGGTACGCCTGCGGGTTGACCCACGGCACGTAGTCGCCTGTCAGCATGTCCTCGAGCCACATGATGTTGTATTTCTCGACCGCGCGCGCGAACTTGATGGCGTCGGGCAGCATCCAGCCCGGCCCGCAGTCGAGCGCCAGGCTCACCTTGTCGCCGAGCACTTCCTTCATGGCGATGACGCAGTCGAGCATGTGGTTGAAGCCGCGCTCGGAAATCACTCCCTGGTCCATCATGCCATGATAGCCCGCCTTGGCCTGCCTCACGCCGTAATGGAAGTCGTCGATCGTGTCCTTCATGTTGGAGTGGAACGAGATGCCCTGCTTTACCATGAAGAAGTTCTCGGGCCGCTCCATCATCCACTTGACGTCGGCGGCGTAGTCCTCCGGCTTGTCGCCGGTGCGCTTCCGCCGGATCGAGCCGTTGTAGCAGCGCACCTTGTCGCGCACCTTGCCGCCGAGCAGCTTGTAGGCGGGAACCCCCAAGGCCTTGCCGGCAATATCCCACAGGGCGTGCTCGATGACGCTGACCGCGGCGCCGTATGGCTTGAAGCTGCCGCGCTGGCGGATCTTCAGCATGACGCGCTCGACGTCGGTCGGGTCCTCGCCGATCAAGGCGTCCTTGAAGTGCAGCACCCACGGCTTCAGATAGGTCTTGGTCCATTCGACCTCGCCGAGGCCGTAGAGACCTTCGTCGGTGACGATGCGGACGATCGGGTGCTTGCCGATGACGGCACAGCGCAGGTCGGTGATCTTCATTTTTTGTCAGCTCCAGGTGCGGTCCCAGGAGTATTCGTCGTCCCATTGGTCGGTCGGCTGCCAGATGCCGGTGGCGTGGGGCTGCAGGTGCTGCGCGATCACTTCGTCGACAACGTCATCGATGCCGAGGCCCGGCTTGTCGGGAACGTGGATGAAGCCGTCCTTGACGAGCGGCTTCGGCAGGCCAGTGACGATGTCGTCCCACCACTTCACCTCGACCGAATGATATTCGAGCGCCATGAAGTTCTCGGTGGCGACCGCGACGTGCGCCGCGGCCATCGCCGCGATCGGGCTTTCCGCCATGTGAATGGCCATGGCGACGCCGTAATCCTGCGCCATGTCGCCGATCTTCTTGGTCTCGAGGATGCCGCCTGACGTGAGCAGGTCGGGATGGATTACCGAGACGCCGCCGCTCTTCAGCAGGGGCTCGAAGTCCTCCTTGAGGTAGATGTCTTCGCCAGTGCAGATCGGCACGGTGGTGGCTTGCTGCAGCTGCCGATACTGGTCCGTATACTGCCAGGGGACCACGTCTTCGAGCCACGCGGGCACGTACTTTTCGATCCGCTTGGCGAGGCGGATGCCGTTCTGGAGCGAGATGTGGCCGACATGGTCGATGGCGAGCGGAATCTCCATCCCGATGACCTCACGCACCTCGGCAATGTACTGCTCCAGCAGGTCGAGCCCTTTGTCGGTGAAGTGGAGGCCCGTAAAAGGGTGGCGAACGTTGTGGATATCGTAGACCGCGTTGCGGGCGCGGCGGTCCTCCATGCTCTTGACTGGGCCGCGTCCGGGGTGGATCCGGTAGCCTTCGAGCGAACCGGCGGGCGCCACGACGGAGCCGGGCACATCCGCGATCTGCATCAGGCCAAGATCCATCTTGAGGAAGGTGAAGCCGAGCTCCATGCGTTCCTTGAGGCGCTTGCCGGTCTCGGTCCCGCTCGGCACGCTCGCGTCGGTGTCGCAATAGATGCGCACCTTGTCGCGGAAGCGGCCGCCGAGCATCTGGTAGATCGGGACGCCGTAGGCCTTGCCGGCGAGGTCCCAGAGCGCGATTTCAACCGCGGACACGCCGCCACCCTGCCGGCCATGCCCGCCGAACTGCTTGATGCGGCGGAACAGGCGGTCGATGTCGCAGGGGTTCTCGCCGAGCAGCCTGCTCTTCAGCATCAGCGCGTAGGTGGCGCTGGCGCCGTCCCGCACCTCGCCCAGCCCCACGATGCCCTGGTTGGTATAGATCTTGAGCAGTGCCGAGGTGAACGGGGCGCCGACGATTTCGGCCACCCGCATGTCGGTGATGCGCAGCTCGGACGGCTTCGAGTTGGTGTTGACCCGGTTCATTGACACTCCTGGGGGCTACTGTCTCCGCGTCGAGTGTTAGGCCAGCTCGATCTCATGGGCCTGCAGGTAGTCGCGGTTCATTTCGATGCCAAGACCCGGCCTCGACGAGAGCTTGAGGCTGCCGTTCGAGTTGTCCAGCGGCCGGTCGATGAGAGGATCGTACTTGCTCAGGTTCCACTCCGACGTTTCGAGCTTGTAGAAATTCGGCACTGTCATCATCACCTGCGCTCCGGCAACCACGTTGATCGGTCCCGCCGCGTCGTGCGGCGACACCGGGATGTAGTAGGCTTCGCACAGAGCGGAAATCTTCTTGAGCTCGGTAATGCCGCCGGTCCAGGTGACGTCCGGCATGATGTAGTCGGCCAGCTTGTTCTCGAGCACCGGCACGAAATCCCACTTGGTATGCCCGCGCTCGCCCCACGAGATGGGGGCATTGACCTTCTCGCGCACCTGCTTGAGGGCGTTCAGGCTCTCGGGCGGGCATGGCTCCTCGAACCAGTCGATCTGGCCGGCTTCCTCGAGGCTCCGGCAGAGACGGATGGCGGTGGGGACGTCGAAGCGGCCATGCGCATCGATCAGGATTTCGATATCGGGTCCGGCCGTCTCGCGGATCAGCGCCGTAAGCTCGGCGGCCTTGCGCTCGTCCTTGCGGGTCATGCTGCCATCGAGATACCCGTCCCGCCATTCGCGGGCGGTTCCATCGGCCTTGCGACCCTGGTGGGGGTAAGGATCGAACTTGAGCGCAGTGTGTCCGGATTCGAGGATGTCCTTGATCTCTCGAACCACACCTTCCTTGCTGGTGAACTTGGCCTGGTTGGGATGCGTGTACAGCGCAACTTCATCGCGCACCGCCCCGCCGAGCAGCTCGTAGATCGGCTGGCCGAGGACCTTGCCCCGGATGTCCCAGAGCGCGATGTCGATGGCGCTCACGCATTCGACGGCGGCGCCGCGGCTGCCCATATAGGTGAAGCTGCGGAAAATCTTGTGCCAGAGATATTCGATACGCGCCGGGTCCTCGCCCGCTACGGCGAGGCCGATCTGCCGCAGGATGGTGCAGAGCGCCCGGTTGGCGAGCTTGGTGGTGGTGGTGATCTCTCCCCAACCGCTCACGCCTTCGTCGGTCGTCACTTCGACGAACAGGAATTCGCCCCAATAGGAAGCACCGGACTGGATGAGCCACGGTCGAATGCTTGTTATCCTCATATCTTGCTGTCCTTGTATGAAACGGCCGCGCCGGCGACCTGGACTGCAGTTTCGCTCTACCCGGCCCGAGCGGCGTTGCGTGCACGCATCTGTTCGAGAACATGCCGGCCCGCACCGTCGACATGGCGGGCAACCAGTTCGGCCGCCTTGTCGGCTTCTCCGGCCTTGACAAGCGCAATGAGGTCGCGGTGCTCACGCATGATCGCGGCACGGCGCGCGAGGGTGAAATTGAAGCGCCGGCTTACGGCCCGCAGCACTTCGCGATGCTTCCACCAGAGCTCGACGGCATGGCGGTTATAATGCCGCTCGTACATCACGGTGTGAAAGGCGGTCTCGAGTTCGCTGTGCAGGAACGTGTCAGTGAAACTGTTTTCTTCAATCAGGCCCTGGATGCGCTCGAGTTCGGCGATGTCCTCATCGGTCGCCATATTCACGAACCATCGCGTCAGGGCTGGTTCGATCAGAACCCCGATCTCGTAGATGTCGCGGACAAAATCCTGATCGATGGGCCTTACGCGCGCCCCGCGGTTGGGAGTGAAGATGACGAAACCCTCGCCCCGCAATAGCTGCAGCGCCTCGCGCACCGGATTGGTGGAGGTGCCGTGACGCTGAGCGAGGTCGGCGACCACCAGCCGTTCATTGGCGACGAGGCGGCCCTCGATGATGTCTTCCCGGATCAATTCGTAGACCGACGCGCCTTCGCTGGAAGCACCGATCGGATCGGTCCCCGCGGGTGGCTTGGCTTTGAAAGTGTTCGTTTCGCCCACGGACGGCTCCCCATTAATACGCGCACTGCCTGATATCGCGCACGACTTCTGACAATAATGTATGATCCAAACGCGTTGACAGGCAAGCTGCGATCTGAAAACGTATCAATCCATCGTAGGGATACATAAAAGCAAAAGCGTCCTATCCCGCGATCAAGCGACCAAGATCGCCTGCCTCGCTGCAGAGCGAGATGAGAAGAACCTGGGAGGATACTGATGACGAGGCTTACACTCGGCTGCGGTGCCATCCTGCGTGGCACTGTCATTTTCGCTTCCATCACATCGCTGATCTCGGCGCCGGCATTGGCTGAGCCCCCGGTCGACCTGAGCAAATGGTCGCCGGAATACGTGCGCTCCATCGCGGGCACGGAGGAATTCGACACAGCGGAGGCTTGCGGAAAGGTCACTCCGCTCGACTACAAGGGGCGTCTGACGTTCTGGTACCAGGGCGTGTTCGAGGGTGACCCCGACCTACTGCGCCAGTACTACAAGGATTTCTTCGAGTCCTTCCGCAAGACCTACCCAAACATCCAGCTTGAGGAGCAGGCTCTCACTTATAACGACCTGCTCGACAAGTTCCGCACCGCCCTCCTGGGCAATGCCGCGCCCATGGCGGTACGCCTGCAAATCCTGGGTGGCACCGAGTTCGCCGCCAAGGGCTATCTGGAGCCGCTCAAGCCCGAGGACGTCGGCTGGTCGAGCGAGGACTTCTGGCCTGGCGCCATGAAGGCGGTCACCTGGGAAGGCGTCACCTACGGGATTCCGACCAACAACGAGACCATGGCCTTCATCTGGAATGCCGACATCTTCAAGCGCGCCGGGCTCGATCCCGACAAAGCACCGGCGACCTGGGACGACGTGGTCAAGTATTCAAAGCAGATCCACGACAAGCTCGGCATCGCCGGGTATGGCCTCGTCGCCCGCAAGAACGCCGGCAACACGCCCTACCGCTTCATGCCCCAGCTCTGGGCTTACGGAGGCGGGGTATTCGACGAAGCCGATCCGAACCCGACCTATGGCGAGGTCAGGCTGAATAGCGAAGCGACCAAACGTGCCCTACAGGCGTCCTACGACATGTATGTTCGCGACAAGTCGGTGCCCGTCTCGGCGCTCACCAACCAGCAGGCCGACAATCAGCCGCTGTTCCTTGGCGGACAACTCGGCATGATGATCTCGCATCCGTCCGACTACAACGTGATGCTCGATCTGCAGAAGAAGGCGACCGGCTCCGACAAGGACAAGGCGCAAACAGTGATCGACAATATGCGCTACGGCCTGATCCCGACCGGTCCGGACGGCAAGCGCGCCGTGGTGTTCGGTGGCTCCAATATCCACATCCTGAAACCGGAATTCGTGGATGGCGGCAAAGTGGACGAACCGGCTGCCAAGGCGATCATCTGTTTCTGGACCAGCCCTGAATGGTCGCTGAAGATGGCCTATGCCGGCTCGAACCCGGGCAATCTCAACGGCTTCAAGACCAAGTGGATGAAAGAACGTCTGGACAATATCAAGTTCCTCGATGTCACGACCTCCATGCTGCCGTACGGCATCCCGTTCCCGGCCCTGCCGCAAGCTCCGGAGATCATGAACATCATCGTTCCGGACATGCTCCAGAACGCCTTGACCGGCGCGATGACCGTCGATCAGGCGGTCGAGGATGCGGCCAAGAAGGTCGAGGACCTGATGGGCGGCGGCGGACTCTAGGCCCGATCTCATCGAACGGCTGGCCGGCTGCGCTGATGGCGCAGCCGGCACCTTCCCAAAAAAGCAGGGACGCGTCGCAGTGACGATCGTGACCGGCCAGGCCGAAGCTCTCCGCAAATCCAAACCAGTGCGGTCCGGCATGCTGCGCAAAGTCCGGGAGCATCGCGCCGACTACGCGTATGTGCTACCCGCCATCGTGGTGATGCTGATCGTCATCGCCTACCCGATCTATTATACGGTCGATCTCTCGTTCTTCATGACACCGCCGGGCCTCCAGCTGCGGGACAAGATCTTTGTCGGCTTCGACAACTACACGGCCATCCTCACCAGCGACGTGTTCTGGACAGTCACCTGGAACACGCTGATCTGGACGCTCGCGTCCACCGTCATCTCGTTCGTGCTGGGATTTGCCACCGCTCTGGCACTTCATCGCTATTTCATCGGGCAAGGCGTGATGCGCGCCATCCTGATCATTCCGTGGGTGATCAGCGCCGTCGCCGCGTCCTACATTTGGAAGTGGATCTACCACTCCGATTTCGGCGTCATCGGCGCGATCCTGGTGGGCCTGGGCGTCACCGACCGACCGCCGAACTTCATCGACAGCGTCGGCACGGTCCTGCCGTCGCTGATCGTGGTCAACATCTGGCGCGAGTTCCCCTTCGCCATGATCATGATGATGGCCGGCCTGCAGACGGTCCCCGACCAGTTGCTGCGCGCCGCCACGGTCGATGGGGCCAACGCCTGGCAGCGCTTCTGGCACGTCACGTTTCCCCACCTGAGAAACGTCTCGACCGTGACGATCCTCCTGCTTGCGGTGGCCAACTTCAATTCCTTCATCATCCCATGGATCATGACCGGCGGCGGTCCCTCGAACGCCTCGCACATCTGGATCACCCACATTTACGAGCTTGCCTTCGGCCGCCAGCGCTGGGGCGTCGCTTCGGCCTACTCGGTGCTCCTGTTCATCATTCTGATGACCCTGGGATATTTCTACGTGCGCGCGCTGAGCGGCGAAAAGAAGGGAGACCGGAGCGCATGAGCATGGCTGCCGAAACAGTCACGACCCCAACCCGTCGCCGCAAGCGCGTGGACGGTTGGCGTTGGGCCGGTCGGATCTTTCTCGCGCTGATGCTGTTCTACACCGCCGTGCCGATGATCTGGATGCTGCTCACCTCGATCAAGTCCGGTTTCGCGGCCATGCAGCTCCCGCCCCAGTGGTGGCCCTCCGAACCGACGCTTGCCAGCTACCAGAAGCTGCTCGATCCGCAAAACAGCGTCGGAGCGGACTTCCTGCGCTTCTTCTGGAACAGCCTCTATGTTTCGACCCTGACCACGATCCTCGGCCTGGTCGTGGCCGTGCCGGCGGCCTACGCCTTCTCCCGCTTCACCTTTCCTGGCCGGAACTTCCTGTTCTTCTCCGTGCTGCTCCGCAACATGTTTCCGGCTGTCATTTTCCTCATTCCGCTGTTCATCCTCATGCGGTGGATCGGGCTTGTGAACACGCACGGCTCGCTGATCATCACCTACCTGACCTTCGGCCTGCCGCTCGCGATATGGCTGCTCAAGGGCTTCTACGACAATATCCCGATCCAGCTCGAGCAGGCGGCGCGCATCGACGGGGCGACGCGCTTCCAGGCCTTCGTGTTGGTCGTCATGCCGCTCTCGGTTCCGGGAATCATCGCCACCGCGATCTATTCCTTCATCGGAGCTTGGAACGAGTACATCTACGCCTATACGTTCATTAGTAGGAACGAGCAGCTGACCTTGCCGGCCGGTATCCAGCGCTTCTTCTCCGAAAACACCACCGACTTTCCAGGCCTGATGGCTGCGAGCTTCATGATGAGCGTGCCTGTGGTGGTCCTGTTCCTCGTCCTGCAAAGATACTTCGTACGCGCGCTCACAGAAGGCGCGGTGAAGCACTAAGGAGCTGCCGATGGCCCGCGTGGTCCTCAAAGATCTCGTCAAGACCTACGGCGTCTTCAATGCCGTCAACAATGTGTCTCTGACGGTCAACGATGGCGAGTTCGTCGCGCTGGTCGGCCCCTCGGGATGCGGCAAGACGACGACGCTCAACCTCGTTTCCGGGCTGATTCCGATCACGTCCGGCGATATCATCATCGGGGACCGGGTGGTCAACGACCTCGATCCCAAGGACCGCGACATCGCAATGGTGTTCCAGAACTACGCGCTATATCCTCAGAAGTCGGTCTACAAGAACCTGGCTTTCCCGTTGCAGATGCGGAAGCTCCCCCGCGAGGAGATCAACCGCAAGGTCCACGAAGCGGCGCGCGTTCTCGACATGACCCACCTGCTCGAGCGCAAGCCCCGTGAGCTCTCGGGTGGACAACAGCAGCGCGTGGCTCTGGGCCGTGCGCTGGTTCGCGATCCCGCGGTATTCCTGATGGACGAGCCGCTCTCCAATCTCGACGCGAAGCTGCGCGTGCAGATGCGATCCGAGATCAAGCGTTTCCATCAGGACCTGAAGGCGACGATCATCTATGTGACGCACGACCAGCTCGAAGCCGTGACCATGGCCGACAAGATGGCGGTGATGAACGGCGGTTATCTGCAGCAATACGACACGCCGGCCCAGGTCTTCGCCCACCCGGTGAACATGTTCGTCGCGAGCTTCGTCGGCAGCCCGTCAATGAGCCTTATTCCCCTCGAAGCATCGACGGCGAACGGCAACGCCGTGCTGACCAGCGCGGAAGGCTGGAGCCTGCCTTTGTCGCCGCTCAATGCCCGCAAGGTCCGGAACGCGACGACCAAGAAGGTCGTGCTCGGAGCGCGCCATTCGACCATCAAGCTGCACAAGAGTGCGGTTCCCGACGCCATCCCGGCCAAGGCCTACACGGTTGAGCCCACCGGAGACGTCACCTACGTCCAGGCGTTCCTGTCGGGTGCCATCGTCAACATCAGCGTCCCGCCGAACATCGCCGTCGCCCCCGACCAGCCGATCTGGCTCGAGTTCGACCAGGAGCGCATCCACCTTTTTGACGGCGCAACCGAAATGGCCGTCAAGGCGGATTGATGACCGGGAAGCTCAAGATCACCGCGATCAAGCCCTATCCCGTATGGGTCGGGACGCGCAACCAGATGCTGGTCAAGGTCGAGACTGACCAGGGCATCTTCGGCTGGGGCGAGAGCGGCTTGAGCGGCCGCGAGAAAGCGGTGGCCGGCGCAATCGAGCATTTTCGCGAGTTCCTCATCGGCCGCGACCCAATGCAGATCGGCCGGATCTGGCAGGAAACATATCGCAGCCAGTATTTCGAGGGCGGGCGCGTCTTGCTGGCGGCGATGTCGGCGATCGACATCGCTCTCCACGACATCAAGGGCAAGGCGCTTGGGGTGCCGGTCTACGAGCTGCTCGGCGGCAAGCAGCGCGACCGCATCCCCACGTTCGCCTCCACCGGAGACGAGGTCGAGGGTGATGCCGCCATCGGCCGGGCGCGCGAACTGCTTGCGCAGGGATGGCAGGCGATCCGCTTCTTCCCTAGCGGACAGAACAACAAGGACGTCTTCGAGCCGCGCGAGTCGATCGGCGCGACCGCAAGGATGCTCAACAGGGCTCGAGAGGCGTTGGGCGATGAGGTCGTCCTCGGCATCGACTATCATCATCGGCTGTCGGTGGCCGAGGCTGCGAGCTTCTGCAACAAGCTCGGCCGCGGCGTGCTCGATTTCCTCGAGGAGCCGATACGGGACGAGACGCCGGAGGCCTATGAATCCCTGCGCACGATGACCGATATACCATTCGCCATCGGCGAGGAATTTGCCAGCAAATGGCAGTTCCTGCCCTACGTCGAGCGCGGTATCCATCAGTTCAACCGCCTGGATGTCTGCAATGTCGGCGGGCTTACGGAGGCGATGAAGGTCGCCGGCTGGAGCGAGGCGCACTATGTCGATCTGATGCCGCACAATCCGCTGGGTCCGGTGTGCACGGCCGCGACCGTGCATCTTGCTGCGGCGGTGCCCAACTTTGCGTGGCTCGAAACAAGGGCACCCGAGGTCAAGCTTGGCTTCGACAATTCCGACTTCTTCCCCGTGCAGCCGCGGCTCGACGGCGTCGACTATCCGGTCGGCGACTTGCCGGGGCTCGGCGTCGAGGTCAATGAAGCGGCGGTGCAGAGGGAGAGTTTCCGATTCTGGGAAGCGCCGCACCTCAGCCGCCGCGATGGTTCTGTAACGAACTGGTGATGCATTTCAAACCGGAGTTCACAATGACGCATACTCCCAACATCACGCGGCCGCCGAAAGACCTGATCGACGCGCTCAGGGACATCGGCGCAGCGACCGTTGCTGGCACGCTCGGCCATATGGGCTTTCGCAATCCCCACATGGTCGGTCCGGTGGCGCAGAACCACGGGAAGTCGATCGTCGGCCCGGCACTGACGCTGCAATTCCTGCCGCAGCGCCCGGACCTGTTCAGCGAGGGTGAGTATGCCGACCCGGAGACGCAGCTCCATCGGCACGTGCTCTACCACGCGCAGGAGGGCGACGTGGTCGTGGTCGATGCGCGCGGCGACATGAGCTCCGGTGTCTTCGGCGACATGATGTCAACGTATTTCAAGGGCCGGGGTGGCGCGGGCATCGTCATCGACGGGTGCATGCGCGACCGGCCCAATGTCGAAAAGCTCGATCTGCCGCTATGGCTGCGCGGCTGGACCCCGAACTATCATGTGCAGACCAGCATCTATCCCAACGCCGTCAACGTTCCAATCGCCTGCGGCAATGTCACGGTGATCCCCGGCGACATCATCGTCGCCGATGACGACGGGGTGGTTGTGCTCCCCGTCGCGATGGCTCAGAAGGTGATCGAAGAATCGCAAAAGCATCACGAATGGGAAGTGTTCTCGCGCCTGAAGCTGACCGAGGGTGCACCATTGCAACGCTATTATCCGCTGCACCCGGATGCGACAGAGGAGTACGAGGCCTGGCGGAAAGCAAATCCGAAATCGTGACGGACGGGACCGGCGGACCGGAACAACTACGCCTCAATTCGGCTTTCTTTTGGCGCTGCCATACGAGCATTCCCTGAAGTCGAGCGCAGCAACGTTTCCTTCGCGGAGGCCAGATGCGCGCGGCAGGCAAGTTCGACGATCGAACTCTTCCGGCTGCGCAACGCTTCGATGTAGGTCAGATGTTCGCGGATCGCGGCCTCGTTGCGCTGCCGCTCATCCAGTTTGTTCCACTGGTAGTGATAGTGAAAGATGAGCGTGATGAACAGCATACCCGGGAATGGGTCGCCAAAGGCAAGACCGTCGAGGACCTGCTAAAGGAGTTCGGCCGAATCTAGCATCCAGATGGCGGGAGGCGGCGGCCGATAAGGATCGGCCCGAGGGCCCGCATGTTTGATTGTGCTCGTGGGTAAATAGGAGGGCCGAAAGCACGGAGCGATGGCGCTTCGGTTTATCTCCCACCTAGGGCAGTGGCGTCGGGTGTAGCCGCAATTCAGGAGCGGGATCGAGGCCGATGTTGATCTTGGTTGCCGACGCGGGTCGGACCATCCGGGATCTCGGCGCCGTTACGACCCTTTCCTCGAACTGCTGGCCATGCCCGTCGCAATCCGAGCCGAGGCGATTATGGGTCGTCGGCGGACGAGTTTGAATGAGATCAAGCCGTGAACAAACTGCACGCTTTTTGCACACTTTTTCGTGCCGGTTCGCGTGCTGTTCCGTCCTCAAGCGACCTTTCGGCGTTCGCGGTGCAGATCGCATTAAGGGCCAAAAATGTCGGATTTCTGCGGGTTTCGGGCAGATTCGGATGGTGGGTGCGACAGGGATTGAACCTGTGACCCCTACCGTGTGAAGGTAGTGCTCTCCCGCTGAGCTACGCACCCGGCCATAGAAGAGAGCCGCAAAATCGGGCTCAAGGTCCGGTCAAGACAGGCGGTTGTTTACTGGCCGGCCTCCCGGCTGTCAACCGCGCTGCCCGGGTCGCTGGTTCGCCGCCTTAATGTTGCCGTCATAGGATCGTGAAGTGCCGCGTCTTGACAGGCGCGGGGGCCCATCGCCATCTGCCAGGACCGCAGGGCGCGCGCGGAGAAGCGCCATGAATCAGGAGCTTAGGCGATGAAGGCGAGGCTTTGGTACCGGGCGGCCGGGTTGACAATCGCGGGGTTGCTGGCCGGCCTCGCGCCGGTCGCCGCAGCCGCCAATCAGGCGCAGCTCAGCTATGTCGGATACCTCGCTGGCGCGCCGGTCTTGAACCTCGAGGCCAACATCACCGTGCCGCCAGGCGCCAAGCCGGACGACGGCGCCTATTTCATCTCGGCGGACATCGCAACCCTTGGCAATCTGGCGCTGCTCTATCCCTTCACCCAGAGGCTGCAGTCGAATGGCGCGCTCAAGGGCGGCAAGGCGAGCCCCTCCCAGTACCAGTCGACCATGCGGATCTTCAGCCGCCAGGAATCGGTGATCCTCACCTACGCCCCTGGCGGCGCGGTCGGCATCGAGGCCGTGCCGCTGACCCGGCAGGCGCAGATGGCGAAAGAGCAGGGCTACGCCAACGGCACCATGGATCCCGCCAGCCTGGTGGTCGCGGTTGCGAGCCTGTTCGCCCGCACCGGGAGTTGCAACGGCCAATATCAGTTGTTCGACGGCGCACGGCGCTACGACTTGACCCTCGCGCAGGGCGGCTACACCGACCTCGTGGAGATGCCGACCTCTTATTATGCCGGCTCGGCCACCGAGTGCACCGCGACGCCCCAGCTGGTGGCCGGCTTCCAGCAAAGCGCGCTCAACGCCAACCTCTATCCCCAATCGGCCAGGCTGTGGATGGCGCCGGCTATTGCCGGGTTCCCGACCGTCCCGGTGCGCATTCTGGCGCGCAGCGCGTTCGGGGACATGACCCTGGAGCTGGTCAAAGTCACACAGTGAAATGGCTGCGAAAGTTGCCTAAAGCCGGGCGATCACACCCGGCAGCTCGGCGAAGCCGGCGGCGATCATCTTAGCTTTTGGCTCGTTCATGCCATAGCCCGATGGGATGATGATCGCCGGCACGCCCGCCGCCTCGGCGCAGGCGAGGTCGACCGCGCTGTCGCCGATCAGCACCGCGCTCTCCGGCGTGCCGCCAAGCGCACGGATGACGGCGAGCAGCGGCTCCGGCTCCGGCTTGCGCTGCGGCAGGGAATCGCCGCCGATCACCGCTTCGATCAAAGAGTCGAGGCCGAGCGCTTCCAGCACCGCGCGCGTCGGACCGATCGGCTTGTTGGTGCAGACGCCGAGCCGGCAGCCGAGGCTCCGCAGGTGCGTGAGTGTCTCCACCACTTCCGGGTAGACGGTGGTGAGCCGGACCGCGTTCTCGCCGTAATGGACGCTGAAGCGCGGCATCAGCTCGACTGCCGCGTGCCTGGCGCCGACATGGTGCAGGGCGCGCTCCAGCAGCACCGGCGCGCCGTCGCCGATCATCTGGCGGATCAGGGCAAGCTCGACCGCCGGCAGCTCAAGCTCGGCGAACAAGGCGTTCACGGCGGCGGCGATGTCGGGCGCGCTGTCGACCAGCGTGCCGTCCAGATCGAACACCAAGGTCCTGCGGCGCAGGCTTTGCGTCATAATTCCGCCGTTTTCAACATGTTGATTCCCCTGGGCTTTCCGAGATTCGAGGATGGCTTGGAGTTCCTCAGGGGATATGGCATTTTCCGGCTCCGACGTGCAATCAGCCTCGCGCCGCGGCGGCCGGACGGTCCGCCATCCAGTCTGAGAAGACCATAGCCGACCATGCCAGAACTCAAAGCTGCCGCCATCGTCCTTGCCGCCGGCAAGGGCACGCGCATGAAATCCAACCTCCCGAAGGTGATGCACCGGATCGGCGGCCGGAGCCTGATCGGCCATGTACTCGACTGCCTCGCGCCGCTGGGCTTGGCGCGCATCGTCGTGGTGATCGCACCGGACATGGATTCGGTCGAGAAGGAGGTCGCGCCCCACGGCGTCGCGTTCCAGGCCGAACAGCTCGGTACCGGCCACGCCGTCGGCTGCGCCCGCGATGCGCTCAAGGATTTCTCCGGCGACGTCCTGGTGGTCTATGGCGACACGCCCTTCGTCGCGACCGCTACCCTGCAGCGCATGTTCGATCGTCGCAAGGCGCCGGACAATCCGGCGATCGTGGTGCTCGGCATGCGGCCGACGGACCCCAGCGGCTACGGCCGCCTTGTGCTAGGCCCCGACGGCATGCTCGACCGCATCGTCGAGCACAAGGATGCCAACGAAACGGAGCGCGCCATCGGCCTTGCCAACTCCGGCGTCATGGCGATCGACGGCTCGGTGGCGTGGAAGCTGATCGAGCGGCTCGACAACAGGAATGCCAAGGGTGAGTTCTACCTGACCGACATCGTGGCCTTCGCGCGCGAGGATGGCCGGCGTTGCGCGGTGGTCGAGGCGCCGCACGAAGAGCTGCTTGGCGTCAACAGCCGGACCGAGCTCGCGGCGGCCGAAGCGATGTTCCAGGCGCGGCGCCGTCTTGCCGCGATGGAGAACGGCGCGACGCTCACCGATCCCGCCAGCGTGTTCTTCGCCGCGGACACCAAGGTCGGCCGCGACGTGGTGATCGGCCCCAACGTGCAGTTCGGCCTCGGCGTCGAGATTGGCGACGAGGTTGAGATCCGTGCCTTCTGCCACATCGAGGGCGCGACGATTGCCAGCGGTGCGATCATCGGACCCTTCGCGCGGCTGCGTCCCGGATCGACAATTGGCGCCGGCGCCCATGTCGGCAACTTCGTCGAGATCAAGGCGACCGACCTTGGCGCCGGAGCGAAGGCCAATCACCTGACCTATCTCGGCGATACTACGGTCGGCGCCAAGAGCAACATCGGCGCCGGTACCATCACCTGCAATTATGATGGCTTCAACAAGTCGCGTACCACGATCGGTTCCGGTGCCTTCATCGGCTCCGATACGGCGTTGATAGCGCCCGTGACGGTAGGCGACGGTGCGATCGTTGCTGCTGGTTCGGTGATTACGCATGATGTACCACCGGACGCGCTTGCGGTCGCGCGCGGGGAGCAAGTCGACAAGCCGGGCTGGGCGACGAAGTTCCGCGCCAAGCAGAAGTCCAAGAAGAAAGACTGAACCCACATGTGTGGCATCATAGGAATCCTCGGCAAGCGCGACGTCGCCACCGCCCTGCTCGACGGGCTGAAGCGGTTGGAATATCGCGGCTATGATTCGACCGGCATCGCGACCCTGGTAGAGGGCCGGATCGACCGCCGCCGTGCCCAGGGCAAGATCACCAACCTCGAGACGCTGCTGGCGAAGCAGCCGCTCAGCGGCATCACCGGCATCGGCCACACGCGCTGGGCGACTCACGGCCGCCCGAGCGAGAACAACGCCCACCCGCACGCCACCGACAAGGTCGCGGTGGTGCACAACGGCATCATCGAGAATTTCCAGGAGCTGCGCGACGAGCTCGGCAAGGCCGGGCACAAGTTCACGACCGACACCGATACCGAGACGGTGGCGCACCTGCTGACCGAGCTCTTGTCCAAGGGCAAGACGCCGGAAGAGGCGATGGCGATCACGATGTCCAAGCTGCAGGGAGCATTCTCCCTCGCCATCGTGTTCGCTGACCGGCCGGACCTGATGGCCGGTGCGCGTCGCGGCTCGCCGCTCGCGGTCGGCTATGGCGAGGGCGAGATGTTCCTCGGCTCCGATGCCATGGCGCTCGCGCCCTACACCAATCGCATCTGCTATCTCGAGGAAGACGACTGGGCGATCCTGACGCGCGATGGCGCCACCATCTACAACGGCGACAAGCGCGTGAACCGCGAGGTTCGCCAGACCGCGTTGTCCGGCGCGCTGATCGGCAAGGGCAACTACCGCCACTTCATGATGAAGGAGATCGCCGAGCAGCCGACGGTGATCGGCGACACGCTGCAAGCCTTCGTCAATCCGCTCGCCCGCAGAATCGAGATGCCGAAACTGCCGGTCGACCTCGCCAAGCTCTCGCGCCTCACCATCGTCGCCTGCGGCACGGCCTATCTGGCCGGCTATGTCGCCAAATACTGGCTGGAGAAGATCGCGCACCTGCCGGTGGAGATCGACGTCGCGTCGGAGTTCCGCTATCGCGCCGCGCCGCTCGATCCCGACGGCGCGACGCTGGTCATCTCGCAGTCCGGCGAGACGGCGGACACGCTGGCCGCGCTGCGCTATGCCAAGTCGCAGGGCCACAAGATCCTATCCGTGCTCAATGTGCCGGAGAGCACCATCGGCCGGGAATCCGACTGCGTGCTGCACACCCTTGCCGGCCCCGAGATCGGCGTCGCTTCGACCAAGGCCTTCACGACCCAGCTGGTGGTGCTGGCGGCGCTCGCCATCGCAACCGCGCGCGCCCGTGGTGCGATCGACGCCAAGCGCGAGGCGGAACTGTCTGCCTCTTTGCTCGAAGTGCCGGCCCGGGCCGCCGAAGTGCTGAACCACGATGCCACGCTCAAGGCGATCGCGCTCAAGGTGGCGGAGGCGCGCGATGTGCTGTTCCTCGGCCGCGGCGCCTCCTATCCGATCGCGATGGAAGGCGCGCTGAAGCTCAAGGAGATCTCCTACATCCATGCCGAGGGCTACGCCGCAGGCGAGATGAAGCACGGCCCGATTGCCTTGATCGACGAGACCGTGCCGGTGATCGTGGTGGCGCCGAGCGACGATCTGTTCGAGAAGACCGCCTCCAACCTGCAGGAAGTGCGGGCGCGCGGCGGGCGCGTGGTGTTCTTCTCCGACGCCGACGGCATCCGCCGCCTCGGCGCCGAGGCGATGGCCGCAGTCGAATTGCCCAAGGTAGACCCGTTCGTCGCGCCGATCCTGTATGCCATTCCGGTGCAGCTGCTCGCCTATCACGCTGCCGTCGCCAAGGGCACCGACGTCGACCAGCCGCGCAACCTTGCCAAGAGCGTGACGGTCGAATAAGCCATAGCGCGTGCCGGGAGAGCGGCAAGGGAGGCGCGGCAAGCGGCCGGATGCGGATAGACTATGATGCTTCTGCCGACGTTCGCCGCGTGATCGCGGCCATCGGCCGTACCGAAGACGTTCGGTTTTCTCCCGGCAACAGCCGTCTTGCCGTGGCTGGAGCCGGCCGGGACAGACTCGTGATCTTCGATATCGAGATTGCGGCCGCAAACACTGCGCCGGCGATCCGCCTGACGGGCGCTGTCGAAATTGCCTCGCCGTGCCTGAAATATCCTCACGGCCTGGAATTCATCGATGAATCGACGCTGGTCGTAGGCAGCCGGAACGGCGGCGTTGCCGTGTTTGCGCTGCCACCGGCCGGCAACGCTGCGCATGAGTGCGAGCTGGAGCCGCTGCAAGTGCTGCCGGCAGGCCCGGAGTCTTTGATCGACGGGCCCGGGTCGCTGGCGATCGCCCGGAGGAATCCGTGCGAATTGCTAGTATGCAACAACTTCGGCAACACGATCACGCGCCATGTGCTCGAGCCAGCTGCGAACGGCGGCAAGACCGATGGTGACGTTGTTCTAAGCAAGTGGCTCGACGTGCCGGATGGCATCTGCGTCAGCGGCGATGGGCGCTGGATTGCGGTCAGCAATCATTGGACCCACGGCGTGCTGGTCTACGAAAACAAGCCGTCGCTGACTCACGACGCAGATCCGGATGGCATCCTGCGTTCGCTGCACCATCCTCATGGCGTTCGGTTCGGCGCCGACGGCCGGCACATCTTCGTGGCTGATGCCGGCGCCCCTTACGTGCACATTTACGAGAGCGATGAAGGCGATTGGTGCGGGGTGCGCAGCCCGATGGCCTCATTCAAGGTCATGGACGATGCGGCATTCTTGCGCGGGCGCGTCAATGTCCACGAGGGCGGACCGAAGGGCGTCGATCTGGACAAGAATGCAACCGTCTTGGTGGTCACCTCCGAGCATCAGCCTCTGGCGTTCTTCGATCTGCCCGCGATTCTGCGGGCCGGGCCGTTGCTCAACCCATCTCTGGATATGGAGGTGGAGTTGGGCGCAATGGAG